>Ga0123332_1003669_pt1 | contig 13897 bp, 12 predicted proteins | sample BioC12SIPDNA_4_FD_89958 | JGI IMG/M metagenome (GOLD analysis project Ga0123332, IMG submission 89958) | Anaerobic biogas reactor microbial communites from Washington, USA - Biogas_R2_A C12 SIP DNA | ecosystem: Engineered > Bioreactor > Anaerobic > Unclassified | place: Washington, USA...
CTGTCCCTGATCGCCGAGGCGTCGGGCCGAACCCTGATCGTGTACGACAGCTTCGAAGGTCTGCCGCCCGCCGTCGAGGGCGACCACTGGGCCAGCGGGATGGGAGAGGGCGCGTTCAAGGGCGAGCTCGAAGAGGTCAAGGGCAACGTCACCAAGTACGGGGCGATCGGCTCTTGTGAGTTCCGCAAGGGCTGGTTCTCCGACACCATGGGCTCGCACACCGAGAAGATCGTGGCGGCCTACGTCGACGTCGACTACCAGTCCAGCTTCCACGACTGCATCATCGGGCTGTGGCCGTACCTGAACGACGACGGCTACATGTTCATCGACGAGTACACCCGCCTCGACTACTGCGCCCTCTTCTTCTCCGAGCGGTACTGGCGCACCTACTTCGATCGCCCGCCGCCGGGCATCATGGGTGCCGGCTCGGGCGTCGGTCTCGGCCAGGTGTTCCCGGGTCCGCTCCGCACGGTCCGTCCCGGCGAGACGCCGGCCTCGCTCGCGTGGACCCGCAAGGACTTCTACGCGGAGTGGGACTTCGTGGTCGACGACGCCCCGTCGGTGCCCTACGAGGGTGGCCCGGGCGCCTCGCACGGCCGGGAGGGCTGGACCCTCACCACCGAGTCGATGCAGGAGCACGAGGAGAAGACCCTCGCCCACCTCGTTGCCACCGATCCCGTGGCCCGCGCCCAGATCGAGGCGAAGGTCACCGCCGAACTGCTGCAGACCCCCGACGGCAAGGCCAAGCTCGAGGCCTACCTGGCAACGGCCGCAGGCCAGGAACGACTGGCCGAGTACCTCGCTTCCGAGGAGGGACGCGACACGGTGCTCCCGGGGCTGGACGTGGCGATCGATGCCTCCGACGAGAGCGCTCCGTCGGAGGTCTAGACGGTGGGTGAACCGGGAGGGGCCTGGCTGCGCGCCCTGGCCGAGGCCAGGGCGGGGACGCGGCTGGCGAACGTCGTCTGGTTCGGCGATTCGCTGAGCGAACTCGACCGCACCGGTGAACCGATGCCGTGGTTCGTCGGCCGCGTCCTGTCGGGCTGGACCGAGAGCGTCCAGTACCGCAACGGCGGCGCGGAGCACACCCCGTCCATGGTCACCACCGGGCAGATGTCGGAGCTGGCCGATGCCGGCTTCGGTGGCCGCTCGGTCGATCTCGCCCCCGGCGACCACTCCGAACTGGCGTGCATCGGCGAGGGCGTGACGGTGCTCTGGTCCCGTCGACCCGGCGGCGGAATCCTCGATGTCAGCTGGGGCGACGACCACATCGGATCGATCGACACCGACGGTCCGGCAGCCGCCACGCAGCGGACCACGCTCACCCGCCCCTTCGGGTTCGTCGCCGAGATGTTGAAGATCACCGCCAAGGGTCGGTCGGCGCGGCTCGAGGGGGTCTACGTCCACCAGCAGAACCTGGAGAACGGTGTCCGGGTGTGGCCTGGCATCCGCTCTGGCAACACCACCGGCGACTACCTCACCTATCCGGGGTGGGGGTTGGACTCCCTGGCCTCGTTCGATCCCGACCTGGTGGTGGTGGCCACCGGTACCAACAACAGCAGCGAGTACATCGCCGAGCTCGATGCTCTCATCGACGCCATCCGGACCCGAACCGACTCCGACATCGCGGTGTGGGTCCCGTACCTGGGGCCGACGATGCCGATGGAGGTGGCGGCCGAGGCCGGGGCACTCGCCGTGGAGCGCGGGTGCCTCGTGGTCGACGGAGCGGCCGCGCTCGGCAGGCCGTCCACCGTCGACGAGGTCCACCCGACGCCGGCCACCAGCGGGCGGGCGGGCGCCCACGCCGCAGCGGTGCTCTCGGGCGACCCTGTCGGCATGGTCGCCCAGATCGCCGGCCAGGTCGTGCTCTCCCTCCGCGACGGGCAGGTGTGGCAGGCCGTCAACAGCTCGATCGAAGTGGAGAACCCCCTGGGTTCGGCCGTGCTGGCCGGGCGCGCCTCGTTGCACGATCAGGGCCATCAGTGGGCTCTGCTGCTGGAGGACCTGGCCACCGACATCTTGGGCCTCCCCGGGTCGACCCTGTCGTTCGGACCCGGTGGATCTCAACCCATCGACACCCACCTCTCCCGGGCCGCGGGGGGCCGGCTCTCCCTCAACTCCGGCACCGGTGAGGTCGAGCTGGCCCGCCTCCGCGTCGGACAGAGCGAAGACCCGGCCGCCGAAGAGGGCGCCGCGGTGATCTACAGCCGCAACCGGGCCGGCACCACCGAGCTCGCGGTGGTCCTGCCCGACGGATCCGACCACGCCATCGCCCCTGCCCCCGTGGCGCGTGGCGGCTACCGGGCGCCGCTACCGTGCGCGCTGGCCCCGTCGCATCACCGGTCGGAGGCCGGGGTGGACATGCCCACCCGGCGCGTGCACTGGGTGCCGTTCCCAGACCTGGCCGAACCGGCCGTGGCCACCCACGTCTGGCTCGAGGTGATCGTGCCCGAAGGGGGTGCCAGCGCCTCCGCGGCCATCGTGGAGGGCGACGGCGACGGCCGGCCGGGCCGGGTGGTGGCCCGGACCTCGCCCGGAGCGATCGACCTCGGTCAGGGCGGGATCAGCGGAGCGCCGTTGGCCGGCGAGGTGGAACTGGCTCCCGGCGCCGCCTGGTGGGTCGCGGTGGTCGCAGAGTCGGGTGGTGGCCAAAGCGTCGTCGCCGCAGCCGATCAGCTCGTCTCATCGGGTCTCGCCCAGATCGGAACGGCACCCGTCGTGCCGACCCCGACGATCGCCACCGGTGTGCTGGTGCTCGACGATCAGGACTCGGTTCCCGACCGTCCCGGGTCGGCGCTGGCCGACCTCCCCGGCGCAGCGCCCCTGCCATGGGTGTCGCTCCAGTCTCCCTGATCCGCGATGTAGCCGGCGGCGAGCCCTCCAGCGGAGCGGTGCGGCATCGATCTCGCCGCCGTGCGGTGGACGTCGGAACAGCAGCCTCCGTGCGCCGGGGGTACCGTCCCGAGCATGAAGGTCGCTCTCACCGTCCGTGACTTCCTCGACCGTGCCGAGACGGTCTACCCCGATCGCATCGGAATCGTCGACGAACCCGATCAACCGGCCGACTCGCTCGGCGAGCTGACCTACCGCCAGGTGGCGCAAAGGGCTCGGGCGCAGGCCGCTGGGCTAGACCGTCTCGGGATCGGACCTGGTGAGCGGGTTGCGGTGGTGTCGCACAACGCCGGCCGGTTGCTCTCGGGCTTCTGGGGCGTGTCCGGTTGGGGACGGATCTACGTGCCGATCAACTTCCGCCTCGCCCGGGAGGAGATCGCGTACATCGTCGAGCACTGCGGCGCGTCTGCTCTGCTCTACGACCCAGAGGTGGCCGAGACCGTGAAGGGGATCGACGTCGCCCACATGGCCCAGCTCGGTACCCCGGAGGAGGAGGCCATGCTGGCCTGGGGCGAGGAGCCCGCTCCCTGGGAGCCCGACGAGGACGTCACCGCCACCATCAACTACACGTCGGGCACCACCGCCCGGCCCAAGGGGGTGCAGCAGACCCATCGCAGCCTCTGGGTCAACGCCACCACCTTCGGCTGGCACGCGGGGGTCAGCGACCGCGACGTCTACCTGCACACCCTCCCCATGTTCCACTGCAACGGGTGGGGCATGCCCTACGCCGCAGCCGGCATGGGAGCCACCCAGGTCGTCCTCCGCAAGGTCGACGGCGCCGAGATCCTGAACCGGATCGACCGCCACGGCGTCACCTACCTGTGCGGTGCTCCGGCGGTGGTCAACATGGTCCTCGACGCGGCTCGTGACCTCGAACAGGTGCCGGGCCGCGACCGGGTGAGGATCATCGTGGCCGGTGCACCCCCGCCGACCCGGACCATCGAGCGGGTGGAGACCGAGCTGGGCTGGGAGTTCATCCAGATCTACGGCCTCACCGAGACGGCGCCGCTGCTCACCATGAACCGGGCCCGAGCGGAGTGGGACGACCTCGAGCCGTCGGATCGGGCGGTGAAGCTCGCCCGTGCCGGCGCGCCGGCGATCGGCGTGCGAATGGGGGTGACCGCCCAGGGCGAGGTGACCGCCCGCTCCAACGTGGTGATGGACGGCTACTGGGCTCAGCCCGAGGCCACGGCCGACGCGATCGTCGACGGTTGGTTCCACACCGGCGACGGTGGTGGGATCGACGACGACGGCTACGTCACCATCTCCGATCGCAAGAAGGACGTCATCATCACCGGTGGGGAGAACGTGTCGTCCATCGAGGTGGAGGATGCTCTGTTCAGCCATCCCGCGGTCGCGGAGGTGGCGGTGATCGGCGTTCCCGACGAGAAGTGGGGTGAGTTGGTGCTCGGCCTGGTGGTCCTGGCCGAGGGGAGCTCGGCCACCGAGGATGAGCTGCGGGATCACTGCCGCCCGAAGCTGGCGGGCTACAAGATCCCCAAGCGCATCGAGTTCCGCTCCGAACTGGCCCGCACGGCAACCGGCAAGCTCCAGAAGTTCAAGCTCCGCGAGGAGTACTGGGGCGACTTGAAGCGACAGGTGAACTGACCGGCCTCGGGCAACAAAGCCTGGTGTGCGCCGCTCGGCGTGCTGGTACACCGGAGTCGTGGACATCGACATCGAGGTTGCGGGACCCGACGACTTCCCCGGCGCCATCTGGCCGGCGCTGAACGTCTTCAGCATGGTTGGCCTCACCGAGGAGCACTCGGCTCGGTTCCGGGACCACTACGACGACTGCCGGATCCTGGGGGTGAGGGACGGTGGCGACTGGGTGGCGACGTTGGGCGAGTACCAGTTCGACCTCACCGTGCCCGGTGGCGCCACCCTCCCGGCCTCGGGCGTGACCATGGCCGGGGTGCTGCCCACCCATCGTCGCAGGGGCATCCTCAACGCGCTCATGCGGCGGTTGCTCGACGACGCCGTGGCCAAGGGGTGGCCGGTGGCCATCCTGCTGGCGTCGGAGGCGTCGATCTACCCGCGCTACGGCTTCGGGGTGGCTTCGCAGTACGCGGCATGGAAGGTCGACCCACGCCACGCCGACCTTGCGGTGCCGGTCCCCGACGACGGCACGATGCGCCTGGTGGCCGACAGCGGTGAAGCCACCCGACTGGCCGCACAGGTGTGGGAGCGCTACCGGCGCACGCGGCCCGGGCTCACCTCCCGGCGACCGTGGACGTGGGGCGACTTCGTGGCCGACCTCGCCGACGACCGCGACGGCATGACCGCGTGGAACTGGGTGGTGCACTTCGCGGCGGACGGCGAGCCCGACGGATACGCGGCGTACCGAACGAAGTGGATCGAGCGGGACGCCATGCCAGCGGGGGTGCTCAGCGTGCAGGAGCTGGTCTCGCCCTCGCCGGCGGTGGAGTCGGCGCTGTTCAGGTTCCTCTGCGGGGTGGACCTGGTCCGCTCCCTGAACCTCGGATTCCGACCGGTGGACGATCCAATTCGCTGGCAGCTGACCGATCGCCGGCAGCTCGTGATCGACGAGCTGAACGACTTCCTGTGGTTGCGGGTGCTCGACGTGGCCGTCACCCTCGGTGCCCGAACCTACGGCTCCAGCGATGACCTGGTGCTCGACGTGACCGATGGCTTCCGTCCCGAGAGCGGCGGTCGCTTCCTGCTCCGGGCCGGACCCCACGAGGCGTCGTGCGAACGCCTGCCGTCAGACACCACCGGAGCCGACCTGGCCATGGACACCTCGACCCTGGCGTCGCTGGTGCTCGGCACCGTGACGCCGTCGGTGCTCGCCGCTGCGGGCCGCCTGGAGGCCTCTCCGGAGGCTGTGGACCGTGCCGATTCGGTGTTCGCCACAGGGCGAGCGCCGTTCGCGCTCACCGACTTCTGAGCGCAGGCTGGTTGCGTCAGGCGATGTCGGTCTTCGCCAGGCGACGGGTGGCGTAGAGCAGGGCCGCGGCGCCGGCCGCCAGCGGGACGAGGATCCCGCTGGCCAGGGTGAAGTCGGCGAGGTGCAGCGGATGGTCGGCGAGCTGGGACAAGATCGACCGGAGGTAGGACCGGATGGCGAGCCGGGTGGCGGTGCTCCCGGCCCCGGCCGCGAAGCCCTCCCACAGGAGGATGTACATGAGACCCCACGGGAGCGCCCGGCGGAACCGGATGCCGGCGGTGACGGCCAGCGCCGAGTAGGCGAGAGCGCCGACGAGCACGGCCAGCGCGGTTCCGGCGAGCAGCCCGCTGTCTCCGTCGAGGATCGCGGTGGAGAGGATCACCGGCAGCCCCACCAGCGGCAGCACGATGGTGACGGTGGCCGCCCAGGCGGCCAGGACCGGCAGGTGGGTGGGCACCGGCTTGAGCCACACGTAGACGAGCGAACCGTCGTCGATCAGGTCGCCCAGCGTGCCGGCGCCGAAGACCAGCACGGCCACCGGCAGGAGGGTGACGAGGTTGGCGCTGGCGAAGTCGACGCCCGCTTGGAACGGGTCGTCCGGCGAAGAGGCGTGGGCGATGACGGCGGTGAAGATGCTCAACCCGCTGAGGGCGCCCACCGCCGCCAGACGACCCCGCGTGGCAGCGCTGCGCACCAGCAGCGCGTACAGCGACGTGAACGTGATCCAGGCCGCGGGTCGACGGACTTCGAACTGCGGCCGGGCCTCGGGACCTGGCCTCGTGTCCGGATGGGCGTTGGTCATGGCTGTACCAGGTATCGGAAGACGCTCTCGAGGTCGTCGTCCAACGGCGACACCTCCCAGAGCTGGGCATCGACGCTGTGAGCGGTGGCAGCGATGGCCCGCCGGAAGGTGGGGGCGTCGGTGGTGTCGATCACCACTGCAGGGGGCCGTCCGGCCTTGGCCGGTTCTATGGTCGTGCCGAGCACGCCGGCGTGGAGCAGCAGCGAAGCTGCGATCTCTCGTGGCTTGTCGGTGCGGACCCGGATCCGGTGCGGACGGTCGTCCATGAGGTCGCGGATCGCCCGGTAGTCGCCGGTGGCCGCCAGCCGGCCCTGGGCGATCACCAGGACCCGTGACCCGAACCGCTCGACCTCGTCGAGCACGTGGCTGGAGACCAGCACGCACCGGCCTTCGGCCCCGAGCCGGCCGAAGAGGTCGATCATGTGGCGGCGTTGGCGGGGATCGAGCCCGGTGAGCGGCTCGTCGAGCATGAGGACCTGGGGATCGTTGACCAGCGCCTGCGCCACCTTCACCCGTTGCTTCATGCCCTTGGAGTAGGAGGTGACCTTGCGGGTGTCGTCGGGGTCCAGTTCCACCACCGCCAGGGCGCTTCGTGCGACGTCGTCGGGGGTCGCGATGCCGTGGAGCACAGCGTTGAGCCGAACGAAGGAGAACGCGTCGAGCGCTTCGAACATGGCCTCCTGCTGGGGAACGATGCTGATGTGGCCGCGGACGCCGAGATCGGTTCGCGGATCGGCGCCGAGGATGCGGATGGTGCCTCGATCCGGCGGGGTGAGACCGCAGAGCATCCGGAGGAGCGTCGACTTGCCTGCGCCGTTGGGGCCCAGGAGGGCGGTCACCCCCGGGCCGACCGAGAACGACACGTCGGACACCGCGACGACGTCGCCGAACCATCGTGAGACCCCGTCGACCTCGATCACCTTGCCACCTCGATCACCGTGTCACCGGCAGCCGGCGGAGTTGGAAGCGGGCCAGGGCGAAGCCGCCCACGGTCCAGCCGAACCAGGCCAGGTAGGACGACAGGCTCGTGATCTCCAACTGGTCGAACGGTGTCTCGCCGTGGACGCGCGGTCCGATGTCGAGGCTGAGGCTGCTGACCGAGAGCATCAGGTAGTCGTCGGTGCCGGTGACGTCGGCCAGCGTCCCGCCGATGGTCCCCGAGACCAGGAGCAGGAGGATGACCCCGGCGGTGGCGATGGCCTTGCGGTCGGTGAGGCTCGCCACCCCCATCGTGACCCCGGTGTAGAGGAGCGTGATCATCGCACCTGCCCCGAGCACCCGGAGGAGGGTGAGCAGGGTCTCTCCCACGCCTTCGGGCCCCTGGCCCTGGAAGATGTTGGCCACCAGCATCAGCAGCGGCGGTCCGAGGCAGACGACGGCGAGCGTGGTCGCCACGGCCAGGGCCTTGGCCAGCAGGTAGGTGTCACGGTTCAGCGGCGACGCCAGGTAGATGCCGAGCATGCCGGACCGACGATCGGTGCAGAGCATCTCGGGGGCGGCGAAGGCCACGAACAACAAGATGGCGCTGATGACGTAGCCGTAGTACTCGCCGTAGGTGGGTAGGACGAAGTCGGTGAGCCGGCGAGCGGGGATCAGGGCCACTATGCCGACGAAGACGATGGCGGGCACGTAGGCGATGGCAGCGGTGGCCACCGGGAGGACCTTGGCCCAGATCGACCTGCGCAGCCCGAGGCCCCTCTGGATGCTGTGCACCACCACCGAGCGGACCGAACCGTTGACGCCCGTGCGCTCGCCGTCGTAGCGGCGGTAGCCCCGGTCGAGGATCCGGGCCTCGGCGCCGTCGAAGATGTCTGGTGAGCTCACCTGGGTTCGTCCTGGTGGTGGCCACCGGGTGCTGGTGGCGGGGGTGGTGGTGGAGCGGGAAGGCCGGCGAGCCGGGGGTCTTCGGTGGGGTCCGTGGCCGCGCCCACCCCGAGGAAGATCTCCTCGAGGCTCACCGTTCGCCGCCCGAGGGTCCGGACTCCCACGCCGTGACGGGCCACGGCGTCGCGGACGGTCTCGAAGAGGTGCTCGTCGCCGGTGATCAGGTGGTTGCGGCCGTTGACCCGGATCTCCGCCCCCGAGTGGTGGATGGTGGTGAGCACGGCCTCGACCTCGTGTGGTTCGGCATCGAACTCGATGCTCAGGCCCTCTCCGTCGCCTCGCAGTTCGTCGAGCGAACCGGCCGCGGCCACGACCCCTCCCGCCAGGATCACCGCCGCGTCGCAGATCCGCTCGACCTCCTCCAGGAGGTGCGACGACAGCAGCACGGTGATGCCGAACTCGTGGCCGATGCGGTGGATCAGCTCCAGCATGCCGTCGCGCTGGACGGGGTCGAGCCCGTCGGTGGGCTCGTCGAGCAGGACGAGCTTCGGGTCGTGCGCCAGCGCCTGCGCGAGCTTGACGCGCTGGCGTTGACCGGTGGACATGGTGCCCACTGGACGGCCGCGCTCCTCCCCCAGCCCCACCTGCCACAGAGCGTCGCTGGCGCGGTTGGTGGCCTCGTGGTGGGGTAGCCCGTTGACCTCGGCGACGTGGCGGACCAGGTCGACGGCCTTGACATCGGGCGGGAGCAGGTGGTGCTCGGGGCTGTAGCCGATCCGGGCACGGACCTCGGGCCCGGCGGTGGAGGGGTCCAGACCGAACACCTCGATCCTGCCGGCGTCGGGCCTGGTCAGGCCCAGGATCATCCCGAGGAGGGTGGTCTTGCCGGCACCGTTGGCGCCGAGTAGCCCGGTGACCCCTCCACCGATGGTGCAGGTGGCGCCGGCGAGGGCCACCGTCGGCCCCCACTGCTTCACGACTCCGTCGATGCGAATCACGGCCCCTTGGTGGGGCGCGGCGGCTGGAGCCCCGCCGTCTGCTTCGGATCGAGGGTCCTGGTCGATGGGAGGTACCTGGGATGGGGCCGTGGTCGAGCCGGGTCAGCCCACGGTGACCGGGACGATCACCACGTTGATCTCGCTGCCGTCCTTGGCACTGCTCTCGTAAACCTTCACGGTGGCTGGGCCGGTGTAGTCGCCGAGGTCCACCTCGAACGACCAGGTGCCGCGGGTCCCGGTGCCCGACGAAGCCGTGCCGAAGTCCTGCTCCAGGATCTCGTCGTCGCCGTCGAGGATCGCCCACTGGTAGGTGGCCTCGAAGGTGTTCGAGGTGCCCGACACCTCGAGGTCGGCGCTGACGTCGGCTCCGGGCGTGGGCGACTCGACGAGGATCGCCGGGCTCTGGTCCTCGAAGTCGGAGCGGTCCAGCTCCGTCGACGGCACGCCTTCGCCACCGATGCCGTCGACGTCGTCTCCGTCGATGCGGATGTTCACGGTCTCGACGGTGTCGAACTGGGTGAGGGTGAACACCACCTGGGCCACCCGCAGCGACATGGAGAGGCTGCCGCCGCCGGACTGGAACGCGCCGTTGAGGTCGACGGTGGCGATGCCGTCGGCGATGTCGAGGCTGAGGACCTCGGTGCCGTCGGGGATCTCGGTGTCGAGCTCGAGGTCGGCCTCCACCTCGTTGGGGCCGGCGAGCAGCGACTCGAGCGTGGCGCGGGCGATGCCCGACGCGCTGAGCGTGCGGCCGGCCACCCCCACGACCTCGTCCCGGGTGAAGTAGAGGCGCACGTCCTGCTGGGAGCTCGGATCGCTGGTGGGCGTGGGGTCGGAGCTGGAGGTGGTGGTGTCGCCCGTGGTGGTGGTGGCTTCCGTGGTGGTGGACGCGGCCGGTTCCTCGCCGTCGTCGCTGCCGCAGGCGCTCAGGAGCAGCGCTGCGCTGGCCACCACGGCCACGGCCACCCGTGACGCCGGGTGCCGGCGGCGGGTGTGGGATTCGCTGCGGTCGGTTCCATGGGTTCCGCTCATGAGGTCAATGTTGGCGCACGGACGGCGGCGACACTCGGCACCCTGCTTCCGGCGTTCCTCCATCGGCTCCTTCGGGCGCACCTGTCGGCCTCAGGATCTCAGGCGCGGATTCCGCGGAGGCCGGACCAGGCGAGCTGGGCGACCTGGCCGGCGAACGCGTCGGCGTCGGTGCCGGAACCGAGGCCGAGGCGGATCCAGTGGCGGCTGATCGACTCGGCCAGCCCCACCACGCCGTAGGCCAGGACGTGACGTTCCCGGTCGGTGAGGCCCTCTATGTCGATGAGCGAGGCCACGCGGTCGGCGACGAGCGACTCGACCTTGGCGAGCGCCGCGGCCAGCTGGGGATCGGAACGGGTGTGCTCGGCGAAGAGGACGTGGAACGCCGGACCTTCGCTGGTGGCCCACCGGAAGTAGGCCCGGAAGCCGGCCTCGACCTGTTGACGGGGACCCTCGGCGTCGACCACCGCCTCGAGGATGGCCCGCTCCAGACGGTTGCCGAGATCGTCCACCAGCTCCCGGTACAGGGCTTCCTTCGACGCGAAGTGCTGGTACAGGACGGGTTTGGTGACGCCGGCCGCCTCGGCGACGTCGTTCATCGACGTTCCGTAGTAGCCGCTCTCGGCGAACACCTCCATGGCCACCCGCATGAGCTGGCGGCGGCGCTCCGCGGCCGGGAGGCGTGTGGTCTGTGAGCGGTCTGAGGTGTCGGTCATGGCTGGCTCGTCCCCTTGGACGGGACGGTCCAATCTAGGTTCGATGGGCGCCCGGGACCCAGAGCCGGAGCGGGGCGGCTCCGGATCCCGGATCGGTCGTTCGGCTCAGTGCTGGTGTCGGATCACGGAGCGGGCGACGGTGCCGGCCTGCATGTCGTCGAAGGCCTGGTTGACGTCGTCGATGGTGACCTCCTTGGAGATCAGTTCCTCCAGCTTGAGCTCGCCCTTCTTCCAGAGGTCGAGCAGCTTCGGCACGTCGGAGTAGACGTCGGAGGACCCGTACCAGCAGCCCTTGATGGACTTGGCCAGGTAGAGCCAGGTGAAGGCGGCGTTGAGGTTGACCATCACGTCGAGCCGGGGAACGCCCACCAGCACCACCTGTCCGCCGGCGCGGGCGGTGTTGATGGCCTGCTCGATGGTGGGTCCGAGGCCGATCACCTCGAAGGCGACGTCGACGCCACGGCCCTCGTTCACGGCCATGGTGGCGCCGACGGGATCGACGCCGTCCTCCACCTTGACGGTGTGGGTGGCGCCGAACTCCCTCGCCATCTCGAGCTTCGAGTCGAACCGGTCGACGGCGATGATGGTGGTGGCACCGGCGATGCGGGCGCCCTGGATGACGTTGAGCCCGACGCCGCCGCAGCCGATGACGGCCACCGAGTCGCCAGGGGAGATGTCGGCGGTGTTCAGCGCGGCCCCCACCCCGGTGAGGACGCCGCACCCGATCAGCGCGGCCACGTCGAGCGGCACGTCGTCGGGGATCTTGACCATGGAGATCTCTGGAACGATCGCGTAGGGGCCGTAGGTGCCGAGGCAGGCCATCTGGTGGAGGGGCGCGCCGTCGCTGGTGAGGCGGGTGGTGCCGTCGAGGAGGCCGCCCGCGGCCTGGGCGGCCGACTTCTCGCACAGGTAGGGCTGTCCCTTGGAGCACATGAAGCACTCGCCGCACGCCGGGACGAACGACAGCACGACGTGATCTCCGGGCTTCACGGTGCTGACGCCCTCGCCGACCTCCTCCACCACGCCGGCGCCCTCGTGGCCGAGCACGATGGGGGTGGGGAGCGGGATGGTGCCGTTCTGCACCGAGAGGTCGGAGTGGCAGACGCCGGAGGCGACCACCTTGACCCGAGCTTCGCCGGGCCCGGGGGGAGCGAGCTCCACGTCGTCACGGGTCTCGATCGGTTGGCCCGGGCCGGGCAGGACGGCAGCCTTCATGGCGGTTCCTCGTTGTGCGTGGGTTTCCAGGTGGCCGCGTAACGGCCGCTCCGGACCTTATCTTGACCCGGCGGTCAAGTCCTCTGCTCAGAGGCGGCCGTGCTCGCGGTCGTCGCGGATGGCCGACTTCACGCCGTACCCGAACACGATGGCTGGGGCGAGGACGATCGACCCGACGACGATCGACCAGATGATCACCGTGACCATCCAGTCCTTCAGCTCGGTGAACAGCGCGTAGAAGAACAGCACCACCGCCACGAGGTAGAGCCCGTAGCCGATGCGCTTGCCCACCTTCACCAACGACTCGATCCGGGCCCGCTTGGCGAGGACCGGATCGGAGGGGACGGCGTCAGACATAGCTGTCGAGGTTACCGACCGCGCTGCTGGTCACGGTAGGGCGACGGTTCCGTCGGGGCGGCCGGCGGCCCAACGCAGGTCGTCGGTCAGCCGCAGTTCGGGATCGACGGGCTCGTCGCCTCGGAGCACGTCGAGCACGGTGAGGAAGCGCCGGACCTCGGCCACGTCGTGCACGCGCAGGATCACGCCCGATCCGCTGCCCACCGCGGCCACGGCGGCCAGGGTGCCCGCCGTGCGCTCGCGGGGGCGCGTCCGGGTGAGCGCCCCGATGAAGTCCTTGCGGGAGATGGCCAGCAGCATCGGCAGCCCGTCGGGGTTGAGCGCCGGCAGGTTGCGGAGGACCTCCACCGTCTGGGCCGGGGTCTTGGTGAAGTCGGGTCCGGGGTCGAGCAGGACCGACTCGGGATCGACACCGGCTGCCACCGCCTCCTCGGCCTTGGCGCGCAGGAAGTCGCCCACCTCGGTCACGATGTCGCCGTACAGGTCGGTCTCCTGGAGCCGGGTCTTGGGCGGTGCCGCGGTGTGCATCACCACCAGGGCGCCCCGGTGCCGGGCTACCAGCGGGGCCAGTTCGGGGGCCCTGAGGCCGCTCACGTCGTTCACGATGTGGGCTCCGGCGTCCAGCACCGCCTCGACCACCGGTGGCTTGTAGGTGTCGACCGAGATCACCACCTCGGGCAGCTCCGCCACGATCGCTTCGACGAGGGGCACCACCCGCCCGATCTCCACGTCGGCGTCGACCTCGGGCACGTTGGTGATGCCGGACTGGCCTCCAACGTCGATCACCCCGGCGCCTTCTGCCACCATCGAGCGGACCTGGTCGATCTGGGCGTCGAGGGGCCGGTGGCCCGGATCCGAGAAGGAGTCCGGGTTGGCGTTCACCACCCCCATGAGGACCGGACGACCGAGGTCGAGCATGCGGTCGTGCAGGCGCAGGGAGGGTCGGAAGTCGGGAGGCAGTCGACGCACCGGACCACGATGGCACGCCGGCGTTCGCCCCACGTCGTTTGCCGCTGGTGTCGAGGGGGAGCGTCGAACACCCGACCGGCGTCGTGACCGGTCCACCGACCACAGGGGGCCAGATGGATCCCACACTCATCCTGGAAGCCGACCACCGTGTCGTGGAGCGCCTCATCGAACAGATCAGCGAGGCCGA
>Ga0123332_1003683_pt1 | contig 13865 bp, 10 predicted proteins | sample BioC12SIPDNA_4_FD_89958 | JGI IMG/M metagenome (GOLD analysis project Ga0123332, IMG submission 89958) | Anaerobic biogas reactor microbial communites from Washington, USA - Biogas_R2_A C12 SIP DNA | ecosystem: Engineered > Bioreactor > Anaerobic > Unclassified | place: Washington, USA...
ATCCGGTTATCAACGGGTGAAGGTCGACGGGACGATGTACGAGCTCGACTCTCCTCCCAAACTCGACAAGCAGATCAAGCACTCCATCGATGTGGTCGTCGATCGCCTCATCCTCGACCCGTCGATCCGCAGCCGCCTCGCCTCCTCCATCGAGAGCGCCACTGAGATGACCCAGGGGCTCGTCAAGATCACCTACCTGGGATCGCAGGACGGCGAGCATGAGGAGATCTACAGCGAGTCCAACAGCTGCCCGCACTGCGGCATCACCCTCGGTGAGCTCGAGCCCCGGCTCTTCAGCTTCAACAACCCGTATGGGGCGTGCCCGGAGTGCAACGGGCTCGGGGAGAAGACCGAGTTCGATCCCGACCTCATCATCCCCGACTACTCGAAGAGCTTCAACGAGGGGGCCATCGCCACGATGAACCCCGATGCCCAGTGGGCCCGCTCACAGTTCAAGGCGCTCGCCGACCACTACGGCTTCACCCTGGACACCCCCTTCTGCGATCTCTCACAGCAGGTCATCGACGCCATCCTCTATGGCAGTGATGAGAAGATCTTCGTCGAGTACCGCCGGGAGAAGCGTGATGCGACCTTCCAGGTCGAGAAACCGTTCCCCGGCATCATCCCCGACCTCCAGCGGCGCTACTGGGAGACCCCATCGATGCAGATCAAGGTCTGGATGAACGGCTTCCAGACCTCAAAGGTCTGCCCCGCCTGCCACGGCGACCGCCTGCGGCCGGAGGCGTTGGCGGTGACCATCGGCGGACTCTCCATCATGGAGGTCACCCGCCTCTCAATCAAGGAGGCCGACGCCTTCTTCTCCCACCTCACCCTCACCGAGAGCCAGGCGAAGATCAGCGCCCAGGTCTTCAAGGAGATCAGAAGCCGCCTCTCCTTCTTGACCAACGTCGGGCTCACCTACCTGACCCTCGACCGCGCCAGCGCGACGCTGAGCGGGGGGGAGGCGCAGCGGATCCGCCTCGCCACCCAGATCGGCTCGGCCTTGAGCGGTGTGCTCTATGTCCTCGACGAGCCCTCCATCGGCCTGCACCAACGAGACAACGCGATGCTCATCACCACCCTCAAGAGCCTCAGGGACCTGGGCAACACCGTCCTCGTCGTCGAACACGATGAGGCGACGATCCGTGAGGCGGACTATGTCGTGGACCTGGGCCCCGGGGCCGGCGTGCACGGCGGCTATGTCACCGCACAGGGCACGCCGGAGGATGTGGAGAAGAATCCCGCCTCCATCACGGGCCAATACCTCAGCGGGGCCCTCACGATGGATATTCCGAGGAAACGGAGAGCAGGCAACGGACACGTCATCCGCATCGAGGGGGCCAACAAGAACAACCTCAAGCACATCGATGTCGATATCCCGCTCGGCAAGCTCGTCGTCTTCACCGGTGTCTCGGGCAGCGGCAAATCGTCACTGCTCAACGAGGTGCTGCTGCCTGCCGTACGGCGCCAGCTGGCCCGCAAGAATCCAAGCTACGACGGCTTTTCCCGCATCACTGGGGTAGAGCACATCGACAAGGTCATCAACATCGACCAAAGCCCCATCGGACGGACCCCGCGCTCCAACCCGGCCACCTACGTGGGGCTCTTCACCCCGATCAGAGAGCTCTTCGCCTCCTTGCCCGAGTCCAAGGCCCGCGGCTACAAGAGCGGGCGCTTCAGCTTCAATGTGCAGGGAGGGCGGTGCGAGCACTGCCAGGGGGACGGGACGCTGAAGATCGAGATGAACTTCCTGCCGGACGTCTACGTCACCTGTGACGTCTGCCACGGCAAGCGCTTCAACAAGGAGACCTTGGCCGTCCGCTACAAGGGGAAGAACATCCACGATGTGCTGCAGATGACGGTCAGTGAGGCGAAGGAGTTCTTCAGCGCCATCCCCAAGATCAAGCGGCGAATCGATACGCTGGATTCGGTGGGGTTGGGGTACATCAAGCTCGGCCAGAGCGCCCTCACCCTCAGCGGGGGGGAAGCGCAGCGGGTCAAGCTGAGCCTCGAGCTCTCCAAGTACGGCACCGGGCGGACGCTCTACGTGCTCGATGAGCCGACCACCGGCCTCCACTTCGCCGATGTGAAGAAGCTCATGGAGGTGCTCAATCGCCTCGTCGACCAAGGCAACACGATCCTCCTCATCGAGCACAACCTCGATGTCATCGCCCAAGCCGACCACCTCATCGACCTGGGCCCAGAGGGTGGGGATGAGGGGGGAATGGTGGTGGCCACCGGCACTCCGGAGCAACTCGCCCTATGCAAGGACTCATACACAGGGTATTATCTTGCACAGATGCTCCATGAGAAAGGACACCCGCACGCCCAGTAAATTGATCGCGTTGCTCTGCCTCTTCCTCCTCTCAACCGCCCTGCTGTGGCCGGCCCTGAGTGAGGAGCAGCAGCTCCTCGCCCTGCGCATCGAGACCTCCGATTACGCCTCCCTTCTGGAGATGGCCGCCTCACGCGGCATCCCCATCACCACTGCCGGCGAGATGCAGGAGGCGCTCTTGGCCTATCACGGCCTCTCCGTTGAGCGCGAGGCGCTGCTCTCAGGCACACAGCGTGACTTTGAGGTGACCATCGCCCAGGCCGACTCGATCACACGCCTCTCCTCCTCGCTCTTCATCGCCGAGGGAGGGGTCCACATCACCATCACGACGCTCGACGATGGGCGCTCGCGCACCATCAGCGCCGACCGCCTCATCATCGATATCGATACCAGCCGGATCATCGCCCACTCCTCGGTCCTCTACGAGGATGAAGAGCAGATGGGGTCGGTCGAGGCGGCGATCCTCTCCTTCGATTGGTCGAACAACAACCTCTTCATCGTCGATGCCCTCCTCTTCAACGAATACGGCAAGGAGGGTGAGGAGCCCCTGGTCCTCTACAACCATGCCGAGACGGTCAGGGCGGTCTCCCTGGGAGAGCTGACGATCTACCGGCAGGGCGTCATCGCGATGAGGACGGAGGACCCGCTCTCCTCGATCAAGGCCACGCAGATGACCTTCCGCCCCGGAGGGGATCTCTTGGCCAAGGGAGCGACCGTCCAGATCGGGCGGGTTCCCCTCCTCTGGGTGCCGTTCTTCCCCTTCATCCAGAATCGGATGGTGGGCAATCCCGCCATCGGCATCAACAGTGACCGCGGCATGTTCGTCTCCACGACCTGGGAGCTCGTGGGCCGCTATCCGAAGATCGGGGTAGGGGGCCAAAGCGATGCCGTCGCCCTCTTCTCCAAGAAGAGTGATGAGGACCTCACTCCCGGCACCATCATCTACACCAAGGCGAACGAGGTGACCGGAGTCGAGGCGTGGGCGAAGGAGACCTCCTCGTATGTCGCGCTCTTCGCTGATGCCTATGAACAAGCCGGGGTGAGCCTGGGCCTCGATACCAATCTTTCGCTCTTGAACAAGAGACTCACCATCTCGGGCCTCTCCCTGCTCGCCGTCTACCCCGATGGGGTCGAGACGCTCACCGCGTTGAGCGAGGCGCCTCCGCTCCGCTACCTCGCCGAGCCGGTGATCACGTTCGATGCATCGTATGCGAAGCTGAGCCTGGAGCTGCCCCTCTACTCAGATCCGTCGGTCAAGAGCCTCTACGCAAACCGACTCACCGCCTTCACCATCGAGGGACCGCTGGGAAAGGCGCTCGAGTTCCCCACCGACTTCAAGGGGGACATCACCACGGCGGTGTGGAAGCTCAACGCCTCCTTCACCTTCCCCTCCCAGTACACCAAGCCGTATCTCTCCTCACTCACCATCCCCACCTTGACGGCCCAGGTGACGCGCAAATACAAATACGACAAGATCGAGAAAATCTACGGGTGGGAGTACACCGAGGTGGTGCTCCCCAACCTCACGGCCCGCGCGGCGGGCACCGTCTTTTCCTTCAAGAAACCGGTTGCCAAAAAAAGCGCCGCTCCGAATCCCGCCCCAGCTTCCAAGGCTTCCATCCCCTCCGACCCGTTGCTCGTCCCGTTCTACGCCGCCGAGCAACCGAAGAAGAAGAGCACGACATCGGCCAGCAGGGAGATCACCCTCTCCTATACCGCCGAGCAGCGCTTCAACCAACGGCTGAAACCCGAGAGCGGGGAGAAGGAGTACCGGTACTCCCTCTCCAAGGGCTCGCTGCGTCTCTTCGCCACCCCACACTCAACGTGGTTGACCGTCACCGAGGAGCTGGCCCCCCAGCTCTCGATCGTCGAGGATCTCAACAAGAAGACCTTCTACACCAAGGAGGCCCAGCTCTTCCTCACCAGCCGCATCGCTGTCCCGATCGTCGGCCTCGAGTACCAGCTCAGCCAACGCCTCGCCCGCTCCAAGGTCACCGAGGATACCAAGCTTGGGGTGACGGTGACGGAGGAGGGGGCGCTCTTCACCAAGGAGCAGGTGACGACCCACCGCCTCTTGCTCTCCAAATCCTTCGCCCTCGGGGCGGGGAGCATCAAGGGCTCGGTGACGATGGTGCTGCCTCCCCTGCAACAGAGCCTCGTCCCGCTGCTCACGTGGCAAAGCGGGCCGGTCACGCTCTCCGCCTCGGCCAAATTCCTGGAGGAGGATGAAGCGCTCACCGCCGACCAGGTCAGCGCGAGTTTCAAGTACAGCGACGGGCTATTCACCTTCTCCGTGGCGCCCACCTATCGCCTCAAGGAGGAGGGCCTCTTGTGGTCCGAGCGGCTCTCGCTCTCCCAGGCTTTCTCCTGGCAGAGCCCATCGAAGTTCTGGAACCTGGGCCAAACGTTCGATTTCTCCGGGGCTTCCAAAACCTATGGAGATCATTATGTCGACCGCCTCAGCATCAAGGCCCAAATCCCCCACCTGCTGCTCTCCTACTCGGTGAGCGGCCCCATCGAGCACCTCAAGCCGCTGGAGCTGAAGGGGAGCATCGCCCTGCTGGAAGGCCAGTGGCGCTTCTACAAGCGGCGCATCGCCCTCTTTTGGGGGATCGAGAGCTCGCTCTCCTTCCAGTTCCAGGACACCTATGCCTCGAAGTTTGAGATCCAGGCGTCACTGGGACTCTCCATCGCCGAGTTCTTGGATTGCACGGTCAGCGTCAAGAGCGTGAACACCGGCTTCTACCGCTACTGGGAGGGTGACGATTTCATCTTTGCACGGCTCTGGGAGGACTTGGCGCGCTCCTTCGACTTTGTCGGCAACGGGAGACGGAATACCCAGTTCAACCTCAGCTCCGTCAACTTCGACCTGGTCCACGACCTCGGAGATTGGTCGCTGAATTGTAAATACAGCGCAAGTGTAGTACTATCGAACAACCAATACGAGTGGGTGCCGACCGTTTCGGTCTTCCTCACTTGGAAGATGATGAGTGAATTGGACATAGCGGAACGCTGGACCCGGGACACGTCGGTATGGGTCCGCTCCGCCAGTACTTAGGTGGTCAATGGATAGATCAGTACATTTCGGCAGTGAAGAACAGGTCCAACGGGTGTTGGGCATCAACGACCGGAACCTGCCGTACCTTGAGGCGCTCTTGGGAGGCGACCTCTACGTCAAGGGAAATACCTTGACCATCCGCAGCGCGGATGAGACGGCGATCAACCGTTTTACCCTCCTCTTCAACCGCCTCGACCGTCTTGCGGCGACCCAGCCGTACTTCAGTGAGGCGGAGATCTTCCTCGAGTTCCAGGCGGTGAAGAATGACCGGCCCATCTCCGAGCTGGTGCGCGAGGAGCGCACCCAAGGGCCGTGCATCGTCGTGCACAACCGGATCGCGTACCCCAAGAGCCCGAGGCAGGAGGCGTACATCACCAGCATGGCCCTTCACCAGATCGTCTTCGGCATCGGGCCGGCGGGCACCGGAAAGACCTTCCTCGCCATCGCCCATGCGCTGAGCCAGCTGCTCGGCGGCAAACGGCAGAAGATCATCCTCACGCGCCCCATCGTCGAGGCCGGGGAGAACCTCGGCTTCTTGCCCGGCGACCTCGCACAGAAGATCAACCCATACCTGCGCCCGCTCTACGATGCGATGGAGACGATGATCAGCGTACAGAACATCCGGCGCCTCGAGGAGAACGGGTCGATCGAGATCGCCCCGTTGGCCTACATGAGGGGCCGTTCCCTGCAGAACGCCACCGTCATCCTCGATGAGGCGCAGAACACCACCCGGGAGCAGATGCAGATGTTCCTCACCCGTCTCGGGGAGAACAGCAGCGCCATCATCACCGGTGATATCAGCCAGGTCGACCTGCCGCGCAGCAAGGACAGCGGCCTGATCCACGCCGCCAAGATCCTCACCGACATCGAGGGGTTGGACTTCGTCTACTTCGACAGCCGCGATGTGGTGCGTTCGCGTATCGTCAGCCAGATCATCGATGCCTACTCCGAAGATGGTCAACGGAGGAAATCGTGAACACCAGAGCGAGACGCGAAGAGCAACGGCGCAAGGGGAAGATACAACAACAAATCGCCATCGCCCTCACGTGCATCACCGTCGTTGTGGCGATGCTCACCACGCTGTACAGCGGCAAGGGCTCGATCCTCGGCCTCTACGACCCGGCCAGCCTCTATCACGTCGGCGAGCTCGCCGACGAGGACTTCTACGCCACCAAGGGATTCGAGTTCGTCGATGTGGCTGAAGCGGAGCGGATGGCGGCGGAAGGGGAGCGTGCGGTGCTCCCGATCTTCACCTACCAGATCCGAGCCACCGTCCAGTCGAAGCGCATGGTCGAGGAGTTCATCACCAGCTATGGCAATGGGACCATCGCTTCCTTCCTCGTCGATCAAGAGAAGACGGATTCACTGCACCTCGTCCGCCAGATCTCGATGCTCGACGCCGATGACCGGCTGCTGCTCTTCTCCCTGCTTCGGGAAAGCGCCGACCATGTACTGGAGAATGGGCTCTTTTCCGCCGACCAAGTGGAGGCGGTGGTGGGCGATGGGTACGGCCAGATCTCCTACCTCGACCCGGAGACCGGTACGGTGGAACGCTCGGTCAAAGCCTTGATGACCAAAGAGAACCTCGCCATACAACTTGTCCCGTGGTTCTCCGCCTATGGGGAGGCGATCGAAGCGCGCGTCCCCTCATCGCTGGTCATCGATGTGCTCGCCTTCCTCCTCACCGAGAACGTCGCCTACGATCGGGTACAGACGATGAACCTCAGGGCCGAGGCGCGTGAATCGGTGGTCGAGCCGACGATGAAAGTCGAACGGGGAACCCGGATCATCAGCCAGGACACGGTGGTGACGCAGCGGCAGTTGGAGATGCTCTCGTACATGCAGGAGCATGCCATGGGGTACTCGATCCTCGAACTGGTCGGCCGCCTGATCTTCATCGTGGTGGTCACCATCACCAGCGTGGCGGTCTTTTTGCGCGTCTTGGACAAGGAGAGCAGGATCTACCTCTACCTCAACATGATGCTCTCCTCGGTCCTCATCTCGCTTCTGGCGATGCACCTGGTCTCTTCATTTCTGCAGAACCGCTCGATGCTGGTGCTGGACAGCTTCCTCCCGCTCTTCTTCGCCCCGCTCTTTGTCGCCCACATCAGCAGCAAGCGGCGCCTGGGCTTCATCACCGCCTTCCTGCTCGCCTGTTACGCCACCTTGATGCGTGAGGCCACCTTGATGACCTTCTTCTTCATCCTCAGCGTCAACGCCATCAACCTCAACTTTTTCCGCTACTCCATCAAGCGGCTCGAGGACCTCTTCAACTGGTTCTTCGCCGTCGTGAGCTCCTCTGTCGCCGCCCTGGCCTTCAGCCCGCTCAGCGCGGTGGCCATCCACTCGCTGCCCACCCTCATCATATCGCTGGTGGTCAACATCACCGCCAGCTTGATTTTGGTCCAGGCCTTCGTCCCCCTGATGGAGTACCTCTTCAACATCCCCACCGCCTATCGGCTCAATGAGCTCGCCTCCACCGATTCACCGATCCTCGAGCGCCTGGGCGCCGTGGCCCAAGGAACGTACAACCACAGCCGGAACGTCAGTGAGCTCGCCTACCAGGCGGCCAAAGCCATCGGGGCCAATGCGATGCTCGCCCGGGTCGGCGGGGTCTACCACGACATCGGCAAGGTCGACCACCCCGAGTACTTCGTGGAGAACCAAGGCACGGAGAACAAGCACGACGACATCAAGGCGAGCCTCAGTGTCGCCGTGATCAAGAGCCACGTGAAGCTCGGCCTGGAGAAGGGGAGGGAAGCGGGCCTGCCGCAGGAGGTGCTGGACATCATCAGCCAGCACCACGGCAACGACATCATCCAGTACTTCTACAGCGAGGCGGCCCGGCAAGCCCAGGCGTCGGGCGTGGAGATCAACGCCGACGACTACTCCTACACGGGGGAGCCGCCGAACTTTCCCGAGAGCGCCATCGTCATGCTCGCCGACATCGTGGAGGCGGCGAGCCGGACGCTGAAGCAGCCGACGTACTCCAAGTACCAGAAATTGGTCCATACCCTGGTGATGGGCAAGATCGAGCGGGGCCAGCTCAACCAAAGCCACCTCTCCCTCACCGACCTGAACCGCATCGAGGAGTCGTTCGTACAGACCCTCATCGGTCGGGACCACCACCGGATTGAATACCCTGAGGAGTGAACGCCATGACGATCGTGGAGATCAGCTATGAGGATGAGGATCACGAGGGGGATGCTCCCCGAGCGTGGGTGAGTGCACAGGTCGAGGCGATCTTGGCCCGGCTCGAAGAGCCGAATTGGGGGGTCGGGATCAGCTTCATCGGCGACCAGTCGATGCAGGAGCTCAACCGCCACTGGCGCGGCATCGACGAGAGCACCGACATCCTCTCGTTTGCCAACGAGGAGGACGACCTTCCCTTCCTCCCCGACGAGGGGGCGGTGCCGTACCTCGGAGACCTGGCGATTTCTCTTGATGCCTTGAAAAGAAATGCACAATCCTTTAGTGTGGAAACAGAAGAAGAACTGCTGCGCCTCCTGATCCATGGCATTCTGCACCTCCTGGGAGCCGACCATGAGACCAACGAGGCGGACGAGCCGATGCTCGTGCGGCAGGAGGCGCTGTTGGCGCAGTTGAGGGGGAGTGAGCATTGAGCCGTTCGCTTAAGGATCTGTTCAAACGCATGAGCAGAAAACATGTGCCATCCGATCCCTCACGTGTAGAACTTGTGGAACGCCAGACGATGATCGAGGGGATCGGCGAACTGCGCGACAAGACCGTCAAGGAGATCATGGTGCCGCGCGTCGATGTCGCGTTCATCAGCCGTGACATCACCCTTGATGAGCTCTATCTGATCATCGCCGAAGAGGGGTACTCGCGCTATCCGGTCTACGAGCAGACCATCGACAACATCGTCGGCATCCTCTACGTCAAGGATATCCTGCGCCGGGACATCCAGGAGGAGTTCGACCTCCCCGCTCTGATGCGCAAGCCGTACTTCATCCCCGAGAGCAAACACCTCGACGACCTGTTGCGTGAGTTCAAGCTGCGCAAGGTCCACATCGCCATCGCCATCGACGAGTACGGTGGGGTGAGCGGGATCGTCTCCATGGAGGACATCCTCGAGGTGATCGTCGGTGATATCCAGGACGAGTTCGACGAGGATGAGGAGGAGACGATCCAAGCGCTCGATGAGAAGAGCTACATCGTCGATGCCCGCGCGTCGATCGAAGAGGTGAACGAGGCCTGCCGTCTCCGCCTCAGCGACGAGGAATTCGAGACCATCGGGGGGTATGTCTTCGAGCTCTTCGGCAAGATCCCGCAAAATGATGAGTCGATTGAGGATGAACAGGCGATTTTCACCGTCATGGAGATTGACGGTCACAAGATCAATCGTGTTAAATTAACGGTGAAGAATTAGGGTTGTCCGTTGACCCTTGGTAAAAGAAGACAGTATATTATTATCGATATACAACGAGTTTCCTGGAGGAAAACAGAACATGAAAATTGCAATCAATGGGTTCGGAAGAATCGGCCGTAATGTATTCAAGGTAGCCTTTGAAGACAAGTCCATCGAAATCGTCGGTATCAACGACCTCACCGATCCGAAGACCCTCGCCCACCTGCTGAAATACGACTCCACCTACGGAGTTTATTCAAAGAGCGTTCAAGCCACCGACGATGCCATCATCGTCGACGGTGTGAAGATTCCGATCTTTGCACTGCGCAACCCCGCCGACCTTCCGTGGAAGAAGCTCGCCGTCGACATCGCCATCGAGTCCACCGGTGTCTTTACGCTGGCAGAGAGCCCCAAGGGTGGCTACAAGGACCACATCAAGGCCGGTGCCAAGAAGGTGATCCTCACCGTTCCCGCGAAGGACAAGATCGACCAGACCGTCGTCCTCGGCGTCAATGACAATGAGATCGACCTCTCCCTCGAGGCGTTCTCCAATGCCAGTTGCACCACCAACTGTCTCGCCCCGATCGCCAAGGTCCTAGAGGACAACTTCGGCATCGAGCGTGGCCTCATGACCACGATCCATGCGTACACCAACGACCAGGTGATGCTCGACCAGCCGCACAAGGACCTGCGCCGCGCACGCTCTGGCGCCGTCTCGATCATCCCGACCACCACGGGCGCCGCACGGGCCGTCAGTGAGGTCATCCCCGCCCTCAAGGGCAAGCTCAACGGCATGGCGATGCGCGTTCCGGTGCCCGCCGGCTCCGTGGTCGACTTGGTCGTGCTCCTGGACAAGGATGCCACGGTCGAGGAGGTCAACGCTGCGATGAAGAAGGCGGCCGAAGGATCGATGAAGGGCATCTTGGAGTATACCGAGGACCCGATCGTCAGCCACGACATCATCGGCAACCACCACTCCTCGATCTTCGACTCGGCCCTGACGATGAAGATGGGCGAGCGGATGGTCAAGGTCATCAGCTGGTATGACAACGAGATGGGCTATTCGACCCGGGTTGTCGACCTTGCCAAGAAGCTGGCCTAATAAACGAATGGAATCGAAGGATCAGGCCTGGTAACACAGGCCTGATTTTCAGCTCGACACCAAGATGAGGTGGAATATGGACCTGAATACGATTTTGGATGGAAATTTTGCGGGAAAGCGGGCGCTGGTGCGCGTCGACTTCAACGTACCGGTCAAAGATGGGGTGGTCACTGACGATACCCGCATCAAGGCGGCGCTGCCGACCATCAAGTATCTGCTCGATCAAGGCGCCAGTGTGGTGGTGATGAGCCACTTCGGCCGCCCGAAGGGGAAGAAGAACCCCGACTTCTCCATGGCTCCGATCAGAGAGCGTTTCTCCGCTCTCTTGGGCAAGCCGGTCACCCTGGCCAGCGATGTCATCGGAGAGGCGGTGGAGAAGGAGGTCAAGGCGCTCAAGGCGGGTGAGGTGCTGCTCTTGGAGAACGTGCGCTTCTACGCCGAGGAGGAGGCCAATGACCCCGCCTTCGCCAAAACGCTCGCTTCCTACGGTGATGTCTACGTCAACGACGCCTTCGGCACCGCCCACCGGGCCCACGCCTCCACCGAGGGAGTGGCCCATTATCTGCCCTCCTATGCGGGCTTCCTCATCGAGAAAGAGGTCAAGTTCATGGGTCCCCTGCTCGACAACCCGACCCAGCCGTTCGTCGCCATCATCGGCGGCTCGAAGGTCAGCAGCAAGATCGGCGTGCTCGAGAGCCTCGCCAAGACCTGCCAGACGGTGGTCATCGGCGGCGGCATGGCCTATACCTTCCTCCTTGAACAGGGGCACTCCATCGGCGACAGCCTCGTGGAGCAGGAGTATCGGCAGACGGCCGCATCCTTCCTCGCGAAGGCTGAGGAGCGTGGGGTGAAGGTCATCCTTCCCGTCGACCACCTCTGTGGCGCAGCATTCAAGGAAGATACCGAGCCGGTGTTGGTCGACAGCGCCGATATCCCCGATGGCCTCATCGGCATGGACATCGGAGTGAAGACCATCGCCCTCATCGTCGCGGAGCTGAAGAGGGCCAAGAGCGTCGTATGGAACGGCCCGATGGGCGTCTTTGAGTTCGCTGCCTTCGCTGAGGGCACCCACGAAGTCGCGAAGGCCCTTGCAGCAAGCAGCGCCGTCACCGTCGTCGGGGGAGGGGATTCGGTTGCCGCCATCAACAAGTTCCACCTCGCGGACAAGATCAGTCACGTGAGCACCGGGGGCGGAGCGTCGCTGGAGTTCCTCGAGGGCAAGACCCTGCCCGGCATCAAGGCATTGGAGAAGTAAGATGAGAAGACCATTCATAGCAGGAAACTGGAAGATGAACATGACGCCCAGCGAAGGGGCAGCATTCGCCCTACAGCTGAAAGATGCGTTGAAGGACAGCAAAACCAAGGTCATGGTCGCCCCGCCGTTCGTCACCATTCCGGCGGTGATGTCCGTCCTCAAGGATTCGAACATCATCGTCGGCGCGCAGAACATGAGCGACGTGAGGAGTGGGGCCCACACCGGGGAGGTCAGCGTCCTGATGCTGAAGGACCTGGGGGTCCACACCGTCATCCTCGGCCACAGTGAGCGGCGCTCCCTCTACGCTGAGAGCGATGCGTTCATCAACCGCAAGGTCCTCCTGGCCGTGGAGGAAGGGATGGACGTGGTCCTCTGCATCGGCGAGACGCTCGCAGAACGTGAGGGCGGACAGCTGGAGGAGGTCTTGACCCGGCAGGTCACCGAAGGCCTCAAGGGGGTCAAGGCCGAGGGGATGAGGCAGATCACGCTTGCCTACGAGCCGGTCTGGGCCATCGGGACCGGCCGGACCGCCACCGGCGAGGATGCCGACAGCGCCCATGCATTCATCAGGGGCCTGGTCGCAAAACTCTACAGCCAAGGTGTTGCAGAAGAGCTTATTATACAGTATGGTGGTTCAGTGAAGGCCAACAATGCGAAGGCCTTAATGAGCAAAGAACATATCGACGGTGCACTGGTAGGTGGCGCTTCCCTCTCGGTGGAGCAGTTCCTTCCGATTGTGAACTTCGGTGCGTAGGATCGGAGTAGAAAAATGGGTGTTTTGAGCGTAGTTTTGTTGGTATTGTTTGTCATCGTGAGCCTCTTGCTGATCTTCCTCGTCGCCATCCAAGATGAGAAGAGCGAAGGCCTCGGCGGCATCTTCGGAGGAAGCAGCGACACTGCTTTCGGATCATACACGAGCGGTGTGGTCACCAAGGCCACCGGGGTGTTGGCGATCCTCTTTTTGGTGCTGGCCCTCGCCGTCGCCTTTGTCAATAAATCACCATCAAAGGATACGCTCCTCGACTCCGTCACCACGGAACAGGTGAAAGAGACCACCGACTGGTGGACCACAGAGCCCACCCCTTCGAACTAGGGGGCGGTAGCTATCGTATCGTATCGTCTACCGGCCGCTGTTGCGGTCGGTAGTTGTTTAGGGGGAGTGTGATGAGAGTACTCGTATTGTATGCACCAAAGGCCAAGGCAAGCGACCGTATGAAGGCGATCGCCCGTGGCCTCGCCGAGGGGATCGGATCACAGGGGCATACCGTGGAAGTGCTCGACGCCTCCCTCGAAGCCGGCAAGGTCGTCTCCTACTACGATTACATCGTCATCGGCAGTGAAGCGACCACGACCTTCGGCGGCAAGATTCCCTCCTCCCTCTCTGTCTTTCTCAAGACCGCGGGGTCGCTCAGTGGGAAACGCTGCATGGCGTGGATCACGAAGGGAGGCATCCGGTCGATGAAGACGTTGCAGACGTTGATGCGCGTGATGGAAGGCGAGGGGATGTTCCTCAAGAAAAGTGAATTGATCAAGAGCGCAGAGGCCGCCCGCGCGGTGGGCAAACATCTGCAAATAGGAGAGAAACGATGAGAAAAGGTTTCGTCGCAACAGTGTCGGTCATCCTCATGGCAACCAGTCTCCTCACCGCCGCCACCATCAGTGCACCGGCCGCTACCGTGAAACTCACCAAGACCGTCCCCATCTCGATGGCGGAGTTGGAGAGTGAGGTGCGCCAGTACCAGGAGA
>Ga0123332_1003694_pt1 | contig 13837 bp, 7 predicted proteins | sample BioC12SIPDNA_4_FD_89958 | JGI IMG/M metagenome (GOLD analysis project Ga0123332, IMG submission 89958) | Anaerobic biogas reactor microbial communites from Washington, USA - Biogas_R2_A C12 SIP DNA | ecosystem: Engineered > Bioreactor > Anaerobic > Unclassified | place: Washington, USA...
CAGGGGGGGCGGGGGGGGGGGGGGGGGCCACTGGCTTTCGGAGTGCACATGGGGTGGCGGAGGGCGAGGCGATCCCAAGCGGGTGCGGGGGGGTGGCGGGGGGGCGTCTGCGTTCGCATCGCGCATCGTGTTATGGATCCTGCTGCGGGATCGCTTCGCCCCTAGGAAGCGCCGGATGTCTGAGGTGGGGAGGGGGGGGAGGGCTGCGGTGCGGTGTCGGGTACGTTGTACCTATTTCAGGGGCATGGTGTAGAGTGTGTTCATTGACGCCGCGGCTATGTGGCGTGGGAAAGATGGCTGCATTCCACATATTTGGGTTTGAGAAAGGATAGAGACCGGCATGGGACAACGATTTGGGGAGATCGGCGAGCAGCACCGGGCGTTCATCGAGCGGCAGCGGATGTTCTTCGTGGGGACAGCGGCGCCGGAGGGGCGAGTGAACGTGTCGCCCAAGGGAATGGACACGTTGCGCGTGTTAGGCCCGAACCGGGTGGTGTGGCTGAACCTGACGGGGAGCGGGAACGAGACGGCGGCGCATCTGCGCGAGTGTGACCGGATGACGTTGATGTGGTGCAGTTTCGAGGGGCCACCGCTGATCCTGCGGCTCTATGGGACGGCGCGGGCGGTGCACGGGTGGGACGCGGATTGGGATGAGCTGATGGCTCTCTTTCCGGGGATGCCCGGGCCGCGGCAGGTGCTGGATATGCACGTGGATCTGGTGCAGACGTCGTGCGGGGCGGGGGTGCCCCTGTATGCGTATGTGGGCGACCGCGACGATCTCCGTGACTGGCTCGCGGGGGAGGGCGATGAGGGGATCCGGCAGTATTGGGCTGAGGCGAACCAGGTGAGCCTGGACGGGAAGCCGACGGGGGTGTTGGGAGAGGGGTAGCCGACCCGCCCTGCTGGGCGGATCGGCCTTGCGTCAATCCGCGTGCGGGCGTATGATGAGCTGGTAACACCATCACCATCCAATCATCTACAAGGAGCGAGCTGTGACTGACCTACCGGAAGCTGTACAAGAAGCGTGGGCCGACCGGGACGGCCCCATTGTCTTGACCACGGTCGACGCCGACGGGGTGCCCAACGCGATCTACGCCACGTGTGTGCGCATGTTCGACGCGGCGCACCTGGTGGTCGCGGATAACTACTTCAGCAAGACGCAGGCGAACATCAAGGCCGGGAGCAAGGGGTCGATTCTGTTTATAACGAAGAGTGGGAAGTCGTACCAGGTGAAGGGCGAGATTGAGTACGATAGCAGCGGCACGTACTATGCGGATATGAAGTGCTGGAACGGCGAGCGCCCCGGGCACGCGGCGGCGGTGCTGTGCGTGGAGGAGGTGTACAGCGGGGCCTCGCGGTTGGCGTAAGGCGGGGCAAGAGCCCGTGGTTCGGCATAAGGGGAGAGGGGGCGCCTGCAATGAGCGTCCCCTCTCCCCTTATGTTGTAGCACTCAAGGCATAGCGGCGGTGCGGGACGTCAGATGTCGGACACTGAACCAGAGACGATGCTGTGGGGCGGTTGTGGACTGGGGCAACGTGTCTAGAATGAGGAAGTCCGGATGGTGTGGTGTTGCTTTGGCGTGGCGGCTGTGTCTGCTCTGTGGGCCGGGGCTCCCCGTGACGCCGCAGGTCTCGAAGCTCTCCCAGGAGGCGTGATGGCAAGTGATGGCGAGCATCTCATGGCTAGCACGGGACGACGTGGCCTGGCAGCGCGCAGGGAGCGACCGATGCTGACGGTGCGCGGACGGTTCGAGAATGGAAGGATCACCCTGACGAAACCGCCCCCGGTGCGCGATGACTGCGACGTGCTGGTGACGTTTCTCGATGCGTCCGGCCTCATCGCCGTGCCGGAGGAGAGTTATGTGGCGCTGAACCGCGAGGCGGCGCGCGCCTCGTGCGGGCTCAGCGACCGCGAGTGCGAGGTGCTGGGGTTGCTGCAGCAGGGGCTGACCAACCAGGAGATCGCGCTGACGATGGGGATCCGCGAGGGCACGGTGCGCAACTACACGTCGGCGCTGTACGCCAAGCTCGATGTGCGCAACCGCCTGGAGGCGGTGACGCGCGGGATCGAGATGGGGCTGCTCGAGGGGATTGGGTAGGTGTGTTAGGGAGACCTTTGGGCTCTCCTGGTGTAGTGGCGGGGCGTCGCGGAGGCGACGCACGTGGTCGAGCGGAAGAGCCCAAAGGTCTGGAGAGTTACGGACTCACGCGGGCAGCCAGGGGGCCAAGAGGGCGCGCGCCTCGCGCGATTTGGCGGGCCAGTCGCGCCCGGCGTTATCCAGACGATGGTAGCGCGGGTGGTCGCCCCAAGCCTCCTCGAGCCAGCGATCGAGTTGGATGGCCTCGCCGGGCTCCTCGGGGCGGTGGGCCTGCGGCCAGCGGGTGTACTCGCGCGGCACGCCGTCGGCAGCGGTGACGAGGTGGATCACGGCGGCATAGCGGCGATAGTGCTCCGCGCGCGACAGGCCGGTGCGCGCGTAGAACGCGTCCTCGGCCCAACCGCGTTGGCGCCAGAACGCCAGCGGATCGAGGCTCCCGCGGTGACAGACGATGGGCCGCGGGTCGGCGGGGCCGAGTGCGCGGTCGAGCGCTTCCTCCAGCCCGATTTGCAGGTGGACGATGGTACGCTGGAAGAGCTGCTCGGCGGGCGAGAGGTCGACGAAGCGCGCGTAGTGGACCGTCTCGGGTAGCGCGACAAAGCGACCGGCCCACTTGGGGTCGCGCCGCAGGTCCTCGATGAGGGCTGACTTACCCCCACCGGGACCGCCCGTCAGCACGATGACGGGCCGCCCGGCGCCCATGCGCGCCGACGGGTGGACGGGCGGCGCGTCCCAGATGGGCTTGTAGGGCTTGAGGTCGAGGATCGGGGTGCCGTCAACGGCGTCCAGGCCGACGACGGTGATGGTCGTGCCTTCCACGGCCAGCACGCGCACCAGCGTGATGCCGATGGGGTTGGGGCGCGCGGCGACCCGCCGGATGAAGAGGCCGGCCAGCGGTCGGGCGCGCGCCGGCTCGACCCGGTGCAGGTGGTAGATCACCCACAGGTGCTGCCCAGCCTCCAACGTGGCCGCGGCCTGTGCGAAGTGCGGCGCCAGCACCAGGCGCGCGGGCAGGCCGCGCATCTCCTCAGGGCGCAGCGGCTCGCGCACAGGGCCTTCGACCGCGCCGATGGGCCGGTACGTGATCGCGTCGTCCATCGCTACACCGGGAAGTCGACGCCGACGCCGGTGTCGTCGTGCCCGCCGCGATCCGTGTGGGCGCAGTCGTGTGAGAATTCGCCATCGACGTGGTTGTCGTGGTCGGCATGCGTTTGCGTGATGGTGGGCTGTTGGGCCAGGACCAATCGTTGCCCCGCTTCATCCAGACGGCCTGACCGGTACAGCGTCACCAGGGCTTCGGCTGCGGCCTTCCGGCTGCCCCAGCTCGAGGACGCATGCTCCAGCATCGCGGTGAGCGGCTTGACGGCGCGGGCGTCGCCGATCTGCCCCAGCGCGGGTGCCACGCTCAGGCGCGTCGCGACGTCGCCGGCATAGAAGAGGGCGACGAGGGGCTCCACGGCGCGGGGATCGCCGATCCTGGTCAGGGCGTCCACGGCCCCTTCGCGCACCTGCCACGCCTCATCCTGCAGCCTGGCAATCAGGGGCTCGACGGCCGGCGCGCCGATCTCGGCGCAGCTGGCCCAGTTCTCCAGGGCGATCCAGTAGGCGGCGCCGGCCGCGGAGCGGTCGGGTCGCCAACCGAGCTTGCTGAGGGCGGTGGCGGCGGCCAGGCGCACGTCGCGTTGGCTGTCGCTCAGTGTAGCGATGAGCGGCTCGATTGCCCGCCGGTCGCCGATGTCGCCCAGCACAGCGGCGACCATGGTGCGAGCGTGGTCGTTCGGCAGGGCGGCGATCAAGGGTACGACGCTGGGCGCGCCAATCTGGACCAGAAGGCCGGCGGCCGCATGACGCAGCGTCTCGGCGCTCCCGGGTTCCTCCAGGATAGCGACGAGGGGCGGCGCGGCCGGCGCGCCGATCTGCAACAACGCCGCCCCGGCGGCCTGGTTCGCCTGCGGGTCCTTGCGGTAGAGCGCCACGAGGGGGGACGCGGCACGTGGGTCACCGATGCGGCCCAGCGCTTCCGCCGCAGCATTGCGCATCGCTGCGGCCCGGTCTTTGAGCGCGGAGATCAGGGGCTCCACCGCCCGGCTGCGCACGCCGGGATCCGTCTGCCGCGCGCCGATCTCCCCCAGGGCCGCGACTGCCAGTTCGCGCACGTCCCTGTCTTGCAGCGTGGAGATGAGCGGGTCCAGCGCCTGTGCGTCGCCGGCCTGCCCCAAGGCGTTGGCCGCGGCGCGGCGCACGGCGACATCGCCGTCCCTGAGCGCGCCAATGAGCGGCTCGGCGGCGCGTGTGCGCAGCGCCGCACCGGTCTGCCGTGCGCCGATCTGGCCCAGGAGCTCGACCGCGGTGCAGCGCAGGGCCGCATCGCGGTTCTGGAGTGCGCGGCTGAGCGGCTCGACAGCGGGCGCGCCGATCTGCACCAGGGCGCCGGCCGCGGCGGCGCGGATGGCCGCCTCGCGATCCTGGAGCACGGTGATCAGCGGTGGCACCGCCGGGGCGCCCAGCTGGACACAGCGCTCCCACTCCCGGCGCGTGATCCAATAGGCGGCGCCCGCTGTCCCCGCATCCGGCTCCCACCCGAGCCCTTCCAGCGCATCCCGGGCCGCCTCGCGGACCTGGGGATGCGCATCCTCAAGCGCGGTGGTCAGCCCGTTCACCGCCTGTGAGCGCAGCGTGGGGTCCGTCTGCCGCGCGGTGATCGCGCCCAGCGCCTCGGCGGCGGCCAGGCGATGCCAGTATGCGCTATCCCTGAGTGCAGCGGTCAGGGGCTTCACGGCGCGCGCGAGCGCTGCGGGGTCTGGCTGCTGCGCCCCAATTTGCCCCAGCGCCCTGGCCGCGGCGGTGCGCGCCTGCTTGTGCCCGAGCGCGGCGATCAGGGCCTCGACGGCCGGCGGACCGATCTGGGCCAGGGCGCCGGTAGCCGCGTCACGCACCTGCTCGTCGCCACCCTCCTGCTCGAGCGCGGCGATCAGCGGCCGCACGGCCGGCGCACCGATGCGGCCCAGCACCCCGGCGGCGGCCTGGCGGGCGTGGGGATCCTGCCGGAGCAGGACGCCGAGCGGCTCCGCGGCGCGCGCGCCCACTGCGGCGTCTGCCTGGCGGGCGGCGATTTGGCCGAGCGCCTCCGCGGCGGCCCGGCGGACGTCCGGGTCCTCGTCACGCAGCGCGTCGATGAGCGGCGGCACCGCCGGTGCGCCGATCTCGACGCAGCGGTCCCACTGCCGCTGGACGATCCAGTACGTCGCTCCCGAGGCTGCCTCGTCGGGGTGCCAGCCCAGCTTGGCCAGCGCGTCCGCGGCGAGCTCGCGCACCGCGGGATCGCCGTCCTGGAGGGCGCGGTTCAGCGGCTCCAGCGCGCGGGGATCGCCGATCTGGACCAGCGCCGCGGTGGCGGCGCGGCGCAGCGCGATCTCCTTGTCGTTCAGCGCCTCAATGAGCGGCGCCACGGCGCTGGGGTCGCCGATCTGGCCCAGCGCAGCGGCGGCCGCCTGGCGTACGGCGTTGCTCCTGTCGTGTAGCGCGTCGATGAGCGCGTCCACGGCGCGGGAACGCAGTGCGGCGTCTGCCTGCCGCATGCCGTGCTGACCGAGCGCAGCGGCAGCCGCCTGGCGCACCGCGAGGTCGCGGTCGCTCAGGGCGTCGATGAGGGGAGGCACGGCCTGGGCGGCGCCGGTCTTGCCCAATGCTTGCACGGCAGCCACGCGGGCGCTGCCCTCGCCCTCGCGCAGCGTCACCACAAGCGGCGCCACGGCTGCCGCGCCCAGCCTGGCAGCGCGCGCCCATTCGCCGCGGGTCACCCAATACCAGGCCCCCGCCCCGCCGCGATCCGGCGTCCAGCCGAGCTCTGCCAACGCCGCAGCGGCGCCACTGCGGACCGTGGCGCTCCGGTCGGCGAGCGCCCCGACAAGCGGGTCGATCGCCGGGGCGCCGATCTGGACCAGCCCACTGGCGGCGGCCTGGCAGACCTGTGGCTGTTCGTGGGTGAGCGCTCCCAGCAGCGGCGCCACGGCCCGCACGTCGCCGATCTTGCCCAATGCCTGGGCTGCGGCGTCGGCCAGGGCCGCGTCGGGGTCCCTGAGCGCGACGATCAGCGGGTCCACGGCGGGAGCACCGATCTCGACCAGCGCCCAGGCGGCGGAGAGGGCCGGGCCGCGGCGGTCCGTGAGGGCATCGATCAGGGGGGCGACGGCGCGGGGGTCACCCAGATCACCCAGGAGCCGGGCGGCGGCGTCGTGGACGCTGCTTTCCCTGTGCCGGAGCGCGACGATCAACGGGTCGAGCGCGGGGGCACCGATGGCGGTGAGGGCCGCGCCGGCCGCGCGCCTGACGGCAGGATAGGCGTCGCCCAGCGCGGCGACGAGCGGCGCCGCAGCGCGCGGGTCGGCGAGCCGGTCCAACGCCCGGGCAGCAGCCTCGCGCACGGCCGCGGCGCCCGGCACCGGGTCGCCGGGGGTGTCGCCGTCGCTGCGGTAGGCCAGGGCCTTGATCAGGCCGTTGACGTCGCGCTTGGCTTCCAGCTTGTCGATGTTGGGTGAACCGAAGAGTGGCATTCGTTACCCTCCTATTGACTCTGCTGAGCGGAAGACCTTTGGGGTCTTCCCGTCGAGCAAGCACCTGCTCGGCAAGCAAACCCCAAAGGTCTGCGGCGGCACGCTCAGGGGTCGAAGACTGGCGGAAGGCGGCGCAGGGCTACACCGGGAAAGTGAGGCCAATGCCTGAATCCTGGTGGTCGGTGGCATCGTGGTGGGTGCAGTCCGAGGCATACCGCCTCCCGGCCTCACTGTGGTCCACCCAGCCGTCGCTGTGCGATGCGCTATCGCGGTGCGCTTGCATGATCGCCAGTTTCTGGTCCAGTACAAGGCGTTGCCGGTGCTCATCGAGGCGTCCGGACTGATACAGCTCTAACAGGAGCTGCGCCGCGCGCTTGCGGGTGGTCCAGTCTGCACGCTGGAGCAGAGGCAGGAGGGGCTCCACAGCCGGCGGCCCGATCAGGCCCAGAGACCTGGCGAGCGCCTCCTTCAGCTCTGGGTCCTTGTCATAGAGCGTGGCGACGAGGGGTTGCACGGCGCGTGCGCGCAGTACGTCATCTGCCTGCCGCGCGCTGATCGGGCCCAGCATCCTGGCCGCGATCAGGCGCACGCCCTTGTCGCCGTCCCTGAGTGCGGTCAGAAGCGACTCTATGACGCGCGCACAGAGCGCGGCGTCTGTCTGCCGCGCGCCGACGTTGCCAATGGCCTTGACCGCGGCCTGACGCATGTCATGGTCCTTGTCCGAGAGCAGGGCGCTGAGGGGCTGGATCGCCCGCGGGTCGCCGATCTGCCCCAGGGCCCGGGCAGCGGCCTTGCGCGTGTCTGCGTCACTATCGCGGAGTGCGGCGATGAGCAGCGCCACGGCCGGGGCACATAGCGCCGCGTCTGTCTGCCGTGCGCCGATCTGACCCAGAGCGCCGGCAGCGGCGCGCCGCGCATGGACCTGTCGCAGTCGCTGTTGCCGGTCCTTGCTTTCCTGTTCCGCGAGGACGGCCAGGAGCGGCTCGACGGCCGGCACGCCGATCGCCACGCACTGCTCCCACTCCCCGCGAACAACCCAATAGGCTGCCCCGACAGCGTCCTGATCGGGGTGCCAGCCAAGCTTGTCCAGCACCTCCACGGCGGCTTCGCGCGTCGCCCTGTCCTGCGACGCGAGGGATGTGCAGAGGGGCTCCACGGCCGGCGCACCGATCTTCGTCAGTGCGGCGACTGAATCTTCGCGGACGCGCTCGAACACGGCCCGGGTCACCCGCGCCTGGATGAGCGGTCGCACAGCCGGTGCCCCGAGCTGGGCCAGTGCATCGACCACGGCCCGGCGGACGTCCTTCTCCTTGTCGCCGAGCGCGCTGACGAGCGGCCACACGGCACGCTCGTCGCCAATGCGACCTAGCGTCCTGGCGGCGGCCCTGCGCGTGGCTTTGTCGGTGCTGGATAGCACGGTCTGAAGAGGTTGCACCGCCGGTGGGCCGATGCGCACACAGCGGTCCCACTTTCCCTGGGCGATCCAGTAGGCTGCGCCGCCGGCGCCCTGGTCGGGCTGCCAGCCGAGCCGGTCCAGTGCCTGAGCTGCAGCCTGACGTACCTCCAAGATCCTGTCGACGAGCACGGCGACGAGCGGCTGCGCGGCGCGCGGATCACCGATCTGCCCCAGGGCGATCGCTGAACGCTGGCGGACGCTCTCAGCGTAGTCCTTGAGCGTGGCCGTGAGCGGCTCCACGGCGCGGGGGTCGCCCAGCGGGCCGAGGGCCTCGGCGGCGGCCATGCGTACCTCCGCCTGGTTGTCGGCGAGCGCAGCGATGAGCGGCGCGACGGCGCGGGTGCGCAGTGCGGCATCTGCCTGCCGCGCGCCAAGCTGGCCCAAGGCCTCGGCCGCGGCGCGGCGTATCGTCCAGTCGTCCCTGTAGCCGAGGGCTTGGACGAGCCGTTTCACAGCACCTTTCTGGGCTAGCTTTTCCACGTTTGGCGGTCCGAAGAGACCCATAGGCTACCTCCTGATGTCTCTGCTGGGCGGAAGGTCGGGCGGAAGACCTTTGGGGTTTGCTTCAGGAGTAGGTGTCTGGTCGTGGGGAAAACCCCAAAGGTCTGCGGCGGGGTCCAGGCCGGCCTCGCGCCAGTGGCCTTCCGGGATCCCCAGGTGCTCGAGCGCGCTCAACAGCAGCGAGCGCGCCCGGGTGCGCAGGGCGGTGCAGTCGCGCGGGGGGGCGTCCAGATCGGTCTGCGCGTCCTCGGGCAGGCGGCTCCAAGCGCGGCAGGCGCCGCCGCACAGGTAGCGCAGCGCGCACGTGCGGCAGCCGGCGTTCGTGTCTACGGTGTGGCGGCCCAGGTCCTGGAAGGCCGCCGAAGCGAGAATGGCTCCCAGCCCGCCCCTGTCCCCGAGCGCGCCGAGCTGCCAGCCCTCGCCGTGCCAGGCGTAGCAGGGATAGGCCCGCCCGTCGGGCTCGACGTAGAGGTTCTGCCCCATCCCGCACGAGGCCACGGGGGTAAAGCCATAGGCGAGCATCTGCCGCGGGTCGAGATGCCCCCACAGCGTCTCGGGCACGATGTCGAGCTGCGAATCGACTGCCCGGCCCAGTGGCAACAGCGGGCGGAAGCGCGTCCGGCGGATGCCCAGCTCGCGGGCCAGCGCGCGGACCGCGTCGCCGGGCGCGCCGTTGGCCTGGGTCAGCGGCAGCACGGTGGCCAGCGAGAGATCCGTATCGCCGCCGAGGGTGACCAAGCGGCGCAGGTTGGCCACCACCAGGTCGTAGCTGCCCGCGCCGCGCCGGGCGTCGTGGGTCTCGCGGTCGCCATCGAGGCTGACGACCACCTGGTCGGTGCTGCGGGCGATGCGGCGGAGCAGCGCGTCGTCAACGGGTAGCGACAGGCTGGTGCGTAAGACGGTGAGCAGCGGCTTCACGTCTGCGCGCAGCGCGGCCAGTGCGTCGAGCAGGGCGTCGCGCTGCGGGTGGACCAGCGGCTCGCCGCCGGTGATGACGGCGTGGCGGAAGCCCAGCGCCGCCGCCTCGCGGCAAGCACGGGTGACCTGCGCCACGGGCAGCGCGCCCTGGCGCGGCGGGCCGGCCTGTGCGTAACAATGCGTGCAGTGCAGTGGACAGGCAAAGGTGACGTGCAGGTAGAGGTTGTTCAGGCCGCGGACGGGCGCGGTGAGGCGGGCGTGGAGCGACGCCATGGCGGCTTGCGTGCGTTCGGGGCGGGTCACCAGCCCAAGGCGCGCGAAGGCGGTGGTGGCCTCGTTTGGCGAGCCGGTCGCGGCGAGGGCGACGGCGGCGAGGATCAGGCGCGCGCGGCCCGCCGTCTCGTAGGGGTGGGGGCCGTCGCGCATCAGGCTCAGCAGCCTGCCGCGGCGCAGCAGGCCCTGGTTCGGGTCGGGCCGCTCGACCACGGCGGCGAGGTTCTCCGCGGCGAAGACCTCGGCGGTGGCGCGCTCGGTGATGGCGGTGAAGATGCGCTTGTAGGCGGCGCAGTGCGGGTCGCGCAACTGCTGGAAGGTGCCGTCGCCGGCGACGAGCGCGTTGTAGGGACAGCCGCCGCGGCAGATATCGAAGTAGGCGCAGTCGCCACATTCCTCGTGGATGCGGCGTTCGCGCTCTGCGAAGGCCCGCCAGGTGGGGGTAGCAGCCAGCCGCTCGGGGGTGGGGTCGGCGTGGACGTTGCCCACGGCGTATTCCGCCCTGCCGGCGAAGCGCTGGCAGGGCGTGATGGCGCCATCCGGCCCCACGGCCAAATAGCTACCCAGGCAGTCGCCGAAGGTGCAGATGCCCCCGCGGCCCGCCGAGACGCTGCGGCAGAGCGAATCCAGGGTGCTGATGCGGATCTTGTCGGTGTGGGCGAGGTAGCGATCGAGCATCCGGACCATAAGCTCGCCATGGGCCTCGGGGGAGAGGCTCCAGGGGTCGGGGGGCCGGTTCGGGACCAGTTCCACGCTCCGGGGTGGGGCAAGGGCCGGGAGGGCGGTGTGAAGGGTGAAGTTGAGGCCCTCGTGGACGAAGAAGGAGAAGATCGTGTCGAGGTGTGGCAGCGACTGGCGGGTGAAGGTGCAGATGCAGCCGACGTCCAGGTCGTGGGCACGGGCGCGCTCGATGCCGGCCATCGTGCGGCGGAAGTAGCCCGCGCCGCGTTGGGCGTCGTTGATGGCTTCCGGGCCGTCGAGGCTGGTGCCGAGGGCGACGTTGTGTTCGCGCAGCAGGCCGGCGAGCTCGTCGGTGAGCAGCCAGAGGTTGCTCTGCATCGAGAAGCGGAGGTGACCGGGGGCCAGCCCCTCGCGCAGAAGGGGCAGGGCCATGCGGTAGAAGTCGATGCCCGGCACCAGCGGCTCGCCGCCGTGGAAGGTGATCTCGAGCGTGCGGTCGCTATCGCGCGTGCGTTGCCAGCGGACGACGGCCTCGACCGTCTCCCGCTGCATCGTCGTTGCGCCCTCGTGGGGGCCGAAGCAGTAGGCGCAGCTCGCGGGGCACGCCAGCGAGGGCACGAGCATGAGGTGGGATGTGGGGGGCATGCTGTCAACCTCGCGCGGGCGGTGGGGACCGCCAGAGGTCGGTGGTAACCGCGAAGTGGCGGTGCGTTGGCGTGCTCATCGCTCTCCATCACTCCTACCGCAGCAGATGCTGGGGAGCTGGTTCGTCCAGCATGCGATCCAGCTATGGCAGTCGAAGCCCTAGCTGCCCCGCGACTGCCGGATGACGTCCATTCGGTCGATATGTTCATGGTACTGGCAGATCGGTACGGGCGCAAGTTGTGTTGGCAACAAGTTGGCGGATAATCTCCTGGTGCTCCCGAGCGCGTGGCCCGGTCTTCCGGGGCCACGGCAGCCGTTGTCCCGTCGTTTTGCAGCTCCATAGGCCGGTTTCCCTTGTGTGGACAGTGCGCCGTGGATCGCCCCGATAGCGAGAAGGCAGTGCGCCGATCAGGCTCGCGGATCGATCCCGTCGCGACAACGGGGAGGCGTTAGCAGGTCGCCCCTTTTGGTGAACCAGGTTTGGTCACACAGGAGGTCGAGATGGCTGTTAGCGTTCGTTCTGTCTCGGTTGTGAGGGTTGTGCTGGTCACTGGTTTGTTGCTCACTCTACTCGCACTGGCAACACTCCTCCGCATCGCGCGCGCCGATCCTGCCGTGCTGTATGTGAAGCCTGACGGCAGCGGCAACTGCTCGACCTGGGATGACGCCTGCGCGCTTCAGACTGCCCTCACGACTGCCGGTTCCGGCGACGAGATCTGGGTGGCGGCAGGTGTCTATGTGCCCGGCGCGGCCCAGACGGACACGTTCCTTCTAGCGGACGGCGTGGCGCTGTACGGCGGCTTTGCGGGCACGGAGGCGAATCGCGAGGAGCGCAACTGGGAGATGCACCTCTCGATCCTGAGCGGTGATATTGGCGGCGACGACATCACGGATCCCAACGGCGTGGTCACAACCACCGCCAACATCGTGGGTGACAACGTCTACCACGTGGTCAACAGCAGTCTCAAGGAAGCTGTGCTGGATGGGTTCATTATCACCGCGGGACAGGCAAACGGCTATGGATCGCGCGAGAGCTTTGGTGGCGGGTTCATCAACTTCGACGATATCGGCATGGGCTACGATCTGACCCTTGCTCACCTCACCTTCTCGGGGAACTTCGCCCGATACGACGGCGGGGGGCTCTACAACTACGACACCGATCTATCGCTGACGCATGTGACTTTCACCGGCAACACGGCCAGCAGCAGCGGCGGCGGGGTCTTCATGGCCTATCACAGCCTCCCAACCCTGACGAACGTCACCTTTACTGGCAACACGGCCACCAGCGGCGGGGCGATGTACAGCTCCAACAGCAGTGGCACTCTGAGGGATGTCACCTTCTCGCGCAACACCGCGTCCCAAGGTGGCGCCATCTTCTTTACCGACTGGAGCTCTCCAGCGTTGGTCAACGTCATCTTCTCCGCGAACACCGCGTCGGACTCAGGTGGGGCGATGCTCAATGTCAGCCAGAGCAGCCCCACGCTCACCAACGTCACCTTCTCTGGTAACGCTGCTCCGCGTGGCGGCGCAATCCACAACCACTGGATCTCCACCCCGCTGCTGGTCAATGTTGCCTTTTACGGGAACTCCGCGACCAACGGTGGCGGCATCTATAACAGCTACCGCTCCGCTCCGACGCTTGCGAACGCGATACTGTGGGGCGACACCCCAGATGAGATCTACAACGAAGATGACAACGCCAGCGCCACCATCACGTATAGCGATGTGCAGGGGGGCTGGCCCGGGGCTGGCAATATCGACGCAGACCCGCTGTTTGCCGATGCCGTCCACGGCGACCTGCGCCTGGGTTTTGGCTCGTCCGCTATCGACGCGGGGGATAACGAGGCCGTGCCATCGGGCATCACCACCGACCTGGATGGCAGGGCGCGGTTCGTGGACATCCCCACCATCGCCGACATGGGCAACGGCACGCCGCCCCTGGTGGACATGGGGGCGTACGAATACGTCATCCCGGTGACGGTCGGCAAGGCAGCCGATGCCCTCGCACCGGCAAACGGGCAGGTGGTCACCTTCACGGTCTTTGTCGCGAACACCGGCCCCGATCTCAGTGGGGGCCAGATCCTGGACACGCTCCCGGCGGGCCTGCACTTCGTGGGCCCGGTTACGCTGGAGCCGCCAGACGCGGGCGTGGCCGGTAGCGGTCCCGCTGCGTTGGCGCACAGCCTGGCCATCTCAACCAACCAGCAGATTACGGTGTCGTTCCCGGTGTCGGTGACCGGGGCGGTGGGCGCCTCTATCACGAATACCGCTGTCTTCACCGCGCCACAGCTGCCGGTGACGATCAGCGGCAGTGTTGTGGTCACGGTTGCCAACACGGCGCCGCTCCTCACGAGTGTGCCGGTCACGACGGCGACGGAGGATATGCTCTACACTTACCGTGTGGCTGCCGACGACCCCGACCTGGCCTTCGGTGACGTCTTGACGCTCACCGTGCCGACGCTCCCGACCTGGCTCGTGCTGACCGATCACGGCGATGGCACTGTGACGCTGACGGGCACGCCGGGGAATAATGACGTGGGTGCGCATGCCGTGGTCCTGCACGTTGTGGACCGCTACGGGTTGAGTGACACGCAGGCGTACAGCCTGACCGTGAGCAACGTCAACGACGCGCCGCTGTTCACGAGCGTGCCGGTCACGACGGTGACCCAGGACGCGGCCTATACCTATGTTGCGGTGGCTGGCGATCCCGAC
>Ga0123332_1003701_pt1 | contig 13815 bp, 12 predicted proteins | sample BioC12SIPDNA_4_FD_89958 | JGI IMG/M metagenome (GOLD analysis project Ga0123332, IMG submission 89958) | Anaerobic biogas reactor microbial communites from Washington, USA - Biogas_R2_A C12 SIP DNA | ecosystem: Engineered > Bioreactor > Anaerobic > Unclassified | place: Washington, USA...
AGCAGGAACATGCCCGCCGAGGCCCAGGCCTGTTCCTTGAGGGCCCAGAAGAACGGCAACGTCACCGCTGCGACGATGCTGGCCTGCCAGCCGGTCAGGCCGAGGAACCAGCCGATCCGGGCCTTGGTGTACTGGCTGTAGATCTGCGCCACCAGGACGCACCTCCTCCTACTTGGTTTCTCTGCTCTGTCGGTGAGCTCAAACGGGGACGACGGGCACCGACCCGGCCACCCCAGCCGCCCCGGCCCCGGCGGCCGCTCCCCCGCCCCCGGCCGCACCCGACGTGCTCGGCGACCCCGGCATACCACCGCCGCCTCCCGCCGGTGTGCCCTGGCTCGGCGACGCCGGCATCGGCTGCCCTGACTGGGCCCCTGCAGACGGCACAGCTCCCCCGCCGCCGCTGCCTCCTTGGCCGCCGGCGGGATCGGCGCCGTGAACCTGCGGGTTCGCCGGATCCTTACCCGCCTGGGCTCGGGAGCGGGACATGTCGGGGATGTAGGTGTTGTGGCCGACGCCCATCTGGTTGGCCAGGTCGGCGCCAACACTCGCGCCGGTGGTGCCGAGGGTGACGGCGATCCCGAGCCCACGCGAGGCGACCTGCCCGGCGCCGCCGCCGAACGCGGCGAGCATGCCACCGCCGGTCTGGGCGGCGCGTTGACTGGTGGCCGCCTCGCTCGAGGCTTCGCCTTGGGAGCGGCCGGTGTCGTCGGCGGTCGACGCCGCCGACGACCCAGCACTGCCGCCGCCTCGGAGGAGGCCTTGGAGGCCGCCTTCGGCGACGAGCCCGGCGCGCATCGCCGCCCCCGACGAGGTGCCGGGGTCGACGAACGCGAGCAGCTTGAACAGTGCCAGCGGGGAGAAGGACCCGATGAAGATGAGCAGCACGGCCGGGACAGCGGAGCCGACGGCGGCGGCGAGGGAGTCGGCCCAGCCGAGGGCGACGCCGTTGGAGACCTGCACGCCCAGGCCGAGCATGAGCATCATCAGCACCGGGGTGAAGGCGGCGGCGTGGAACCAGCGGAACGTCTTCCAGAACCAGGACCGGCCGCCCTCCCACACCAGCCCGGCCGCGGCGATGGGGGCGGTGGCGGCGAGGATCATCAGCGCGCCGGCGCGGGTGAGCATGACGAGCAGGTGCGAGACCGCCCCGAACAGCAGCAGGAACCCCATCATGCCGAGCACGGTCGCGAGCACGGCCTCGGTGAGGTCCTCGGCGGCCAGCGGCGCCCACGGCTGCCACGCGGACAGCTGGTCCACGTCGAGCAGCTCGCGCATGATCGCCTTCGTCAAGCCCCCGGCAGCGGCGAGGACGGCGACGGCGTAGACGATCCACCCGGCCCAGACCATGACGTACTGCGCCGCCCCGATCAGGACCCTGGCGAGGGACTGCCCGTCCCGTCGGATGGCGGCGATCCCGAGCTGGACCGTGACGAAGATGACGACGAGGACGCCGGCGATCCAGAACGTCACCTGATAGATGCCGGCCATCGGCCCGGTCAGGCTCAACTGCGGGGTGAGGAAGTGGTCCTCGATCGTCAGCACGACCCGCAGCAGCCACAAGGCGGCGCTCCAGACGCTGAGCATGGCGGCGGTCCAGGCGTCGGCGGCGACCTTCGTCGCGGCGTTTCCGAGCGCGGCGAACGGGTCGAACAGCTCCCACCAGATCACAACAAACCCCTCAGTTCTCTTCCGCTGGGACCCAGGTGCGCCACCCGGCATCCTTGGCGAGCTCGGTGCCGGGCCACGTCGACGGCGCCGCCGCCGGCTCGACACCAGCGGCGATGACCCACCGCCCCCCAGCAGCCGCGTCGGTGGACCAGTGCATCCGGGCGCAGTGGCCGTACCCCATCCGCGCCGACGTGACGACCCGCGCTTCGACGTCCATGAGCACGCACGCCAGCGTCCAGGTATCGCCGTCGACGCCCTTGACCTGCGCTCCGACCGGTGTCGCGACCAGCGCCGTGCCCGGGTCGGTGAGATGAGCTGCGGCGTCGGAGCCGAGGAAGGAGCGCAGGTTCCGCATCAGCGTCCACTCACTGGCCGGCGGAGCGCCGGGCTCGCTCCACGCCGCATAGATCCCGGCAGCGTCGTCCAGCGAGAGGCTCTGCAGGGTGGCGGCCGTGATCGCGGCGAGCTGCCCGACCGCACCCTCCGGGGTGCGCGGGTAGCCGGTCGGGACGTTCGCGGGTCCGACCCGACCCGCGGCCGGGATCGCGATCGGCTCCGCCGGTTCCTGGGCGGGGGTGCCGCCGCGGGCGGCGTCCGGCGGGACCGCGAGCATCGGAGCGGCCGCGATCGCGTCCCGCCGCGCGGCACTGTCGGGCAGGTCCTCCACAGCGACCACCACCGGCCCGGACGAGGCTGGCTGTGCGGCTGCGGTCTGTGGGTCGGCGGTGAGCGCGGCCTGCACCGCGTACGCCAGACCCGCCAGCAGAACGACGACGAGGGCGGTGACGCCGGCGAGGGTGCGCTGCAGCCGCCGCCGATCCCACACACCCACCGCGGGAGCGGTGGTGTTCATGCCAGTGGTCGTGGTCATCAGACGCACCCGGATCCGGTGATGCCGCCGATCATGCCGGGCAGGATCATGTACCCGACCGCAGCCAGGAACACCACGGCGATCGACACCACGCCGACCTTGCTCGCGTGCGGCATCGAGAACAGCCGGCCAGCGACGACCGCGCCGATCGCAACCACGACCCCGACAACGAAGAGGATGAGCACCCCCCACAGCACGTAGCCGGTGATCTGGTCGGCGTATGCCTGCGCCCCGGGCGGGGCGACCGGGCACACCGCCGCAGGGAAGACCGTCGGAATGGATGCAGGGGTCATCGGATGGGTCCCTTCTGGAGTGAGGCGTCGACTGGGGTGATGCCGCTGCGGCGCAGGACGCCCGTGGCGGCTCGCAGGAGTGCCGGGGGCAGCGGGGCGGCGGTGATCCCGTCGCCGACGAGGGCCTTCTCGGTCGCCACCGGGATGAGGTGGCCGGAGTCGGCGAGGGCGCGGATCGACGGCCCTGCGGCGATCAGCGGGGGCCGCCAGCGTCGGCCGGCGCCGCCGACGACAGCGAGGCACCGCTGCGGCCGCAGCAGGGTCGCGGCGACCTCGAGGCGCCGCAGGCCCGGGAGGGTCGCGGTGGTGACCAGGACCAGGTGTTCAGCGGCGGTGACCTGCTGCTCGATCCAGCCGGGCGTGGCGAGAACCTGGCCGAGGTCCCAGCCAACATCGAGCACCGTGACGATCGGCTCCGCGCCCACCGGGTCCTCGGGGACGGGGACCTCGGTGAGAGACAGGTGCACTCCCGCGGCACGCAGGATCTCGACGTGGTCGCGTCGGCCGAGGCGCCATCCGGTTGCGGTGTGGCCGAGCTCGGCCGTCGCGGCCGTGCCGAGGCCGGAGCATGTGGCCGAGCAGCACTCCACCACCCGCGCAGACCCCGCTGCGGTCGCCAGCGCGAGAGCCATCGTGGAGGCACCGGCCTGGCCGATGCAGCCGATGACCGGAAGCACCGGCTCGGCCGGGCACCAGGTGATCGCGGCTGCCTGGGTAAGCCGTGACCGGCGGCGGTCGGGGTGAGCGTGGTGGCTGCGGAACTGGCCGGCCTGCACGGCCCGCCATGCCCGCTGCAACTCGTCGATAGCGACCGGACGGGTCGCGAGCGCAGTCACGGCCGCACCCCGGCCATGGCTGAGAGTCGGTGGCGGCAGTCGAGCGCGGGAGTCGTCATGCCCCATACGCATCCGGGAAGCCGGTGAGGAGTCACGACGCCACCGGCAGGGCTGCGTACCTGCGGGAGATCGCGCGGATGCTGGCCTGTGCTCGCCGGCGCACGGTCGTGGCCGACCAGCCGAGATCCTGCGCGACCGTGGTCAGCACCGCGGCGGAGTACAGGCCCCCGCCGCCACGCTCGGTGGCGGCGCCGTGCTCGTGCGCGGCCTGCGCCAGCGTCATCAGCACGGTGCGGTCCCAGTCGGTGATGACCTTCTCGGTGACCGCGCGCTGCAGCAGCAGCCGCAGCCGCCAGGTCCGCTCGACGGTGTCCCAGTCGTCCTCGACATCAGGCCGGCTCTGGGTCTCCAGCAGCTGCCAAGCGTCGGCGCAGGGGTCGACGAGGGTGCAGTCGTCGAAGATGACCTGGCGCAGCACCTCACGTCGGGTGTTGCCCAGGATGTTGGTGGCCACCCGGGTGAGCCGCTCCCACCGGTAGGCCCGGACCTCCAGCCAGAGCTGGGAGGCGACGACCTGGTCGCTGTCGTGGGTGATCCGGCTCAGGCTCGCGGCGATGGCCTTGGCACCGGGAAGCAGCACGTACGCCAACGCCATCGCGGCGGCCACGTCGTCCCCGCCGTGGGGGCTGGCCTGGCGAGCGAGGGCGCCCAACACCAGGTCCGCCTCGTCACGCATCGAGGGCGTGGCACCCCGGCCCGTCATCGACCACAGCCACGCCTTCAGCTCCTCCGGTCCGTCGACGACCGACAGCTCGGGTGCCTCCTCAGCCCAGGTGCTCCACCGGTTGGCGGCTTCCGCGAGGTGCCCCTTTCCGGGGTCCTCGATTCCCAACAGTGTCGCCACACTCATGTCCCTGCTCCTTCTCATCGCGGGTGATGCCTACGACGAGAAATCTGCAGATCGGTCGCCCCCCTCCCCCGCCGAAATGGGCCGGTCAGAGGGAGGGGCGTTCTCCGCACGAATCGTGTTTGTGCAGGTCAGCGGGGTTGCCCCCCATCGCCCCTCCACTCGTTTGCGGACAGGGCTTGTCAGAGCGGTCCGCGGCCCTGCAGCGAGCTGTCACAGCATCGACCGTCGTGCCGCAGACGGCTCCGCACGCCGAGGCTTCGGACCGCCGTGCGCGGGAAAACGCCAGGCGGAAAGGGCACGTCCCGGGGAGGCGGGGGAGGCCTCGACCCGGGACGCTGGGCCAGCGCATCCGGGGGGGGTCAACACGCTGGCTTGGGTCGTAGTCTGCCACGCCAGGCTGGGTGCCCTGACTCCCCCGAACCGGTGACTCAGCATCCACGAGGGAGGTGTCCGGCGATGTGGTCGCGCCCGGCTGAGGTCTAGATTCGCACCCATCCCGACCGCCCCCGGTCGGCTCATCCGTGGGGGTCCGATGCCGCAGGTACCGGCAGCCAGGGCCCAGTTCGACCCGTACAAGCCCTTCCGGTTCCGGCTGCGGTGGGACGGCCGAGTCGTCGCCGGCGCGAGCACGGTCAGCAGCCTGAAGCGCACCACCGAGGTAGTCGCGTACCGCGAAGACAGTGACCTCGGCTCAGGGTTCGAGGCGATCACGCTCGAGCGAGGCCTGACGGTGGATGCCGAGTTCGGCGCGTGGGCCAACGCCGGGCACCCGTCACGCGATGTTGACCTCGAGATGTACAACGAGGCCGGTCAGCTCCTGCTGGCCCACACCCTGCACCGAGCGTGGGTCCCGCACTACCAGGATTGCCGGACCTGGACGCCGATGCGAATGCGGTCGCGATCGAGCAAATCCGGCTTGAGAACGACGGCTGGTCACGACGCGACATCGGCGTCGAACCGGTCGAACCCGATGTCTCGCCCGTCGTCGCCGGCCAGGAGCCGCCACCGGATGAACCACCGCCGATGCGGTGGGCTCGCCTCTCCGAATCCCTCACAAGGCTGTTGCGCCGCCGACACCGGTGAGAGGGAGAGGCTTCCGTCGCGGGCAGGCCTCGTCTGTCGTCTACGTCCGCGGCGCGGGCGAGCCCGGGGCGGACAGATGACATCGACCCCCAGCCGTGAACGGCTGGGGGTCGACGTCTCATCAGGCACCGGGGGTGCGAGCCGCCACGTTAGCACCCGCGGCCCGGTGTCCGCTGGCCGTGGGGGTTCAGCTGGCTCTGGTCGTGGCCCAGGGGTGGCGTTGGCGGAGGATCTGGGCGGTGCGTTCGGGGACCTCGGGTGGGGCGCGGTCGTCGTCGGTGCGGTTGGCGACCTCGTCGCGGATGATGCGTTGGGCTTCCTGCTGGGCTCCTTCGGCGGCGGCGACCGCGGCCAGGTCCAGTCGTGGGATCTCCTCATGCGGTGCCGCCAGGGCGCCGGTCTCGGCTGCCTGGCGGGCGGTGGTGAGGTCGCCGTCGGCGAGGGCGCGGGTGGTGACGATGTGGGCGACGTCGACGATGGCGACGCGGGCGTGTTCGTCGTGGCGGTCTCCGCTGATGAGCCAGGACCAGCCGCCGGCGGCTTCGCGTTCGATCGGGTAGTCGAAGGGTTGTCCGGTGACGAGCCGCAGCGCGGTGGTCAGGTCGGTGATGCCGTCGGCGCCGCGGGCCTGGCCGCGGGTGCGGAGCCGTCGGAACAGGTCGAGGTCGATGAGCAGGTCCTGGACCTGGTAGACGGTGGCTCCGCGGGTGAGGCTTCCGGGGGCCTTGCGGGCGTCGGGGATGTGCGGGTTTCCGGTGCGGGGGTTGGTGCCGAGCCACCGGCGCAGGGTGGTGAGGTGGTCGCGGGCCCGGCTGCCGGTGATGGCGAACGCCTCGCAGATCTCGGCCGTGGTGGCGCCGTGCGGTGTCAGGGCGATGAAGGCGAGCAGCTCGGCCAGGTAGGGCCGTCTCTTGGTCGGGGTCGTGCCGCGGGCGGTGACCTTGACCGGTCCCAGCAGAGACAGCTTCGGCAAAGCGCTGTCGCCGCGGAACCACATCGCCACGTCGTCATCGAGGCACGGGTCGGCGTCCTCGACGTCGCGGCGGACGGTGTCGGGGACGCCGGGGGCGAGGACGGCCAGGTCCTGGACGGTGGTGGCGCCGACGGTCAGGTAGTGCCCGTCCGCATCGGGCAGGAGACTGCCCGCAGCCGTCGCGCCGTTCTCAGCGGTTGTGTCCGGGGCGGTGTGGTCGGGCTCGGGGGTGTGGCGTGGGAGGGTGTGCTCGGCCCGCAGGGCGCCGGCCTGGTCGGCGAACCGGGCCCAGGTCCCGTCAGCCTCGGCGAAGTCGGGGACGAGTGCGTCGACGGGGTCTTCGGCGTGGGCGAGGAGTGCGGCGCAGCCGTGTGCCTCGTCAACGGTCAGGCCGGTGGCGATGAGGTCGAGGCCGAGGTCGGGCACAGTGACCCGGCCGTGGGCGCTGACCTGGACCGCGGTCGCCCCGGGCTCGGAGCTGGTGGCCGCGTCGGTGACGATGACCGAGGTTCCGGTGGCGCCGGGGTGGGCGTGCAGCAGGCCCAGGAGCTGCTCCAGTGCAGGCGTGTGGGTGTCGGCGTCGACCAGGAGAAGGCGGGCTGGCCAGGCGTCGGGCTCGTCGAGAGAGGCACGGGCGGTGACGGGGTCACGTCCGGTGTCGCGGGTCCGGTCGACGGCGGCGATGGCGTCCACCAGGCACGCCCCGATCGCGTCCTCCCCAGCCTCGGTGTGGGCGTGGATGCGGTACGGGTCGAGCCCGGCGAGCTCGGGGGCCACGCCCACCAGGTCGAGGATGACGGTCGTGGACCAGGGGTTGGTGGCGGCTTCGGCGGCGAGGTAGCGGGCCAGGTCGAGGCCGTAGGTGTGGTCGCCGGTGACGAGCAGGTGCCGGTCTTCGAGGTTGAGCAGCCATCGTGCTCCGTCATCGTCGCTGCCGATGGTGGCCAGCAGCGGCCACGGCGCGGGCTGGTCCTCGATGTCCGCGCCGACCTCATCGCGGGCAGTGTCCGCCGGGATGCTCCAACGTCGACGATCGGGGCTGGCCTGCCACGGCCGGGGAAGCTCGGCCGGCTCGTGTAGGACGAGGGTGATGGTGGTGTCGGTGAGCTGGACCGCCGCCAGGGCCGGCATCGAAGCGTGTCGTTCGGTCTGGGCGGCGGCGAGGCGGCGCAGCACCTGGTCGAGCCAGTCGACGGTCACCGCGGTGGTCGCGCCGATGACGGTGAGGGTCTTCTCAATCGGCGCCAGGACCGGGTCCGGCGCGGCCAGGGTGCGTCCCGGGCGGCGGTGCCGCACCCCGGCCCGACGGCGGCGGCGCAGGGTGGTGAACATCGACCCGGCCAGCAGCGCCCCGGCCCCGGTCAGCCCGAGGACCAGCCACTCCGGGTCGCCGTCGACCGTCTCCGCGGCGTCGCTCTCGGCGGCAGCATCGATCGCCGGCCCCGGCGCCGGGCGTGCCGAGACGGCCTCCTCTGGGGCGGACCGGTCGAGCTGGCGCGGCGAGGCGGCACCATTCAAACCCTGAGAGGGTACCTGGTCGGTGTCGCTGCCCGGTGCGGTGATCGACGGGGGCGGTGGTGGCGGGATGGCGGCGTGGTTGTCCACCGGGGGGGCGCCGATATCCACAGGAGGGGCGATCCCGTCTGCGGGAGGGGCGTCCGTGTCAGCAGGGGGGGCATTGTGTGCCGGTGCGGGGATGCTCAGGCGCCAGCCGATGTCGATGACGTCCGGGTCGCTCAAGGAAGCGCCCGCAGGCTGGGCGATGCCACGGTTGGCCTCGAAGATCAGCGGGTACAGCCCCGGGTCGCCGAGCTCACGCTCGGCGATCGAGGAGAGCGTGTCCCCCGCCTGCACGACGTACGTCCTGTCCTGCCCGGACTCGCCCGACGGGTGAGCGACTGGGGGGAGGGCGAGGACGGTGCCGGCGTAGATGAGGTCCGGGTCGTCGGCCAGTGCCGGGTTGAGGTTCACGAGCTCGGGCCACCGGCCGGAATCGCCGAGCTGGTCGGCGGCGATGGCGGAGAGGCTGTCCCCTCGCCGGACCGTGTAGGTCTCATCCGTGACCGTCGCTTCAGCTCCGGGAGCGGCGGTCGCGGCGGCCACGGATGCCGCCGATGGCGTCCAGCCCGGCATCCTGGCGGTGGGGGCGACGGGGGCGGTCACCGCGGGGACCGGCTGGGCCGGGGTGGCGTGGGCGCCGGCGAGGCTCGGTGGCGTGACCAGGAACAGCATGGCCGCGGCGCCGACGAGCTGGGCGGCGGCGCCCTGCGGCAACGCGAGCCCGGGCAGGTGCGGGGTGCGGACTCCGCGCGCTCGGGCGGCGACCTCGAGCAGCACCGCGACGGTGAGGACGGCCCAGCCGATCCATCCGGCCCAGGTGATGACCGAGAGCAGCAGGGTGCCGTCGTCCGGGGTGGTCAGCGCGGCCCTGATCTCGGCGAGGGTGGGGAGGCTGTCCGGGAGCGGGCTACCGGCCAGGGCGAGCAGGAGGCCCGGGACGCCAGCGACGAGGGCGAGGGTGGTCAGGGTGGCGAACAGTCCGACGAGCCGGGCGCGCAGGGTCATCGTGGGGTTCCTTCCAGGACGCGATTGATCTCGACCTCGGCGTGCCCGGTGACCGGCAGGGCGGTGACACCGATCATGGACAGGATCTTCGTGGCATAGACCGAGCGGGTGGCGACCTCGACGCGGCCGCCGGAGGCGAGGGTGACGGTGCCGGTGACGTCCGGGACGGCGGCCAGGTACGTCTTCGCCGCGGTGATGGCGGAGGTGGTGTCGACGACGGCGGCGTCGCCGCGGACCGCGGGCGGGGCCTGGAGCTGCTGGCCGCCGGCGCGGGCGGCCTCGGCGGCGATCGCTTGCGTGCGCTGCTTGGCGTGGACCTGTCCGCCAAGGTCGACGGCCAGGCCGACGCACAGCATCATCGTCAACGCGGTGGTGATCATCCACACCGACACCGACCCCCGCTCCCCACCCAGCTCACGGCGCAGGCGCCGCAGCCACGGGGACCGTGCAGGAGGTCGCCGCCACAGCAGGAGGGCCGAAAGGTCGCAGTTCATGAGGTCATCGCTCCCGGTAGGTGTCTAGCGGTGAGCTGCTCGACCCGGTGACCGTGATGGAGCCGGGCATCCCGGGGAGCAGGCCCGCCATGTTGACCCGGCACGTCACGGTGGCGGCCACGGAGGCCGGGGTGCCGACCGCGGCAGTGAAGCCGCTGGTGTCGACCGCGACGGTGACGTCGAGGCAGTTGACCTTCTGCGCTTGCAGGCCGCTGACGGCGGCTGCGTGGGCGGCGCCGGCGGCCTCGCCGTGGGTTCGGGCCAGGGAGGCGGTTCGGGCGGCCTCGGATGCTGCGGCTTGGACCGCCATGTCGGCCATGGCGATGCGTCCGCCGACGATGAGCAGCGCCAGCAGCATCGCCAGGGCGGGGGCCAGGACGACGACCTCGACCACCGCCGTGCCCCGCTCCCCCACCCACCCGCGCTGAACGGCCCGCAGGCCACGGGGGGCGCGGAAGACTCGGCGGGTCATGTCAGTCTCTCCACCGGGACAGCGACCTGGGACGTCACGGTCGGGGCCCAGCCGGGCACCACGGACAGGATCGACCCGGCGATCCGGACCGTGGCGGTGGTGGCGGTGCGGCTGACCTGCACGGTGGCACCGCGCAGGACGTCCTCGCCGCCGGCGGCGTCGAGGAATGCGGCCGCGGCGGCGTGTCCGTCACTGGCGGTTCCGGACTGTGCGGCGGCAGCGCGGGCGCCTTCCTGGGCGGCGGCGATGGCGACGGTGCGGGCGTGGTAGAACATCGCCCCCTGGACGCCGGCGAACAGCAGCGTGAACAGCAGCGGCATGAGCACGACCAACTGGATCGTGCCCGACCCCCGCTCACCCGCGCCGGCCCTCCCCCGCAGCACGGGAGGCCGCGGCGGGGGTGGATGCCGGCTGTGGGTCGCTGTGGCGTGCACGGCCGGGCTCAGGTGATGCCGCCGAGCTTGCCGTTGATCCAGGAGCCGAGGAACGCGTACACGATGCCGGCCAGGGCGAGCAGCCCGACGGCCCAGAACACGATCTCGATCGTGGACGCCCCCCTCTCCCCGTCCTCCCGGGTGCGGTCGGGGCGGTCGATCCGGTCGGCGAGGGTGATGCCGAGGGTGTGCAGGGTTGCGGCGAGAAGTCTCATCGCGGTCTTTCCTTTCCAATCGGTGCGTGACGAGGGTTCAGCTGGTCATGAGACGCATGAGGGGTGGGGCCATGAGGAGAGCGAGGAAGACGACGCCGAGGAAGGACGCAGGCAGGTACATGCGTTCTTCGACGAGGTTGGCTTCGGCGAGCTCGTTGGTGGTCAGGGCGGTGCGGACCGAGGAGCCGCGCGCCCGGAGCTGCCTGTACACCTCGGTGGACTCGTCCCCTGCCAAGCGCATGATGTCGGCGACATCGGCCAGATCCGGCAGGTTGAGCTCCTCGGCCAACACGGTCAGCGCGTCCCAGGGGGCTTGGCCGTTATAGCGGGAGCGAGCGACCTCCTCGCTGATGCGACGGAACACCCACGAGTCGCCGACGGCGGCGGCGTTGGCCAGGGCGACGGTGGCGCCGGCGCCGCCGTTGCGCTCGAGCGCACAGAGCTCGATGAATGCGCTCAGGGCGCGGGCGAACTCGGCGCGTGCCTTCTCTGCGCGTTGTGTGATGTCGCGGGAGGGGGCGAGGAACAGCACCACCGACAGCGCGAGCGTTGCAGCGACCGGCATGAACAGCGGCACGGTGATACCGAGGAGCGTGAAGAACCCGGCGAGCAGGGCGGGCAGGGTCAGCCCGAGCAGGCCGTAGAGGACCTTCTTGCCGTAGAACTGGGCTGGGGTCATCCGCAGCACGGCCAGGTCCCGGGCCGGCGGGGCGCCGAGGAACTTGAGGGGGATGGTGCGTTCGGCCCACATCCCGAGCCGCTCCTCCGTATCCGGCGCACCAGAGACGCCCTCGGAACCGGTCGCGGCGCTGGTGCGGGGGCGGCGTGCGGGTGGGGAGAGTCGGGTGAGGACGTCGCGCAGGTCGGGCTGGGCCGGGATGAGCTGCGCCAGCAGTGCCACGACGGCGGCGGCGGTGATCGCGCCGAGGAGGAGGGCGAGCTGGGTGGCGGTCATCGCGCACCCGCTCGGGCCTGTGGTCCGAGGAACCTGGGGAACGGGTCGCCTTCGGCCATGCGCCGCATCCACAGCAGCCCGGCGGCGTAGGCGGTGAGCAGGGCCAGGAGGATGACCTGCCCGGCCGGGGTCCCGTACGGGGCGACATAGTCGCCCGTCACCGCGAGCACCACCAGTACGAGCAGGGAGAAGCCGGTGACCAGGCGGGCGCTGCCGCGGGGCTTGGCCCGGCCGGCTTCGACGCGGCGGCGGGAGGCGACGTCCTCGGCGACCGACTCGGCCACGCCGTGCAGGACGTGGGCGAGGCTGCGGTTGCGGCGGCGGGCAGCGAGGATGAGGTTGGCCGCGACGAGATCACCGGTGACGTCGTCGAGGTCGTCAGCGAACGCCCGCAGCGCAGTCTCGGTGTCCCACCGGGCCCGCAGCCGAGCGACAAGCTGGGTGACCTCGGGGCGGATCGGCTCCGGGGTGGAGCGCAGGGTCGCGGTGAGGGCCTGCTCGATCCCGACGCCGGCGCCCAGGACCCCGGCCAGGCTGCGGGTCCACTCCTCCATCGCCTCGACCCGCCGGATCTGTGCCGCGGCCGGAGGCGGGGCGAGCAGGTACGGCAGCCCGACCGCCGCGGCCGGCACGATGAGCACCGCGGCCACCCACCCGGTCACCGCCGCGATGAGGATGCCGGCCGCGATGGAGCCGGCCAAGATCATCCGGGATCGCGGCGACATGCCCGCAACCCGCATGACGAGCCGAGACCGCTCGCGTGTCGGGCGAGCTCTCTCGGCGACCGGGAGGAGCGCGACCGCGAGGAGGATGAGTCCGGTGACGATCGCGGTCCCGAAGACGGCGGCGAGCAGGGTGGCGTTCACCGCGCCACTCCTGCCTGGTCGGCCTCGGCGTGGAAGAGGGCCTGGTCGAAGCCATGCTCGGCGAGGGTGCGGCAGCGTTCGCTGATGATCCCGGTCGCGGCCGCCGGGCCAGAACTGTCGGGTCCGAAAACGTGGGTCAGGGCGTAGCCCTTCTCCCGCTCGCCGGGTTCGACGACGACGACCTCGCTGACCCAGCGGCGCAACTGCTGCGTGCCGTCGGGCAGCTGCACGACCTGGCGGGAGAGCTGGACGATCACCTCGAGGCAGCCGGACAGCTTCTCCAGGGCCAGGTCGCGGTTGACGTGGGAGCCGGCCTCCATGGCGCAGGTGACGAGCTTGCGGATGCAGGCCTCAGCATTGGCGGCATGCGTCGTCGACAGCGACCCGGTGCCGGACTCCATCGCCTTGATCATCGTCCACACCTCGGGGCCGCGGATCTCGCCGACGATCTGCCGGGAGAGCGCGAACCGGAAGGAGTCCATCAACGCATCGGCAAGGTCGAACGCGCCCGCAGCGCGGCCGTCGGCGCGGACCTCCCCCACCCCGGGACGTGCCTCCCAGTCGATGACGATCTCATGCACCCCGGACTCGGCCAGGAACAGCTCGTACTCGGTCTCGAACGTCCCGATCGCCTCATCGCCAGGGATCTGCGCGCACAACGCCCGCATGAGGGTGGTCTTGCCGGCCGACATGGCGCCGGAGACGGCGACGCTCCACCGGGCCCGCACCGCCGCGGCCAGGAAGTTCGCACACGCCTCTGTCATGCAGCCCCGGTCCACCCAAGCATCCAGGGTGTCGACCTTGAGCCGGTGCCGCCGGATCACGACGGTGGGGCGGCCAACCACCCAGGCGGTCGCGGCGAGGCGGGCGCCGCCGTCGAGCTTCATGTGAAGCCGCGGCGTGGACTCGGAGAACGGGCGCGGGTTCGACTCGGACCGGTTGGCCAGGAAGCGCAAGAAGTCGATGAGCTCCTCGTCCGAGTCCGCCACTGGGGGGCCGGGGATACGGCTGCCGTCGGTGAGCTCGAGCAGCACCCGCTGGTGGCCCAGGATGAAGATGTTCTCCACCCGGTCGTCGTCGACCAGTGGTTGGAGCCGGCCCAAGCGGAACACGGCGTCGAAGACCGCCTGCCCCATCACGGCCTGCTCGGTGGGGGTCCACCGGGTCTGTCCCTTGGCGA
>Ga0123332_1003708_pt1 | contig 13799 bp, 10 predicted proteins | sample BioC12SIPDNA_4_FD_89958 | JGI IMG/M metagenome (GOLD analysis project Ga0123332, IMG submission 89958) | Anaerobic biogas reactor microbial communites from Washington, USA - Biogas_R2_A C12 SIP DNA | ecosystem: Engineered > Bioreactor > Anaerobic > Unclassified | place: Washington, USA...
CCGGGATCTCACCTTCGAGCGAGTCGAAGAAGGCGAGCAGTTTGCCGAGGTCCTCCTCGGTCAGCTCGCGGCCGAGCTGGACGCGCGACATCACCTGCGTCGCGTCGGCGAGGCTCCACACCGAGCCGTCGTGGAAGTACGGGTAGGTGCGCGTGATGTTGCGCAGAGACGGCACCTTGAACACGTACAGGTCGTTCTCGTCGTGCGTGACCGCGAAGAGGCCGACGTCCATCGTCATGGTCGGCGAGTCGATGGTCACGAAGTCGCGGGTGGCTTCCCAGTACGACTCGGTGACGCCGAAGCGCGCCAGCATGTTGCCACCGATGGCCGGGCCGTTGTGGCAGCCCGCGCAACCGTAGTTGATGAAGACCTGCAGGCCCTCTTTCTCCACGTCGCTGAGTGCCGTGAGGTCACCCTCGAGGTAGTCGTCGAAGCGAGCAGGCGTCGTGAGCGTGCGTTCGAACGCACCGATGGCGTTGGCGATGTTGGAGTACGTCAGGGGTTCGTCGAGGTCGGGATACGCGGCTGCGAAGAGGTCGACGTAGGTGGGGATGGACGCGATGCGCTCGACCGCGTACTCGGCGCTGGGCGTGCCCATCTCGATCGGGTTCAGCACGGGACCCTGAGCCTGCTCCTCGACGTCGGCAGCTCGGCCGTCCCAGAACTGGGTGGCGTGCAGGGCGGCGTTCAGGGCCGTCGGTGCGTTGCGTGGACCGATCGCCCAGCCGTGGCCGAGCGAGGTCGGCAGGTTGTCGACGCCGTACGTCGCCAGGTTGTGGCAGGAGTTGCATGAGAACCCGCCGCTCAACGACAGACGTGTGTCGTACCACAGCATCTTGCCGAGTTCGACTTTCTCGTCGGTGACGGGATTCACTTCGTTCTCTACGACGGCGGGGACCGGCGCGAACAGCTGCACGGCGATCTGATGCAGTACGTCCGTGCCGTCTTCCTGCCCCTGAGCGATGGCCGAGCCGGCGAACATCAGCAGCGTGGTCGTGCAGGCGATGAGCACGATTCTTGCGAGCCTCATGTGTGCGGACCTCCTTGTAAACGTGTGCACCACTACACAAGGCTAGCAACGAACCGGCCCGCGGGCCGGGGACAACTGTCCTCTGAGGGGCGTTGGAAGGGAGTGAAGCCGCGTCAGTCGGTGAGTTCCGCGGGCGAGCCGCCCGCGAGGTCGTCACCGAACGTCCGCCCGGGGATGTGCTGGCTCTGGCCAGCGTCGCGCGCCAGACCGGGTTCGAACAGCAGGTCGACGAGTTCGGTCCGGGGCCGGGCGATCCCGAAGCCCTGGACGTGACTGACTCCGAGCTCGCGTAGGCCGTCGCAGATGGAGACGTCTTCGATCCCCTCCGCGACCACGATGTCGAACCGGGCCGTCGCTTCGCGGATGAACGAGACGATCTGCCGACGGTTCGCTCCTTCAGCCAGCGCGGCTATCACGCTCCGGTCGATCTTGACGCCATCGATTGGCGCTCCGGCGCGAGAGCGGAGGTCGAGGTCATCGAGAGTGACGTCGTCGAGCAGCACGAGGCCGCACCGTTCGCGGACAACGGCCAGACTGCCCCACAGCGCCGCCATGTCGTAGACGCGCTGTTCGGTGAGCTCGACGCGGAGGCGTCGTCTCACTGACGGAAGGAGGCCCTCCAGCACGTGCACCGTGTCGGGGTGCATGATCTGGGCCGGACTCAGGTTCACGGAGACGTGCGTGTCGGCACGCGCGGCGATCTCGGCCGCCGCTCGCTCGATGCAGAAGCGCGTGAACGCGTCGTGTCTGTTGGGTGACAGCCAATGCGGGAGGATGTCGAGGGGTCCGCGGATGGTGCCATCGGGAAGCTGCCACCGAACCAGCGCTTCCGACCAGCCCGGCTCGCTTGCGGATAGCGAGACGATGGGCTGGTACTGGAAGCGCAGCTCGTTCAAGCGTGGAGCGCGGCGGTCTAGTTCGGGTCGCATGCTCTTTCTTGTCAACCGTTGGGTGGTGACTCAGTACCTCAGCATGCTGAGGATTCAAGGCTGGTCAGGTCGAAGCTCAGCCCGGATCCCAATCGCCACGCTGGCCACTGCCATCGGCGATGAGAACGGTGTCGTGCATCACGCCGGTCGCAGCCAGGCTGCCGAGCACGAGCCCTGAGAGCGTGAGGGCGAGTACGGTGGTGCGGATGACCTTTGATATGCGCGTCATGAGCCCCTCCTGAGGTGGATGAAACGTACCTGGCAGGGCGCTTCAAACCCGCTTCACCCCCGTGTGCCATGCGTGAAGCGGCAGTGGAGCGCCCGGATGTCTACGGTGATGCACAGGATCAAGGAGGTCGACGTGGATCGTGTCGAGGCCAGACGGCGACTAGAACATGGCACCCGGTTCCGGTTCGTGGATGACAAGGTGGTGCTGAGAAGCACGACGATGCTCGAGGCGTACCAGGAGCCCCGCGAGGAGCCGGGATCGATGCTCTCACGAACCGAACATGGCGTCGTGGATGAGACCTCGATGGTGATGGCAGCCTGACCGACACCGTGAAGCGCCCGCTGTGAACGGGTTGTCAGGCGGTACCGGGCGGTAAGGACCTTGCGAGAGCGAGCGGCTATCCTGGCAGCGTGTGGTTGCCACGGCTGGTCACGCGTGTACTCGATGCGGCTGCTCCTGTCGTGCTCGTCGGAGGCGAGCAGCTCGGGGTGCCGTTCATCGTCGACGCGTTGCGAGAAGCGGTACCGGTCGCCTGGTTCGAGCTGGACCGGTTGTCAGAGGACGACGCTGTCGCCCAGGGGAACGGGCTCGCACGCGCGGTCAACCAGGCGCTACCCGCACCGCTGCTCGCCTCGGCGCTGCCGTACCGGTCGCACCTTGCCGGACTACGGCGGTACCAGGACGACCTCGCGCCGCTGACGTTCGCCATCACGCTCGAGAGCCTCGGTTCGGCCTTCGTCGGCGAGATGCTCGACCTGCATGGTGACGGGTATCGCGTCGTGCTCGACGCACGGACCGACTCCGATCTGCCTGACGCCGTCGTTCGGCGCTGCGACGTGATCGACGCGAGGGAGTTGAGACTGACGCGTGGCGAGGCGTTGGAGCTTGCGCCGGCGTCGCTACCCGAACAGGTCGTCGAGGCCCTCTGGCGGGACGCGCACGGCGCGTTCACGGAGTTCATGGCCGCCGCGCATCGCGCCGTCAGGCTGCCTCGGCTCAACGTCCCCTCGGCCGCCGGTCCGTTGGTCGACGTGCGTGACGGCGCCCTCGTCGAGCCGCGCACAGCCGTGCAGATGCTTCAGCGCGAGGGAGACCTTGCGGGAGCGCTGGAGCTCGCCGTCTTGCGCGCACCGGAGCTCGTCGACGAACTGCTGCGCCTCGCGGGCCCACGGCTCCAGGAGGAGGGCATGCTGCAGCGCCTGCACCTGCTCCTCTCTGCACTGCCCGAGCAGTACGCGAAGAGCGAGCGCGTGCTCGAGTGGCGACTGGTCGCTGGAACCTGGACGAACGACTACGCTGACGTGTTCGCTGACGTCGACGCGTACCTCGAGGCTCACACTGCGCCCTCACTGCGCGCGAGGCGGGCGGGCACCCTCGCGTTCGAAGCCGGCTTCGCGATGGCTGAACAGGCCGTCGAGGCGAGACGCTCCGCGCTCACGGTGTGGCAGTACGGCCGGCTGCATCCCAACCCGGCCACGGCCGTGTCGCTGTTGCGCGAGAGCGTGCAGTTGGCCGAGGACCACGGTTCACGCCATGAGGTAGCGAGGAACGCGGGCGCCCTCGCAGCCAGGCTGGCGCAGCAGGGTGAGTACGCCAGAGCGTCCAGCTGGGCGCGCTGGGCGCTCGACATGTTCGACAGGGAGCATCTGCGCGACGGCCCACGGCGCCTGCTCCTCGTCAACGACCTAGCCCACGCGCGCATCATGACCGGCGACCTCGTCGGGCTGCGCAGCGGCCTTGAGGACGCGCAGGCACTGGTCGAGGGGACCCTGCCGCAGCTCGCCGTGCTGCTTCGCAGCACCCGCGCGCAACTGGAGCTGGCGGAAGGCGACCCCGGGGCCGCGACAGCGCTGGCGGGCGCCACCTACCACGCCAGCCCGAGGAGGTCGAGAGCGCGCTACGGGTTCCAGTACGTCAGAACGCTGCTCGAGACAGACCGTCTCGACGAAGCGTGGGAGGTCGCGCACGACGTCAGCGAGACGAGCGCGCTCGGAGAGGCCCACGAGCGCGCCCAGGCTGCGTTGGCGCGCGGCATGGTGGCCGCAGTCGCAGCGCGCAAGGGCACTGGCGGTCCTCACGGAGCCGGCGGGCGCGGCAGGCGGGCAGGGCCAGCCTCGGCGGGCCCCGACGTCTTGTCCGACCTCCTCGAGGCCCTGCTGCAACCGGCTCTGCCGGCCGAGCAGCGACTGACGGCCGCCCTGTACTACCTGCTCGCGTCCGACGGTGCGGCGCACAACATCCCCATCGGAGTCGCGCCGATCCTCTCGTCACTCCATCCTGTCGCGCTGCGCGTCCTCAGCGGTCCCGCGCCGCTCTTCGAGCATGTGTGGGCGACGCTCAGCGGGCCCCCCGTCGAGTTGTCCATCACGTTCCTCGGCGAGGTCGAGTGCAGGTGGCAGGGTCGAGACATCGGTCTGTCGCAACGCCTCTCGGAGGTCGCACTCGCCCTCGTGCTGCACCCCGAGGGCATCTCCCGTGACGCCCTCAACACCTTCCTCACCCCCGACTCGGGGGTGCCGTTCACCAGTGGCGGGATGCGGGGGATGATGACGAGGCTGCGCAGTGTGCTGCCCGTCAGCGACGCCCCGTACCGCTTCACCGTGCCCGTCACGGCCGACGTCCTCGAGGTCCGAGAGTTCATCGCGGCAGGCAAGGTCCGCGAAGCCGTCGGCCTGCTGAAGGGTGCGCTCCTGCCCCACAGCGAGGCGCCCGGTGTCGTCGAACAGCGCTGGGCCCTCGAGGAGGAGCTGCGTCAGGCCGCCCTGCTCGTGGGCGACGCCGACGCGCTGTTCGAGCTCGCAGAGCGCCTGGGGGACGACCTCGAGTTCTGGCAGGCGGCCGCTGACGCCCTCGGGTCAGGAGACCCTCGCCTGGCCCTCGCGCGCGCCCGCGTCAGACGCCTCGTCGAAACCTACGAACTGGGGTTCTGACGAACGAGGCCGCTCGGTCCCTCGCCCACGCGCTTCTCTGACGCTCTCACCCTTCGAGGAGAGCGTCGGTCACCCAGTCGCACACCGTAACCAGATCGGCTGCGTCGATCCACTCGTCGACCGAGTGGATGGCGTGCATGTTGACGCCGACGTTGACCGTCGGCAGGCCCTTCTGGTTGAGGACGTTCGTGTCGGAACCGCCGATGGACGACACGAAGCGTGGTGTGACGCCGTGACGGCCGGCCGTCCGAACCAGGCGAGCGCACGGCTCCGCGTCGGAGGGCAGGTCGTACCCGTCGTAGAGACGACGCCTACTCACGTCGAGCGAGGCTCCCATGCGGCTGACGGCCTCGTGCCCGCCGCGCTGGATGTCCTCTACGAGGCCCTCTAGGCGCTGCGAGCTGAACGCTCGCGCCTCTGCCTCCAGTCGGACCTCGTCAGGGACGACGTTGGTGGCCCCGCCGCCGCCGATGCGCCCGATGTTCGCCACCAGGTCCGGGGCCGTCCTGCCCAAGGGGAAGCCCCTGACGACCTCGGCTGCCGCGAGGATGGCGTGGATTCCGTCCTCCGGCTCCAGCGCGGCGTGCGCGCGTCTGCCTCTGACCGTCAGCGTGATGGCCTCCTTGAACACCGCGCTGGTGATGAGCTCGCCCACAGGTACCTCACCGTCGAACGAGTACCCGAAATCGGCCGCCAGTGCGTCCACGTCGAGTGCCTGCGCCCCGACGAGGCCGATCTCCTCGCACACCGTGATGACGGCGACGACCGTTGGACGGATCGACGCGTCGACGTGCGACAGGCGTTCGACCAACTCGAGGACGATGGCGACCCCTGCCTTGTCGTCGGCCCCGAGGATCTGACGCCCGCTCGAGCGTAGAACGGTCCCGTCGCTGACGACCGCAAGCTGTTCGCCCTCGACCAACGGGACCGTGTCCATGTGGGCAGCCAGCACCACCCGCTGCGGCAGCCCGCCACGCAGGACTGCCGTCAGGTTGCCTGCCGAACCGACGGTCGTCGTGGCTGCGGCGTCCTCCGACACCGTCGCGCCGAGCTTGTTGAACCGTGCCGTGAGGAGATCGGCGATCGCCCGCTCCGAGCGGCTGGGGCTCGGCACGAGGCACAGCTCGGCGACGAGGTCACGCATGGCCTCGGCGTCCCGCCGCCACGGGAGGCTGCCTCCGCTCACGTGAGGCCCCGCGGTCATGCCACCACCGGGGCGAGCAGCGCGCGCCTCTGTACGTCGACGATGCCCTTGTCGCTGATCTTGAAGTCGGGGCTGACGCTCAGGGGGAGGAGCGTCAGCAGCAGTACCGGGTTGCGCGCCTTCATGCCGGCACGACGCAGTCTGCTCTCGATGAGTTCGAACGCGGCCGCGACGGCGTCGATGCTCTCGTCGGAGAGGAGCCCCGCGAGTGGCAGGCGCAGCAGCGCGACGTCGTGGTCGGCAGCTTCGCCGGCGGACGCCACCGCTTCGCCGTGAGGTTCAGCGTCGTCCGGTGACCGCGCGTACGCCATGCCACCGCCAGCCGTCAGGACCGCGTTCAGGGCTTCCGCCATCGCCTCGGGTTCACGACCGATGACGAAGAGGTTGTGGCTGTCGTGCGCGAAGCTGGTCGCGAACGCTCCGGTGCGGAGTCCCAGCCCATCGACGAGGCACACGACCGGCGTGTACGGCTCCGCGCCCGGCCGCGCGCTGGCTCGCGGCAGCACGGTGGCGAGCGCCAAGCGGGGATCCAGCGGTACTCCGTTCTCGAGCTCCACCTCATGTTCCGCGAGCGTGGTGAAGCTGTTGTCGTCGTTCGCCTCGATGACCCGCGCCAGCACCGTCACGCGTGCACCCGCGGCCGCGTCGTCGCTCTCGACCTCCCAGTTGCCGCGTTCTGAGTCGGCCCTGCGCGTGAACACGAATGAGTCGGCCGAGAAGGCGTCGGCCACGAACGTCTCCGACAGACCGGGTATCGCGGTAGGCGCAGGAGAGGGAACCGACGGCACGACGGTGCGTCCGTCCTGGGCCACGAGGCGTCCCCCGACGTACACCTGCGACGGCGGGTACGTCGCCAGACCGGGCGTCACCACGAAGTCGGCGTCGCAGCCGGGCGCCACCGCACCGAAGGTGTGCAGTCCGAGGTACGTCGCGGGCCGGATCGTCGCCGACGCGATGGCGTCGAGCGGATCCCAGCCTGCGGCAACGGCGAGGCGCACGATGCGGTCGATGTGCCCACCGGTGAGCCGGTTCGGCATGACGTCGTCGGTGATGAGCAGCACCCTGCTGCGGTCGGGTAGAGCGGTTACGGTGGCGACGACATCGGGCGTGAGCGACTTCTCCTGGAGCATGACCCACATCCCCTTGCGTAGCTGCTCGAGCAGTTTCGCAGGCGTCATGAGGGTGTGGTCAGAGCGGATGCCGTACGCGATGTAGCGCGACAGATCGGGACCCGTCAGCGACGGCACGTGACCCTCGAGGCTGAGGCCCGCCTCGGCGCCTGCGCGCAGCATGGCCTCGAGGTGCTCGTCACCGTCGATGAGCCCGTGGAAATCCATCATCTCGCCGAGCGCGATGACCTCGGGCTCGCGGGCCAGCTCGGTGACCTCGGCCGGGGTGATGCCGGCGTTGGGTGTCTCGATGGCGGCCGACGTGGCAGGCACGCAGCTGGAGACGGCGGTGTACATCCGCTGAGGCAGGCCGCGCGAAGCCTCGAGCATCCAGCGGATGCCGGGTGCGCCCAGCACGTTGGCGACCTCGTGCGGGTCCTGCAGGATGGTGGTGGTGCCGTGGGGGAGGGCAGCCTCGGCGAAGCGCCGCGGCGTCACCAGGCTGCTCTCGATGTGCATGTGGATGTCGAGCATGCCAGGCTGCACGAACGCACCGGCCAGGTCGACGACGGAAGCCGCGCCTTCGCGGTCGGCGGCGCCCGGGTCGCCGCTCTCCACCTCCGCGAACCTGCCGTCCACGACCGTGAACCAACCGCGGTAGGTCGTGTGCGTCACGACGTCGACGATGGTGGCGTTGGTGACCAGCAGGTCCCTGGTGGTTCTGACCTTCACCGCGCTCACTGGCCGCTATGCAGCCCGTCGACCGCGCGGCACGCGATGGCGATCGTCTGGCGCTCGACCTGCATGTAGAGTGCCTCCTTCTGTTCGCGCGTCGGTTGCGGGTCGAGGTAGATGTTCGAGTCGGTGCCGAGCACGGCGCCGACCTTGACGCCGAGGAGCGCGCCGACGACGAACACGGTCGAGCACTCCTGCTCGGCAGCGACGACGCCTGCGTCGGTGAGGCGCTGGTTGAGGCCGTCGTCGCGGCGGTAGAACGCGTCGCGGGTGTAGACGACGCCCTCGTACGCACGGGTGCCGAGTTCGGCCTTGGCTGCGTCGCGCAGCGCCAGCGTCACGTCGATGTCGGCTGCTGCCGGGTAGCCGAGCGGGATGTAGTCGAGGGACGTGCCCTCGCCACGGAACGCGGCAGTCACGACCACCACCGAGCCGATGGGGATGGCGGGTTGCCTGCCGCCTGCCGAGCCGACGCGGATGAAGTGCGTCGCGCCGATGCGGGTCAGCTCCTCGACCGCGATCGAGGCGGACGGTCCGCCGATGCCGGTCGAGCACACGCTGATGGGTGTGCCTGCCGCCGTGGTGCCCGTGAACAGCGTGTACTCGCGGTTGCGAGCCACCAGATGTGACTCCGCGAAGGTGGCCGCGATGCGCTCGGCGCGACCCGGGTCGCCGGGGATGAGGACGTACGGCGCGACGTCACCCGTGCGGGCTCTGAGGTGGCGTTGAAGGTCGTCTGGTCGTGACATGGGTACTCCTCGTACTGGACTTGCGTCAGCGCACGGTCATGCGCGGATCGGCTGCTTCGGTGAGGCCGTCGCCCAGCAGGTTGAAGCCGAGGACGGCGAGTGAGATGCAGATGCCGGGGAAGACGCTCATCCACCACGCGCGCTGCATGTAGCTCTGCGCGGTGTTGAGCATGCCACCCCAGGAGGTGAGGTTGGGATCGCCGAGGCCGAAGAAGCCGAGGCTCGCTTCGAGCAGGATGGCCTGCGCCACGTCGAGCGACGCCACGACCAACACGGGCGCCATGACGTTCGGCAGGATCTCGAGGAAGATCAGCCGCGCCGAGCGCATCCCGAGCGCCTTGCCTGCGTCGACGTACGGCAGGGTCTTGTGGCTCAGGTACTGGCTGCGCACCAGGCGTGCCGTCTGCGGCCAGCTGAGGATGCCGATGACGAGGATGAGGTTGAGGAGCCCGGAACCGAAGAACGCCACCACGATGAGGGCGAGCACGAAGCGCGGGATGATCTGGAAGAACTCGGTGATGCGCATGAGCAGTTCGTCGAACCAGCCGCCGAAGAAGCCGCTCAGCGCTCCGACGAACACGCCGATGAGCGTGGCCGTGAGGGCGGCCGCGACGCCGACGAGCAGCGAGACGCGCGAGCCCCAGATGACGTTGGACAGCACGTCACGGCCGAGGTGGTCGGTGCCGAGGACGTGGCCCTCGGTGGCGAGGGGAGGGGAGAAGGCGTTGCGTGAGGTCCTGAACGGGTCGTGCGGCGCCAGCACCGGCGCCAGCAGTGCGGTCAGCGCCAACAGCACGACCAGCACGAAGCCGAACGCACCGGTGCGGTTGCGGCGGAAGCGCTTCCATGCCGCCGCGGCGGTCGCCGAGCCGCCCGACGATGACGCAGCTCCAGCCGTCGTGGCGCGATCAGGGGTGACGCTTCCGTCGGCGGCCATCAGTACCTGATCCTCGGGTCGAGGATGGCGTAGGCGACGTCGGTGAGGAGGTTGACGACGATGACGGTGACGGAGACGAGCAGCAAGATACCGAGCAGCACGGGATAGTCGCGCGTGAAGATCGAGTCGTACATGAGCCGGCCGATGCCCGGCCAACCGAAGACCGTCTCGACCAGCGCGGAGCCTGCGACGATGAACGCGAAGTTGTAACCGATGACCGTCACGACGGGCAGAGCGGCCGCTCGCAGCGCGTGACGCCACAGCAGCGCGCGCTCCGACAGCCCGCGTGCCCGCGCCGCGACGATGTACTGCGTGTTCATGACCTCCAGCAGGCTGGCACGCGTCAGACGGGTCGTGATGGCGAGGTACCGGAACGACAGGGCGGCTACCGGCAGCGCCATGTGACGGGCGTAGTCGACTACGGCGGCCCAGCCCGTGTAGTCGATGCGCACGCTCCTGAACCCGCCTGCGGGGAACCAGCCCAGCCACACGGCGAAGACCAGGATGAGGATCTGACCGAACCAGAACTCGGGGATGGCGTACCCGGCCAGCGCGAAGCCGGTCGCGGCGCGATCACCCACCGAGTGGGGGCGCCGGGCGGCCAGTACGCCGAGCGTGAGCCCGACAGCCGATGCCAGCACGACCGTGGTGAGCATCAGCATCAAGGTGCGGCCCAGCCGCTGGAGCAACAGGTCCAGCACGGGAAGGCGGTTGGCGAACGAGAAGCCGAGGTCGCCCTGGAGTACGTTGCCGACGTAACGCACGAGGCGCTCGAGAAGCGGTTTGTCGAGGCCGTAGTCGGCCCTGACGCGCTCGACGTAGTCGGCAGGCGCAGGGAACTCACCGATGAGGTGCGTGACGGGGTCGCCCGGTGCCAACGCGATCAGCACGAAGTTGACGACGATGACCCCGAGGACGAGCGGCACAGCGTTGACGAGCCGCCGCACGACGTACGTCGCCAGCCCGCCACCTTCACCGGTGCCGCTCGCGCCTCCACTGCTCATGGCATCCTCGGCCAGCCCATCGGGCTGGTGTCAGCGGGTGGGACGCGACGGTAGCCGCGCCCCACCTCGCATACGGCGGGTTACTGGGCGAACCAGAGGAACTCGAGGCCGTCGCGCTGGTCGAGGAGCGTCCGCATGCCCCTCAGCGTCGCAGCAGCGGCTTCGGTCGCGAGCTCGTCGAACATCACCATGGTCGGGACGTCCTCAGCCAGGATGGCCAGCGCCTGGTCGTACACCAGCGCGCGGGCTTCGAGGTCCGCGAGGCCGGCTGCCTCGGTGAGCAGGGCGTCGACCTCGGGGTTGGCGTAGCCGGTGGCGTTCACGAACGGCGTGCCCCGTGCGGCCGACAGGTAGATGCGGTGGTAGCCGATGGCAGGGTCGCCCGACGAGGTGAACGACTGCATGCTGAGGTCGTAGTCGCCGTTGTACACGCGTTCGACCATCACGGCGCGCTCGACGGGTTCGAGGCGCAACGTGATGCCGACCTGACCGAGTTGGTCGCGCATGATCTCGCCTGCCGAGGCGAACGCGCCGCGCGCGGAGTCGTAGACGAAGCGCAGCTCGAGGTCGCTGACACCTGCCTCGGCCAGCAGCTCACGCGCCCTGTCGGGGTCGTAGGGGTAGAGGGTGCGGTAGTCGGTGTCGTCGCTGTGCGCGAAGGCGAAGCCGGCACCGAACGGACCCGAGCCCGCCTGCCCCAGTCCGCCCTGTGCCTGCTCGACGATCTGCTCGCGGTCGATGGCGTGCATCAGCGCCTGGCGCACCAGCACGTTGTCGAGGCCGGGCGTCTCGTTGTTGATGAACACGAAGTAGAGGGCGGGGATGGTGATGCCGCGCCACACCTGCAGGTCGGGGTTCGCCTCGAGGCGTGGGAGGTCGGCTGGTGGCAGGTAGAAGCCCCACACCAGGTCGGCCTCGCCGACCTCGAGCGCGGTGCTGCGGGCGACGTCCTGCGGGACGGTGCGGTAGATGATGCGGTCGAGCAGCGCGGGTTCGAGGAAGTAGTCGTCGTTGCGCACGATCTCGATGCGCTCGCCACGTACCCAGTTGGCGAACGTGAACGGCCCGCTGCCGACAGGCTCGTTGTTGACGGGGTTGGTGAGCGGATCGGTGCCTTCGTAGAGGTGCTTCGGCAGTACCGGAGCGTCGAACGCGGTGAGGAGGCTGATGAGCGGAGCGTACGGCTGCTTGAGGGTGATGACGACGGTCCTCGGATCCGGCGCCTCGACCGACGCGATCTGGTTGAAGGCTGTGATGAAGCGGCCGTGGTTCGGCGCCAGGATCTCGACCATGCTGTACACGACGTCGGCGCTCGTCACCGGGGTGCCGTCGTGGAAGTTCGCTTCGCGCAGCGTGAACGTGTAGACCATGTTGTCGTCGGACACGGTCCACGACTCGGCGAGGTCGCCTTCGGGCGCCCCGTCGGCGCGTTGCCGCACCAGGCCGCTGAAGACGTTGGCCGACACCGCACCCAGCGGGTAGCTGGTGCTGATGCCGGGGTTGAGGTGCTCCGGGTCTGAACCGAGGACGATGATGGCCGTGCCACCAGGAACCGGCGTCTCCTGAGCCGACACCGCACCGAACACCAGGAGCAGCGAGAGCAGGACCAGGACGTACTTCGACGAACTCCTCATAGACATCAGCCTTCTTCCGGGTACTCGACTAGACGGTGGTGCGTACGGGCGGTCCCCCGCGGGATTCTACCAAGCTCATCGTCATCGCGCTTCCGCCGCCAGCGCCTCGAGTTCACTCACGTACCCCTCGAGCACAGCGAACGCCTTCTCGATGGGAGCCGCGGTGGTGAGGTCGACCCCAGCAGCCTTGAGCGCTTCGATGGGCGGCTTGGAGCTGCCGGCGCGCAGGAACGTCAGGTAGCGCTCGACCGCACCGTCCACCTGGCGGTGGACGTCGTCGGCGAGAGCGGCCGCGGCCGCGATGCCAGCCGCGTACTGGAACGTGTAGAACGGCACGTAGAGATGACCGAACTGTGCCCACGTGACGCCGGTGCGCTCGTCGGCCGCGATCTCGCTGCCGTAGCCTTCCTGGAACAGGTCGCGCATGATGCTGTTGAGCCGCGCCGAGGTGAGCCCCTCGCCGCGTTCGACGGCCTCGTGCACGGCCAGTTCGAACCGGACGAGCGTTGGCATGATGAAGAAGTAGCGGTGGAAGTTGTAGAGAGCCTCCTCCAGCACGGCGAGGCGCTGGTGGGGTTCGGTCAGCGTCGCAAGCAGGTGGGCGCGCACGAGAGCCTGGTTGAAGTTCGAGGCCGTCTCGGCCATCACCATCGAGTAGTTGGCGTACACCAGGGGCTGAGCCTCGTCGAGGAGCACGCCGTGCATGGCGTGGCCGAGCTCATGAGCGAGGGTGGACAGGCTCTCGAGTTCGCCCTGGTAGCTCATCATGATCTGCGGCTGGTAGCCGTACACGCGTGAGCAGAACGCTCCGTCGCGCTTGCCCTTGTTCGGGTAGACGTCGACCCAGCGCTCGTGCAGCAGGCCCCGCCTGAGCGGCCCTGTGTAGACGTCACCGAGCGGCGCCATGCCCTGAAGGATCCACTCGATCGCCTGCTCATACGGCACCTCGAACGGCTCGGTGCCGAGGCGCGCGAACACGTCGTGCTCGGCGAGGCTGTCGACCCCGAGCAGGCGCCGCCGCGCCCGCCAGTAGCGGTGCCACACGTCGAGGCGCGCTGTGAACGTGGTGACGACGGAGTCGAGCACGCTGCGCGGCACCTCGTGCGGCGTCAACTGCTCCTCGACGGTAGACGGATAGCCTCTGGTGCGCGCCATGAACACGCTCTGCTTCACGCGCCCCACGTACAACTCGGTGATGGTGTCGTCGAAGGCGAGGAAGCCGTCGGTGTACGACTCGTACGCCTTGCGCCTGAGCTCGCGATCGCTCGCCATCCGCAGCTTCGGGTAGGTGCTGCGAGCCACCTGGTGC
>Ga0123332_1003716_pt1 | contig 13784 bp, 9 predicted proteins | sample BioC12SIPDNA_4_FD_89958 | JGI IMG/M metagenome (GOLD analysis project Ga0123332, IMG submission 89958) | Anaerobic biogas reactor microbial communites from Washington, USA - Biogas_R2_A C12 SIP DNA | ecosystem: Engineered > Bioreactor > Anaerobic > Unclassified | place: Washington, USA...
CCATGCCTCCCAGGTGCCCGTATCTTTCAACAAGAACGGTATTGGCGCCGCTCCTGGCCGCGGTTAAGGCCGCTCCGATCCCCCCCGGCCCCCCGCCGACGACGACAACATCCGCAGTCCGGCAGACACGCGTCGTCCTGGCGGCTTCACGGATTGTCCTGGCCGATGCTTTTGGAGACGGTTTTGAAGACTGCGCAGACAGCGACACCTCCAAGCCGCCGGCGCCGACAACAAAGGCGGCAGCACCCGTCATCGCCGTATTCTTGAAAAATTTCCTGCGACTCATTGCGTTGTCCACCGCTTTCCAGTCTCTCATTGCGGACTCTCCTCATTGCGAAACAATACGGGAAACACCCTGAACGGCTGAGAAGGACAGGAAGAACCAGCCGCCCTTTTCCTCAGGTGCCTATATCCCCTCCCCCACCCGAACAACCCTCGTTTTGCCGTCTGGAACCGCTACATCCTGACTGTGGAGGCATTGTAACCGAAGATCGGGGCGATAAATATGGATTTTTGACGCACCGGCGGTCAACGGTGTCTTTTTGTAGGGCCTGTTTTTTGATCCATAGGCAGCGGACGATCATTTATCGCGCGAGATTAAGCTCCGCCCGCCGTTTGAGATCCGGCGCACGGGCCCCGGTCAGTCGCATATTCGACCTCGGCGACCTCTTCAGCGACCTGACGGCGACGGACGCTCTATCCCCGCAGCCCGATAGGCCGCATCCTCGTCCAGGGTTTCATGTTCCATCAGGGCGTCCACAATGGAATCGAGCTTGTCGCGATGTTCAACCAACAGCCGCTTGGCTTCGTTCTGGCACTCGACGAGGATGCGGCGGGCTTCGGCGTCCACATTGGCCAGGGTTTGTTCAGCAATGCCGAGCATGCGCGGGTCACCGTCATTACTGAGCACTGACATGGCTCCGACCTTTTCGGACATACCCCAACGGCCCACCATCATTCGAGCGACAGCGGTGGCTTTCTCCAGGTCGTTGTCGACTCCGGAGGTGGTGAAACCGAGCACGGTTTCTTCGGCGGCCCAACCGCCGAGCGCGCCCATGATCTTGCCACGCAGATAGGTTTCATCGTAGCCGTAGCGATCTTCGTCCGGAGTCGACACCGTGACACCAAGCGCCTGGCCACGGGGAATAATCGAAATCGACCGCACAGGATCGGCGCCGGGCTGCAACATGCCGAGCAAAGCATGTCCGGCCTCGTGATAAGCGGTGCGGCGGCGTTCCTCTTCAGGGATCACCACCTGTCGGGCCACACCCAACCGCACCAGGTCCAACGCTTCCAACAGGTCCGCCTGGGTGACCGCGTCCGCTTCACGTTTAGCGGCTAAAATCGCGCCTTCATTGACCAGGTTGGCCAGCTCCGCACCCGTCATGCCCGGCGTTGCGCGGGAAATCGCTTCCAGATCAACACCCTTGGCCAACGGAACCTTGCGGGTATGAACCTTCAAAATCTGGACCCGCCCCTCGCGATCCGGGGCACAAACCGTGATCTGTCGATCAAAACGGCCCGCACGGGTCAGCGCCGCATCAAGCACCTCCGCCCGGTTGGTCGCGGCCATCACGACCACGCCTTCGCTGCCGTCGAAGCCGTCCATCTCGGTCAGGATCTGGTTCAACGTCTGTTCACGTTCGTCGTGGCCGCCCATGGCCCGCGGGCCGCCACGGGAACGTCCAATGGTGTCGATTTCATCAATGAAAATGATCGACGGAGCCACCTTGCGGGCTTCCTCGAAAAGCTCGCGCACCCGACGGGCACCCATGCCGACGAGCATTTCCACAAACTCCGACGCACTTGCCGAGAAGAACGGCACCCCGGCTTCGCCGGCGGTTGCCCGCGCCAACAACGTCTTGCCCGTACCCGGACGTCCGGAGAGCAAAACACCCTTGGGCGGACGAGCCCCTAAACGACTGTATTTATTGGGGTTCTTCAGGAAGTCAACAATCTCGGCAACCTGGGCCTCCACTTCGTCGATGCCGGCCACATCATCAAAAGTCACGCGTACCTTTTCAGGGTCAACCGGCTTGGCTTTCTTGGAGCCGCCCAGGCCTATCCCGCCGATCCCGCCCGATTTGCTCATCCGGCGGTACATCCACACGTAGAAGCCGATGAGCAGCAACCACGGGGCGAACGACAACAGCAGGTTCATCAAGGGTCCGCGGTGTTCCACCACGGGTGTAGCGCTGACAATGGCTCCGCCCTCGGCTAACTGGGCCAACAGATTGTCGTCGGCGAAGGTGGGTCGTTCCGTCGAAAATTGGACGTACTGCTCGTTTTTGGTCGACTTGGGGATCGGGCGGGCTTCCTTGAGTTCACCTTGAATGGTGTCGCCGCGCGAATACACCTCTTTGACATTGTGCGCTTCCACCTGGGCGCAGAACTCCGAGTAGGAGATCGTCTTGGGCGCGGATCTCAGGTCCTGGAACGAGAAGAACGCAAAGGAAGCGAGGTAGAAGATCAGACTCCAGGCCAGGATGTTGATCCACGGAGGGCTGGGTGGCCGTTGCTTGGCGGGCGGCTCTTCCAGTCCCTCTGTGCGCCACGGCTTGGGTTCGGGGTCGGGATCCGTTTTTTGGTGAGTGGTGGGAGACTGTTCCGTTTTCATATTTCGATTGCCCCTAACTGCTAAATTTTAGTTGGTGTGGTAATGGGCAGCAAAACTGCCGCCGGAGGTTTCATGGACGAGCATCGGGTGTTGGTCACCGGGTTAAAGGCTCTTGCACGCGACCGTGAAGCATACAATGTAGCGTCCGCCCCTTTGGATCACGCCTTGAGGCTATCCTTCGTCAATTTCGGCCGCCCTGCCAGGAAGGGTAGGAAGGATCAGCCGCCGTTCGGGCGCCGATGGCTCTTCCCCTCCGCATCTTCCGACGAGGCTTGTTTTCAATGGCGCGGCGTCTTCGATGACGCGGCGTCCGCCATGGCCCTAGATCACCTTTTGAGCTTTCAGCGCTGCAATTCTTTCGGATGAATAGCCCAGAAACCGGCCATACACCTGATCATTGTGTTCGCCCAACTCCGGGGGCGGCTGGTCAAACCCGACGCTGGAGCCGGAGAATGTCATCGGCAGGCCCATGCCGTAGACATCCTCCACCGCGCCGTATTGCGGATGCTGGAGAGGCACCGTCTCCCCGCGCCGGATCACTCTCGGATCGCGCGTTGCCGCAAACGGCGTGCGAACCTCCGCCGCCGGCGTCCCGGCCCGTTCCAGCCGGGCCACCGCTTCGGACGAGGTCAGCGAACGGGTGAACCTTTCAATGAAGGCGTTGAGTTCCTGAAAATTCTTCACGCGTGCGTTGCGCGTGGCAAATCTCTCGTCATCCGCCAGTTCCGGACGGCCGGCCGCCTCGAAGAAGCTGCGGGACATCGCTTCCGTCGGCGCACAGATGGCAATGTGCCCGTCCCGAGTCGGATAGATGCCGAACGGGGCCAGGCGCGGAAGCGTTTGACCTGTCCTCTGCGGTATACCGCAGCGCTCCAGGAGATCGAAGGGTTCCACCGACACCATCGTCGTCAACGCCCCGAGCATCGAAACATCGATATGCTGGCCCAAGCCGGTACGCTGGGCCTGGTGGATGGCCGCCAACACCCCGATCACGCCAAACATCGGGGCGCAAAGGTCCGCCACGGGAATTCCAATGCGAACGGGCGGGTCGTCCGGTTCTCCGGACGTATACATCATTCCGCTTTGAGCCTGGATGATCGTATCCATGGCTTTGGCCGGGCTGGCATCGTCGTTGCTGCCATAGCCGGTAATGGAGCAGTACACGAGTTTCGGATTCACCTCGCGCAACCAGCGATACCCCACGCCGAGACGATCCAGCGTCCCGCGGCTGTAGTTTTCCACCAGCACATCGCTCTTTTTCACCAGGTCCGCGAAGACGGTGCGCGCTTCCGGGTGCTTGAGGTTCAGGGTAATCCCGAGTTTGTTCCGCAGGCGGTTGATTGCGGAGACGGAGACGTCACTGGCGCTTCTCCGGACCAGGCTGGCTCCGTCCGCCCCGAGATAGGGAGCGTTCTCGCGGCAAGTATCGCCGCCGGAGGGGTTTTCCACCTTAATCACTAACGCACCGAGTCCGGCGAGCAGAAAGGTCGCAAACGGTCCCGCCAGTGCAACGGTCAAGTCCAGGACGGTTATGTCCTCCAGGGGCTTGGGGAGTGGGGCTTCCATGTCTCGAATCCTCGTGGTTGCGGACGCAACACCGCAGGCCCGGTTGAGACTGGCCGGGTGCGGCCCGACCAGGAATCTCATCACGCCACCTACTCTAACGCATCAATTCCCCGGAACAAACAAAAATGTCAATGCATTATGCATGCGTGTGTAATACTATCCCATAGGGAGATCCACCCGGATTTGCGGGGATGCGTGATTTCCGGATCATTCTTGCCGGCGCGGATATTCACGATGACGAACCCGAATGTCACAGCACACGACGGGCTTGAGGCCGATCCGATCGAGCGGTTGACCCGGCGATACGAGAATCCGGCCGCGGAAGCCCTGGCCGCCGCGGCAAACGGCACTCCGGTCGTGGGGATCACCTCCAATACCGTGCCTTGGGAGCTGGTCCAGTCCGCCGGCGCCTTTCCCTGCGTAATCAATCCCACGAACCCGGATCCGCCGGATATCGGCAACTTCATGGAAGAGGGTGTTTTCGAGGACCGCATCCGGGCGATCTTCGGGGCCGCGATTTCCGGCGACCTGCACTACCTCAGCCTCCTTCTGATCCCCCGGACATCCGAACAGGAATATAAGCTGTATCTCTATCTCCGGGAAGTTGCACGCCAGAATCCCCGAAGGCCCGTTCCGCCCGTGTACCTCTACGACATGCTCCACACCCGGTCACCCGAATCCTACGCCTACGGCATGGAACGTACGCGGAGCCTCAAGCAGCGGCTCGAAGCACTGGCCGGCAAAACCATCGAACGCGCAGATCTCCTGCAGGCGATCCGGGAATCCAACGCGGCACGCAGGGCGATCCGGAACCTGCTCTCCCTGCGCAAACCGGAGCCGAGGATTTCCGGGACGGAAGCGCTGGCATGCATCGGGTCGTCGCACTTGATGCGCAGGCGCGAATATGCGCGCCTGGCGGAGGAGGTGTTGAAGCGGATCGAGACCCGCAACCCCCTGGCCGGGGCCAGGCTGCTGGTGGAGGGAGCCTCCCTCCATCACCGGGGCCTTCACCTGGCATTGGAACGACACGGAGCCGTGGTGGTTGCAGAAGACGACTGGTGGGGATCCCGCAGTTCGGGGGAAGAAATTGACGAAGGAGCCGACGACCTGCTGCAAGCGATCTTTGAGAAATATTATCTCGATACGCCAAGCCCGCGGTTGTTTCCCTTCGAAACAGCCGACACCTGGTTTCAGCAGGCATCCACCGGCGGAATCGACGGAGTGGTGTTCTATCTGCCCCCGGAAGATTGCGTGGCCGGATGGGATTACCCGAGACGACGGCGCTACCTGGATGAGCGCGGAATCCCGCACCTGCTGGTGCGCGACGACGCGAAGTCGATTTCAGAGGCATGCCACGAGCGGATCGAGAAGTTTGTGCGCGGCCTCGCAGCGGGACGGTAGGAAGCCATGGCGGAGAAACAACTCGAATGCACGGTTGCGGCCGGGGAGCATCAGAAGTCCTGGTTTGCCCAGCTTCGGAACGATGTGTTTGAAAAACAGCAGCCTTACGCCATTGTCCAGGCGGACATGCCGTTTGAGCTCTTTCAGGTGATGGGCGTACCGGCGGTGAGCAACCAATGGTGGGCCGCCATCATTTCCGCGAAACGGCGTTCGGCCTACTACCTCGACATCTTGAATTCGCTCGGCTTTCACGAAGGATTATGCCGCTACTGCAGCCTTTCGGCGGCATCCACATTGGCGCGGGATTCGCAGGCGGCTCCATGGGGCGGGCTCCCCAAACCCGCGCTGCTCTGCGCCAGGCTCACTTGCGACTGTCTCCAGAGGGTTTTTGGAATCTGGGCCGATGCGTTTGGCTCCGAGTTTTTCTTCCTCGACAACCCGGGAGCGACCGAGTTGCCGGCGCGCTGGTGGGAATACAGCCGCCATCGCTGGCGCGAGCTTTTTGAAGATCACCGGCTGAAATTCACGGTCGCGCAACTGCAAAACCTCATCGGGGTGTTGGAGCGGTTGACCGGCAGGCCATTTCAAATCGATCGATTGCGCGACCTGATGGAAAACGTCAATCGCCAGGAAGAGTACTTCGAGGAAGCGTACCAGCTGATCTGCTCCGCCCCCCGAACACCCGTGAGAATGCACGAACAGGTCGCCAATGTCATGGCGGCCCAGTGGGAACGGGGCAGCGAGTGGGCGGTGGGCCATGCGCGCACGTTCCGGGACCAGGTCAGAGAACGGGTTCGCCGAGGCGTCGCGGCGTGCCCCGGTGAGCGCTTGCGCCTGATGTGGGTCGGGGCCGGGCTTTGGCACGACACCGATTTTTACACCGCTTTTGAAGAGGAATTCGGCGCCGTGTTCGTCTGGTCCATGTACCTCGCCTTCGGACCCGACGGCTATATCCGCTACGGCCTGGAAGACCCGCTGCTGGCGCTCGCCAGCCGTACCGTCAGCATGAACGAGCAGTTGCACAACCCGCCTTGGGCCAATGAGTGGATCGTCCACCAGGCTCGGCGCCAGAGAATCGATGCCGCGCTTGTGCTCACTCCTCTGGGAACAAAGCCGGCGGCCACGGGGAACCGTTTTATTGAACGCGCCCTCGAGGACGCCGGAATTCCCGTGCTTCGGGTCGTTGCCGACATGGTGGATGCCCGGGGCTGGGATCCCGAAGGGATGCGCCGGAGAGTGTCTGAATTTCTGACCCTTCGTGTCCAGGCTACCTGACCCGTTGACAGGCATACTGGATTCGGAAGCGTAGATCGAGGTGTCCATGAGAGAAGAAGCGAAACAGGGAAATGCCGCCCGGGCTTGGCTCGTGCCCTTTTTGGCAACGCTCTTCGGGATGTTGACCCTTCAACTGTCAAACCTGGGGTTTTCCCCGCTGTTGCCGGACATCCAGAAGGAATTTTCCATGAACCACGCCCAAATCGGGCTGTTCACGGGAATGTACGGCTTGCTGGCATTGGTCCTGAGCGTGCCCGCGGGGCTCGCGGCCAAGCGCTACGGTGAAAAGCGCGTGCTGGTGCTGGCATTGATGCTGGTGGGACTCGGGCTGTTCCTGTTGGGCAGGGCTCCCGGATTTTATTCTTTGTTCGCTTCCCGCGCTTTGTGGATCAGCGCCTACAGATTCGCGTTCGTCGCCGTCCTGACCGCCATCGCGATCACGTCCCCCCCTTCGCTCAAGGGTTCATCCATGGGATTGCTGGGATCGGTTGCTTCTCTGGCCACGGTGATCGGAGCCCCGTTTGGAAGCAAGATCGGCGCGGAATTCGGGTGGCGCACCGGCATGACAGCCTATGCCGCCGCGGCCATCCTGGGAGCCCTGGCCATCTGGGTATTCTACCGCCAGAAATCGGAGGAGGGCGAACCGGTATCGACGCCCCGCGCCAGCGGTTCGGGAACGGGCGGCCGGAGCGCATTCCGGGCTCCGGTTGTCTGGGCCCTGACCGTGTTGGTGGGACTGGTCGGCATGGCCTCCTACAGTGTGACGTTTTTTGTCCCCTCCGCCGCGACCGCCGTCTTCCAAATGGATGCGCTGGCCGCCTCCTATGTGATCAGCACGGGTTACATTTGCGCCATCTTCCTGAACCTCCTCGCCGGTTACCTGATGGATCATTACAACAGGTGGATTGTCCTGGGCACCCTCCTGGCGCTTTTGATTCCCGCCTCGCTGGCAATGACCAGCGGGAATGTACTGGTCTTCCGAATCGCGACCGCGGTGGTTCTTGCGGCGGGGTTCGCCGCGACGAACCAGGTGTATGGGCTGGCCGCGAGCGTCCTCAAGGGGAGCGAGACGGGGAATGTGATGGGGATGTTGAGCCTGGGCGCCGGGATCTGCGGCTACGTGGGGCCCCAAATGCTGGGCTTGCTGCGCGAGTGGACCGGAGGGTTCAGTGCAGGCTGGTACATGATGGCCGGCATCGTGCTGCTGACATTGATCGAGCTGGGGCTGATAAAACGCTACGATGACAGGAACAAGGCGGAACGGGAGGCCGCCGCATGATCCCATCCAGCCGGCCCCGGCGCATCCATATATGCGGTTGAAAGGGGAACCCGAGATGATGCGTCAACCTACTTTCCGGACGAAGCCGCTGTGCCTGTGCGTCCTGTTTTTTGCCGGCTGGCTGGGAACCTGCCTGTGGGCGCAGACGCCCCCGGCAATATCCTTCGGCTCGGCCATCCAGGCGGAGAAACAGGTCCGCGAGTCTCGGGACCTGGCCGGGAGCGTCGCGGCCCCCGACGGTCCCCAATGGCGCGCCAAAGGTGATCTGCACCGGAAATACCACTTTGCCGAGGCCGGCGTGGACATGCCCTACCGTCTGTATGTCCCCGCCTCCTGGGACGGGACCTCGCCCCTGCCGTTGGCCATGATGCTGCACGGCGCGGGGTCGGATGAAAACGCCTATGTCGATGCCAATGACCGGCAGCTGATTCGCCTGGCCGAGCAGCATGGCTACCTGTTGGTATCGCCGTTGGGATATACGCGCATGGGCGCCTACGGAACGCCTTTGCGTCTTCCCGCGGTTTTTGGAAACCCGGAGATAGCGGCAAAGCAGCGTGCCTCGGTGAGCGCGGACCAGGAACGGACTCTGGAGCTCAGCGAGAAGGATGTCATCAATGTTCTCGAAATTGTGCTCCAGGAGTATCCCGTGGACCGCTCCTCCATGTTTCTCATGGGACACTCGATGGGAAGCGGCGGCACTTGGTATCTGGGCGCCAAATATTTTCGGTACTGGGCCGCGATCGCTCCCATGTCGGGGCCGTTCGTTGATGAAACCAACTATCCGTGGGACAACGTCCGGGAAATGCCGATCTTCATGACGGAAGGAACGGGCGCGACTCCATCCCTTGCCGGGAGCAGAGCCATGCTGGCCTGGATGAAAGAGCGCGGCTTCAAGATAAAGTACCTGGAAGTGAACGCCGATCACGGCGGCATGATCCCGCTGGTCTTGCCCGGCATATTCCAATTCTTCGATCGCTGCAGGTCCAAATAGCCTGTCTTTGCTTTCCCCTTACCGGCGGAAAACCTTGTCCCATCCGCGCCCAGGGACGCTCCTGCGGCGCGGATGGGATCGATTCACATTCCCCGGATTGCCGGCGTCATGGCTGGATGAACCGCTCGACGGTCCAGCGTTTGTCGCGACACAAGGCGCAGTCTTTGCCGAGGAACCAGTCGCCTGCCTCACGCTTTTCCTTCAACTGCCAGTTGAGCCAGTGAACGGCCACCTCGGCCCAGTCGCCGCCGTCGGGCGCCGAAAAAGTACCGCCATGCCCTACGGGCAACCAGCCAAAGAAGACCGGCACGTGCCGGATACGCTGGGCGTCATCGCCGGCATTGGGATGGGCGACATCGGTCGGCCCGCCGGTAAAGTAGGCGATGGGGCCGTGCAGGCTGGCCAGATCATCCTTGCTCACCTGGACCTTGCTGATGCCGCCCGGCCTGTTGTACACGCCGCTGGCGAAAATCATCGAGGTCGATATGCGGGGGTCAGCGGAAACCTTGATGGCCTGCAGCCCACCGCAACTGTGACCGGCGACGGCAACGCGGCGGGTGTCGATATGCCCGTACAGCTCGTCACTCGGATCGGCGGTGCGCAGGGCCGCCCAAGTCATGGCCTGGCTCATCTGGGCGACATCGGTGGGGTCTTTTGCCTGGCCGGCAGGATCCTTGCGCGCCGGGCGCCGCCATGCGTAGCCCAGCGAGATCACGATATAGCCGTGCGAGGCGATGTCGCGCAAAAACTTGTCGTGAGACAGTCCGTTGTCGCTGCAACCCCCGTTGCCCCAGATCAGCAAAGGCAGCGGCTCCGCCGGCAGCGACACGGGACGGTACAGGGTATGGGTGCGCAAATCCGCCCGAGACTGTGCCACCGCCGGCCAATCACCGCGCCCTCCCTTTTCACCGATGAAACCGGGCGCCGGCTCCGCAACATCCTGCGCCGGCGCCACCCCCGTCGTCGTGACGACCGCGAATAACAGGCACAGAAGCCCGATTTTCCAGTGCGTCTTGCAAACCTTTCTCATGGCACCCCCGATGGCAGACCCGGATTTCAAAGCGGGATCCGATTTCCCGAATCTGCCGGCAAACCCTCACGAATGATGGGAACACGGTCCTCGGGCTTCGCGCAAAAACAAGTTCCCATTTTCGCGCGGGCCCTTACCTCGCCTCTATAATGGGCAATGTAACATAGGATTGACGCCTTGAATCGCGATATATCGACACCTTCGGCGCCGGATCGAGCCTCGGCGTCGACCTTGCGTCCGCGAAATCAATCACCAGCCGTATGCGGTGGCCGGCCTTGAAAACCATGGATGTCGGCAGGATCTCGAACACAAGTTCGACCGGTTCTCCGGGCACCAGCGGGACTGCGTCCGCCTCGTTGAATCGATGCCAGGGCAGGCCGAGGTTGTTGTAAGGGGCTTTCTCCAGCTTGCGCAACGAGGCGCGGATCCGCCCGCTCACGTTATACGACGCGGCGGTACCGTCGGGGGCGACATCCTGAATGGTGGCGATGAAATCTCCATCCGTGGCGGAGGAGGACACCCATAGATTGATGGTTGGGTGGCCGGTGACTTGAAGATCGGCGCCGAGCGGGGCGGTTTCGTAAACAAGTCCCCGGGTCGCCATGCCGCCGGGTGTGGTTTCGTACGCAACCGTGGCTTCGTCCTTTTGATCCTCCCCCGTCGGCGCCGTCGTACTCAGCGAACCTTTGCCCAGATAGAATCTGGTCCTTTTTTCGTTCGGCAGCGGCCACTGCCCGGCCGAGCGCCACTCCGAGCCGCTCGGCGCGTTGTAGGTGTAGTAATACACGGGATCCTCTTCCATGATGCCGTTGTCGATGCCCTTGAGCCAGTAATCGAAAAAACGGAGCTCCTCCACTGTGATGTCGAACCCGGTCTGGCTTTGAACGGCGGCCCAGCCGCAGTGTCCCCCGGGCCCCACGATCAATTTCGCCGGATTGGCGACATTGTTGAAGGTAAAGAAGGCGCCGTGCTTGGTGCTTCCTTCGTCCCAGTTGGCGGCCAGATACATTGCGGTTTTGGAAGCCTCGATCTGCTGCAAATAGCTGTGAGGGCTGCTCTTGATCCACCACGGCTGGGCGCTTGGATCCGTGATGGTGTCGGAAAAACTGTCCCTGTACGGCGCATAGCCCTCGTCGTCTACCGAACCCGCGTGCTCCGCGATGGCTTGATTCAACTGCGACCTGTCGGTGTCCCCGTCAACCGGCACCGCCGCCGCATCGCGGCCTTTTTGTCCCGACTGCGTCCTGCTCGCAAGGCTGACCGGCACCCCCTTGGCCGGGGACATGCCGCCGGGCACGCGAAACGAATAGGCATCGAACTCGCAGCTCATCGGGAAGATCGCCTTCAGGTGGGGAGGCGCCGTGGTCGCCGCCTGCAGCTGACTGCCGCCGGTCGCCGAACAACCCCACATTCCGATATTGCCGTTGCTCCACGGTTGTTGGGCAAGCCATTCCGTGATGTCGTATGCGTCCTGTCGAGCGGCGGCGATCCATTCGCCGCGGTTAAACGCCACGTTTTGTCCATAGGAGGCATACAGGCCGCGAAAATCCACAATGGCGACCACGTATCCATATTTCACCAACCGCGCCGCCGTTCCCGGGTAGCCCTCGCCGGTGAGCGTCTTGTCATTGCCGCTGTATCTGCGATTGTACGGTGTATGCATCCAGAGGACCGGAAGCCTGGCATCGATCACTTTTCCCGTGGCTTTGTCCTTGGGGCGGTACAGGTCCATGGCAAGCTTGGTGCCATCGCTCACCGGAACGTATAGCGAGGTAAGCTCGTATCGATCGTCGTAAACCGCGTCGCTATAGCCGGTGTATTCGCCGGGCTTCGAAATGCGCCGGACCGTTGATGCATTGGCTTCCGGGCCGGCATTGGCAGCCCCGAAGGCGACATTGACCGCGCCCTCAAATGCGGGTGCGATACCGCACAACAACAAAATCATCAACCAGGCATACCTTTTCATCATGTCGATCCCCCCCCGGAGCCTGTCCGAGCAACCGGTCCCGCAATATCGGAATGAGCCGGGGCCTTGATGGCCTGAAAGAAGCGGCCCTTGGACCTCCCATCATTCATGCGGATTAAATACGGACCTCCATTCGCCTGATAATGTCATCCTGGACCCCTTTGTTCAGGTCCACGAAATAGGCACTATACCCTGCCACCCTGACGATCAGGTCGCGGTGCCTTTCGGGAAATTTCTGGGCTTCGAGCAGCTGGCGATTTCCGACGACATTGAACTGAATCCACTTGCCTCCCATGGCGGCGTACGCCTTGACGAGGCCTGCCAGTTTTTCCAGGTCCTCCCGGCTCGCCAAAAACGACGGATTTAGCTTCACGTTCAGCAGCGTGGACGCACATAGAGACTGGTCGAGCTTCGCCGCACTCCGGAGCATCGCCGTGGGCCCGCGGGTGTCCCCTCCCTGGACAGGAGAGGCTGTTCCATCCGCCAACGTGGTGCCCGCGTATCTCCCGTCGGGAGTCGCTCCCACGATGGTGCCGCCCGCAAACATGGACGAGATGGAAGCTCCGCCGATCCCCCGGATTTTTCCATGCTGCGGGCGGCCGAATGTGACATAGTTCGCCTCCTCGTCGATCAGAAACCTGTAGAGGTCCCCGGCGATGGAGTCCACAAAGTCGATGTCGTTCCCGTACTTGGGCGCCCGCAGGCACATTTTTCTTATTTCCTCGTGCCCCTCCCAGTTGGCCGACAATGCTTGTTTCAGCAACTTCATGGAAGATTTCTTCCCGTCGAAGACCAACTGCTTGATGGCCGCCAGGGAATCCGCCACATTGATGGCGCCGACAGGCACCATCGCCGCCCGGAAGTCATAAGGCGGGACCGGCGCCCTCCTCGACAGGGGTTTGCCGGTCTTGATCCCGTCATGCATCAGGACCGTTTCCAGGATTTCGACCGCATCGTAGTAATCTTTGGGTTGCCCGCTGAGGAAACTGTGTTCATGCCACAAGCCGATAAAGTGGGCCAGGGTGCGCTTGAACTCCCGGTAGAATTCCTCAAACGTTTCGATCTCCTCGACGGGACGCCCGACAGAACAGGCTTCGAGGCCGGTGCGCGGATCCACTCCGTCATTCAGGAAGATCTCAAGGACTTTGGGCACGACAAAAAAACAGCCCGCCAGGAAGCTGGCTTTTCCCGGAATGGCCGGGTCCACGCACCCCGCCAGGTGGTAATTGCGGGCATCTTCCACCGGTACGCCCCCGGCGGTCATGTAATCCAGAAAGGATTTGTCCAGGGCCAGGGCGGGCATCCCGATGCCGGTTTTGACAACCTCCAACGCCTTGATGAGCAGGTCATCCGGTGTTTTTTCGTGCACTCTCAGCGTAATGGTGTGGTGCGCCGTTCTGAGCCTGTTGGCCGCCTCCAGGACCAGATAGGTCAGTTCATTGCTGGCGTCTTTCCCGTCAGCGGTGACGCCCCCGATGGTCATGTTCCGCCACTTGGCGAAGCCCGCATGCTGCGACCGCTTGGCTCCCGAAAGCTTGATGTTTTCAGGCCGCATGCATTTGATACGCAATTCACACAACAGGCGGATCACTTCCTCGTCGTTGACCCGGCCCTCGTCCACGTCCTTTTTGTAGAACGGATACATGTACTGGTCGAATC
>Ga0123332_1003719_pt1 | contig 13780 bp, 12 predicted proteins | sample BioC12SIPDNA_4_FD_89958 | JGI IMG/M metagenome (GOLD analysis project Ga0123332, IMG submission 89958) | Anaerobic biogas reactor microbial communites from Washington, USA - Biogas_R2_A C12 SIP DNA | ecosystem: Engineered > Bioreactor > Anaerobic > Unclassified | place: Washington, USA...
GCCGCGCGGCGGCGGCGAGCCGCTTGCCGGCAGGGGTGAGCGAGACGGGGCGATAGGGTTCCGCGACGAGCAAGCCTTCGTCACGCAGCCGCGCCACAGTCCGAGTGACCGTGACGTGACTGACGGCAAATCGTCTGGCGAGATCGACCACACGACAACTCCCCTGCGCGTCGTGGATGGCCGCAACCGCTTCGACGTAGTCTTCGGCGGTTTCCTTCCTGTGATCGTGGCGCGTTCGGCGGTGCGGATTGCTGCTGGTGCTGGCCTTGGGCACGGATGTGATTCTCCTGTCGGGAGTCGCGGCGGGACACGCGGCTGCGCCGATCATCGTAGGCCGTTGACTCGGCGACGACAATCGTTACCATTCCTGAGAGATTTGTAGCATTGGCTACACTTGTTGGCAATTACCTGATGGGTGGCAACGATGACATATTCCGGGTGCAGAGCGATGTTGCCGCTGTTGCTGGCCGCGACGCTGAGTGTCGGATGCGGCCGATCGATGTCTTCCTCGGGTGCGGCGGGTTCGAGTGTGCCTGCCCGCGCGGAGAACGCCTTTGACGGGGAATATCCGATCGAGGCGATCGCCACGACCGGGATGGTGGCCGACATCGTGCGGGTCGTCGGCGGCACACATGTCGCCGTCACGCAGTTGCTCGGAGCGGGCGTCGATCCGCATCTGTACAAAGCCACGCGCGACGACGTGCGGACGATCATGTCGGGCGATATCGTCTTCTATTCGGGCCTGATGCTGGAAGGCAAGATGTCGGACACCCTGATCAAGGTAGCCCGCAACAAGCCGGTGATTGCGGTAACCGAACGGATCCCGGAATCGAGTCTGCTGGAGCCCGCGGATCTCGCGGGCCACTACGACCCGCACGTGTGGATGGACGTTAGCGCCTGGGCCGAGTGCGTCGACGCGGTGGCGAAGTCGCTATCGGACTATGATCCGGAGCACGGTGGAGACTATGCCGCCAACGCGTCCGCCTACCGGAATCAGCTTCGGGGGCTGCACGAATACGGGCTGAAGTCGATCGCTTCCGTGCCGGAAGGGAGTCGAATCCTGGTCACGTCGCATGATGCCTTCAACTATTTCGGCCGCGCCTACGGGCTCGATGTGCAGGGCGTCCAAGGTCTCTCGACGGAATCGGAGGCGGGCTTGCAGCGGATCAACGAGCTGGTGGATCTGCTCGTGGAGAAGCGAGTGCCGGCGGTTTTCGTCGAGAGCAGCGTGCCCAGGAAGAACATCGACGCGCTGGTCGAAGGGGCGCGAGCGAAAGGGCACGCGCTGAGCGTCGGGGGAGAATTGTTCTCCGATGCGATGGGAACGGAAGGGACGTACGAGGGCACCTACATCGGCATGCTCGATCACAATATTACGCTGGTCGCCCGCTCGCTCGGCGGAGACGCTCCCGCAAGAGGGATGAACGGCAAGCTGGGCGGCGAACCGGGAAAGGCTCACCAATGAGTAGGGCCAATCCGCCCCCCGACACATTTTCTCAGGGTGCGAAGCCGGGGGCGAGCCAGAGTGTTACGCGGCAGGCGGTGCCGTTGTCGGTCTACGATCTGACGGTGGCATACCATCGGAAGCCCGTGATCTGGGATGTGACGTTCGACTTTCTGCAGGGGACACTGGTGGGGATCGTGGGGCCGAACGGCGCCGGGAAGAGCACCTTGCTCAAAGCGATCATGGACCTCACGCCGAGAGCCTCGGGGCGGATTGCCGTCTTCGGCGGGAGCTACCGGCAGAATCGCCACCGGGTCGGGTACGTTCCGCAGCGCGAGAGCGTCGACTGGGACTTTCCCGTCGACGCGTTGGACGTGGTGACGATGGGGCTATACGGCAAGATCGGCTGGTGCCTGCCGGTGCGAAAGAAGCATCGGCGGATGGCCCTGGCGGCGATGGAGCGAGTCGGCATTGCCGATCTTGCCAGCCGCCAGATCAGTCAACTCTCCGGAGGACAACAGCAGCGGACGTTTCTGGCACGAGCGCTGGTTCAGGACGCCGACTTGTATCTCATGGACGAACCGTTTGCGGCTGTCGACGCGGCGACGGAGCGGGCGATCGTGGAGATCCTGTGGGAAATGAAGCGGAGCGGGAAGACCGCCGTGGTCATTCATCACGACTTGCAGACCGTACCCGATTACTTCGACCACGTCGTCTTGCTCAACATGCGGGTGGTGGCGCACGGTCCGGTGGGCGAAGTCTTCACGGCCGAGAATCTTCACAAAACGTACGGCGGCCGGCTTACGCTGTTGGATGAAGTCACCGAAGCGATGCGCCGACGGGAGCATTCCCTATGAACGTCGTGAACGCCGATGAGCGAAGGCAGCGAGCTTTGCCACCCGTCCGGGGCCCGATGCGGGCGGAGCGGTCGGGCCGCGGACTCTGGCATTGCGCGGCGGTTGTGTCGATTGCCCTCGGTCTCTGGCTGGCTTCGGGCGATGAGTGCGGGGCGGAGCCCGTCGACACGCACCGCACGATCACCGACCGTTCGGTCGAATGGCCGACAGGGAAACAATGGAGCCGGGTTCTGCTGCTGAAGGACTACAACTCGCGGGTGGTGATCGTGGGCACGACGCTGCTGGGATGCGCGGCCGGAATGGTGGGAAGCTTTACGCTGCTGCGAAGGCGGGCACTGATGGGCGATGCTCTCAGCCACGCCGCCTTGCCGGGGATTGCGCTGGCGTTCATTGTGGCGACGGTACTGGGAGGAGACGGGAAATCGCTGCCGATCCTGTTGGGCGGGGCGACGGTCAGCGGGTTGTTGGGGGTCGGTGCGATCCTGTTGATCCGCAACTTGACCCGGTTGAAAGAGGACGCGGCGCTGGGGATCGTCTTGAGCGTGTTTTTTGGTGCGGGAGTCGCCCTGATGGGCGTGATCCAGCAGATGGAGACGGGACACGCTGCCGGGTTGGAGGCGTTTATCTACGGGAAAACCGCTTCGATGGGAGCGGGCGACGCACGATTGATCGGGGGAGCGGCTTTTTTTTGCGTTGCCGTATGTTTGCTGCTGATGAAGGAACTCAAGCTCCTTTGCTTCGACGAAGAATTTGCCGGGTCGCGAGGCATGCCGGTGCTTCGGCTGGACATGGCGTTGATGGGGCTGGTCGTGCTGGTTTCCATCATCGGCTTGCAGGCCGTGGGACTGGTGTTGATGGTGGCCTTGCTGGTGATCCCGGCCGCGGCGGCGAGGTTCTGGACCGAGCGCATGGGGCGGATGGTGTTGATCGCGGCGGTGTTGGGGGCTGCCGGTGGCATGCTCGGTGCGGCCACCAGCGCCTTGTTCTCCAAGCTGCCGTCCGGCGCGATGATCGTGCTGGTCTGCGCGCTCTTCTTCGTGGCCAGTATGTTCGCCGGTTCGGCACGCGGCGTGTTGCTGCGATGGTGGCGGCGGATTCGGCTCAATCGGGGCGTCGATCGGCAGCATCTGCTGCGGGCGATGTACGAAATCCCGGAGTTCTCCGCGGGAGAAATGCCTGATGCGACGGATTCGCCGGCGGCCGTTTCCGTAGGCGATCTGCTGACGATGCGGAGCTGGTCGCGGCGGCGTTTGCGGCGGGAGATCCGCCGAGCGGTGCGCGAAAACTTGCTGCGGCGGTGCGGCGACGACCGGGTGGGTTTGACCGGGGCGGGCTTCGAGCAGGCGGCCCGCCTCACCCGTCAGCATCGCCTCTGGGAATTGTATCTGATCACCCATGCGGAGATTGCCCCGAGCCGGGTGGACCGCGACGCCGACGCGATCGAGCACGTGCTGGAGCCGGAGGTGGTGGCGGAATTGGAGCGGTTGCTCGAGCAGGGGCGCGGTGCGGCCGGCCTGCCGGCCAGCCCGCACGGATTGGCCGGATCGACGGCGTCGCCGCCGGCTCCCGCGGAGGCGAAATAGCGATGTCGGCACTGAGCGGCTGGAGTTGGGCGTTGGACGGTTGGATTGTGGCGGCAGGGGTGCTCTGTGCGGTGGCGTCGACGCTGCTGGGCAATTTCCTGGTGCTCCGCAAGATGAGCATGCTCGGCGACGCGATCACGCACGCGATCTTGCCGGGATTGGCGGTGGCGTTTTTCCTCAGCGACAGCCGGAGCAGCATCCCCATGTTTCTGGGGGCGGTGATCGTCGGCGTGCTTACGGCGATGTTCACGGAATGGATTCGCGGTATCGGCAAGGTGGACGAGGGCGCGTCGATGGGAGTGGTCTTCACTTCGCTATTCGCCTTGGGACTGGTGATGATCGTCCAGGCGGCGGATCACGTCGACCTCGATCCGGGGTGCGTCCTGTACGGGGCGATCGAGTTGACGCCGCTGGACACTTGGGATATCGCGGGCTACGAGATCCCGCGGGCGGTGGCCACACTGTCGATCGTGGCGACGATCAATCTGTTGTTCGTCGTGTTGTTTCTCAAGGAACTGAAGATCAGCTCGTTCGATCCGGCCCTGGCGACGACGGCCGGTTTTCACGCGGGCTGGATGCACTACATGCTGATGGTCCTCGTGGCGGTGACGGCGGTGGCCAGTTTCGAGAGCGTCGGCAACATTCTCGTGGTGGCGATGTTCGTGGTGCCGCCGGCCGCGGCCTACATGCTCACCGATCGGTTGTCGTGGATGCTCGTCATCAGCGTGGTGCTGGCCGGGCTATCGGCGGTCCTGGGGCACGTCGGCGCGTTGGTCGTGCCGGAGGCGTTCGGTTATCGCAGCACGACGACGGCCGGCATGATGGCGGTGGCGGCAGGAGCGATCTTCGTGCTGGCTGCCGCGTTCGGGCCTCGTCACGGAGTGGTCGTCCGGATGGCGCGGCAGCGGATGTTGTCGTGGCGGATCCTGGCCGAGGACGTGATCGCGCTGCTCTACCGCTCTGAGGAGCAGGGCGGCACGACGGGGCTGTCGCGGGCGGAACTGCAGTTGCGGCTCCTTTCCAGTCGCACCTGGACCGAATTGGTTCTCGCCTGGCTTCGTCTACGGGACATGGTCACCAGGTCGGGCGACCGGCATCGCCTTACCGAGCAGGGCATGGCGCTCGCCACGGAACTCGTCCGCTCCCATCGCTTGTGGGAAGAGTATCTTGTGTCGCGGGCGGGGGTCACCGTCGAGCGGACCCACGAAAAAGCCGAGCAACTTGAGCACTTCACCGACAGCCGGCTCCGTGGGCGGCTCGACGAAGAGACCCAAACGCCACGCGTCGATCCCCACGGCAAAGCGATTCCATCGGAGCCGGCGGGCAAAGGCCCCGTAGGATCGGCGAGTGAATGACTGTCGTACTTACCGCTAATGTCGGGATCTGCATGGTTTTCGGTGTTCCGCGGTTCACCTCGGATCGCGCCACCCACGATTCCAGGCTCATGCGGGTTTCTTGTGGGTAAAAACAGTGTACACCAGTTTGCAGTCCTCGGCTGGCAACGTTACATCGGCGCGGAAATCGAGGATTTCGGGAGTTTGGTGCTAGTCGTCAGGTCGATACAGACTGAGTCCCTCCCAACGAAAGTAGATGACGGTCTTGAAATGCTCCCGGCTGCGGCATCCAGAGGGTATGTATCTGGTTCTTCCGGGTTTTCTGCGGGCCAAAAGGCCTTGTGCTATGGGGCCGCGTACAAGAACCGGTAGAATGGCGATGATCCTCGGCTGACGTCCACTTCGTCATTTCCACTTGTTTCGGAAGGAGAGCCCTGATGAATCACTCGCTCAGCCTGCGGCAATTCGCGTTATTTATCCTTGGGCCGGCGATTGCGCTGGCAACCGGTTCGGCGCCGGCATGGGCCGACCAGCCGCCCAACATCATCCTCTGCATGGGCGACGACCACGGCTGGGATGAGACGGCGTACAACGGTCACCCCCATCTGAAAACGTCCGTGCTCGACGAGATGGCCGCGACCGGCTTGCGGTTGGATCGCTTCTATTCGGCGTCGCCCGTCTGTTCACCCACTCGCGGCAGCGTGATCAGCGGCCGCCATCCGAACCGATACGGAACGTTTTCGGCCGGGTGGTCGATTCGACCCGAAGAGATCGGCGTCGCGCAGATGCTTGGCAAGGCAGGTTACGCGTGTGGCCATTTCGGGAAGTGGCACCTCGGGCCGGTCAAGGCGGAGTCGCCGACCAATCCCGGCGCGATGGGATTCGAACAATGGCTTTCGCACGACAACTTCTTCGAAATGAACCCTTTTCTCTCCCGCAACGGCGGCCGACCCGAACGGTTCGAGGGGGAAAGCTCGGAAATCGTGATTGACGAGGCGATTCGATTCATTGGCGAGGCAGCGCAAAGGGGGCGATCCTTTTTCGCAGTCGTTTGGTTCGGCTCGCCCCACGAGCCGTACAGCGGTTTGGATCAAGACCTCGCTCTTTATGACAACCTGCCGCAGAGCTACCAGGAACGTACCGTCCGGCTGACGAGCATGGAGACGGGGCTTCCGACCCAACGGCCCCTTCGCGAGGTCTTGCGGGAGCGCTACGCCGAAATCACCGCCATGGACCGGGCAATCGGGAAGCTGCGGCAGTTTCTCGACAAGGAAGGTCTGCGGCCGAACACACTCCTCTGGTACTGCGGCGACAATGGAACGCCTCCCGAAGGCGCCGCCACGGTTCCGTTCCGCGGCGTGAAAGGCGCCGTCTACGAAGGTGGGGTGCGCGTGCCGGGCATCATCGAATGGCCGGCTAAGATCCGCCAGCCGCGGGCGTCGGACGTCAACGCGGTCACCTGCGACGTCCTTCCCACCCTCTGCGACCTGGCGGGCATTCCGCTTCCCAGCCGCCCCTTAGACGGTATCAGCCTGAAGCCTTTGCTAGACGGCGAAATGACCGAACGGCCGCGGCCGATCTGCTTCTGGAATTATGACGCTCGCCGCGAAACACAGAGCAAGCTTGAGCCCTACATCGATCCGAAGCTTCAGGAAGGGACAACTCCCCTCGTCAAAAAGGCGGGAGGGCAGGCAACTCGCAACTTCAGCAACTTCCGTCACCCCACAGTCGCCGAACGGGATTTTGCCGGTCCACGGGCGATTCTGGGCAATCGCTACAAACTGGTGATTACCGACCGGGGCGGAAAGGCGTCGTTGAAAGAACTGTTCGATGTGCGTGCGGATGCGGCGGAGGAGACGAACCTCATCGGTGTAAAGCCCGCGATTGCCGAGGAGATGGAGCAGGAACTGCGGAGATGGCAGGCGTCGGTGTTGGAGAGTCTGACAGGTGGCGATTATCGATAAGCATCGTTCAAGGAATAAGTGGCGTGAGCTTCCAGCTTGCGGCGGACAGTTACTTCTCGAACGATGCTAAGAGGGGCTGCCTTGATGTGAAATCACCCTTTTTACCCAACCGTCGAGACTCGTATGAACCTCAAACCGCAATCGACAAGACGATGAAGGAACTCACTCCGCCTTCAAGCTCGCACACACCAACTCGCAATCGTTGCGGGCGAACACGTGCCGGTAGGCATAGGCCGGGTGCGACCAGCACACTCCGTCGCGCCGCGGCAATTGCTCCGTGGTCGGATCGATCAGCCTGGCCCGGCTGATCTCCTCGAAACCTTCAGGCGAGAGCCGGCCGATGATCAGTTGGCCTCGCTCATTCAACATCCAGGTTTGTTCGTCGTTGCGGACCATGTGGATCGTACCCCAGCGGACATTGGGCCCCGCTGTCCGGGCTCAGATGAACTTCGTGATCCCGGGGATGGTCAGTGGAGGAACATCGAGCTTCATGTTCCAATCGAGGTTGGCCGGCATCAAGTTTTGCTGGGAATTCGTGGCCATTTCCCAGGTGACTTGCTCGCCCGTGTGGGCCGACTCCCTCGCCATCAGCGCCATCTGATTGCTCTTGAGCATCGAATCGCCGTCGTTGGGCGGATTGCCGGCGCGGAGGGCCCGGAACAACTCGTCATGCTCGATCTGATGCATGGCCCGCGGGCGGCCCTTGTAGGCCCACTCCGTCGCACCGCGGATCGTGGCGTCGGACCAGGTGAGGCTGCAGCGGCCCTTGCTGCCCGCGATCTCCAGGCGAAACTCGCTGTGGCATCCGCTCCAGCCGCGGATCTTGAATACCGCCAGCAAGCCGTCGGCGTACTCGAAAGTCGCGTCGTAGTGGTCGTAGATATTGCCGTACTCGGGGATCTGCCGTCCGCCCGAGGCCACGCATTTCACGGGCGGGATCTCGCGCTGGATCCAGGCGATCTCGTCCACCTGGTGCAGGCCGAGATCCATCATGTAGCCGCCCGAGAGCCAGAAGAAATTGTACCAGTTGCGGAGTTGCCATTCGAGGTCCGACTGGCCCTCCGGTCGTTGGCCGCCGGTGGCTTCGAGCAGACCGTACTTGCCCCAAGAGCCGCCGATCCGCACAACATAGATCGACAGCACGTCGCCGATCGCTCCGTCGTGGATACGCTGGAAGGCTTCCTGGTGCGGCGGATGAAAGCGGAAGCAGAGGCCCGAGCGGATGGCCAGGCCTTTCTTCTTGGCCAATTCCACGCTTTCCATCATCGACCGCTGGGCGGTGCCGTCGGTGGCAAAAGATTTCTCGGCGAAGACGTGCTTGCCGGCCTCGACGGCCGCGCGCATATGCAACGGGCGAAATGCCGGCGGCGTGGCCAGCAGCACGACGTCGACGCCGCTGGCAATCAGCTTCTGATAGGCGTCGAAACCGACGAACTGCCGATCCTGGGGCACCTTCACGCGCTCGCCGTACTCCGCGCCGAGCAGTTTCAGGCTCCGCCCGACGCGATCGGCAAACACGTCAGCCAAGGCCGCCAATTCGACGTTGGGATCGGCGTCGAGAGCGTTTTTTGCCGCACCCGTCCCGCGGCCCCCGCAGCCGATCAGCCCAATCTTGAGCACGTCGCTGCCGGCGGCGTGGGCACTCTGCCCGATCGCAAGGCTCGTGGCCGAAAGGGCCGCGGCCGACCTCTTCAGGAATTCACGGCGCGACGGCGCGACGGCGGTTCTTCTCGCAGCTTGTTCGGACATGATCGTTTGTCTCCACTGGAAGGCATGAAGGAGGGGCAGTCGTATCGCACATCGATCCGAGCCACAATGGGCCGGAATGTCCCATACGGGCTCCGCTCGGATACGCAGGATCAGTTCGCGTCACGGGCTTCGGCAGCCATTTCCAACAGGGCACTGAGCATGATCTCCGAGGCCTGCGGTTCGAAGCGGCTGGTGCCCAGCCACGTTTCGTAGCCGCCCCACTCGTGCTGCCGCGGCGTGGGCAAGTAGCCGAAGTAGCCATGGGCCAGCGAGATCAAGAAGGCGGGCTGCTGCGGACTCCGCTTGCGGAACTCCAACCCGATTTCGCAAAACACCTCATTGGGCATGCTGCCCAGGCACACGTCGCCGATCCGTAGCAGTTGCAGCGGTGTCGGGATCGACGCCGGATAGTCGGCCATGAGCAGCGTGCGCTGAGCATAAAAGTAGGAGAGGTCGCGTTTGCCCGTCTCGGGCGCCGGCTTGGCCAGGGTCTGCCTGGCCCACTCCATCTGCGCCGCACTGGGTCGGCGGCAGGCGATCATTGGCTCCCGATAGCGGGCGGCCAGCGTTATCCCGTCACGATATGCAACCTCGGCCAGCGCCGCGTGGACCTTCGCGGCCAGATCCTCGGCCACGAACCGCATCTGTTCGTAGGGCTTCTTGGGCTGCCGTGGTTGCAGGAAATTGATGTTGTTCACGTCGCCGCTGGTGCCGTTGGCCATCATGGCTACCATCGGGGGATCCTGCTCGTCGCCATGCATGAGGCGTTCCAAACGCCGGCAATACATGCCGTAGTAATCGGCCGAGATGTCGCCGCTCACCACATGCCCCACATAGTGCAGCGAATAGGCCGAGTAGACGGCGATCGGCCGGCCATCGGGCTCGCGCAGGGCCAGGATCGACACCGTAGGGTCGATGGGCCCGGCCGGCTTGACCAGGTTCGGACTGCCCGCCCCCGGGTTCATTTTGACCTGATCGATCCCGCCAAAGGGATTAGGCGGCATGGTGCCCGGCTTGAGGAACCAACGGCGATTGAACACATGCTCCGGCACCTGGACTGTCGTGAACCCGAGCTGCGCCGGGCGCAGACGGTTGACCGCACATCTCACGCCGTCCGCGATCCGCCGGGCGACGAAGCGTTGGTAGTCGTCGGCCTTCTGCGGAAACACATAGCGTGTGGCGATGGGAGTACCCATCGCGCTGGCAGCCGAATGCGTGTGAACCGCCGAGATCAACACGTTGGACGCGGGGATCGCCATTTCCTGCTCGATGAACTTGCGCGCCTCTTGGCTCACGCAGTAATCGATACCCAACAGGTCGAGGACAACCAGCGCCAGCTTCGTTTGCCCGTCGTCGACCACCAGGCAGCGTGCGTTCAGGTCATCGTGGACGTTGGTGGCTGGGAAGGGCACGAACCCGCCGATGATATCGGCTCCCAGCGGAGGAGTAATGTTGCTCGTAGCAGCCCCGGCCCGAAAAACGGGCGCCGGCGGGGCTGCGGTCACGAGGGATGTAAACGTCAGGCAGGCAACGATGCCAAGCAGAGAATGTTTCACAACGGTGGGCTCCTCAAAGGGACCAAGGCAGGTGGTTGTCCATAGGTAGATTGCAGCGGTCGGGGCTTTCTCCCCGTTGCTCGTTCTCAATCAAGAAGGCGTTCGAGGTAGGCTCGCGCCCGATTGATCTCGGCCGTCACTTCGCCGAGCGTATCGAGAATGGGAATGCCGCGGGGCACGGGGTGCATGAAGATCTCGGTATAGCCCTGGAAGTCGATCTTCTTCAGCGCAGCCAACATCGGCGCGAAATCCAAACGGCCGCGTCCCGGCATCTGCAGCAGTTCTCTCTCTTTGGGCAACTTCTCCATGCAGCCGTCGCCGTGTTGCCAGGCGTAGAAGAGGGTCAGTTTCGGACCGAGATCTTCGATCAATCCCGCCAAGAGCCGCGGATCTTGCGGCAGGTGATAGGGCGCCAACGCCACGCCCAGACCGTCCCATCGCGCCATTTCGCCAAACCAGCGGAGCGAGTCGGGCGAGCAGAGCAGGGCATTGCCGTGATTCTCGATGGCAATCGTCGCTCCTTGTTCCGCGGCGGCGGACGCATGCGGCTTCATCTCTTCGACAAACTGCCGAACCGCCTGCTTCAATTCCTCGCCCTCCGGCGGCTTCCCGGACCGGCTGCCGGTCACCAGCACGGTGCCGCCAAGTTTTCGCAGCACGCCGATCTCGTCCCGCAACTTGAACGGCCCCAGGTCGAAACGGGTAATCGCGCCGAGCTTCACGTCGTTGTCGCGGAGCATCGCGGCGAAACGATCGTGCCCCAAGGCATCGATCTGGTCTCTCTGGTCGCCATGGCGCGGCGGCCAAAGATCGATCGAATCCGCGCCGATCTTGCGGACTTCCGGCAGAATGTCTTCCAGCTTGAGCGTTCCGTACATGCACGACGCAAGGCAATAGCGGAGCCGGAATGGTTTTTCGGCGGCCGGCGCCTGGCCCGCCAACGCAACGGCGGCGGGACCGGCGGCTAGAATACGGCACACCTGACGGCGGTTCAAGGTGAATTCAGCCATGAGTGCGGGACTCCTTCAACATGCGAACAAATTGCCTCAACAGCGGCGTGTTGTCGTGCCAGGTGCGGGCGGTGACCAGATTGCCGTCCACCACCACCGGCTGGTCCACATACGTGGCGCCGCCTTGTTGGACGTCCATCGCGCATTTGGCCACGGTGGTTAACGTCAGACCGCGAATGCAGTCAGCGGCCGTGAGAATCTCGACTCCGTGGCATAAGGCAGCCACCGGCTTGTTGGTTTCAAAAAAATGGCGGGTGGCCCGGAGCAGATCCTGGTCATAGCGGAGATACTCCGGCGCGCGGCCGCCGGAGACGAATAGCCCGGCGTACTCCTGGGGATCGACGTCGCGGAAAGCCACCGTCGCCTGGATATGGTAGCCGGGGCGTTCCTGCGTGATATCCCAGGCAACGTCGGGATTGGGCGGGATCTCGTGCAACACCGCATGGTACAGCCGCGCTTCCGGACCGGCCACCACGACCTCAAAGCCGTCTTCGGGCAGCCGGAAATAGGCGTAAAACGTATCGAGCACTTCCGTGGCATCGCCGATTGGCATCAGGATTTTAGGCATTTCAGCGTTCCTTTCGATTAGGTTCTCGTCTTCTTGGCCGCCTGGGCGCGTCGGACCAGTTCCGCGACCTTTCCTTCATCCACCTCGACCCCCAGCCCCGGCCCCCGTGGAACTTCCGCAAACCCATCGCGGATCACGAGCGGACGGCTCAACACGCTGCCGTCGAGGAATTGCGGGCCGTTCAGCGCCGCGGGTTTCTTCAGGCCGAAGGCGCCGTACAGCGCCAAGTGGGCGGCCAACGAAATATCGGGATCGCTCAACCCGCTGCCCAGCCAGGCCAGGCCATACTCGCCGACCAACTCGATCTGCCGCTTGTTCGACGCCAGCCCGCCGCAACGCGACGGCTTCATCGCCATGCCGTCGAGCATTCCCAGCCGGATGAACTCCTCCAGTTCCACCGGCGTCACCACCCCCTCGTCCATGAAGATCGGCAGGGCGCCTTGCTTCTTCAACGCCTGGTAGCCGCGGATACGATTGGGCCGCAGCGGCGCCTCCAGAACATCGCAGCCGGCGTCGGCCAGCTTGACGGCGGCCTCCAGAGCGGAGTCCGGCGCGTAGCCGCCGTTGGCATCGGCCCAGAGAAACCCCTCGGGCACGCGCCGCCGGACTCGCCGGGCCAGTTCCGCGTCGAAAGCCGGATCCGGCGCCACTTTGATGTTGAAGTTGCGGTAGCCCCGCTGCCAACCGTCGTCGATCAGTTTGTCCACCTCATCGAGCGACTGGGGATTCACCGTCCAACTCAACAGGATCGGCCCGCCGCGCGATAGCCCCCACATCTCGGCAAGCGACTTGCCGGCAAGCTTGCCGGCCAGGTCGTGCAACGCGAAATCGAGCCCGGCGCGGGCGATCGGCATTCCGGTCGTGAAGCTGGGGGCGAGGGCTTTATCCATCGCCGCATGGGCGCCGCTGATGTCCAAAGGATCGCGACCGATCAAGGTCGGACCGAGATAATCGCGGATGGCGATGGTGTCGGTCTCCAGCGTCTCGTAGCTCCAGGTGTGGCTCGGCACCGCCTGGCCCCAACCGATCGTTCCGTCATCGGCGGAGAGCTTGACGATCACGGCCGGCCGGCCGTAAGAACCGTCCTGCCCTTGGAAAAACTTGAAGTAACCGACCGTGGGGTAACGGACGGGAAAAACCTCGATGCGGTCGATCTTCACGCGGGATGGCTCCCTTTCGGCGGCGGAGGATTTCGTAGCCCAGCAGCCCAAGGGTACGGCCGCCGATGCGCCGAGAAAGCGGCGCCGCGTCCATCGATCGGTTGTAGACATCGCTGGGCTCCCAAGCCGTGGATCACAAAGCGGACGCACCGGACGAATAGACCCTGGTCAAAACGATCGCCAACACGGCGATCAGCGCGACCATCAGCCACACCATCGCGGAAAGCAGTCGCTTCGAGACGCGCAGCGGAGGAAGCTGCGGCCGAATGCCGCCCGCAAGGTACAGCATGGAAAAAGCGCCGACCAGCAGCAGCGCCAGAATCGCTCCCACGATCGTGCCGGCCCCGCCCGATGCCGCCAGAACCGCCGCCAGGCAGCCCAGCACCAAGAACGGCAGCAGCGGCTTGACGCGGCGATCGACCATGCGTTCTCTCTTGAGCGTTGGGAACATCCGGACACGGATCGTAGACGGAACGAACCCCTCTACCATACCGGGCCGCACCGGGCGATGCAAGTGCCGCGCCGGCCGGATTCAGCCTTAGGGCCTATCCCAAA
>Ga0123332_1003721_pt1 | contig 13779 bp, 10 predicted proteins | sample BioC12SIPDNA_4_FD_89958 | JGI IMG/M metagenome (GOLD analysis project Ga0123332, IMG submission 89958) | Anaerobic biogas reactor microbial communites from Washington, USA - Biogas_R2_A C12 SIP DNA | ecosystem: Engineered > Bioreactor > Anaerobic > Unclassified | place: Washington, USA...
CCGGCGTGGAACACCGAGAAGCCGTTGTCGCCCAAGATGCTGGTCATGAACCTGCGCAACCACCACCACGCGAAGGCGCCGTGGTTGATGGCCAGCGAGGAGGCCCGCGAGGCGGCCGGCGACGGGTCGGCACCGGCCACCGCGGCGGGTGACGGGTCCGCGGCGGCGCGCCACGGCATACCCCTGTCGGCGGTGCTGGAGGCGCAGCGCGAGCTGGTCGGTGCCACCGAGGGCGACCCGACCATCCCCTCCGGTGGCGCGGTCATCGACCCGGACGTGCTGTGGTCGTGCACCACCTGCGGTGCCTGCGTGGAGCAGTGCCCGGTGGACATCGAGCACGTGGACGCGATCGTGGACATGCGGCGCTACCAGACGCTGATCGAGTCCGCCTTCCCGACCGAGCTGGGCGGGTTGTTCAAGAACCTGGAGAACAAGCAGAACCCGTGGGGCATGTCGGCGCGGGCCCGGATGGACTGGGCCAAGGACCTGCCCTTCGAGGTCAAGATGGCGGGGGCGGACGTCGAGGACCTGGACGAGGTGGACTACCTGTTCTGGGTGGGCTGCGCGGGGGCCTACGAGGACCGCGCCAAGAAGACCACGCGCGCAGTGGCCGAGCTGCTGCACACCGCAGGTGTCTCGTTCGCGGTGCTGGGTGACGGGGAGACTTGCACCGGTGACCCGGCGCGGCGGGCCGGCAACGAGTTCCTCTTCCAGATGCTCGCCCAGCAGAACGTCGAGGTGCTCAACGAGGTCAACGCCACCAAGATCGTGGTGACCTGCGCGCACTGCTTCAACACCATCAAGAACGAGTACCCCCAGCTCGGTGGCAAGTACCAGGTCGTCCACCACACCCAGCTGCTCAACCGCCTGGTGCGGGAGAAGAAGTTGACCCCGGTGGCGCGGCCGGAGCAGGCCGACACCTCGGGCGTGGCCTCGACGGCAGGGTCGGTGACCTATCACGACCCGTGCTACCTGGGCCGGCACAACGGGGTCTATGCCCCGCCGCGGGAACTGCTAGGCGCCCTGCCCGGTGTCGAGGTGCGGGAGATGCCCCGCTCGGGTGAGAAGTCCTTCTGCTGCGGCGCCGGCGGTGCCCGCATGTGGATGGAGGAGAAGCTCGGGACGCGGGTCAACCTCAACCGCACCGAGGAGGCGCTGGCCACCGGCGCCGACCGGATCGCGATCGGTTGCCCGTTCTGCCGGGTGATGCTGTCTGACGGCCTCACCCAGAAGCAGTCCGAGGGTGCCCGCGAGGAGGTCGAGGTCGTCGACGTCGCCCAGATGCTGCTGGCCGCGGTGCGCCGCGGCCAGGACGGGCAGGACGCCGCCACCGAGGAGGCACCCGAGCCGACCCCGGACCCGGAGCCGGCCCCGACCGCCTGACCCGAGCTGGCGCTGGCGCCGCCACCGTGCCTCAACGCTGGAATCCGAGCCGTTCCATCGCCTCGCTCCGTCACCCATCAGCGCAGGTCGGGGCGGGTGCCCCGGAGACGTGACATCGGTGCACCACGCGCACCACAGGTTCGGGTGGTTCATCCAGGCGCACCACGGGTTCGGATGGATCGCCCAGGTGCACCGATGTGACGTCTGCGGCAGGGGACGGTCCGACCTGCGGCGATGCAGGGGGACGGCTCACACTTCGCGCAAGAGCTCCAGCGCCTTCTCGACATCGGCGAGGCAGTCGTCCACTGCCTGGATCTGACGCTGGATCTGCTGGCGCGCATCCTCCGCCTGCATGAGTGTTGCGCCCGCCTTCATGCGCGCCTGGGTCAGCACGGCCTGCTTGTCCTGCACCTTCTGGGCGAGCAGCTTCCGGTACGCGGGCACGACCTCGGGCTTCAGTTGCACGATGAACTGGTCCCATTGCCCGATGATCGCCGACTGCTCCTCCCTGGCCAGGCGAGCCAGTTCCTGGTCCATGTGAGACAGCACCTTCTTGCTGTGCTGCCCCGACCGAAGCGCCACGATGTATCCGACCCCGCCGGCCGCCGCGAGCGCCAGGCCAACAGGGTTGGACAGGTGCAGCAGAGACGTCGCGAGGCTGTAGGAGATGTTGGCCCCGAAGAACCCGGTCAGACCCGAACTGATGTCGAGCGGATCACGCAGGGCCGCGGCGAGCGCCCGGTCGAGAGGTTCCCGTTCCGCGCGAATCTGGTCGATCCGGTCGCCGTGCACGACCTCTCCGACCTGCGTGACCCTCAGCTTCTCCTTCAGGCGATCGATGGCCTCGCTGAAGACCACCGCGCGCAGGGCGTTGAGCTCCTGCTGGACCTCCTGCTCCAGGGCACGGACCCGGCTCTCCTGGGAGAGTTTCTTGATGTCACGGATGGCGGCACGTCGCGCGGTGCGCCACTCCTCCAGCCGGGAGGCGGAGTCCCGAGCCAGCTCCGCCCGCGCCAAGGAGACATCCCGGTCGAAGAGCAGCCCCCACTCCTGCTGGTGGTCCGTGAGAGTCCGGAGTTCACTCTCCAGCGTGGCAATCGTCTCGGCGGGATCCTGGTCAGTGTTGTGCGTGATCGTCAGCCGATCATCCAGATGTGACCGCAGGTCCCTGAGGCCACCCTCGGTGAAGCGCAACGCGTTGGCCATTGGTGCCTCGCCATGTCGTCGCAGCTCGCGAATCAGTACGGTGACCAGTTCGGTCCAGCCGGACGCGCTGAGCATCAGGTCCCGTCGCGCCCCGTCCTCCAGTTGCCTGGCGTGGGCGGCCATGGTCGTGGACAGCCCCACCACCGGTATTCCGTCCCGCACGTGGTCACGCAGCACCTGTCTGTTGGTCTCGACCACCTCGGACCACGAGTCTGGGAACAGGTCCGTCTTGGTGACCACCACCACGAGGGCGTCCACGGGACGCAGGTAGGCCCTCAGGTAGTCGACCTCCGGCTGCAGCAGCGGGGCGCCAGCGTCAGTGACGAAGACCCCGACCGACGCGCCGCGCACCAGCATCCGGCTCACGGTGGCCTGGGGCCCGTCGATGCCGCCCTCGCAGGGGGTGTCCAGCAGTGTCACCTCCTGCCCCAGAACACACGAAGACCACTGCACCTCGATCCCCGTGGCCGCCTCATGGAAGGAATCGGTCCCGGAACCATCGACACCCAGCCAGCGCAGCGGAGCAGCACCGGGTCGGGGCGGGACCACGCGTCGAAACCGGTTGGTCAGCTGCTGCTCGGTGGCGGGAGTCGTGTCGTGCGGGGCGAGGAGGCGCACCAGCGTGCTCTTGCCACGCCCGGGCTCACCCAGGAAGATCACCGAAGGTTTGGGTGGTCGACCCACCGCCAGTGCCTGAGCGTCCTCGGCGACGTCTGATCGCTCATGCGACCTCAGCAGGTCCCAGGCACCCGTGCAGGCATCGACCCCCTTGCGCTGGGCGGCGAGCCTAGGCGAAGGGAGCGCCACCGTGGCCGTCCTCGTCGTGCGGCATGGGGGCATCCCCACCCGGGAGGAGCGCCTCCCCATCCGGGATGAGCGAAGTCTCAGCAGGGGCATCGGAGACAAGCAGTTCATCCCCACCAGCGGGGTCGCCCTCCGGTGCGAGGCCCGTGTCGATGGGCTCGGCACCGCCACCAGGCTCTTCGGCGCCGTCCTCGACGGAACCGCCGCCCGGTTCCTCCTCCGTCGCGATCAACCGCAGAGCAGCGCGCCAGACCCGCTCCGGCGGGCCTTCCGGTGTCGCCAGCCAATCGGCCAGGTTCACGCCATCTGCTGACATCGGGACGAACACCTCCTCCTCACGTCTCGGCTCGCCCGGGAGCACACCCGAGTCCGTCCCCCGATGGTCGCACGGAGCCCTCCCCCGTGGTCCATGCCTTTACACCACGAACCAGGGCTGGCTATTCTTCGGCCAACAGGCCTCGGGGCGACGGGCCCCACTCCCGTGAAGGGGCCACTGTGATGGATGTGCCTTCGCCACCCTGTGCGGCGACCGAGCAAGAGCTCGTCGCAGCCGCCAGCCGTGGAGATCACGCGGCCTTCGAGACGCTGATCACCGAGCACAAGACCCTGGTCTGGGCCGTCTGCCTGCGGGTCACCGGCAACCAGCATGACGCCGAGGACGCACTGCAGGAAACTCTCCTGGCAGCCTGGCGTGGAATCGGGTCGTTCCGAGGTCGGAGCCGGTTCGGCACCTGGCTCTACCGCATCGCCAGCAACGCCGCGCTGCACCAGGCCCGCCGGCGCAGGGACGTCCCAACCGACATCCAGGACCACCGCGTCGTGGCTGCAGAGTTCACGCAGTCGCTCGGCGACGCCGACCTGGTCCAGCGTGCACTGCGCCAGGTCCCCGAGGACTTCCGGGTCGCGCTCGTGCTCTTCGAGCTGTGCGACTTCACCTATGCCGAGATCGCCGACCACCAGGGTGTCGGGGTCCAGACCGTGAAGAGTCGCCTCAGCAGGGCCCGTCAGGCCCTGACAGTCGCGATCCACGCGATGTCTGACTGACCGCAGGACCATCCTCACCGCCCCCTGGTCGCCAGCAGAATCATCGATCGGGAGAGGACACGGGCCGCCTGTGCCTCTGCACCGGTGCGCGCCGCGCCAGCCAGGGCCTGGTAGCGCCCGGCCAGCGCCAACGGGTCGGCCTCTCGTCCGACAGCGAGCGGGGCGGGCACCGTCCCGGGCTCGCGCTGGAGGGCCTCCAGGACCGGGATCAGTTCGTGGTTGGGGTGGACCCGACGCAACTCGGTCACGGCGCGCCACTGGTCCAGCGGGTGAAAAGCGGGCGATGCCAGGGCCGCCTCCAGGGTGCTCTCCACGTCGGCGCCCCAGCGTTCGCGACCAGCCCTGCGGGTGATCTCGCCGAGGACGGAGTCGACGCGGGCGAGACCACCCGCCGTCCCCAGAGTCTGTTCGAGCAGCCGCTCCAGGGGTCGTAGCCCGCTCTGCTCCTCGATCCAGTCGAGCAGCTCGGCCGAGGTGTCCGCGTGCCGTCGGCCGTGGCGCAGGCCGTAGGCGCCCACCATCCCGAGCAGCCCCTCGAGCTCCTCCTGGGGAATGCCGGGCACCGAACCCAGCAGACCGGCATACTGCAGGTCGGCATCATCCACCTCGCGCAGCCGACGGAGCAGCCGGAGGTCCTGCTCCCGCAGCCGCCCGGTCCGGGTCGTCTCCGCGAGCAGGCCGGAGACGGCTACGGCGCCGGTGAGTATGCCGTGGCGACCGGGCAGTTCGGCCGCGGACCGCTGTGCCTCCCGGACCGGGTCCTCGGGCCCCCACGGCCCGGTTCCGTAGTTGTCAGCGTGGGAGAGCACGGCCAGCACGCCGGACTGCCCCGGCACGTCCCCGACGGAAGACCACGCCTGCGCGAACCTCTGCAGGAAGGAGACGTCATCCTCCCGGAAGGCGTCGCGCACCACATAGAGCACGACGTCCGGACGGACCCCCTGCGTGGCCCCCGTGGCCAGGGCGAGCTCGGTCCGCTCCGAGTTGGTTGTCATGGCGGAGCCGAGGCCGGGTGTATCCATGATCGAGAAGCGCCGCAGGGGGGCCTCCTGGAGATGGACGGTCAGATGGGCCAGGGCCTCGGGGCCCACGTCGCCCAGCACGGGCCCGTCGGGGCCGAGTGGCACCGACCGGCTGGAACCGTCACGCAGCGTCGCCTCGGCCCGTGCCGGCACCCCGAACCGATAGGTCGTGAGGACCGCCGTGGTCTCTCGAGCCGCCGTCGGTGCCGCCCGCGCGCCAACCAGGGCGTTCACCAGGGTGGACTTACCGGCACTGACCCGGCCCGCGACGGCGACGAGGGGAGGCTCCGCCAGCGTCGCACGGTAGACGTCCAGCAAGGCCCTGACTTCCGGCGCCGAGGTGCGGCTCAGCCCGAGCAGCAACTCCTCGGTCGCTGCCTCGACTCCCCCAGTGCTGGGCAGACGCGACACCTCGACTCCTTCACTACGCACCGCCAGGGCTGGCGTTCGGACTCTGTCGTTGGAGTCAGCCGTTGCCGCGAATGTTCCCGCCGGAGCGGGATCTGTGACCGGGAACATCGTGGGCACCGCTGTGCTCTAAGCACCAACAGTCCACAGGGCATCGGCCCCGACAGAGGAGAGAACCATGGACGGCTTCGACGACAACCCGAACTTCGACCAGGGGGACGTGGCGGTGGACCCGTTGGCCACGGCGATCCCCACGGAGGTGGCAACACCGGGGGCGGAAACGACCCCCGAATCAGACAACGTGGTCGCCGGTGCTTGGTACACCGTCGGGGAGTTCGTCGTGCTGGTCGAGGACACCGATGGTGACAACGGCGCCGACACCGCCTGGATCGACGTGGACGAGGACGGCGTCGCCGACATCGTGATCACCGAGGCCGAGGGGGGCTACCTGCTGACCGACCTCAGCGGAGCCCACGCCGACGTGTGGCTGACCACCGAGGAGCTCCTGGCCAGCCATCCGGAGCTGGTCACCCTCCTGGACACCACCTTCGGGGAGGACGAGGTCCTCGATCCCCAGGCGCCGGAGGACGGCGGGAATCAGCAGTGGGTGCAGGACGGGCGCCTGGTCGGTGACCCGGCCGGAGCCGCGCAGTACTGGTTCGAGCAGGCAGCCAACGGCTTCTGCCTGCCGGCCAGCATCGCCCAGGTTGTCTCGGAGTACACCGGGATCGCCTTCACCAACGAGCAGGCTTTCGTCGACATCGCCAACGATCTCGGTGCCTTCGTCGTGGGTCCCGATGGCGTCCCAGGCCTCACACTGGACAGTGGGGTGGCCATCTTTCACGAGGTCGGCATCCCTGCCGAGGCCGGCTTCGGGGACCTGGCCGCACTAGAGGCTCACCTCGAGGCTGGGTTCAGCATCATCGTGGCCGTCGATAGCGGGGAGCTGTGGATGGGGGAGGCACAGGAAGACATGGTCGCCGACCACGCCCTGGTCGTCACCGGCATCGACCACGAGCGGGGCACGGTGCTGCTCTCCGACCCCGGCACCCCGGGCGGAAACCTGGCGGAGTACCCGATCGGACTCTTCGACAACGCCTGGGGGGACTCCCAACATGCCTGGATCGTGGTGGAACAACCCGCCGGTGGCAACGCGGCCGTGGACGCCGGCCCGGCACCCGAGCAGGGTGTCGGAGTCGCGGCCCCCGCCGACGGCGGGGTCCAGCCGGCCGCGACCGGCCCGCAGGGTCTCGGCAACGAGGCCCAGCCCGGTCCGTTCGACACCGAGGCTTTCACCGAGCAGGTCATGGACTCCATCCGCAATCCGGACCTGTCGGAGGTGCTGCCCGACGACGACACCTTCATCGAGCGGACCACGGCGTGGGCAGTGCAGCACCCGTGGATCCTGATCCCCGTGGCACTGGTGGCCGGCCGTCTGATGACCCGGCCTGCCAACGGCTGACGCAGGACGAGCGGACGCGTGACTCGGGGAGACAGACATGAGTGATCGGCTGAGCGTCGGTTGGCGGCTGGCGGTTGATTTCGGGACGACGAACACGGCGGCGGCGGTCGAGCACGACGGGCAGGTGTATCCATTGCGCCTGTCCGCCGACTCCCACCTGATGCGCTCGGCCGTCCTAATGGTGGACGGTGAGATCCGCACCGGCACGGCCGCGACCCGGGGCGCCGCGGTCCACCCCGCAGGGTTCGAACCAACCCCCAAACGCCGCCTCGGCGAGGAACACATCGCCCTGGACGGCACGCTGGTCGAACCGGTCACCCTGGTGGCCGCCGTCCTGCGCAAGGTCTACGAGCACGCCCTGGCCGACGCCGACCAGATCCCCCCTCACCAGGTGGTGCTCACCCACCCCCAAGCCTGGCACGCCCACCGCATCGGGCTGCTGCGCACCGCCGCCGAGCAAGCCGGCATTCCCCCGGACCGGCTGCACCTGGTCTCCGAGCCCGTGGCCACCGCCTGGTTCTACACCGCCGGTGACCCCCCACCCCCCGGGGCCTACCTGGCCGTGCTCGACCTGGGCGGCGGCACCAGCGACGCCGCGCTGCTGCGCTACACCGTCGAGGCCGGCCACGGCCACTACGAGGTCATCGACTCCGACGGCATCGACCCTCTCGGCGGACACGACTTCGACGCCCGCCTGGAGTCCTGGGTGCTCGACCAGGCCCGCCACGACCGACGACAGGACCTGCTGGACGCCCTGGCCGACCCCACCCAACCCCGGGCCCGCCTGACCCTGCGCGACGACGTGCGCGCCGCCAAGGAGAGCCTCAGCGAGAACCAGTCCGAAACCATCGGCGTGACCGCAGCAGGACAGCAATGGGTCGGCACCATCACCCGCGAGGAGTACGAACAACTCATCGGGGCCGACATCGACCGCGCCGTCGGTCTCGTCCGCAACGTCCTAGCCGGCCTCCCACCCGACACCGACATCCACCGCCTCTACCTCACCGGCGGCTCCAGCCTCACCCCACTGCTGAACCAACGCCTCCAAGACCTCCTACCCGGCCGCACCGGCACTCGCGGCGACCGCAAACAAGTCACCGCCCTCGGCGCACTCCACATACCGGCCGTGAGCGCTCCACCCCCACCAGAACGCCAAGGAAACACTCCAGTCGACCGCCAACCTGGAACCTTTGGGGACCCCGCTCAACCTGATCCAGCACCCTCAGAGCGAAACTTGTCGAAGGTCTTCGCGGTGACCGGTGGCGTCGTGGCAGCCGCCGCAGCGATGGCGTTCGTCTTCATCGCCCTCCGTCCGGATCCTCCCCCCGACGACGACGACGGCCCCGGAACCGGTGGGGAGACCTCCACAGCCAGCGAGGAAACGACCAGACCACCCGAAGAGACAACCACAGTTCCTGAGGAGACGACCACGCCAGACGTGGTCATCGCGTCTGCGGCCGACATGGAGCGCCTCGTCGTCGATCACCAACTCGCGCTGGCTTCCAGCTGTGCCGACACCGATCTCGACAAGCTGGGACAGCGCGCCGGCGAGGTCATCTACTTCTCATGCAGTGAACCCCTCACGGACGGCGCAGCTCTCCTGGATCTGATGAGCTATCCGTCGGTCTCTGGTACCCAGGCCGCTTTCGATTCCTGGGCATCATTCTGGGAGGTGAGCGGATACATACCTGTGCGAACAGAATGGCAGTGGGGCGATGGCGCTGCGCTGATGCTCCAGAACCCCGATGCCGGCTGGTCGGTGTTCACATGGTCTGACGAGTCGACGATGACCCTGAGCGTCTTCTCTTCGACGGTGCTCAGTGCAGACGACCTACGGGTGCACTGGACGTCCATCCCGGACTACTACCCATGAGATCTGGAGGCGTCACGTTGAACCTGACACGTATCGTCACACCGTTGCTGGCCACACTGGTTGGGGCCCTCGGCGTGCTCGGGCTGCCCACACTGGCTGCGTCGGCAGGCGAAGAGCGCGTCTACCAGGACGTCAACCAACCGCGATACGCCGACACCGACGAGCTCGCCGCGGACTCGGACCTGATCGTCGAGGGCACCGTCTCGGCAACCACCTCGCAGACCGACGGCCTCAGGTTCGAGGAGGTGCACGAGGTCGAGGTGATTCAGACGCTCGAGGGGCGCCCCCCCAGCAGGCTCCAGGTCGTCCAGGTGAGCGGGTCGACCGACGGGGCCATGCACGTCGAAGGCCTGCACGAGCTTGACGAGGGGGCGGACTACGTGCTTTTCCTCGCGGCCGCGGGCGACCACTACCGCACCGTCGGAGGTGCCCAGGGCGTGTTCGTGCCACACGGGTCGGGCTGGGTGTCGACGGCACCCGATCGGCAGGACCTCACCCTCGGAGCCCTGCCGGAAACCCGCACGACGGACCGGAGCAGCGTCACGCTGTCGCCTGCCATGACCCAATCCCCTGCTGTTACCCCCACCCCCGCCACAGCTAGCCCCACCCCCAAGCCAGCCACCGACACAGCCACCCACACCTCGCCGGCAGCGACTGAGATGCCCGATGGGACCGAGGGCGATGACGGCTTGCCGCTGTGGCTGCTGGGCATCGTGTTCTTCGGTGGCCTGGCACTTGGCGCGGCCGCGACCCTCGGGCTCGTCCGTCGTCCTGTGACCGCGAGGCAGCAAGCCGTGCCGCCCCGGGCCCCACACCGTGAAGGCCCAGCACCCCGCACCAGGGAGCCCGTTGCGCGGCCACCGTCCCCAGACCGGCCCGCGCCCGAGTCAGCGGCAGCCGCCGTGCAGGGCCTCATCGCCGTGGGGGACCTCACGGACAGCCCCGTGATGCTAGCTCAGGTGGAGCGGAGCCTGCGGCAGTCTGGGGTGTCGATGGTCACGGCTGAGGAAGGCCAACCCTTCGATACGGAGTGGCACCACGGGGTGGGTGTGCTCCCAGCACCGCGTCCGGACCTGAACCTGACCGTGGCTCGCGTGGTGCGCCCGGGATGGCGCTCCGTGGACGGGCTCCTCCGCCCGGTCGAGGTCGAGGTCTACCGCACGGACATCCCATAACGTTGCAGGTTCCTGCCGGGAACAATCAGGGCATGTTCGCCCTCCAATGCTGCAAGACCGGCACACTCCAACCGGCTGCTAGAGCAAGGGAGAGCGATCATGGGTGAGTTGCACATCGACGCGGACCGTGATGGCGTCGCCGAGAGCATCCTGGTGGACACCACCGGGGACGGCGTGGCGGACATCTCCTTCAACGACACCAACGGTGATGGCATCTGGGACATGATCGGCTACGACACCACCGGCGACGGATGGGCCGACCAGTATCGGTTCGACTTCGATCAGGACGGCTTCTACGAAGCCTGGGCCTACGACCCCGAGCAGGACGGCAAGTTCCTGACCATCTACTACGACCACAACCGCGACGGCCTAGCCGATGTGCTGTTCTGCGATGACAACCGAGACGGAGTGCTGGACAGCCTTTACGTCCCCTACGAGTCGGGCACCTGGGTGAGGGCGTACTCCACCCTGACACCTGGCCCGGGCAGCGGCGATCTCGGGCACGGCACGTCGAGCACCTGGAACCCGGGGCTTCAGCAGGTGTACGACCTGATGAACAACCACTACCAGAAGATGGGCTACATCACGCTCGGCATCCCCTTCGAGGAGCGCACCATCATCGACTGATGCCGTCGAGCAGTTCGCGGGCACGCACCCGGATGCTCTCGTCGGGGTCCCCGCTCGCCAGCTGGCCGACCAGCCCGACGAGTTCTGCGGACACCTGGGCCGGAGGCCAAGCGGCGAGCGCAGTGAGCGCCATGTTGCGGTTGCGTACCACCGGGCTGCGCAAGGCGACGGCCAGCAGTTCGCTCCCGAGTCCAGGAAAGTCCCGCAGTGCTTGCAGGGACCAGTCCAGGGCGCGATGGGCGCTGAACGCGGCACCGAAACCCAGTTCGTCGTGAGGTCCGGTGGCGATCTCGCCGAGGGGAAGCACCCGGTAGGCAAGGTCCACCAGTTCCCGTGCCCTGGTCCCGTCTGCCTGCTGCCACGCCTGGAACCACCAGCTCTCAAAGGGCTCCTCCACCAGGCGCCCGAGCAGCAGGTCGAAGGTGTCGATGCCTTGCGCCTGGGCCGCTCGGTGCGCAGCCCAGAAGACACCGCGGTCGCCGGACCGAAGGCCTTCCGCAATCCGGTGACGCCAGACGTCCTGGCCGAGCAGCTGGGCGCACTGGTCACCGAGTCGTTCTCGCAGCGACACGGTCCAGCCACCGTCATCACGAGGATCCCAGGCCTCAGGGTCTGTGAGGAACGCCCGGATGGCGGAGACTGCTTCATGGTCGCCGAATGTCTCGGCGCGCGTGAGCATGTGCCCGAGGAACGCCTCCACAGCCGCCGGAGCCTCGGTGTAGTCGTGGATGTCCTGCGCTGGGCCACCCGCGATGAGCGCGGTGAGGATCTCCCCGGCTGCGGTCAGGAGCTCGCGATCGGGGTGTGGGGTCTGTAGCGCCCCCACGAGGTCCCCGGTCGTCGCCGCGATGTGCGCGAGGTACTCGTACATGACCGTATTGCGATAACCGGCGCGCAGGATCCAGGACCGGATCTCTGGGTCCGTGGTGTGCTGCAGCCACTCCACGCTCTGGATCCGGCCCCACCCATCGACGACCTTGGCTAGTGCCCACAGCTCCCGATCCGGTGCCGGCAGGCCGTTGCGCAACGCGATGGCGGCGTAGAGCGTGAACTCCTCGTGCGCGCCGAGGGTCCGCAGGATCGCCAGGTCCTCGTCATCAAGGACCGTGCCGCCCAGGATCAACATCCCGGCCTTCGCCGCACCCCGGTGTGCGGCTGTGGTGGCCAGCCAGCGGCCAACGCCGTGGACCTCGGGAACGGTGGCGTTGAGCTGACCGAGCAGCCCCATCATCGGTCCGACGTAGGCGAGGGGCCCGTCCAGGCACACCGCGTCATACAGTTCCATCAGGGTCTCCCGGGTGGGATGGCGCCCGGCTGCCGCGACGAGCCCCGCGATCTCGTGCGCCTTCTCCTCCTGGGAACCGCCGCCGGCGTGGTGCCCCATGACCCCGTCCTGAGCTCCGGGTGCCCACCGGAGGCCCCCGGGTGCGGCTGGCTCTTCGTCGGGCAACACCGCATTCGCGTCCCAGAGACGCCCGGCAGGGTCGAGCCGCGCCCGAAGGAAGTCGAAGATCCCCGGGCCCGGCCCCACCGGGTCAGGAAGGCGCCTCACGGCCGCCCGGCCCGCGAGGACCAGCCGCCGAGCACGCCCCGCCGTTGCCCGCGAGACTCGGCCAGCAGGACCCCCATGAGGACCTCGCGGAGGACGGCCTCGACCTGCGGGAAGTTGGCGCTCGGCGTGGTCGCGGTGGCCGTGAAACCGCGCCCCGCATCGACACCGTAGGCCTGGAGCTGGGTGATCGGGACACCATCCGGCGGGGTCCACCGGAAGTGGCGCAGAAAGGCGCGGTGGCCACCCAGCCAGCTGATCGGCCCGAAACTCACCTCGTAGTACAGCGGGAACTCCCTGGCCAGCAGGTATCCTTGATTCTGCGCGTAGGCCGCCGCGTCGAGCCCAGGGTCCAATGGCTCGCTGGAGACGATCACGTTGGCCTGGCCGTCGGGCGCCATGACGGTGATCGACTCCTTGTGGAACCAGCCGCTCGGCACCGGTGCGATCAACTGCGGTCTGAAGGACTCCATCGTCCCTCCCATCGCTCGGTAGTGTCGTCTGCCACGTTGGAGGGACGTCGAGCCGCAGATGTTCCCGGAGGGCAGACTATGGCCATGTCGATGCGCCCGAGGGCCGCACTGCCCGCACTCCTGCTCGCCACCGGCCTGACGGCGTGTGGCGGACTGACCGCAGCAGAGGTGCAGCGCGAGCACGAGCAGGACTCGGTCACGGTCCAGCAGGAGATCACCGCCGAGCTGGAGCCGCTGGCAGGAGTCGGCGAGTTGATCGGCGAGTCCGTCCGCGACTCGTGCGAGACCGGGCAGCACAACTGGAAGGTCGACGACCCCTACGACGTGCGGTGCACGAACGAGGTCCACCAGGCCTACCGGGTGACCGGCCCCGACTTCCGGGCCGCCGCGGACAGCGTGGCCGACGCCTTCCCGGAGTGCGCCGACTCCGAGGCCGAGACGGTCCTGCGCGACTACTGGGACGAGTTGCAGGGCACGCAGACCCACAACTTCGACGGCCCGTACCGCCCCGACTACCTGCCCGGATACCGCCTCGACTGCGCTACGGGAGGCAGCGACGCCGCCACCGGTGCGGACGCCTCAGGAATACGGATCAGCGTGACCGGCTGGGCGAGCCTGCCCGCAGACGAGGAGACCCGGAGCTGGTCTCGATGCTGCGCAACTGGACCGCCGGTGACCTGGGCTCGATCGCCTCCTCGATCGGGGTCGTCGTCCACCAGGTCGCTACTCATCCAGAGCTGCAGGGCAGGTTGC
>Ga0123332_1003726_pt1 | contig 13766 bp, 10 predicted proteins | sample BioC12SIPDNA_4_FD_89958 | JGI IMG/M metagenome (GOLD analysis project Ga0123332, IMG submission 89958) | Anaerobic biogas reactor microbial communites from Washington, USA - Biogas_R2_A C12 SIP DNA | ecosystem: Engineered > Bioreactor > Anaerobic > Unclassified | place: Washington, USA...
ACAGTCGCCCCCCGCGCGGGGGCGTGGATTGAAACGACGACCGTCACCGAGTCATCCTGCGGGCCATGAGTCGCCCCCCGCGCGGGGGCGTGGATTGAAACCCGTCACCGCGCTCGATGCTATCTGCTCGGTCGGTCGCCCCCCGCGCGGGGGCGTGGATTGAAACGCATGAGCAGACTGTGCAGACGAGTTTATACTTTGTCGCCCCCCGCGCGGGGGCGTGGATTGAAACCGGTATCGCATGACTGCCTCGTGAGGTCAAAAAAGTCGCCCCCCGCGCGGGGGCGTGGATTGAAACGGATGACAGGCTCGGTGCCCTTAGACCGACCTGAGTCGCCCCCCGCGCGGGGGCGTGGATTGAAACAGGGTGGGGTGTTGAATGCCGATGAGATGGGGATGTCGCCCCCCGCGCGGGGGCGTGGATTGAAACGAACTTGTAATCGAGGTCAATTCCCAGCAGGGGAGTCGCCCCCCGCGCGGGGGCGTGGATTGAAACACGACCGATGCAACGCGGTATGTGAAGATTTGGACGTCGCCCCCCGCGCGGGGGCGTGGATTGAAACGCCTTCATGCTCTCGATGGTGGCCTTGGGGCCGTAGTCGCCCCCCGCGCGGGGGCGTGGATTGAAACCCAGGTGGGGCGCAACCAAAAGAAGGAGAGGTAAGTCGCCCCCCGCGCGGGGGCGTGGATTGAAACATGTCCATCCAGCGGCTCAATGATCTCCTGGATAGTCGCCCCCCGCGCGGGGGCGTGGATTGAAACAATTAGGGCATTGGCCACAGACACTGTGAGAATTGTCGCCCCCCGCGCGGGGGCGTGGATTGAAACACCACCGACGCTACGCGGTACGTCAAGATTTGGAGTCGCCCCCCGCGCGGGGGCGTGGATTGAAACATGCGCGGATGATGCGGTTTTCGCGGGCTACGCGGTCGCCCCCCGCGCGGGGGCGTGGATTGAAACGGCGATAGCACGCCAGCGCAAGCGGCCATGACCCGTCGCCCCCCGCGCGGGGGCGTGGATTGAAACGCCGGCTCCGCCTGGATCACCGCGTCGAACTCCTGTCGCCCCCCGCGCGGGGGCGTGGATTGAAACTTCGGACTCCGCCTCGAGCGTGACATTATCGAGGAGTCGCCCCCCGCGCGGGGGCGTGGATTGAAACGACTCGTACATCATCCGGGTGCTGAGCTTCAGGTGTCGCCCCCCGCGCGGGGGCGTGGATTGAAACAGCCGGAAAATTCCGCTACTAGCCTCTTAGGGGGGTCGCCCCCCGCGCGGGGGCGTGGATTGAAACGCTTGCTTTCCCCCGCGCGCCAACTCCATCCTGGTCGCCCCCCGCGCGGGGGCGTGGATTGAAACTGGTCCACTCCCAATAGGGTAACTGGCGTTGGGGTCGCCCCCCGCGCGGGGGCGTGGATTGAAACTCCATCGACATCTCCGGACGCACCACCGTCGATGGTCGCCCCCCGCGCGGGGGCGTGGATTGAAACGTCCCACTGGACAGCGACGGCTCAAACGTCGCCCGTCGCCCCCCGCGCGGGGGCGTGGATTGAAACCCCTGGTGGGTACAAATGCAGTCTGTCATCCCCATGTCGCCCCCCGCGCGGGGGCGTGGATTGAAACTTCCGGCCGCGCGGCAGGCAGAAGGGTCCATTTGGTCGCCCCCCGCGCGGGGGCGTGGATTGAAACTTCCGGCCGCGCGGCAGGCAGAAGGGTCCATTTGGTCGCCCCCCGCGCGGGGGCGTGGATTGAAACCAACGTGACCTACATGCTGGTCGGAAAGCGCGAGTCGCCCCCCGCGCGGGGGCGTGGATTGAAACGCGAAATCAAAAAGGGCCTCGTCAAGGTCCGCGGTCGCCCCCCGCGCGGGGGCGTGGATTGAAACTTTGCAGGCTGACCGGGCCGTCATCAGAGCCCTTGTCGCCCCCCGCGCGGGGGCGTGGATTGAAACTCTGACCGTCCCGCCTGTAAGTCTGCGTTGCGGGGTCGCCCCCCGCGCGGGGGCGTGGATTGAAACTTGCGCGTGCCGCGCGGCCGGAAAAACGACCCTAGTCGCCCCCCGCGCGGGGGCGTGGATTGAAACGCGCGATTCCGGCGAGGGAAGGATGCGCGGACGATGTCGCCCCCCGCGCGGGGGCGTGGATTGAAACGTTGGGAACGTTACCATGCCAGAAGGCATGAACGGTCGCCCCCCGCGCGGGGGCGTGGATTGAAACGCCTACAATGGACCGGATGAAAAGTTCCAGAAAAGTCGCCCCCCGCGCGGGGGCGTGGATTGAAACGTGCTGTACTGCTACCCCTGGGGAGATCTGGGTGTGTCGCCCCCCGCGCGGGGGCGTGGATTGAAACAGTCACGGTATCAGGCATGGTGAGATTCCCAATGGTCGCCCCCCGCGCGGAGGCGTGGATTGAAACCTCGAGAACCCAGCGGACTTGCGGCGGGGTCGCAAGTCGCCCCCCGCGCGGGGGCGTGGATTGAAACGCTGTCCGGGACGAGGATGGGCGGATAGTAGGGACAGTCGCCCCCCGCGCGGGGGCGTGGATTGAAACAATGGTGGGGATTAAGACAACTCAACTCGACAAAGTCGCCCCCCGCGCGGGGGCGTGGATTGAAACTCTCGGCAGCGCAGTACCTTGCCGCGATAGAGGAGTCGCCCCCCGCGCGGGGGCGTGGATTGAAACGCCAGGTCGTTGTGCCGGTTACTGGAAATACCTTGTCGCCCCCCGCGCGGGGGCGTGGATTGAAACTTGTGTCCTCTACTCCTGTGGGGTTAGGGGGGTTGTCGCCCCCCGCGCGGGGGCGTGGATTGAAACACCTTGACGACCTCGGTCGTGTCATCAGGGCGACGTCGCCCCCCGCGCGGGGGCGTGGATTGAAACGACGCAGGCGCGTATCTAGATCTGCTGCAATCAGGTCGCCCCCCGCGCGGGGGCGTGGATTGAAACGTCCAGTACTGCTACCCCTGGGGAGATCCGGGGGCGTGGATTGAAACGCTCAAACGGGAACAGGGCCGCACCCGAGTAATAGTCGCCCCCCGCGCGGGGGCGTGGATTGAAACGGGGTGGCACTCCCACCTGTCACCGAGGAGCTGAGGTCGCCCCCCGCGCGGGGGCGTGGATTGAAACCCGGACTTCCACCCGAGCGATCCTACCGCTCGGAGGTCGCCCCCCGCGCGGGGGCGTGGATTGCGGCTCCATTGAAGGGCGATCAAGTTTGGTCGCAAAAAGTAATGGGCGCTGGTTTCTGCGGCAGAATAGTGGCGGGCCCCATTGAAGTTCAGCCGCCAATCCTCCAACACATGGCCTATGGTCCTGCAAGCGAAGAAGTGCAAGCCCTACCCTATGCCGCCTTTTTGCGCTTGATCAAAAAGCTTATAAAGGCGCGCACCAGGCCGATACAGTATTTGATGACAGGTTTGCGGCTGCCGGAAGCCACATTGGTTTCTGCCGTAGGAAGGCCCGTGCCGGAACAGAAATAATTTGGCGCATTGACCCCGGATGTAACTCCTGGGAGACAGCATGGCCTTGGTATGGGCTGAGGTCCTGTCTTGGGACTGAAGGGGCCGAAAGACGGGAGAAACACAGGTCATTGAAATGAAAAGAATTAGGATCGGAATAATATGCAGGATGGTCCCGGCGACACCGCATTGCAGTTAGGTTGTATTATGCTTCCGTTGGCACGCTACCGGTTTCGATTCGGATGCGCCGATGCGGCGCGGTTGCCCAAGTACACCGGCTCCGCCTGGCGGGGTGCTATCGGGCATGCGCTCAAGAAGACGGTATGTGTTACGAGCCAGGATGCCTGCCCGTCGTGTATTCTCTACAGATCCTGTCCTTACTCCTACATATTCGAAACACCCCCCCATCCCGATGCCAAAAAGATGCGTAAATATTCGGCTGCCCCGCACCCTTTTGTGATCGAGCCCCCGGCTGCCCCGGGTGATGGAGTCCACGAGCTCGGATTGACTCTGTTCGGTCGGGGAAACGGGTACCTGCCGTACATGGTTCATGCGCTTCAACAAGCGGGAGAGCGGGGGCTAGGGAAGGGGCGCATACCGATGAAATTGGTCGAGGTACGGCAGGCCCGGCCGGTGGATTCCGATGCATGGGAGCCGATATACGAACGGGGCGGAACGCTTCGGGCCCATCCGGCTGATATTCCCGCCCTTCCCGCGGCGCCTGCGGCCGTTCGGATAAAACTCGAAACCCATATGCGGTTGCAGCGGGATGAGCGTCTTGTCACTCCAGATACGTTCCGCTTCAGCGATCTTTTCAGTTCGTTGCTGCGCCGATTGTCGATGCTGACCAGCTTTCACGCCGACGTGCCGCTGGAAACCGATTTTGCCGGCTTGACGCGAATGGCCCGTGGGATGGAAGCCTCCTCGATCCGGGTTGCGTGGAAAGAATGGACTCGTTATTCCTCCCGCCAGAAAACCACCATCAAGATGGACGGGTTGCTGGGGGAGATCCTTGTCGGGCTGGAGGGAAAAACCGAGCTGTGGCCCTACCTCTGGTGGGGCCAATGGGTGCATGCAGGAAAAGGGACATCGATGGGCCTGGGAAAGTATTCCATTCAGGCCGCAAGCTTGCCGAATCCATGAAATGCCCCTGCTTGGAGCATACTTGCCGTCATGAAAAAAAATACGAAAGAGCGCAAAACAGGGAACGGTGGCCGGGCCGGGAAAAAGGGTCCGATTCATCCTGCGGCCTTTCGGCGCCGCGTACTGCTTGCCGTTACGGGGCTCTCGCCGCAGGTGGTCACCGAAACCCTGTATGCCCTGACGCAAACCCTGAAGCCCGGCTTTGTCCCCACGGAAGTGCACCTTATGACGACGGCGGAAGGAAAGGAGCGGGCGCGCCTGACCCTGCTTTCCGATGACCCGGGCTGGTTCCACCGACTGCGGAAGGACTACGGGCTGCCGGACATAGATTTTAGCGAGCAAAACATCCATGCGCTCGCGACGGCGGATGGAAAGCCGATCGACGACATACGCACGCGCCGGGAGAACGAGCGTCTCGCGGACGCCCTTACGGAAATCATCCGCGAGTTTACTGCCGATCCGGACTGCGCGCTTCACGTATCGATCGCGGGGGGCCGCAAGACCATGGGTTATTATGCCGGGTACGCATTGTCCCTCTTGGGCCGGGCGCAGGACCGGTTGTCCCACGTACTCGTGAGCGCCCCCTATGAGTCGAACCAGCAATTCTACTACCCTACCCCGCATCGGCACGTGATCTACACCTCCTCGAACCGGCCGTTGGATGCGCACGAGGCCAAGGTGACCCTAGCGGAAATTCCATTCGTGCGGCTCAGGGAAGGCTTGGACGAGCGGCTCCTGAAAGGGAGTGTTACTTTCAGCGAGGTGGTGTCCGCAGCGCAGAAAGCGCTGGAACCCGCGAGCCTGGAGATCGATTTCGATAGGCAATGCATCTTTGCCGGGGGGCGGAAAGTTCGCCTGGCTCCGGCGCATTTGTCCTTCCTGAGCTGGCTGGCACGCCGGGCCTGCGATGGGCGGCCGAACGTGGTATCTCCGTCCGACGGGGTTCCCGAGGAAGAATATGCATGCGAGTACCTCTTGGAATACGGGAACATTGGTGACGACCTGGACGGGACAACGGCTAAAAGCATGAGGAAAGGGATGACCAATACCTTTTTCGAACAGACCAAGTCACGGTTGCACCGAGCATTGAGGGAGGCGCTGGGGCCGGAAGGCGTTCGTCAATACGGCATCTCCAATACGGAAACGCCCCCCAGGCAGTACTGGATCGCCACGCCCCCGAAGAGCATCCGATGGATTGGCTGGGAAACGCCAAGCCCAAGCCGCAAGCTTGCCGAAAACCAGCGGAAGCAGGGGGGAAAGGTATGATGCGCGGCATGAACAATATGGACAGGGTGCCGGTGGAAGGTCACAAATGCGGGCACGGGTTTGAAGTCAGCGGGGCGCTGGGAACCTGCGTGCGGGCGGCGGCCGAAGAAGCCGAGAAACGGGAGCTGGAGATTGAAGCCGCTACTGCGGAAGAGAGGATGGAAGCATGAAAATGCAGCAACTTGAGTATGAAGTGCATTTCCTGACCCCGGCCTTTTTGGGCAACGCCAAACAGTCGGCCCAATGGCGGACGCCCCCGTTCAAAGCGCTGCTGCGGCAATGGTGGCGGGTGGCATATGCCGCAGAAAAGAGATTTACCGTCAGGATCGAGGAGATGCGGCGCGAAGAAGGAATGTTATTCGGAAATGCGTGGTTGTCGCATAAGGAAGGCAATAAGGAAGTGCATGATTACTGCAAAAGCCTTGTACGCGTTCGCTTGCTGGACGATGCCCAATCGGTAGATTCTTGGGCACTAGGAACGCAGCAAGGAGTGACACCACTTTCCACGAGACTGGAAACAAGTTATGCGTGGTTCGGGCTCATCAAGCGCGGCGGCAACCTGGGAGATCGATGGGCGATCAAGCCGATGGCGGCTGAAAGTGTTCGCAAATTGCTCCTGGCCTTTGAAGACATTCATTTAAAGCGGATGAAAGAAGTGGTGGCGCTCATGCACGCCTTCGGCCTGCTCGGCAGTCGTAGTCGCGGAGGTTGGGGGGCATTGCATATCGAAGGTGCAGAGCTCCTGGCCGCCGAAGATCTGTTTCACTACGCGAGAGATGTTTCCAAGTGCCTTGAAGATGATTGGGCGATGTCGCTCGCAAAGGACGACAAAGGACTTTTGATCTGGGAAGGAACGGAAAATTTCAATACCTGGGACAAGGCCATGCATTTTGTTGCCATTACGAGAAAGAGTGTCCGTACAGCGCTGAAAAACGGGGGCAATTTGAGGCCGGCCTTGGGTTTTGCATCACCTGGAAGGATGCCCAGCCCGCTGCGATGGAAGGTAGTCAAAGGTGATCAAGGAGGCCTGCGCGTCAGGGTGTTTGCGATGCCGCACAGAATTCCAGAGAAAGCCGGTATTAGATTGAGCACGGAACAACTTTCGAGAGCATGGAGAATTGTTGCCGGCACGCTGGACGGCGTGGACACTTTTCGGCGCCTCGGATAAAAGGGGATCAAAATGACGGATTCTAACAACACCCTCTGGCAAACCAAGGTTGCCGCCCGCCTGCACGACCCGGCGGAAAAGGCGCTGGTGCTGATGCGCGATCCGGCCGGTCATGAAGGGGGTACCAGCCGCGCACTGATCCGGCTGCTCGGCATGCATGCAATTGGCGGGGATGCGATTGCGGGCGACGAGGAGTCTCTGGCAAGGACCACGTTCAAAAACGGCATTCCCGCATCCATGTACCGGCTTATCCAACGGGCCGACTGGTGGGCTGCTGCTGCCGATCGTCCGCAATGGCCCATGCAGGAAATAGATGTGACGACCAAAAAGGGTGAGCAAAAAACGCTGAAGGTGGCCAACTGGGCCCAGGTTCGGTGGGCTAACAACCCGGTACTGATCCACCCGCTGACGGGAGAACAATTTACGCTCCCGGGTGGTTTGAGCGAAACCGATTTTCGGGACATCCGGAAGCGCAGCTTTGATCATGTGGCGAAATTGCTGGCCGGCCTCGACCATGACAAGGCGGGTGAGCGGGACTGGTGGAAGACGCTGCTTGCACTTTGGCGCTTCGGTCCGGAGATCGACGAGGAAAATGACAATGGCAAGCTGGGGGTCCTGTGGCACCTCCTGCCCGCCGACACCCGCGTGCCCGACCACAGCATTTGGGATCACCTTGACATCGTCTCGGCCTTCGCCGGGGCGTTTGTTGCGGATCCGGAGAACGAGGCGGCCCTGCTGACGCTGTCCATCGGCCCGGTGCAGCCTTTCATCGCCAGCGCCCGCAAAATGGATGACCTCTGGGCCGGTTCGCATCTGTTGGCGCGCCTGTCCTGGGAGGGGATGAGGGTGGTGTGTGAGCGCCTCGGACCGGACGCGATCCTTTTTCCGCGTTTGCGGGGAGTGCCGCAGGTGGATCTATGGTTGCGCGACCAATGCGGTTTACCCGAAGGCTTGTTCGAAAGGTGCGAGTGGAACCGGGCGGGTACGGACAGCAACCCGCTGTTTTCGGCCGCGCTCCCCAATCGTTTTGTGGCGGTCGTGCCGCGTTCCCAGGCGGAGGATCTGGCCAAGAAAGTGGGGGAGGGGGTGAGGGCTTGGTTGGCCGGGCTCGGGAATGACGTGGTGGAGCGTTTGTTGAGTGAAGCGGGATTCGATGAAGCCGACAACGATATTCCTCGTCAGCAGATGAGGGACCAGCTAGAAGGGTTTCCCGAAGTGCATTGGGCCGTCGTGCCTTTCTCTCTTGTTCGTGAAGACAGCGGGGACAAACCTCTTGATGTTTCCCGGCTCGCTGCGGCAATGAAGCCCTTCTTCGAGCCCGGCGACAACGACAGTGGGCGCCTGCCCGGTTTTCTTGCCACGCCGGCATGGCAACTGCTTCAACGGGAGCTTAAGCTCCTCGATGAACAGGGCAAAAAATCGGTGTTTTTCAAGCCCAACCCCGGCGTGCTCTATCCGGCGGTGCACGACTTGGCCGAGCGTGTACTTGCGGCGGCCAAGAGCGTGCGCGAATTTAAGCAGACCCGGCAGGAAGGATGGCGCTGTTCCCTGACCGGGGAGACGGAGTGGATCACCACTGACCGCGGGCAACTCCAGGGATCTTATCGACGCCGGGCCGACACCCTTTGGGCGAGGATCGCCGGGAATAAGCCTGCCTGGGCCAAGAGGGGGGAGCACCTGGGAGGCTTGCCCGCGATCAAGCGGTTGTGGCCGACGCTGTTCAAGGAGGAGGTGGACAGGGCGTTGGCAAGCGGCGAGACTGAAAAAGGCATCGACCGTTTCGTGGTATCCACCTATACCATGGCGTTGACATACCAGCTTGACCAGTGGCTGTCCAGGGAACCAACCCCCGATGTACAAATCGATTTTGACAATGCGGAAAGCGTGGCGTTGCCCCGCAAGCTCATGCTCAAGCATGGCCGTAATCCGGCCATCGCGACGGCCAAGCGGCTGCCTGGCTTGCTGGATAGGGCGCGGGAACGGGAGGAGGAGGAGGAAAAAGGGCGGGCGACGGCCACCATCAGGGAGCTATTGGGCGACAACCTCGAAGCCTATTACAGTCTCATCATGATGGATGGCGACCGGATGGGCGCCTGGCTGGGGGGCGGGGAGGATTATGCCATAAGCTACCGCGACAGTTTTCATCCCCAGGTACAGGAAGGTTTTGACCGGCATGCCCAGGGACAAAAGCCTATCCAGGAATATGGGAAGCAAAAGCGGGCCCTTTCTCCCAACCGGCACCTTGCGATTTCGGGCGCACTGAATGATTTTTCGCTGACCGTGGTGCGCCACGTGGTTGAAAACGAGTACCTGGGCCGCCTCATCTACGCCGGCGGGGATGACGTTTTCGCCATGCTGCCCGTGGCGGACCTGCTCCCGGCGATTCAACGGCTCCGTTGTGCCTATTCAGGGCATGACCCGAGGCATGAAGGGGGGGTGCCGGGGCGTGGGCTTGCCCTGCAAAATGGTTTCGCGATGCTCAATGGCAGGCTGATGCGCATGATGGGAACCAGGGCAACGGCCTCCTGCGGCGCCGTCATCGCCCACCACCAGGCGCCGCTCTCCTTCGTTCGGAGGGAACTGGATGCAGCGGAGAAACGCGCCAAGAACGAGGGCGGCCGCGACGCTTTTTCGATTACGATCGTCAAGCGTTCGGGGGGCACCCTTTATCTGACGGAAAAATGGGGACAGCCGCTGAACCTTCTGGTCGAACTGCGTGATTTTCTTTCCACGGAGGGGGTATCGCGCCGTGCCGCCTACCATACGCTGCAGTGGCTGAATGAACAGGAAATACCGACGAGCGCCTTCGAAAACGGAATGATACGGAGTCTGCTGGCCTATCAGCTGGACCGGCAGGCCAAGGGTTCGGCCAAGGGCGGGGTGCCGTTGCTGGCGGAAGGTCTTTCCGCGCTCGCCCAAACCTGGAAGGAACTGGAACGTATCAAAAAGCTGCGGAATTTTGTGGCGGTGGCGGAATTCCTGGCCCGGGAAACCCGCGTAAGTAAAAAGCGGCCGCAGGATGCGGAGACGAGGGAGATGGGAGGCGCTGCATGAGCATTGAATATCGTTTTATCGAACCCCTGGATGTTCTTTTCCTGCGCGGCAACCAGTTGTTTGGCGACCCGGGAAGCTATGGCGAAAGTATCATCCCGCCCCGGCCCTCCGTGGCCGCCGGGGCGCTGCGGTCGCGCATGCTGGCTGATGACCGCACGGATCTCGGGGCGTTTTCCAGGAACGAGATTGACCATCCCACCCTGGGAACACCTGAGCATCCTGGAAGTTTCGAGCTGGCAGGCTTTTACATGGCGCGCAGGGTGGAGGGACGAACGGAGATCCTGATGCCGCTGCCGGCGGACCTTGTTGTCGAGGAAGAGGAGAGTCAAGGAAGCGACAACCGGAGCAGGTCATCTTTACGGGTCGGCCGATTGAGTCCGACGGCCATCGATCTCCCCTCTTCCTTCCAGTTGCCGCTGTTGCCGGTATTGGCGCAGGACGAGCGCGGCAAGAACAAGGGCGGCTGGTGGCTCACCCAGGAAGGATGGGCGTCGTATCTGAGCGGAGAGGTTCCCACGTCCGGACAACTCGTGAACTCCAGCGAACTGTGGGTCCAGGAAACCCGAATCGGCATAGGCATGAGGAGCGACAAGCGCGCCGCCGAGAAAGGCAATCTGTTTTCCAGCGTTGCCGTATCGCTCAAGGAGGCGGTTGGTTTCCTGGCGGCTGTCGCCGGGGCGATTCCGCCCACGGAGGGGATGCTCCGCTTTGGAGGCGATGGGCGCGCCGCCGGCATCGAGAAAGCGAACGTGAGCCTTCCGGAACCGGATTATGAAGCCATCAGTCGGGCAGGATGCTGCCGCCTGGTCCTCACCAGCCCCGGTTTGTTTTGCGAGGGTTGGCGGTTGCCGGGAACGGGGTCCGACAATCGGGTGTCTCTGGGCAATGTCCGGGGCAGGATGGCATGTGCGTGTGTGCCGCGTTTTGAGACCATCTCCGGATGGGACCTGGCCAAGCGCGAGCCCAAACCGGCCCAGCGCGTGGTTCCTTCCGGAAGTGTTTACTGGCTTGATGAACTCGAGGCTGCGCCCGGGGAGCTCCGCAAGCTTGCAACCAGCGGCTTATGGGACGAATCGTGCAAAGATGATGCCCGGAGGGCGGAGGGTTTCAACCGTGTCGCGGTGGCGGCATGGTGACAAGGGAACACCTATAAGGGAGACGATCAATGTTCGAAAAAAAGGCAGTTGTGTTTCTCTACGCGGTCAGCCCGGTCCACATGGGTGCGGGACAGGCGGTGGACGTAATCGACAACCCGATTCAAAGGGAGCGCCACACCGGCCACCCCTGCTTTGCCGGGTCCGGCATCAAGGGCGCCGTGCGGCACGGCTGGGAGGCTCTTGGGGGATCCCTGGGAGAAATCGAGAGCCTTCTCGGTCCAGATTCCGAAAACAAGAAAGACCTGCACGCGGGAGCCATCAGTTTCGGCGATGCACAGTTGGTTCTGCTCCCCGTCCGGTCTCTTAGAAACGGCTATGTCTATGCCACCTGTCCCCAGGCGCTGGCCCGCACCCGCAGGCTTTTGGCGCTGTGCGGAGCAACGGTGCAATGGAATGCGGTGAGCGTACCGGCAAGCCGGGCGCTGACAGCAAACGCCGAACTGGCGCCTAAACGCAAATTGCATCTCGAAGCCTTTGAATACGACGCGGAAGAATCACCCGAACTGCGGGCCATTGCGGCCGACCTGGCGGAGAGGGCGTTGCCCGGCGATGACGAGTATGCTTTTTTCCGCGATAAGCTCAAGACGGACCTCGTGGTGCTTTCGGACACCGACTTTGGGTACTTTGCACAAAACGCCATGTTGGTGGAGCCGCACGTGCGGATCGATGACGAAACCGGCGCGGCAAGTGACAAGGGCCTGTTCTACACCGAGAACCTGCCCCCCGAGTCGCTCCTTATCGCTCCCCTGCTTGCCAGCCAGACACGGACGGGGCGGAAGGGAGAGGAATTGCCTGCCGAAACCGTACTTGGCAAGGTTTTACCGCTGATCAACGGAAAAGCGCTGCAGATCGGCGGAGACGCAACTACGGGCCGCGGGTTGGTCGTGGCCAAAGTGGTGGAGGGCTGATTGATGGCACAGACACTGGAACAACTACGGGCCCAGGATGCATGGAACAAATGTGAAAAGTATTCCAAGGAACAGGTCAACATTGCCAAGAGTCTACCGGCGCTCATCATGAACAGCGGGCTGATGCAGGTCCTGGCCTTTGCGCACCAAAAAGAGGGCAAACATGAAATCGTCGCCGGGCAACTGCGTGCATGGCTCAGCAGCCGTTTTCCCCATATCCTTCCGAGCAGCGAGTTTACAGCTTTCATGGAAGCGCTCATGGAATTGAAGGATGCACGGGATTACCAGGCCATCAACGCCGAGGCCTTCGCCTGGCTGAAATGGTTGCGCCAGCTGGCCGCCGCGCGCAACGGGAGGGAGTAATATGTCGATCGCCGCCGTTCCCAATTACCTGGGGAAGGATTTCAGCACTGCCTCGCCCGGAATGCGCTTTGGTTACTACCTGTCCATATGGAACCGCGACTGGAGCAAGGAAACCGCAATTCCAGGGGATACGTGGAAATCGATGACACGCCTGAGCGAAGGGGATAAACAGCACATGAAGTCCCTTGTGTCGCGGCAAAGGCGAGTGGCGACAAGCTGCGGCGACTCGATGTTTTTGGTGGATGCCGTCGCGATTTCCCCCTTCAGCACGGGCCTGGGCAATGAGCATCCATTGGAAAACGGCTTCGCCTTTCTCAGTCCATACGGCTTGCCCTATCTTCCCGGCAGCGGAGTCAAGGGCGTGGTGCGGCAGGCGGCCTTGGAGCTGGCTTCCGGTGACTGGGGAGATGATGGTGGTTGGAGCGAAGACCTGGTTGCGGCGCTTTTCGGGAGCGAAGGCGCAGAGGATGACGGCGAGCACTGGCGGGGCGCGCTCAGTTTCTGGGACGTGATCCCCCTGATCAAAGGGGATGCCCTCCAGGTGGAAATCATGACGCCCCACCAAAGCCACTATTACCAGCAGAGGACCGATCCAGGGACCGGCGGAAGCGTCAGCCCGCATGATTCCGGACAACCCACCCCCATATCCTTCCTTTCCGTCCCGCCCGGTTCCGGATTTTCGTTTTATGTCCTTTGTGACCTCGTTCTGCTTGGACGCAGGTCTCCCGGTTTGGTTGCGGGGGGGCAGTGGAAAGAATTGCTCGCCGCCGCCTTTAAACATGCCTTTGCATGGTGCGGTTTTGGTGCAAAAACGGCCGTGGGTTACGGCGCGATGGATGAAGACCAACAAAAAAAGGCCGAGCGGCAAAGGCAGGAAGAGGCCAGACAGGAGGAATTGCGCCTTCAAAGAGAAAAGGAAGCCCGCAAGCAGGAGATCGAAAAAATGGACCCGATCGACCAGGAAATCGCCTGCTTTCTGGATGCAAGAACAGACAAAGGGCAGCCGGAAATCTACGCCCTCATCGACGGCTTGAAGAACAACACCTGGAGCGGAGACCAGGCGGTGGCCATTGCCGGAAAGGTCAAGATCATGATGCAGGCCGCCAATAGATGGAAAGAGAAAAGCGAAAAGAAAAATCCCGATAAGGACTGGGACTATGTACGAACCCGAAAAGTGATGGATTACCTGAAGAAACCGGAGGCATGATGGCTACCACTTTGCTTAGTTTTCTTGGACGTGTGCCGCGGACCG
>Ga0123332_1003730_pt1 | contig 13758 bp, 12 predicted proteins | sample BioC12SIPDNA_4_FD_89958 | JGI IMG/M metagenome (GOLD analysis project Ga0123332, IMG submission 89958) | Anaerobic biogas reactor microbial communites from Washington, USA - Biogas_R2_A C12 SIP DNA | ecosystem: Engineered > Bioreactor > Anaerobic > Unclassified | place: Washington, USA...
CGCCCCACCGTCATCCTGGCCAAGACCATCAAGGGATGGACCTTGGGCACCGACGTCGAGGCTCGGAACTCCACCCACCAGATCAAGAAGATGACCAACGAGCAGCTGCGCGAGCTGCGCGTCCGCCTCCACCTCGAAGAGGAGATCCCCGAGGAGGCCCTGGCCGACGGGGCCGAGCCCCCCTACTACCGGCCCGAGCCGGGGACGCCGCCCCACGACTACCTCATGCAGCGTCGCAAGGCGCTCGGAGGCTCGATCCCCAAGCGCGTGATCCGCGACGCGCGCCCCCTCACCCTGCCGGCCGACTCCACCTTCGACGAGTTCCGAGCCGGATCGGGCAAGCAGGCCGCGTCGACCACCACCGCCTTCACCCGCCTGCTCAGGGCCCTGGCCCGAGACGACGACTTCGGTCGCCGGGTGGTGCCGATCATCCCCGACGAGGCCCGCACCTTCGGCATGGACTCCCTGTTCAAGGAGTTCGGCATCTACTCGTCGCAGGGCCAGAAGTACGAGCCGGTCGATCACGCCCTGCTGCTCTCGTACAAGGAGTCGATCGACGGTCAGCTCCTGGAGGAGGGCATCACCGAGGCCGGCGGGACGGCATCGTGGCTCGCCGCCGCCACCTCCTACGCCACGCGGGGCGTGCCGATGGTGCCGTTCTTCACCTTCTACTCGATGTTCGGCTTCCAGCGGGTGGGCGACCTCATCTGGTCGGCCGCCGACGCCCGGGCCCGTGGGTTCCTGCTCGGCGCCACCGCCGGGCGCACCACCCTCATGGGTGAGGGCCTCCAGCACCAGGACGGCCACAGCCTGGTGCTGGCCTCCACCGTCCCGACCTGCGAGGCCTACGATCCGGCGTTCGCCTACGAGACCGCGGAGATCGTCCGCCACGGCATCCACGACATGTACGGCGACCAACCGCGCGACGTCTTCTACTACATCACCATCTACAACGAGAACGACCCCCAGCCGGCCATGCCGGAGGGATCGGCGGCCGGGATCGTCGAGGGCCTCTACCGGTGGAGCGACGCACCTGAGGTGAGCAACCCCCACGTCGACCAGCCGCTCCACGCCACCGTCTTGTTCTCGGGCAGCGCCCAGGGTGCCGCCCGACGGGCCCAGACCGAACTGGCCGAGCGGTGGGGCGTGGCCGCCGAACTGTGGAGCGCAACGTCGTACAAGCGCCTCCGCGAGGAGGCGTTCGGGGTCGAGCGGTGGAATCGCCTGCACCCCGGAGCAGATCAGCGGACGCCACGGGTCACCCAGCTGCTCGACGGCTCACAGGGACCGATCGTGGCGGTCACCGACTTCATGCGGGCGGTTCCCGACCAGATCAGCCGCTGGGTGCCGGCCGGTCGGCGCTACACGTCTCTCGGCACCGACGGGTTCGGCCGGTCCGACACCCGCGAGGCGCTCCGTCGCTACTTCGAGACCGACATGGAGCACGTGGTCCTGACGGTGCTGTCGGAACTTGCCGCCGACGGTCGGATCGGCCACGAGGTGGTCAAGGAAGCGATCGAGCACTACGGCCTCGACCCCGAGACCCCGGTGCCCTGGCACGGTTGATCCCCACGCCGTCGATGACGGCAGCACCCGATCGGAGAACTGGCCGGGGCTGAACGTTTGACATCGCGTCATCAGCGGCGCACCGTGCCCCATGGGGGCCGCTAGCCGAGAAAGGCCAGACCGTGACGCCGACGATGTCGAAGAGGATCGTGCCGGTTCTGGCCTGCGTCCTCGCTCTCTCCGCCTGCCTGGTCACGCGGCCGAGCGAGGTGCACGTCGTCACCGCACCCGACGCGTCAGCCACCGGGTTCGGCTCAGCGTTCAGCATGGATGAGCAGCGCTTGGTGGCTCGGGCGGTGTCGGAGGGCTCGCCCGTGGTCTACGTGTTCGACGCGTTCGGATCCGGCTGGGAGCACACCGCAACGATCTCTGCCCCGCCGACCGCCACCGACGCGTGGGGGAGTTCGGTCGCGGTGAGCGGAGACACCATCGCCGTCGCCGATCCGTACTTCCCCGCCACCGGGACGGTGGAGCTCGGGAGGGTGACGCTCTACTCCGCCGATGGTGGTGCGTGGGCGATCGCGCAGCAGATCACCGCCGGCCAGGACTGGACCAGCTTCGCCGCGGGGGTGTGGCTCAGCGAACGCGGCCTGGTGGTGCAATCCGGCGCCAATTGCGACAGCACCTGCAGCGTCGGCACCTGGACCCTGTACCACCGCTACGGGCAGTTCTTCTCGAAGGCCTTCCAGACCAGCCCGGGGGTCGGGCTGTCGGTTGGAGTCGACGAAGGACGGTTCGCGCTCGGCAACCCCGGGGGCTACGACATCGACTCATATGGTCGTGACAACGCGCTGCGAGTCATCGACGCGAACGTGACCTTGCCCCACTTCATCCTCGACGAAGTGGTGCCGCTCGGCGATCCGTACGGAACCGATCCCCTCACAACCGACCTGTTCCGCAAGGTCGACATCTCTGGTGACCTGCTCGCCTACGAGAGCTGCTGCTCATCCGACGACCGACTCCACATCCGCCGCTTCGACGGGACCACCTACCAGCCGGAGGCGACCTTCCCCCTGGATGAGCAATCGGAATCGGTGGTGGCGTTGCCCGGCCTGGTCATGGTCGCCGATCCTGATGAGGGCGAGTGGCACACCTACGCGTTCCACGACGGAGAGTGGAAGCGGAGCTCCGACCTACCCGCACCGGACCACGTCGCCGGGCAGTTCGAGGTACCACCCGTCGCGGTCGGCGATCGGGTCGCGGTCGCCGGTGATGGCGTAATCCACATCCTCACGGTCGAGGTCGTGGAGGTCGAGGACGACTGAGCCGTGCGCGTCGGGGTGATCTGAACCGCACCGACCTCTGCCTAGGGAACGAGCACTCCGCCGGGCCCGTCGTACGGGCGGCCACGGCCTTCGGAAGCCGCTCAGGCCGCGGTGGCCACCTGGATCTCGTCGGCTACGTCCCCGCCCACTCCCTCGGCGCAGCGGACCTCGCGGGCCATGCGAACCGCGGCGAGGGCGCCGAAGACCACCATCCAGGCGACGACCCCGGCCACCACGTAGCCGGGAAGCTTCCCCGCCGACGCGAGCAGGTAGGCATAGGGCGCCACGAACGAGACGAACAGCATGGCGATCCACGGCGCGGCGTCGCGCATCGGGCGGCGCACGTCTCGCATCAGCTTGACGCCCATGGCCTGCCCCAAGCCGTAGAACGGTGCCGTTCCCACGTCGAGGGCCAGGAACCACCAAGGGTTTACTCCGTGGCTCTGGAGGACGGGCCAGACGACCACTGCCCGGGCGATGCAGAACAGCACGACGCTGATGGTCCACGCCTGGCCGACCAGGCCGAGGCTGCGAAGCTCTTCGGAGAGGGTCGGGTTGCCGTCGACGGCGATCGAATCCGTTCGCTCGCACTGATCGGTTTCCAACCCTGGATCCCTCCGGCTGATGGACCTGGCCACGTTACTGCACGGTCACCAGGTTGTAACGGCTGACCGACGCACCGGCATTAGCCAAATCTCCGCCCGGACCGGGAGATTCGGGTCGTTCGGACCACGCCATCAGGACCACCACCTCACGTGGCGGGGTCACGCCGGACCGTGCCGTTCCCGGTCGAGCCAACCGATCAGGATCGCCACCGAGCGTGGGTCGTGGCGGAGGTCGTGGCCGGCACCGGGGACGATCCGCAGCTCACCGGAGCCGTGGGCGTCGCTCAGGACCCGAGCATCGAAGGACGGTACCGACTCATCATCGGAACCGTGGACCACCAGGAACGAGCGCGGAGCGAGCTTGGCGGCGTCGTCGACCGGTCGGACGTCGCGCAGTTGGCGGGTCCAGCTGTCGAGGTTGGCCGGGAACTGCGGATCGCGGATCGCACCCACGTCTCGGGCGTGGCGCAGGAGCCGCCGGGGGTGGTTGGCCCAGTCGCTGAAGTCGGCGGGCGCTCCCAAGGCGGCCACCCCACGGATCTCGGGCCGGCGGGCGGCTGCCGCCACGCACAGCGCTCCCCCCGTCCCGAAGCCGGCCAGCCAGACGCCCCTCGTGGGAGCCAGGGACCGGGCCTGGTCGGCCACCGCCAGGACGTCGTCGAGCCATCCTCCCAGACCGAAGTCACCGCTCGACGCGCCGCATCCGCGGAACGTGAACGTGATCGCCCGCCAGCCCTCGTTGGCCACCCGGTCGGCTAGCGCCGGGTAGGAGCGTCCGGTGGTGGCCGCAGACCCGAGCACCCCGGATGGGTATCCGTGGCAGATGACCAACGTCGGCGGACGTCGATCTGTGACCGGAGGATCGATGTGGTACGCAGCCAGCGTCTCACGGCCTGAGGTGAACTCGGTCTCCACGGTTCAGCTCGGCCGGTGGACGCCCCGCGGGTTCACTCCGCGGCGGTCGGTTCGCAGCAGGAGTGCGGCCGGTAGCAGCGGTTCCGGGCCTCGACCAGGGTGTCGGGACCGAAGCAGATGTAGGTGCGAGCTTCCATCAGCTCGTCCACGACCTCGGAGGAACAGCGATCGATGTCGTGGACGATCTGGGTGCGCTTGTCGCCGACGAACTGGTTGTGCTCGAACCGGGTGGGTCGCGTCATGCCCAGAACCTATGCGAACTCGGCACGACGGTGACAACGCACCGCACGACCCACAGCGACGTCACGGCCGGTCCACCTCGGGCCCGACGGCGCCGATCGCCTCCAGGTACACGAGCCTGGTGTCGAGCACGGCGACGATGTCCTCGTCGGTGATGTCCCGACCGTCGGCGTCGGCCTTGGCGATGATGAGCGCTACCGCCTGGTGCTCGTCGACCACCCCGTCGGGCAGGACCTCCGGCATCGGCTTGCGGCTCCACGGGTACCGTCGCTCGGCGGGTCCGGCCGTCGACTCCTCGAGCAGGTCGGCGTCGGCCAGCAACACCCAGCGCACGTCGTCGTGCGACAGACGAGCCTGGCTGTCGGCAGGCAGCCGGTCGGCGATGAAGTCGACGGCTTCGGCCAGGTCGAAGACGGCCGGGCGGGCCACGGTGGCCAGCCGAGCGGTCTCGCCACCGACCACCACCAGACCGATGACCACCACCGCCACCAGCCCGATCACAGCAAAGACCCAGATCACGAGGTCGAGGGTACCGGTGCGGCTCAGGCCGCCGGCAAGGGCAGGGGTGGCCGCGGGTCGTCGAACCCCTGGCCGGCAGCGCGCCGGGAGAGCGCGTAGGCCACGATGTCGCTGTACAGCAGCATGACCTTGGGCCCGTAGGTGGGATCGGTCGCCCAGACGGTGGTGAGGTGCCCCCACGTGGGGCAGCAGCCGGCGGGGCCGCGCAGGCGGGAATCGACCTTCGGGTACACGTAGCGGGGCGACCCCAACGCGTAGGACTTCAGCAGTTGGATCTGGGCCCGGACCCCCATCTGCGGCGACGGGAACCGCCAGCCCGAGGCGCAGGTGTCGCAGTGGCCGATGCCCGAGTAGTTGTTGGCGTACACGCTGTCGTCGTTGGCGAACCCGCCGGTCTCGAGGATCGCCTGGGCGAACGCGATGTCACCCCGGATGCCCTCGGCCTGCCCTTCCTCGATGAACCAGCGAGCGAAGTCCTCGACCGGGGTGGAGATGCGCGGCCGGAAGGGCGACTGGCGGAACCAGCCGGCGAGGTCCTCCGCGTTGAGGCGCGGGATCCCGATCAAGGGGACCGACTCGGGTACGAGGGCGAAGCCTCGCCGCCTCCTGAGCCGAGCCTCCGCCGCTCCGACCGCGGCGATCGAAGCCTCGTGGGCCTCCTCGGCCGCGATCCGCTCCCCTCCCACCACCATCGCGTTGTGGTTGCGATCCTCCGAGAACGCCTCCGTCAACTCCAACACCGACTCGGCTTCGCCCAGGTCCTTGCCGGCCTGCTGGCGGCTCCGCTCGGCCTGATCGGTGACCCGCTGCTGCCGGTCGAGGACGTGCACGAACATGAGTGCCCGGCCTCCCTCCTGGTCGGTGGTGTCACCGCTCACGTAGGCCTGGTATTCCTCCATCCCGCTCTTGCCGCCGGTCACATAGGCCCGCACGGTCAACTCCGACAGCCGGGACCGTTCCACCGCCAGCTCCCGGGTGGCGTGGTCGCTGCGGATCATCGCCGCCGTATGGGTCCTCGTGGCGGTCGTCAGGGCGAGGCCGGCGTTGAACGCCTGGACGTTGGCGGCCTCGGCCGCGACCGTGGCGTCCATCCGGGCCAGCGCGGCTGAATCTCGATCGACCCTGGCCAACCGGAGCCGCTCGAAGTCGTCGTCGGGAGATGCGGGCGAGCCGGGGGCCCGCTCGAGGGTGTCGTCGAGGATGGCCCGCTTCTCCGCATCGCTCAGCTCTCCACGTGACTGGGCGGCCGAAGGAGGCACCGCCGGGGCCATCGTGCCCACCAGCAGGCCGACGACCAGAGCCAGCGCCGGCACCGCTCGTCGGCGGGCGCGTCCGGAAGGGCGAGTCGGGGGGAACTGGGACATCAAGAGACAATCGGCACGTAGGACCGCAACCTCAAACGATCTCGCTGGAGTGGGGACCGCCGGAGCGGCAGCCGCCGCTGGGCCGGAGCCGATGGTATCGGCAGCACCGGTAACCTCGGCACCCCACCGACCCCCGCAGGAGCGACCGTGACCGGCACCGAACCCGACCGTCATCCTCACCGGCTCCCCACCGACGTCGTTCCCACCCACTACGACCTCGACTTCGCTCCCGACCTGGAAGCCGCCACCTTCACCGGACGAGCCACGGCTCACGTCGACGTCCTCGGGCCGGTCCAAACCATCACCATGCACTCGCTCGACATCGACCTGGGGGAGGCGTGGGTCGAACAGGACGGCAACCGCCTCGAGGCTGAGATCGAGGTCGACACCGCAGCAGAGTGGATCACCCTCACGTTCGCTCGCCCCCTGGCCGCCGGACCCGCCACCGTGCACACGGCCTTCACCGGCGTCCTCAACGACAAGCTCGTCGGCTTCTACCGGTCGACCTTCACCGACCCGGCCGGTGCCACGCGCACCATCGCCTGCACCCAGTTCGAGTCGACCCACGCCCGGCGCGCGTTCCCCTGCTGGGACGAGCCCGCCTTCAAGGCCACCTACGCCATCAGCCTCACGGTCGCACCGGATCTGCTGGCCGTGTCGAACTCGGGCGAGGCCGGACGCACCGAGCTGGCAGACGGACGGGTCGAGGTCCGGTTCGCCACCACCATGAAGATGTCGACCTACCTGGTGGCCTTCGTGGTCGGCCCCCTGGAGGCCACCGATCCGGTCGACGTCGACGGCGTTCCACTCCGGGTGATCGTGCCCCCCGGCAAGATGGACCTCACCGACTTCGCCCTCGACGCCGGAGCGTTCTCGCTGCGCTTCCTCGCCGACTGGTACGGGATCCCCTACCCGGGTGACAAGGTCGACCTCATCGCCATCCCCGACTTCGCCTTCGGGGCCATGGAGAACCTCGGTTGCATCACCTTCCGGGAGACTGCGCTGCTCCTCGACCCTGAGCGGTCCACCCAGTCCGAGCAACAGCGGGTGGCCGACGTGATCGCCCACGAACTGGCCCACATGTGGTTCGGCGACCTCGTCACCATGGGCTGGTGGAACGGGATCTGGCTGAACGAGGCGTTCGCCACCTTCATGGAGATGCTCACGGTCGACGCCTACCGCCCCGCGTGGCAGCGATGGCTCGACTTCGGCACGTCCCGCAGCATGGCCTTCGACACCGACTCGCTCAGCTCGACCCGTCCGATCGAGTACGAGGTGGTCACCGCCGACGACGCGGAGGCCATGTTCGACATCCTCACCTACGAGAAGGGGGCATCGGTCGTCCGGATGCTCCAGCAGTACCTCGGCGAGGACCGCTTCCAGGCCGGCATCCGGCTCTACCTGGAGACCCACGCCTACCAGAACACCGAGACCACGGACCTGTGGGACGCCATCGAGCAGGCCACCGGCGAGCCGGTGCGCCAGATCATGGACTCGTGGATCTTCCAGCCCGGTCACCCGGTGGTGAAGGTGGATGCGTCAGCCGGCGGCCACGGTCTCACCGTCAGCCAGTCGCTGTTCTCGTTCGCGACCGACGAGGAGAGCGGCCGCGAGGTGGATGCGAACCCCGCTCCCCAGTCGGTTCCGGTGGTCCTCCGGGTCGGCACCGACACCGGCACCGAGGTGCACAAGGTCCTCCTGGAGGGAGAACCGGTGTCGGTAGCCGTCGCCTCCGAACCTCTCTGGATCGTCGGGAACCAGGAGGGCAACGGCTTCTACCGAACCGAGTTGTCGGACCAGAGCGTCGCCGGACTGGCCGCCGTCGCCCTCGAGCACCTCTCGCCGGCCGAGCGCTACGGGCTGGTCGAGGACGAGTGGGCCCTGGTGCTCGGCGGCCGTGGCTCGGTGGAGCGAACCCTCACCGTCATCCGCTCGCTCGCCACCGACGTCGACCTTTCGGTATGGCAGCGCATCATCGGGGTGCTCGGCGCCATCGATCGGATGGTCGACGGTGAGCTGTCCGGATCCCTTGCCACCTGGGTGCGTGGGGTAGTTGGTCCGGCACTGCTCTCGACCGGAACCGCTCCGCAGCCGGGTGAGCCCGAGCGCACCACTGCTCGCCGCGCGGCCCTGTTCGAGGCAGCGGCCCGGCTCGGCCGGGACCGGTCACAGATCGACCTCGCTACCGAGCGGTTCGCGGCGATGACCCCCGGTTCTCCGGGCGTCGACCCCGACATGGCCGACGCGGTCATCCGCGTGGTGGCGGCGGGCGCCGACGAAGCCACGTGGTCCGAGCTACGCCGCCGGGCGACCGACGCCCACACTCCCCAGGACCGTCTCCGCTACCAGGGCGCCATGGCCGACTCGAGCTCTCCGGAGCTGGTCCTCAGGCTGGCGGCCCTGGTGCTCACCGACGAGATCCGCACCCAGGACGGCCTGTTCATCCTCCGCCGGGCGCTCGGCAACCGTCACGCCCACGAACCGGTCTGGGACTTCGTGGAGTCGAACTGGAGCGAGATCACCACCCGCTTCCCGTCCTCCACCGTCCCCCGCCTCATCGACGGCATCCGCCCGATCAACGATCCCTCTCTGGCCCGCCGCGTGACCTCTTTCCTCGACGCCCATCCACTGCCCCAGGGCGAACTGGCGCTCCGTCAGCACGTCGAGCGGATGTGGGTCACCGTCGCCGCAGCCCGCCGTGTGCCGGGGGAACTGGCCGCCCACCTCAGTTGAAGCCCCGACCAAGTCCGCACCTGGCGGTGTTCGCCGCCGACCACTGCTCGGTGCAGATCTCGGGGGTCCACGTCGCACCGAGCAAACTAAACCTGGCCACCTCCAGCGGTCCACCTCTGTCGCTCCACCTCGAGGAGGGCACCCACTCAGAGCCCAGCGCGGGCGCAACCCTGATCGACGGCCTGCCGCCCGGCTCTCCGATCGAGATCCGGGTCGAGGGCAGTGCGCTGGGCGGTGAACGGCGGCTCACCACCGCCACGCTCCCTCAGCCGCCGGGCGAGATCCTCACCCGCGTGGCCACCATCAGCGACCTCCACCTCGGAGCACGGGCGTTCGGGCGTCGCAAGACGATCATCGAGGATCCGGAACCAGACGTGGCCCACCCCATCCGATGCTCCACCGCGGCGATCCGGGCCGCGGCCACCTGGGGCGCCTCGGAGATCGTGGCCAAGGGCGACCTGACGAACAACGGCCACCTGGACCAGTGGCGCTCCTACGCAGAGCTGGTCGAAGCATCACCGGTGCCGGTGATGTCGTTGCCCGGGAACCACGACCGGACCTGGAAGCGCGGGTCGGCCGGGCTCAGCCCCGAGGACGCGGCACAGCTGTTCGGCCTCCAGATCGCCAGCCCCCTGCTCGTGCTGGACCGCCCCGGCGTTCGACTCGTCCTGGTCGACTCGACCAGCGGGCCCCACAACCGCGGCTCCCTGGTGGCATCGGAGGACGACGTGGTGCAAGCGGTGGCCGAGACCGAAGCCGGCTCGGTCGCACTCGTCCTGATGCACCACCAACTCCACCAGCACCCGGTGCACGAAGGGTGGCCCGTGGGCGTCCACCGCGGCCCCACCGTCGCCCACCTCGACCGCCTGGCGTCCACGGGTACGCCGACGTTGGTGTCGGGGGGCCACACCCACCGCCACCGCCGCTGGACCCACCGTGGCGTGGTGGTCACCCAGGTCGGCTCGACCAAGGACTACCCCGGCGTCTGGGCCGGCTACACGGTGAGCGAGGGGGGCATCAGCCAGGTCGTCCGTCGGGTCGCCGAGCCCGACTGCATCAGGTGGACCGACCACACCCGCCGGGCGGTGTGGGGCGCCTGGCGTTGGATCTCACCCGGCACCGTGCGGACTCGCTGCTTCCTCCACACCTGGTGATCGCCCGGCGGCTCCAGGGTGCGGGCCGGTCCGGGTTCAGCCGGTGACCAGCCAGGCAACCAGGCCGGCCTGGGCCAGGTGGTAGGTGACCATCACGATCAGGTGGAGGATCCGTCGGGGCTCCACGAACCGGTTCCATGCGAGCGTCGCGTCCGATGTGTAGAAGAGCAGCGCGCCGGCGATGGCCCACGGAGCGGCGGTGCCGAAGGCGGCCACCACCATCGCCGAGATCACCACCAGGTACCCCACGATCGGCCCCACCATCTCCGACAGGCCCTTCTCGCGCACCTGGGTGACGATGATCCGACCAGCGGTGGCGATGCACAGGGCAACCACGGCCAGACCCAGGAGCAACGAGGGGAGGGAGTCGTACTGCGACTGCATGGCGATCACGTAGGCGACGTGGCCGAGCAGGAACGACACCAACCCGCCGATGAACCACTTCTTCCCCTCGCCCAGCAGGAACACGTCGCCCGCCAGCGACAGCACGAGCCCGGCCACCATCCAGGAACGGACGCCGCTGTCGAAGGGATCGAGCGCCACGGCCACGCCGATGAGCAGCACCAGGGTGAGCGGCTTGGTGACGTAGCGGACCGACTTGCGGCTCTCCCAGGTGGCCCACCACTCCACCAGTGCTACGACGCCGGCGGCTGCGGCGAGGATCCAGGCGAGAGAGGTCATGGCAGGAGATCCTTCACGAAGCGGCCGACGAGGGCCACCGAGTCCGGCGTGGTCTCGTGGCCTGCGAGCCACTCGTCGAGGTCGGACACCGCCACGCGGTCGACCGCCACCACCTCGCCGTCGGCGAACTCGATCGGACCGTCGTGGCGCGCCACGTACACGTGGCCGATCAGCGACACGTCGTCGTCCTCGAACGAACCCTCACCCAGGTGGGTGAGGGGTGCATCCAGCCCAGCCTCCTCGGCCAGCTCCCTGACGGCGGCGTCGTCCCAAGCCTCGCCGACCCCGGCCACCCCACCGAACGCGACGTCCCACCTGCTCGGCCAGACGTCCTTCCACGGCGCGCGCTGGTGCACCACCAGCCGACCTTCGGAGTCGACCACCGCGATGTAGGTGCAGCGGTGGCGCAGCCGCTCCGAGCGCATGCGCGCCCGGGTGACGATCTCGATGACGGTGCCGTCGACGTCGACCACCTCCACCGGTTCCTCAGCGGCGCTCGCTGCCGGGTCCGAGGGGGTGGTCACCCCTGCCGGCCGACGACGAAGGGTTCCTTCACCTCGGTCTCCGACATCGCCTGCTCCCAGGTGAGGCCGTCGGCGATCGCCTTGCGGTAGCGGACGACCTTGGCGGGCATGTTCACCGCGAGCACGCCGGACACCTTGCCGTCCCGGCCGTAGAGGGCACAGAACCGCATGTCGTCCACCGATCCCGCCACCAGCACCACCTCGTCGGTGGGCAGGACCCGGCCGGCCAGCTGGAGCTTGCGGTCGTACTGGTCGCTCCAGAACCACGGCACCGGAGCGTACGGGCCGGCCTGATCATCGGGGGTGGCCAGGCGTCGCGCCGCGTGCGCGCCCATGTCGAGCGCGTGCTCCCAGTGCTCGACGCGCATCAGCTCGCCGAAGAGCGGGTTGGGCCAGCGGGCGACGTCACCCGCCGCCACCACCCCCGGCGCCGCGAGGGTGGTCTCGTCGCACACGATGCCGTCGTCGATCGTGAGCCCGCTGCCGTCGAGCCAGCCGGTGTTGGGAACGACTCCGATGCCCACCACCACGTGATCGAACGATTCTATGGTGCCGTCGGAGAACCTCACCTCGACCTTCCCACCGACGCCGTCCTCCGCCATGGAATCGACCCCGACGCCGAGCCTGACGTCGACCCCGTTGGAGCGGTGCAGATCGGCGATGAGCGACCCCACCGCGGCACCGAGCACGCGGACCAACGGCTGCTCCAGGGGCTCGACCATCACCACCTCGACGCCGCGGGAGCGGCACGAGGCCGCGACCTCCGCGCCGATGAACCCTGCTCCCACCACCAGCACCCGCTCCGCGCCGGCCACCAGTGCGGCCCGCAGCGAGCGGGCGTCGTCGAGCGTTCGCAGAGCCGACACCCGAGCCATCTCTTCTGTGCCGGGCAGCACGCGCGCCCGGGCGCCACACGCCAGGACCAGCCCGTCGTAGGCGAGAGAGCGGCCGTCGGTCAGGTGCACGGTTTGCTCGGCCAACTCCAGCGAAGCGGCTCCCACCCCCAGCTCCCAGGTGACGTCGAGGCCCTGGGCGTTGCGGAGCCCGACCTCGGGTGGCTCGAGCGCCGTGAGGACGTCCTTGGAGAGGGGTGGGCGGTCGTAGGGCTGGTGGGGCTCGTCGCCCACCACGACGATCTCCTCGGCCAGCTCCTCGGCGCGGAGCGTCTCGGCCGCGCGGACGCCGGCCAGCGACGCGCCGACCACGACGACGCGTCGAATCGGTTTGTTCATGGGTGGGACGTCTCCGACGTCAGTCCTCGATGGAGATGGCCTGCTTGGGGCAGCGGGCCACCGCCTCCTCGATCTTCGGGCGAAGGGACTCGTCGGGCTCCTCTTGGAGCACGTACAGGAAGTCGTCGTCGCGGACCTCGAACACCTCCGGGGCGATGCCCATGCACACCGCGTTGCTCTCACACAGGTCGAAGTCGACCACCACTCGCATTGCGCACCTCCTGCACGTCCTGTCCCAAGACTAGAACACGTTCCTGCCCGGGATGGCACGAGCGAGCGCCTGCGATCCCGATCAGTGGGAGCCAACGAGGTGGGCACCCGACCGTTTCCGGTCACCTCCCGCCCCTGCGCTAGTCTGACCCTCCCGTCATGGGGGTGTAGCTCAGTTGGTAGAGCGCCTCGGTCGCATCGAGGAGGCCAGGGGTTCGATTCCCCTCACCTCCACCAGACGGCCTTTTCGTTCAACGGGGGAAGCGGCGGCGGATCCAGTCGGCCAGCACCGGGTCGACCAGCCGTCGTCCCCGGTCGGAGTCCACCACGTCACCCGACCCCACCAGCGCGTCGACGGCGTGGCGGGCACTTCCGGCAGAGAGGCTGAGCGCCTCGGCAGCGGTGCCGAACAACGCGTCGTCGTGGGCCATCAGGCGCAGGGTGGCCTTCTCGCCGGTGGTGAACCCGCTGAAGATGGCGTCGCAGGCCAGGTTGGTCTCACCCCTAAGCAGCTCCAACGCCCGCCCCCAGGTGTCGGGCCGGGGTTCGGATCCCGGCGCCACGCACCGCCACGCGGCGTCGGCAGCTTGCATCGCCCGGTAGGGATGACCGCCGGTGAAGTCGTGGATCCGGCCCGGGAGGTCGCCGGCGTCACGGCCGGTCGAGTCGAACCCGTCGGTCACGATCTCGGCGATGGCCGCAGCGCTGAACGGACCGATCTCGACCAGGTCGGCCTGGGCGTAGAAGGGC
>Ga0123332_1003736_pt1 | contig 13747 bp, 12 predicted proteins | sample BioC12SIPDNA_4_FD_89958 | JGI IMG/M metagenome (GOLD analysis project Ga0123332, IMG submission 89958) | Anaerobic biogas reactor microbial communites from Washington, USA - Biogas_R2_A C12 SIP DNA | ecosystem: Engineered > Bioreactor > Anaerobic > Unclassified | place: Washington, USA...
ATGACTGGGGTTAAGTCGTAACAAGGTAACTGTACCGGAAGGTGCGGTTGGATCACCTCCTTTCTAAGGAGTAGCGCCGAGCCTCCTAGGAGGCACGGCCAAGACAGGGATATCTGCGACCAGGTTTCTTGGACCCTAAGCGGACGCTCTTCGGAGCGTCCGCTTTTCTTTTGCCTCGACGCGGCGGCCGCGGTCCACCGGCGGCGCCGCTCGACCGCCGCGCCGCGGGGTTCGCGCGCCGGCGACCCCGTCTGGCGCGGGGTTACTGGGCCGGAGTGCCGCACGAAGCATGGCCCCTGTTCAGGCGCGTAAGGGCGAAACCAGGCAGGAACGGCGCTTACGTAAGCCGGAAGTGCAACGTAGCCGTGAGAAACTACGAACTTACGTATGTGAGCCGCGTACTGGCGGCCTGCACCCCGAACCCCCTAGCGGAACCCCATGGTCCTTCTGGTACACTTCCTCCGACGCCGACGCTGATCAGCACGCTGCCCCGCGTACGTGCTGGCCCTGCGCCGGGACCCCCGGCGCGCGCACACGGACGCTGCTTCGTAGCTGATCACCGTGAGGCTCGCAGATTCTAAGGAGGAATCGATGAAGAGGATCCTGGTTCTGTTGTTCGCGGCCGTGCTACTGAGCGGCGCCGCCCTCGCCCAGCGTCTCGTCGTGGGCCAGGGCTCCGACGCGGTCAGCCTCAGCCCGCACAACGTGAACGACCAGCCGTCCGCGCGCGTCATGCGCCAGATCTACGACACCCTGATCGTCCAGACCGAAGACCTGGAGCTCGTGCCGGGCCTGGCCGAGAGCTGGGAGCAGCTGGACGACACCACCTGGCGCTTCAACATCCGCCAGGGCGTCACCTTCCACGACGGCACGCCGCTCACCGCGTCGGACGTCGCCTGGACCCTCAACCGCCTGCGCGACCCCGCCACCGGCGCCCCGGCCGCGTTCATCGTCGGCTTCATCGACAGCCTCGAGGCCATCGACGACTACACCGTCGAGCTGAAGACCAACGCGCCGTTCGCACCGCTGCTGGTGCACCTGTCGCACACCGCCACCTCGATCCTCAGCGAGGCCGCCGTGACGGCCGCCGGCGAGGACTACGGCACCACGGTCGTGGTCGGCACCGGCCCGTTCAAGTTCGTGCGCTGGGACACCGCGTCCCAGATCGTCCTCGAGCGTAACGACGACTGGTGGGGCGGCGAGGTCCTCCCGGCCGAGGTCGTCTTCCGCCCGATCATCGAGGGCACTGTGCGCGCCATCGAGCTCGAGGCCGCCGGCATCGACATCGCCTACGCGCTCGAGCCGCGCGACTACCTGCGCCTGCAGGACACCCCGCGCGTGGTGGTCGACGAGATCGAGACCCTCTCGACCAACTACATCGGCTTCAACGCGCGCAAGGAGCCGTTCGACGACGTGCGCGTGCGCCAGGCCATCAACTACGCCCTCGACGTCGGCGCCATCATCGACGCCATCTACGAGGGCCTGGGCGTGCCGGCCAACGGCCCCATCTCGCCGCAGGTCTTCGGCGCCAACCTCGAGCTCGCGGGCTACGACTACGACCCGGAGCGCGCCAAGGCCCTCCTCGCCGAGGCCGGCTACCCGAACGGCTTCAGCACCACCATCTGGACCAACGACAACCCGCTGCGCATCCAGATCGCCGAGATCGTGCAGGCCTTCCTGGCCGACGTGGGCGTGAGCGCCGAGATCCAGGTCCTCGAGTGGGGCGCCTACCTCGACGGCACCGCCAACGGCAACCACGACATGTTCATCCTCGGCTGGGTGACCGTGACCGCCGACGCCGACTACGGCCTCTACGCGCTGTTCCACAGCAGCCAGTTCGGCGCCGCCGGCAACCGCACCTTCTGGTCCAGCGAGCGCGTCGACGAGCTGCTCGACCTCGGCCGCAGCGAGGCCGACGCCGACTCTCGTATGGCCTTCTACGCCGAAGCCCAGGAGATCATCGCCGAAGAGGCGCCCTGGATCTTCCTCAACGTGACCCTCGAGTTCAACGGCTGGCGCGACAACGTGTCGGGCTTCACCCCGCACCCCGCCGGCCACCACCGCCTGTACAACGTCAGCAAGGCCAACTGAGCCGAGCTGAGAGCCTGACGGTCGCGCGCGGAGCACACTCGCTCCGCGCGCGCCCCTAGAAGCTTCGTAGGGGCGCCCGGCGCCCACACCCCCATGACCGAGACTATCTGATGTTCAAGTACATCTTGAGACGCCTGCTGCTCGTGATCCCGGTGCTCCTCGGGGTCTCCGTGGTCGTGTTCGGCATCATGTTCCTGACGCCCGGCGACCCGGCCGTGATGATGCTCGGCGAGGCGGCCCCGCAAGCCGAGGTGGAGGCGCTGCGCGCGCGCCTGGGCCTCGACCAGCCGCCGCACGTGCAGTACGTGCGTTGGCTGGGCCGCATGGTCCAGCTCGACCTCGGGCGCTCGATCCGCTCCTCGCGGCCCGTGACCGCCGAGATCGGGCAGCGCCTGCTCCCGACCATCGAGCTCGCCGTGCTGGCCACGCTGCTGGCCGTGGCGGTGGGCGTGCCGCTGGGCGTCGTATCCGCCACCCGAAGGAACTCCATCATCGACCACGTCGCCACGGTGCTGGCGTTCGTGGGGCTGGCCATGCCGGTGTTCTGGCAGGGCCTGATGATGATCATCCTGTTCACCGTCACCCTCGAGTGGTTACCCGCGTCCGGCCGCTTCGGCGGCTGGCAGTACTACGTCATGCCGGTGGTGACGCTCGGCACGAGCGCCATCGCCTCCATCACGCGCATGACCCGCAGCACCATGCTCGACACCCTCACCCAGGACTACGTGCGCACCGCCAGGTCGAAGGGCCTCAGGCGCCAGCGCGTCGTCTACGCGCACGCGCTACGCAACGCGCTGATCCCCGTCATCACCGTCGTCGGCCTCCAGTTCGGCGGGCTGCTGTCGGGGGCGGTCATCACCGAGACGATCTTCGCCTGGCCCGGCGTGGGCCGCCTGGCGGTCGAGTCCATCAACTCCCGCGACATGCCCGTGATCCAGGGCGTCGTGATGGTGTTCGCGGTGATGTACGCCCTGGTGAACCTGCTCACCGACGTGTTCTACGCCTACCTGGATCCGCGCCTGCGCACGAGGTACAGCTAGATGGCAACCGACCGAGAGCTCACCGCCACCGTCCCGGTCAGGAGCGCGCCGAAGCGGCGCAGCCTGGGCCGGCTCCTGACCCGCAACATGCGCAGCGTCATCGGCGCGCTGGTGCTGGTGCTGATCTTCGCCTCGGCGATCTTCGCCGACTGGCTGGCGCCCTACCCGCCCAACCGCCAGAACCTGCGCAACCGCTTGCAGCCGCCGTCGGCCGAGCACATCCTCGGCACCGACAACTTCGGCCGCGACGTGCTCTCGCGCATCATCCACGGCGGCCGCGTGTCGCTCAGCATCGGCTTCATCTCCGTCGGCATCGCCCTGGCGATCGGCGGGCTGATGGGGCTGCTGGCCGGCTTCTACGGCGGCACCCTCGACAGCGTCATCTCCGGCATCGTCGACGTGCTGCTGGCCCTGCCGGCGTTCCTGCTGGCGCTGGCCATCGTGGCGGCGCTGGGGCCCAGCATCGTCAACGTGATGATCGCGGTGGGCATCGCCAACATCCCGTCGTTCGCGCGCATCGTGCGCAGCGCGGTGCTCACCGTGCGCGAGATGGAGTACGTGGCCGCCGCCCACGCCATCGGCTCGCGCGACGGCCGCGTGATGGCGCGCCACGTCATCCCCAACGCCCTAGGGCCGGTGATCGTGCAGGTGAGCCTGTCGCTCGCCGGCGCCATCCTCGCCGCGGCCGGGCTCTCGTTCCTCGGCATGGGCGCGCAGCCGCCCACCGCCGAGTGGGGCAGCATGCTGAACGCCGCGCGCCCCTACATCCGCGACGCCCAGTGGACCGTCACCTTCCCCGGCCTGGCCATCGTGGTCACGGTGCTGGCGCTGAACCTGGTGGGCGACGGGCTGCGCGACGCGCTCGACCCGCGGCGCCTGCAGGCCGAGTAGCCCGGGCCGGCCACCGGCCGCACGCGCGAGGGCCCCGCTACGGCGGGGCCCTGCTTCGTCGTCGGGTCCGTGGACCGCGTCCGGGGGCGTGGACGACCTCGGGCGAGCGCGCCTAGCGCCTCAGCGCCCTAGCGGCACCGCGGCCGCGTCGATCGCCTCGAGCGCCTCGCTGTCGCCGCCCTCGTAGTAGAGCGCTTGGAGCCCCTCGGGCACCGAACCGCTCAGGTGGAGCACGTAGAGGCTCACGGCGCGCGCCTCGGCCGGCGACAGCTTGCCGGGGTCCCAGCGGGGCATGGCGGCCCGCACGTAGGCCTCGAGGGCCGCGAGCGAGGGGAAGCGCGCCAGGTACGCCGCGTCGGCCAGCGGGGTCGGCTCGCCGAGGGAGAAGACCGCCAGGTCGTTGGCCGCCGCGTGCTCGCGCAGGGTCGGGGGGTTGCGGGGGTTGTGGCAGCGGCTGCACTGCTGGTGGTCGGCGGGGAAGCGCGCGGCCGACTCCGCCAGGCCCAGGCCGCTGGGGCCGTGGCACGCCAGGCAGTGAGCGGCGTAGGTCGCGGAGCCGGGCAGGCTGGTGTCGACGCCCGGCAGGTAGCGCGTTACGTCCTGCGCGCCGACCGTGCCCAGGAGCAGCAGGCCCGCGAAGAGCAGGCAGAGCGCGGCCAGCGCCAGGCCCGGGAGCCGCACCCGCTACCTCAGAACGCCATGCGCGCCAGCGCCATCAGCTTGGGCATCGGCAGGCGCTTGAGCATGGCGAACGAGCTGGGGGTGCGCTCCATCAGGCCCTCGATGCGGTCGAACATCTCGACCAGCAGCTCGTGCGGCATGTTGAGCGCCGGCGTCAGGCGCGAGGTGCGGTGCGCGTTGTTGCTGTAGCAGCCGTGCACGCCGGCCAGGTGCAGCTCGCGCAGCATCAGCGCCACGGCGAAGGTCTGCACGTCCTCGTCGGACACGCCCGGCACCCGGAAGCCCACCACCGGCCGCAGCGAGATGGCGAACAGCATGCCGGCGCCGCGCACCTCCTCCACCAGGTTGGGGTGGCGGCTCGCCAGCTCCTGTAGGCGCTGCAGGCCGTAGGCGCCCTCCTTGGCGGCGCGCTCGTCGAGGCGGCACTCCACCAGCAGCTCCAGCTACTTGAGCCCCACCGCCATCGCCAGCGTGCCGCCGCCGAAGGTGGACGAGTGGCGCTTGGAGGCGAAGCCCGGCAGGAACGCCTGGTAGAGCGCCTTGCGCGCGATGGTGGCGCTCACGGGCAGCAGGCCGCCGCCCAGCGGCTTGGCCAGCGTCACCACGTCGGGGTCGAGGCCGGCGGCCACGCTGGCGAACCAGTGGCCCGTGCGGCCCAGGCCCGTCTGGATCTCGTCGGCGATCACCAGCACGCCGTGCGCGCGTGCCAGCTCGCCCAGCCGCGCCAGGAAGCCGGGCGGCGGGGTCACGACGCCGCCCTCGCCCTGCACGGGCTCGACCACGATGGCGCAGGCGCGCTTGCCGAGCTGCTTCAGGGCGCGTTCCAGCGCGTCGGTGTCGCCGTACGGCAAGGTGACCACGTCGGGCGCCAGCGGCCGGAACGGCGCCTGGTACTCCTCGTTGGGGGTGAGGGCCAGGGCGCCGCTGGTCTTACCGTGGTAGGCGCGCTGGAAGTTGATGAAGGTGGTGCCGTTGGGCCGCGCGGCGCGCGCCAGCTTGATGGCCGTCTCGATGGCCTCGGCGCCGGAGCTGCCGAAGTAGACGCGGCTGTCTCGATGGCTCGGAGCCACCGACGCCAGCAGCGCCACCAGGTTGGCCTCGAGGGCGGCGCGCCACTCGCTCGCCGACTGCTGCGGCAGGCCCAGCTGGCGGTTGGCCTCCAGGAACTCGCGCACGAAGCCGACCAGCGGCGGGTACGCCTCGCCGAAGGGGGTGGCGGCGTAGCCGCCGGCGTGGATCAGGTGGCGCCCGTCGGGGTCGCGCAGCTCCCAGGGGCTCTCGACGGTGAAGGGGCCGGCCAGGCCGAGGATGTCGAGGAGGCGCAGCAGGTCGGAGTTGCCGTGGGCGACCTCGAGCTCGAGCGCGTTCACGCGCGTGGGGGCGTCCAGCAGGTCGCGGGTCGAGACGGGGAGCGTGGTGGCGGGGCTCGGGATCACTGGAGCGGCCTCGAGATGACGTTGCCGGCACCGTCCTCGACCACGACCTCGCCGCCGGGCACGTTCTCGACCAGGACGGAGAAGGCGAACTCGGTGCCGGGCGTGAACGCCAGCGGCACGTCGTTGATGCGGATGCTGGAGAGGCGCAGGTTGTCGCGCGCCACGCCCTCGACCAGCACGCGCCCGCCGCTGCTGGGCTCCACGCGCGTGAGCTCCACGGTGGGCGGGGTGGCGTCGAGGGTCAGCACGTAGCGCTCGGTGGTGGTGCGGCCGGCCACGTCGGTGACCTCTAGCAGCAGCGTGAGCTCGCCGTCGGTGAGGTTGGGCTTCGTGAACGCGAACTGGACGAGCCCCTTGCCGCGCTCGGACGCGTAGATCTCGTTCTGCAGCAGGTCGGCGCCGTCGACGCGGATCGAGGCGATGCCGGAGTCGTCCATCGCGTAGCCGCTGATGCGCAGGTCGTCGGTGTTGCGGGTGGCGCCGCTGCGCGGCTCGGTGATGGCGATCACCGGCGCCAGCGCGTCGGAGCGGCCGAGGCAGCCGCTCAGCGGCAGCACGAGGAGCGCGCCCAGCGCGAGGCCGGCCAGGCGCGGGGTGCGGGTCCGGAGCGTGGGTCTAGGCACGCCTGATGCTAACACCGCCCGCGGCGGGGCCGGTGACCCGGGCTGCGTGGCAGGGAGGCCGCGCACGCCGGCGCGCAGGGCGCCCGCGCGGTGTGACCGATGACCCTGGCGGGCGTACGACTCAGGTATAGGGGAGTCGGGCCTAGCGCCCCCATAACCAGGTCTAGCGACGAGCATGATATGGAGCGTTCAGCCCTGTAGGGGCCATGGTCAGTGTGTTCTGCTACAGTACCGGCATGCATCATCGAGGGGCGACCCTCAGGACGTGGAAGGGGGTTCTGCAGAGAGAACTTCGGCCGACCGTCCGTTCCCAAGATCCGCTCGCTGCCGCCCGCTCCCACGCGGGCGCGGAGTGAAGACCCGCAGCACGAGGAGTTAGATCGATGAAGAAGAGCTACACCGCGTTCCTGGCCAGCCTCCTGCTAGTCGCCGGCATCGCGTTCGCGCAGTCGCCGGCCAACACCTACGTCTTCCAGACGTTCGGCGAACCGGTAACCATGGACCCCGCCCGCGCCTACGACACGGGCTCCGGCGGCATCATCGAGAACGTCTACGAGACCCTCTTCCTCTACGACGGCGAAGCCATCGACCAGTTCGTGCCGGGCCTCGCCACCGGCTACAGCGTCTCCGACGACGGCCTCACCTGGACGTTCGACCTGCGCGAGGGCGTCAAGTTCCACAGCGGCAACACCATGTCGTGCAAGGACGTCGCGTGGTCGTTCAAGTACGGCGCGGTCACGGCCAACGCCGAAGGCGCCACGGCCTACCTGATGGGCCACTACTGGCTCGGCACGCAGGTCGACGGCTCCGACAAGGACGCCTACCTCGCCGAGGTCACCTGGGAGATGATCGACAACATCGTCGAGTGCCCCGAAGGCCCCGACGGGCTCGTGGCGGTCGTCAACCTCGTGAACCCCACCCCGGCCCTGGTGCCCATCCTCACCTACACGGCCTTCAGCATCCTCGACAGCGAGTGGGCCATCGAGAACGGCCAGTGGGACGGCACCGAGGCCACCTGGCAGGACTGGATCGGCCGTGACCTCACCGCCGAGTTCCTCCACAACAACGTCAGCGGCACCGGCGCCTACCGCCTGGTGGAGTGGGGCACCGACTCGGTCGTGGCCGAGGCGTTCCCCGAGTACTGGGGCGGCGCCCCCGCCATCCAGAACGTCGTCTACCAGTACGTCGACGAGCAGTCGACGCGCATCCTCGCCATCCAGCAGGGCGACGCCGACCGCATCCTGCTCAACGAGCGCGCCGCTCTCAACCAGCTGCGCGGCGCCCCCGGCGTGACCATCCTCGAGGAGGGCTGGTACCCCGCCAGCGTCACCGCGGTCTTCTTCAACTTCGACATCGACACCTCGAACAACGAGGACGTCGGCTCGGGCCAGCTCGACGGCAACGGCATCCCCTCCGACTTCTTCGCCGACGTGAACGTGCGCCGCGCCTTCGCGCACCTGTTCGACCAGGAGGGCTTCGTCGACCAGATCTACGAGGGCGCCGGCCAGGTCCTCACCATGGGCATGCCGCCCGCCTTCCTCGGCTACAACCCCGATGCGCCCGTGCGTACCCTCGACCTCGAGGCCGCCGAGGAGTACTTCCGCGCCGCCTTCGACGGCGAGCTGTGGGAGAAGGGCTTCCAGTTCACCGCCCTCTACAACTCGGGCAACACCATCCGCCAGACGGCGCTCGAGATCATGGCCGACAACCTGGAGTTCATCAACCCGAACTTCCGCATGACCGTGCGCGGCCTGCCGTGGGCCGACTACCTCGCCCGCACCGCCGAGAAGAAGGCGCCGATGTTCGCGCTTGGCTGGGCCGCCGACTACGCCGACCCCAGCAACTTCATCAACACCTTCTACGACAACGACGGCTACTACTCGGCGCGCACCAGCGTGAACGTGCCCGAGATCCAGGCGCTGATCGACCAGGCCGACACGGTCCTCGACCCCGGTGAGCGCGCCTTCCTTTACCGCGACATCGGCACGCTCCACTACGACCAGGTGCCCCTCCTCGCCGTGCCCGTCCAGGAAGACTTCATGGTCGTACGCGACAACCTCGAGGGTGTCTACTACAACACCATGCTGTCCACCGAGTTCTACTGGAAGGACATCGCCAAGCGTTAGTCCCGCCTGCCTGGGAGGCCGCACGATCGCGGCCTCCCAGGCTCGCTCCTAGGACCTTGACCAGGGAACGGCTATCTTGTTCAGCTTCATAGTCAGGCGCCTGTTGCTGCTACCGGTGGTGTTCGTCGGCGTGACGCTGGCGATCGTGCTGCTGATGCAGCTGCTCACGCCCTACCAGCGGGCCGCGGCCTACGTCCAGTCGGAGCAGCAGATCCGGCAGATCCCGGCCATCATCGAGCAGTTCGGCCTCGAGGACCCGTGGTACATGCAGTACGGCCGCTGGCTGGGGCAGGTGTTCGAGGGCAACCTCGGCTACTCGCGCACCTCGCGCGAGCCGGTGCTCACCACCCTCCAGCGGCGCTTCCCCGTGACGCTGGAGCTGGCGCTCATCGCCATCATCCCGGTGCTCGGGGTGGGCATCACCATGGGCACGGCGGCGGCGCTGAACCGCGACAGGTTCTTCGACCAGTTCACGCGCGTGGTGTCGGTGATCGGCTGGTCGCTGCCCACCTTCGTGCTGGGGATCTGGCTGCTGGTGATCTTCTACGGCTGGCTGGGGTGGTTCCAGCCCGGGCGCATCTCCACGCGCTTCGCGGTGGAGCTGGCGGGCGCGTCCGGCTTCACCAGCTACACGCGCATGCTGACCATCGACTCGCTCCTCAACGGCCGCCTCGATATCTTCCTCGACGCCCTGAAGCACATGGTGCTCCCGGTCGTCACGCTGGCGGTGGTGCAGAGCGCGCAGATCATGCGCGTGATGCGCTCGTCGCTCCTCGACGCGCTGGGCCAGGACTACGTCCGCACCGCCCGCGCCAAGGGGCTGCCCGACCGTGTGGTCACCCGCAAGCACGCGCGCCGCAACGCCCTCATCCCGGTGATCACCCTGTCGGGCTTCGTGCTCATCGGCCTGATCAACGGCGTGGTGATCACCGAGACGATCTTCAACTACCCCGGCCTGGGCCAGTGGGCGGCGGCCGCGGCCACCAACCTCGACTACGCCTCGGTGCTGGGCTTGGCCATCTTCACCGCCATGATGGTGGTGTTCGCCAACCTGCTGGTCGACGTGCTCTACGGCATCGTCGACCCGAGGATCCGGTACGAGTAGATGACCGACGTGGCTACCGACCCCACCCTCGAGCTCGCCACCGACGAGCCCAGCAGCCGCCGGCTGCAGCGCATCAAGACGTGGCGGCGCTTCAGCCGCAACCCGCTGGCGCTGGCCGGGGTGGCGCTGGTGATCGGCTTCGCGCTGCTGGCCGTCTTCGCGCCCACCATCACCGAGCTGCCGCGCAGCTGCATCCGCGACCTGGGCCTGTCGGCCGGCAACCAGTACGACTACAAGGACCCCACCAAGGCGGTGTTCTGGCGCGCCATCGTCGCGCCGCCGGCGTCGTGCTTCAGCATGACGCGCGTGGGCTTCGGCACCCAGCCGCGCAACGCCCAGGACTCCGAGACCCTGCTCGGCACCACCAGCGGCGGCTACGACATCTTCTACGGCCTGGTGTGGGGTACGCGCACCGCCTTCAAGGTCGGCCTCATCGTGGTCGGCATCGCCTTCCTCATCGGGGTGGTCCTGGGCAGCCTGTCGGGCTACGTGGGCGGGGTGTTCGACAACGTCGTGATGCGCTTCACCGACGTGGTGATCTCGCTCCCCAGCCTGGTGGTCGCGCTGGTGGTGGTGATGGTGCTCGGCAAGTCGATCGAGAACATCATGCTGGCCATCGCGGTCACGGCCTGGCCGTCGTACGCCCGCCTGATGCGCGGCGAGGTGCTGCGCCTGAAGGAGGAGGAGTACGTCACCAGCGCGCGCGCCCTGGGCCGGCGCTGGCTCGGCATCATCGGGCGCCACATCCTGCCCAACGCCATCGGGCCCATCGTGATCGTGGCCAGCCTCGACATCGGCTCGGTGGTGCTCACGGCGGCGGCGCTGTCGTTCCTCGGCCTGGGCGCCGAGGTGGGCTACGCCGACTGGGGCCAGATGATCTCCTTCGGCCGCGACTGGATCCTCGGCCCGCCCGGGCAGCCGTTCTACTACTGGTACGTGTCGTTCTGGCCCGGCCTCATCATCCTGCTGTTCGTGCTCGGCTGGAACCTGCTGGGCGACGCCTTCCGCGACGTGCTCGACCCGCGCTCGAACCGCTGACCGCCGCGCGCCGGGGCCCGCGGCGCGCGGCGTCGGGTCACGGGGCGGTGAAGCCCAGCGCCACGGCCGCGCCGACCGCCTCCCGGGCCGCCTCGGCGCGGCCGTTCATGTCAAGCAGGTGGGCGGTCAGCAGCCAGTACTCGAGGTCCGTCTCACGTCCCGGGTCGTAGCGGGGCATGGTGGCGCGCAGGTAGGCGAAGAGCGCCTCCGGCCGCGCCAGAGCCGCCAGCGGGGCGCCGTCGGCCGCGGCGTCGCGCGCGGCGCCGTGGAGCGCCGGCGGCGTCCCGATCGCGAACATGTCGTTGTCGACGAACGGGCGGTCGAGGGGCATCACCACCGGGTTGTTGGGCTTGTGGCACCGCGTGCAGCGGCGGTGCTCGGGCGGGAACGCCAGGCGTGCCTCCTCGAGGCCGCCGCCGGTGGGGCCGTGGCACACCGAGCAGTCGAAGGCGTAGAGGGAGCGCCCGGCGGCCAGCGCCGCGTCGACCGTGGCGTCGGACGTGGCGGCGGCCGGGGCCTCGCGCGCCGGGCTACCGGCGAGCGCCAGCACGACCGGCAGCAGCGCCGCCAGGGCTAGGCAGGCGAGCAGCGCGCGTCCGGCGGCTCGCGACCGGCGTGCGCTGGGGCGCGGCGAGCGGCCGCTGACGAACAGCGGGCGCCCAGCGTGGGGCGCCCGCTCGCGGTGTCGGGTGTGTGCCGAGTGCCTCGTGCGCGGCTCCAGGCTCAGCTCTTGGGCGCGTCCTCGTCGGGCGTGCCGTCGCCGGTCAGGCCGTCGGCGGGCAGGTCGCCCTCCACGACGTCGCTCTCCATGGCGTCGGCGGGCATGTCGTCGAAGCCGGACGCGTCCATGTCGCTGGGCGTGGTCGCCTGCGGCGCCGCGCCGTCGGCCATGTCGGGCTCGGCGGCGCCCATGCCGGGCTCGGCGGAGCTACCGGTAGCGGCGCCGCTACGCTCGGCCTGCATCTCGTCGACGACGCGCTGGACGTTGTCGACGGCCTCGCGGGAAGCGCTGCGGGAGAGCTCGGAGGTGTCGGGGCCGCCGGCGCCGGCCAGCGCCGCGCCGTCGCGGCCCTGCAGGGCCTTGACCAGGAAGTAGACGATGCCGGCCACGATGGCGATGGGGACGATGAAACGAAGGAGCAGCCAGAGCAGGCCCGCGAGCGCCTTGAACAGCGCGCCGCCCAAGGAGAGCACCCAGCCGAGCACCCACACGAGCGCGGTGCCGACCAGCAGGGCGACGAGGCCGAAGACCACGAGCTCCACGACTTCTTGCAGGGAGCGCTTCATGGCGGCAGTATAGCAAGGGCCTCCAGGACGCCCGGCGCAGATGGCGCAGGGCACGGCGCTTCTCGGCCCTGCCCGCGTGCTCGGCGGGGCCGAACGCGAAGGGCGCCCGGCGCCCCTGTAGACTGCCGCATGTCCGACCCTCCCCTGACCCGCGATGGCGCCGTCGAGCTCGCGGTCGAGCGCATGGTGCACGGCGGCCTCGCGCTGGCGCGCAAGCCGAGCGGCGAGATCGCGCTGGTGGCCGGCGCCCTGCCCGGCGAGCGCGTGCTGGCGCGCGTCGAGCCCAAGCGCGGCGTGTGGATGGGCCGCACGCTGCAGGTCCTCGAGGCGGCGCCCGGCCGCGTGGCCGCGCCCGCGCACCCCGGCCTCGACTACGGCTTCGCGGCGTACCCCCTGCAGCTGGAGCTCAAGCGCGAGGTGATCGCCGACAGCCTCAGGCGCGCCCTCGGCGAGGAGCGCGCGGTGTCGCCGGTGCGCCCCGCGCCGCAGGCGTGGGGCTACCGCAGCGTGGTGCAGCCGGCCACCAGCGCCGGCGGCCTCGGCTACCGCCGCCCCGGCAGCGACGACGTGGTGGTGCTGGGCGAGGACCCCACCGCCAGCGCCGCGGTCAACGCGGCGTGGCGCACGGCCGTCGAGCTGCGCGCCCACATGGCGGTGGGCGCGCGCGAGCTGGTGATCCGCGCCAACGACGCCGGCGAGGCGCTCCTGGCCATCGTGAGCTCCACGCCCGCCCGCAAGCTCCTGCCGCTGGCGCACGCGCTGGTGGGCGCCGGCATCCACGGCGTGGTCAGCGCCCCCTACGACCCGCGCGGCCGCTTCCGGCGGGGCGCCGAGCGCCTGGCGGGGCGCCGCACCGTCCTGCAGCGTTACGGCGAGCTGGAGCTGACCGTCAACGCCACCTCGTTCGCGCAGCCCAACCCGGCCGCGGCCACCGAGCTCTACCGCGCGCTGGTGGAGTGGGCGGGCAGCGGCGGCCACGCCTGGGAGCTGTTCGCCGGCGGCGGCGCCATCGCCATGCACCTGGCCAGCGGCTTCGAGGCGGTCACGGCCCTGGAGGTCGACCGCGGCGCGGTGGCGCGCGGCGAGGCCGACGCCGCCCGCCTCGGGCTCGAGAACGTGCGCTTCCTGCGCGCCGACGCGCGCCAGGCGCCGCTGCCCCAGGACGCCGACCTGCTGGTGGTCGACCCGCCGCGCGCCGGGCTGGCGGCCGAGCTGCGCGCCGCGATCGGCGCCTCCGGGGTGCCGCGGCTGCTGTACGTGTCGTGCGACGTGGCCACCTGGGCGCGCGACGTGGCCGACCTCGAGCGCCGCGGCTACGCGCTGACGCGCTTCGAGCCGTTCGACTTCTACCCCCACACCCACCACGTGGAGCTCCTCTCGGAGCTCACGCGGGCCTGAGACGAGCGTGAAGGTCCGCTGACGCCCGCGC
>Ga0123332_1003741_pt1 | contig 13736 bp, 6 predicted proteins | sample BioC12SIPDNA_4_FD_89958 | JGI IMG/M metagenome (GOLD analysis project Ga0123332, IMG submission 89958) | Anaerobic biogas reactor microbial communites from Washington, USA - Biogas_R2_A C12 SIP DNA | ecosystem: Engineered > Bioreactor > Anaerobic > Unclassified | place: Washington, USA...
ACCGTCGCGGTCGCCGAGGCCGAAACCCTCTTCGAGCAGGCCCAGAAACTCCGCAAGGAAGGCGAGATTCTCCCCCTGGTCACCAACAAGGATAAACTCCGCGACGCCCTGGACATCTACCGCCGGATCGTCAAGGATTACCCGCAGAGCACGGTGGCCCCGGATGCGGCCTACTACGCCGCAGAAATCCTCAAGGAGCACTTCCAGGAAGACCTCCAGGCCATCGAATACTATAAACTGGCCCTGAAGCTCAACCCCGACATCCGGCGCAAAGTCCGCTTCCAGATGGCGGTCATCCTCGACTTCCGCATGCACGACCGGTCGGAGGCCCTCAAGATGTACCGCCGGGTGCTCGAGGAGGAAGCCGACATCGACCAGACGAATACCGAGTTTGCCGCCCGCCGCATCAGCCAACTCCTGGAAGAGCAGAACGCGGAGAACGGAAGCGCCGCGGCTGAACCCCTTACGGAGTAGCCGTCCGCATCGGCCCGGTCGCAACGCTCATCGGCATCCGCACCCCGCCGGTTGCCCCTGTCGGCCTCTTGGCTTCATGCAGGGTCCGATATTATTCGGACGACGCGTAGCTGTATTCCTGGATCGCCGTCATCGGCTCGGGTGACGGAAACCGCTGTGAAACCTTGTTCGACACCCGTTCCGAAGGCTCGAACGTCAGGACGTACCTCGGCGGCAGGCGCAGCGGCTCGTTGGTCCGGGGGTTTCTGGCCACCCGTGAGGCCCGCCGGCAGACCTTGAAGGTCCCAAAACGCCGGATCTCGATCCGTCCGTGCTCCAGAGTCGCCTCCACAATGCCGTTGAGCACTTCGGTGACCACCCGCCTGGCCCGGGCGCTGTCCAAGTCGTGACGTTCCGTGAGCTGCTTGATAATATCGTTCTTCGTCCGAATCATTGTGACCCCCTCTATTTACAACAAACACCCCTGTGAGACAACCGTCCATTTTATCAAGACGAGGCTGTAAGTCAACGGGAAAAAAGAAGTTTCGGCAAACAGGGGGACATCGGGACAAACCGGTAACGAAATGCCTAGACACGCCCGCCCGGCCGCCGAAGCCGGGCTTTCCACCAGTTGTCCACACCGCGCCGCGATCATGGCCCTGAATTAAAGACGGCCCTCGCCTCAAGCCGATGTAGTGAGGGCACGACCAGAGAGGTCGTGGCGACCAGCGCGAGGCCGAACGAAAGGAAACATGATGACCAAGCAGGAATTGATCGGCAGGATCGCAACGATCAATCGTTCGGCCAGGGCGGAGTTCCTGGCAGAGTTCAGCGAAGCGGAGCTTCAGCAGTATTTGAACAATCTGGAGGCGGTCTGGGGCGATTTCAAGGCCCAATTCGTGACCAACGAAGCCGAACCGTCGGAGAGCGTCGAGCTTGAGGCAGCCCTCGTTGCCGGCTAGCTAAACGCCTGTCCCAAGGAGGATTGCGGGCAGATCGGCAACCACTGGAGAACCACGGACGGTTTTGCACAATTCATCAACGTCTTGGGCCGCATGCAGGATCAAGCCTGGTGACGGGAGAGAACCCGGGACGGTTGAACCAGAACCCCCTTCCGCTCCTCCAACCCCTTGCCATCCGCCGAGACTTCCATCGGAAAGACATTATCGGAACCGCAAATGACCCGTTAAGGGTCCAACCAAGACCGGAGCACGCGTGCGTCGGTCTCGGTTTTTATCGGAACCACCTTGCCGTACCACCCCTCAATGCTCAGCCAGCCACCAAACTCCTGGACCTACAGACCCAGTCGTTCCCCAAGGCGGGTTCTGCGCTTTTTGTACGTTTTGTGCGGTTGTCAAAGAGCATCCGGCCGCTGACCGTGCGGGCGTTGCGGCCTCGATAAAGATGTCCGGCGAATCACGAAAAGTCAAATCGGGATGCATTTCGGCCTGCGGTTTTTCCTAACCGATGAGGGCCGAAGAGATTGCGATGCCGGGAAAATCGGGGCAGGGCCCGGGGCGAACGGGAATACCCCAGAGACTTCCACAGGAACGCAGAGACTTCCGCGTGCCGCGGGGGGGCGGACGGCTTGTGCGACCGGTGCCATTCACCGTGTTCGAAAGCCAGCCCGCCAGGCGAGACTACTGCGATCCGGGTGTCATTGATCGCAGCAGCGCGACGGCACCGGGCGGCACGAGGTAGTCGGTGCCGTTTTCGGCGGGCTGAGGGTCTTGGAGAACAGCTTGCCCGACCGGCTTGCAGTCGCCTGGGAGGGTCAGTCGCGTCGGATGGTCAGGGTCGCCGCAGACGAGGACATAGCCCCTGGTGAACGGGAAGACGCGGGCCTTGGGAACTGCGGGATAGACCACGTCCAGACCGGCGTGCCGAAGGGCGGAAAGAAGCAGCCTCTCATCGTTTTCCGCGCGTCCGATGCGCGGAGCCAGGGCCAGCAGGCTCCACGGTCCGTCACTCACGATGGCGGCGCGGTCGTCGAGTTGGGCGAAAACGACGGCGGTTGGGGCGAGGTCCGGTTGGCTGGGCAGGAACTGGTCGGCGGTGACGACGGCGGCCAGCGCATCGCCACGCTTGAGGAAGCCGAAGTCGGCGAGGAATTGCACCGACGCGGTATCGCGGGTGCCCAGTTCGACGGGCCCGCGCGTGATGCCGGCGTCATCGAGGGTGTTGGTGACGCGAATCGCGATGACGTTGTCCTCGCCGAAACGGACCAAGCGCTCGGGCAGGACGTATCGCCGCGGCGCAATCCACCAGTTGGACGTGTCGGTGCCCGTGCGCCCGATCGGCTCGCCGTTCAGGAAGCACTCGTCCGTGTCGTCAATGGCGCCGATGCGGAGCGCGATCTCCTTGCTCCGCCAGGCCTCAGGGATCGTCACGTGGAAGCGATACCACCCGTCGCCCAGGAAGTACTTGCGCGAGCCCATGATCTCCAGTTCGCCCCAGGTGCCGGGAACGGGCTTGGTCGACCAGGCGGAGTCGTCGTAGTCGCCGCCGGACCACTTTTCGGTCCCGGCGAGGCCGGCATCGTCGTAATGGAACCTGGCGCTGCCTTCGAGGCTGATCACGCCGACGGCGTCACCGGCCTGCGCCGCCGAGGCCGGGGCCTGACCGAGGATAAACCGCCGGTGGTCGCGGAACCAGCCAACGAGGCCCTCCGGCCAGACCCGACCGTAGGCGTCGCGGACCGGCGACCCGAACAAAACGGCGGGGATCCCGGCAGCGTCAAGGGCGTCGAGCAGACCCGGGTGAGCGAAGGTGAGGTTGGCAACGGCCAGTTTGTAGCGACCCAGCACCTCGGCGTGTTCGATGACGTAGTGCTCTTCGAACACATGATACCTGACGCCGGCGCGGTCAATGATGGCGAGCACGTCGGAGATGCAGGTCTCCTGCATGGTGGCGCGGAGTCGCGTCGGCTCGATCACAACGACCTGTGGAACCGGCTCCGTGAACTGCGGTTCGGCAGTGGTGAAGAAATCGGCGATCATCGGCACGTAGCGGGTGGAGGGTTTGAAGTCGGCCGCGTCGTTCTCCCAGAGCATCCCGCCGCCCCACCGTCCGTAGTCGGCGAAGATGCACAGGCCGGAGTTGAGCAGCTTCTGGATGAGGAACGCCCCGTAGCGGTCCTCAGCGGGGTATTCGGAGTCGCTGGAAGGCGTGCCGAGGGCAACGGCCTTGAGAACCTGGTACCCAGCGGCGCCGTAGTGACTGCCGAGAAAGACGCTGGCGTCAGTGCGGGCCTGGATGATCGATTGGTAGCTCAGGGAAATGGGGTCGTGGTTGAACTCATCGCCGATGATATACTGCTGCATGAAGGTCGCGGCGGGAATCCTGTCCTGAACGGTCCCGGCAACGGCGGCGGAGGTCGCCGCCTGCAAATCGCGAGCGAAGATGATCCAATCCCACAGCCTCGCGGTCTGGTTCTTCGGGTCGGCAAGGCCGCTCTCAACGATGCCGGGCGGCTGGATCGTGTCGCCGTCCCAGTCCTCGTCGGCCCGCAAGGCGTTTTCGGTGGGAAACTCGACGCTGGCGGTCCAGGCTTCGGCGAGGGCGGCTCGGCTGGTGTACCTCGCTTTGAGGAACTGGTTCCACGCATGCATCATGGAGGGAATACGCAGGATGATCGAGCCGTCCATGTCGTAGAACATCGGTTCGTTGCCGGGAGTTTCAAAGAGGAGGATGTTCTTGCAGTCGGCCAGCGCGTCGGCCGTGGCGGACCAGAGGCGCAGCACGGCCTCGCGGTTCTGATAGAAGTTGCTTTGCCCGCTGGGTTGTGAGCCGGCAAACTCCTCGGGGCTTTGGCAGGCCCAGCCGGGCAGATAGAAATGGTTGTCGTAGTGGACCCACAGCCCGTACTTCCAGGCGGTGCGGATGGAACGGCGGTAGGACTCGGCGACGGCGGCGTCGGGACCGTCCGGCGTGGGCATGAACTGGTACGGCTGGGCTTCGAAGCGGATCCCATTGAAGCCCAATCCGGCGATGCGCCGGTACGCCAGGTCGAACCCGCCCTCGTACATGCCTTCGCGCGAGGCAAAGAACGAATGAACGGCGTAGAGATGGATCGGCTTGCCGGAAGGCGAATAGTAGCATCGTCCCTTGACGCTGGGGCGAAGGTCGGCGGCGGTGACGGCGGTCATCGTGCGCTCGGCCAGGGAGTCTTCATCTTCGTAGGCGGCGGCTGGATCGGGCAGATCGGCAACGGCCTTGGCCGCCTCGGCGCGGCGGAACAGATCGGCGATCGCCCCGGCATGCGTGCGGGCCTCAGCGAGGAGGGTCTCGTCGTGCAGGGCCGTCGCGCGGTCGAGGTTGGCGTCGTTCATGGCGCGCAAGGCTGAGAGCTCAATCCCGAACCACCATGCAGTGTCGATGCGGGTGCGGATTTCATCCACGGCGTCGAATCGCCCAGCCTCCAGTGCCTGACGGAGGTCGCTGAGGGCGTCGGCCATGACCGGGAGCGTCAGACCTCGCGATTGGAGCACAGCGTCCCGCCAGATGAAATGATCGAGCATACGACGGGTCCGGGCGGTCATCTCGGTTCGGTACGCCTCGTTGCCGACGGTCACGCCGGCGCGGCGAATGCACAAATCCACGCCGGCGGGCAGATTGATCCTCGCGATGTCGATGTCGGCGGTGAACGGCGCGTCGAATCGCTGGCGCGGAATGCGCACGGTCGCCCACTCGGCGGACGCATCGAACGACGCTCCGCAGACGTGCTCAGCGCCGCCCTTACGCAGGAACTCGATGGTGCAGGCGCCCGCCTGGCTGCCTTTCAGCTCCAGCCAGACGCCGCCGACACCGGGCCAATCGGGGCAGCCGCCCTCGTCGAACCGCCCGCTGACTTCGAACCCGACCGCTCCGGCCCTCGCCGGAGCAGGATCGAACGCCTCGATGCACCCAGCGTCACGCACAATGCGCAGTTGCCGGTTATCGCCGCCGGCCTTGAGCCGCGGTTCGTAGGCGAGATTGGGCCGCGGCTGGAAGTCCGCAATAACCAGATCGCCACCCGCCGCCGGCGCAGAGGCAACCTGCGCGGCGTGCGCTACGGCGAGAATGACGATCGAGAGCACAAAAGACAGATGCATGTTGAGGTTCACTTCCGTTTCTCCAATATGTCCCCTTCCGCCGGCACCTCTACCGCAAAGATGTTGTCGGAACCTTCGATAGTTCGCTGAGGGCCGAGCAGAGACCGAAGCCTCGGTGCGTCGGTCGCGATATCAACCGGAATGGGCCCGCCCGACGCGTTCTCGATGCTCAGCCAGCCATCGAACTCGTGAACCCAGAGACTGCCGTTTCGCAGCGGGCTTTCGGCTGGGGGTACGCCGGCGGCCTCCAGGAACGAGCATACCAGCGCCCGGTCGAAATCATCGGCTGGATCGATTTCGGGTGAGGCCAGGTACAGCAGCGTCCGTCCGGCCAGCAGGATGGCGGACGTGCCGTCGTCGAACCGCGCCAGCGTCCGCCCCCCTTCCAGTGATGCCCGACGAGTCCGCGGAGTCACCAGTTTCCGACGGCCCGCGGTCAGGCGGCCCCAGTCTTCCGATATCGTCACTGTCTGCCGGTCGGTGCATATCAGCCGCACCGGGCCCAGCACGATGCCTCCGGCGTTCATGATGTCAATCACCCGCACGGCGATCACGTTGGGAGCATCGGTCCGGATCAACTCCGGCCGGATCGGGTAGCTCCGCCGGGCCGTCCACCAGTTCGGGGTCTCGCGATCAGTCCGGCCGATCGGCTGGCCGTTGAAGTAGGTCTCATCGAAATCATCGATCGCCCCGATCTCGAGCGAGACGTTCTTGCCGGCCCATTCCTTGGGGACTTCGACGGTCCGGCGATACCATGCCACACCGTCGTAGGCCCTCGCCGCCTCCCACTGGCCGATGTTTTCCCACGCGCCGGGCACGGTCTGGACCTGCCACTGCGAGTCGTCGTAGTCGGGAAGATGACGGCCTTCATTCAAACCGACCTCGTTCGGATCGAGTGAGAGCCGCCAGTCGCCCTGGAGATCGAGCGAACCCTGGATTCCTCCGCCAAGAACGTCCACCGGCTTGACCGACAGCGCCAGCTTCTCCGCCGCCGGTCCCAGATCATCGACCACCGATCTGGCGTTCAGATCGCGATCCAGACAGCCGTAGAGGAACGCCGGCTTGCCCGAATTCAGGATGATCTCGAGGGCCTTGGGGGCCAGGTAGTCGAGCGTGAAGAATACCGCTTGGTAGTCCGCCAGCACGTCCGGCTTGGCGTCGAGGTACATCGAGCCGATCAGATCGAACCGCAGGCCCAGGTTCGTCAGCATGCGGCCGAGGCCGCCGAACCGCTGGCCGTTGGTCGCGCTCAGTCGCGAATTGCAGACGATGGCGATCGACCGTTCCCGCGGTTCACTAGAGAAGCAGGTCTTGTAGAAATCCGCCATCAGGGGAACGAAACGCCGATCACGTTTCAACCGGCCGTCCGGCTGAAGGCACCGCAGGTTCTCCCGCGGATCGGGACTGCTCGAGTAGGCCCAGTAGAGGATGCCTCCGGCTCGGGCGTGGGCTTCGAGCCACGAACTGAGCCAGTGGGCCTGCGGCAGTTCGCCGTTGTACCAGTAGAGCTTGGTGGCCGGCAGCATCAGCGGGGCCCAGGCCCGGTTGTAATGCGCAGCGAGCCCGTCGATGTCCGGCCCCGCGATCTGCTGGAGGGTGTCGAACTCCAGCGGGATTGGATCGCCGCTCCAGTCGCTTCCGCCGAGGCACTGCTGCTGAAAGACGAGGATACCCGGCCGGATCGCCTTGATCGCCTCGGCCAGCTTCTGACAAGTACCCGTATGCAGATCGACCGCCCAAAGTAGATAGTCGTAGATCCGCGTGCAGACCTGCTTGTCCTCCTCGCGGCCGCCCGGCGGCAGGATCGAGTTGGTGTCCCAGTGCTCATCCGGCCCGAGGCCCTTTTCGATCGGATCGTCGAAATCCGGCCGCCAGGCCTCACGCAGGGCCTCGATCGAGCCGTAACGGCGCTTCAGGAACTGGTTCCAGTTCTCCATCTGCCAGGGCAGCGTGACGATGGTCCGGTCAAGCAGGTCCTTGGCCTGATGACCCTTGTAGACGCCGCGGAGGGACGGTTCGTTCGACGGCACCTCCTGGGCAATCACGTTCGGCAGCATGCCGACCTCCCGCATCATCAGCTCGTGCGTCCGCCGAAGGTGCTCGACGTGGTGGTACAGCCCGGAATAGGGCTTGCCGGTCGGGCTCTCATAGCCCTTGCCCCCTTTCACCGCCCAATCGGGATGAGGAAAGTGCAGATCGATCACGCCGTAGATACCGAACTCAGCCGCCCACTCGATGCCCTGCCGGACTCGCTCAAGCAGGGCCATGTCGTACTCGCCCGGCGACGGTTCGAGTCGCATGTGCGTGATCACGAAACGCACCGCGTTGAGTCCCAGTTCGGCCATTCGGGCGTAGTCGTCATAGGTCGAACGCGACTCGGCGCCGACGTCGTTGGTCCCATAAAGGTTGATCGCCCAACCGTCCTCTCGAAGAATACGGCCGTCCTCGACCCGCCAGGAGACCCCCCTTTCGCAGACGTCATGCCAGACCTCCCGCCACAGCGCAGCCGTTCGGCGGTCCAGATCGTCATACGCCTGCGGATCGAACCGCCATTTGAGCGAAGCCAAGTCCTCGCGCAATTCGTCGTGCCGCTTCTCGTACTGCGGATTTACCAGCAATGCCAGCCAATCGCCCGCCGCGGCGACCCGTCGATCCAGACGGTTCACCCGTCGCAGATCGTCGATCAGCCCGGCAATACCGGCAAACCGCGGCTCAAGGGCGTAGGAACGCTCCAGGCCATCGGCATCGGCGGCCAGCGAACCGACCTCCGCCGACAACGAGCGCAGACCCTCGCCTAACTCCGCCACGTCGAACCCGCGCACATCCAGGATGGCTGCGTCAAACTGTCGATTGTCGATCTCCTCAAGCAGCATCTGCTTCCGCCGCCTGACCGCGTCGGCGACGCTGGTGATTACACCAACTCGCCGTATCTCGACCACGCCCGGCCCATCGGAAAGGACCAGAGCGCTGATCTTTGCAGTATCGATCGGTTCCGCTTCGCCGCGAGTCTGCGTGAACCGGTCGAACAACAAAACCGCCCGCTCCCACCGCGGCGACAGCCATAGCGTGGTGTGATAGACCCGGTCGGTCGGCCAGCCGCCGATGTCCTCGCTCGCGTACTTGGTCCAGAGCTGGCACCCGACCGGCCGTACCCGATCGCTTCGGACCTCGACGACCACCGCGGCCCCCCCGGCCAGATCGATGGTGCGTCCGAACCGGCACCAACTCTCGCCCTCGGCTTCGTACCGAAGGTACCGGCCGTCGGCGTCCTGCACGATCCGACCGAAGAGACGCATTCCGTCGCCGCACCGCCGGAAGATCCAGTGCGGTGCCGGCTGGTTGATCGGCAGAAGGTCACTGTCGGCGAACCTGTCGATCGTCAATTCGACGTGGTCCGCATCTTTGAGCACATCCTCACCGACGTATTCGAGCCCGCTCAGGCTGATCTCCTTGACGTCCACGCCGAACGCATCGCTGTCCACCGCGTTCAGGCAGATCACCTGCAGACTCGCGCCGGCCGTCTGGTCCGGAGGCATAATCGAGGCGATCGGCATCACAATTCGCTCCATCACTCCATTCGATGGCAGCGGAATCGACGTGCTGAAGTGCCCTCGGTCGGTCAACAGCTTGGCGTTCAGACGGCCTGATCCGCGCATCCCCGCTGTGATCGTCAGTTCCGACTCCGCGGTCAGCCGCATCTGCCGCAGCGCGTCGATCAGCCACTCGCCCTTGGCTTGGAAGCTGATCCACTGGCCCTTGCTGGCGGGAAAATCCAGATGCACCACGCCGCCTTCCTGCTGCACGCCCAGACCGCTGATACTGCCGGTACTCCACCAGCGGTCGGACCATTTGGCCTGAAAATCGTCGAGAATAATCTCAACCGCGAACGCCGGCGAGCCAATACCGATAAACCAAATGACAAGGAGAGCCGCCTTCAGTCTTGAGCGGTAATGCATGCGAGTGCTCCATGGTGTCAGTAGGGAATGTCGTCGTTGCCGGTGACCACCAGCCGTGGCGAGTCGCCGCGGCCAACCACACCGACGTGCCAGTCGGCATAGACCACACGCGCGGCGCCGAAGTGGCGGTCGTACTCGAACTGATAGGCCTCGGTAAAATACAACTTGGCCCAGCCGGGCGAACCCATCGAGTCGCCCGACCAGAGGGGGTAAGAATTGGCATCGACCATCACCGCCAGCTTGTCCTTGTAAGGATAGTCCTTGAATAACACACCGTCGGTCATCCCGCGGCCGGGCGTGGTGATCTTGTAGTTGTACGAGTAGCTTCGACCGTAGTCCCGCGCCACCGCGGGCCCATCCGCTGGACACACGTTGACCCCATTGGCCAGACATCGGCGGTCCCACTTGTCCACCGAGCTGTACTGTCCGCCCGCCTGAACGAGATACGGCCCCATGATGCGCTCCTCGTACCACACCGGAGCCAATAGACCACTACCGGGCAGATAGATGTACGTGGAGTAGTGCCACGGCATCCAGCCCTGGTTGTCCTCGGTGTACATCGCAAACGCCATGCCCCACTGACGCAGGTTGCTCAGGCACGCGATCCCCTGAGCCGCCGATCGCGCCTGCTGCAGCGCCGGCAGCAACACTGACACCAGCACAGCGATAATCGCCACGACCACCAGGAGCTCAATCAAGGTGAAGCCCTCAGGCCGGCGCTTCCGCCTGGGACTTGCCGGAGCGCTCTGGACTACTTCTCTGGAGCCAAAGGCTGTGATTGCGTTCATCGTCGTTTCCTCGGCAGTTGACGAGTCGCTCGGTGCACGACCGGCGCCCGACGCGAAGGAACTCCGACACAACGGGCACATCGCGGATCGAGCAGACATCGTTACCTCACTCGTTCCAAAGCTGATGATAGATCGGGCACCACGCCATGGACCAGACCGGGTGGTATTCCATGGAGAAATCCCACCACCGGACGTGCCCGTCGCCGTACGACTGGTTGGTGCCCTTGGGATGGTCGCCGCTGGTCCAATGGTTGGAGAGGCCCGGATTGAGCTGGTTCAGGCCGTCGGTCAATACCATGTCGACAAACAGCAGCCGCGTGGCGGGTGGCCACTCTCCGTTGTAGTCCTGATCGATTCGGGTGATGGGCTTCTCCGCCTCCGGCCACCAGTTAGAATAGCCGCTGCGGTTGGCCGGATAGCAGTAACCGATGTAGAGATGCCAGGAGCCCGCCCAGTTCCAATCGATGTTCTCGGCCCGCGAACTGGTCGGACAAAAGAAAATGTTGCGCGCCACCAGACCCGAGTATCTCTGGAAATCGGCCATGTACGGCGAGTTCAACCGCCACTCCTCGATGCTCTCTCCGTCGCAGAAGGGAACGACGTCCGCGCATTGGCCGGCGTAGACAATCGCCCCCTTGGCCAACTGCCCGAGGTTCGATGCGCATACCGCCACCCGCGCGTTGTCTCGGGCCGCGCTCAGCGCCGGCAGCAACATCGCCACCAGCACGGCGACGATCGCCACGACCACCAGCAGTTCGATCAGCGTAAACGCCCGTAATTTGATTGATCGCATCATTTTCCAATCCTCAACACGTTCTGACTCACTGCGCACCCGGAATGATGAAGCGTTCCGCCGGGCCGCCGGGAAGGCGGTCCAGGGTCGAAGCGGCGAAGAGGACGACGTAGCCGTCAGAGTCCGCCGGCCGAAGGGTGACGCTTCGAACGATCCGTTCGGGGTTCGGGTTTTCCCAGGTGAATTGGTACAGGCTCGGCTGGGGCGATTCCGGACCGGTCCAGACGACCGCGGGATGGCGTGCCGCCGACGCCGGGTCAGCCTGATACCAGTCCTGAACGTCTCGGCCGATGCAGACGGTGGTGACGTCCCGTGAGCCGTCGGTGTAGTCGATATCGACGTTCAGAATTGGAGTCTTGACGCTCAGGGAACTGGTCCAGAGGCTGGTGATCAGCAGGTTCACGCCGGCGGCTTTGCGATCGACGGGCAGGACAACCTGTTTGGTCCCGCTGGGATTGTGTTTGGCCGAGTAGAAGGCGACGCATCCCTTATCGGCGTTGGTCTTCGGATCGACGAGGGTGTATTGGGCGTCCTTGAAGACCTGCGCCCCGACGGGGAGCTTCTTGATACCCAGTTCCGCGCTGCCCCAGAGGCCGCCGACGAGCGGGGCGTTGCAGAGCGGAGCCAGATCGATCGCCCGGTAGCCCGGATCGACGGTTCGAGTCTCCGGCAAGTTGGTTCGGAATCTCAGGCCAAGGTTGGTCAGGATCGGACGGACGAAGTTCTCCGCCCGCTGACGTTCGCCGTACTCGCTCTCCCAGGCAACCTGGTCGATAAGCCAGCGCCCACGGCCCGCGATCATGGTAACCAGGACCTCCGGGTCGGCCAGGACGAGCACATCCTCGTGTTCGGGCGCGACGATCCGGTTCGTTGCGACGCGGACATCGGTCGGTCCGCAGTACGGCGGGTAGCTTCTGGCCCAGAAGAGCGACTCGTTGACGATTCCCGCTGACAGGTCGCGGTTGGTGATTCGGATCGGGGCATAGGGGACCAGTCGTTTGATCTCTACGGGGACCGGTAGAAGTTTATTCAAGATCGCGGCGTGCTGCGGCTGGGGTCGGTGAACCCAGACCACTCCGCCGTTGCGGACATATTGATCGAGGACGTCATGATGACGGGCAAGGGCCTCAAGATTCTTCTCATCGGCCTCGACCGCGATAGCGCCGTAGGCGGAGAAATCCTTGATCGTATCGAGCCGGTCGGTCAGGCAGAAGAATTCGACACCCAGGGCCTCCAGGAACCGCGTCATTTCGCTTCGACGGTCCGCCAGGATACCCAGCGGCTTAAGGGGTGAACCGCGATAGGTGTCGACGTACTGGAGCAGATTGCCCAGCAGGATCCTCGCCGCCGGCTGATCGTCGAACAGGTCCAAAACGGGCAGCGTATTTAAGACGATCAGGCCTTGGCCCGTGTCCGTGCCGACGGGGATCTCCACCAGGGCCGCCTGGTCCATGGCATGTCCGCCGTCGATGATCGTCCGCGATATCCCGTCGGCCGGTTTGACGAACGTCGCCTCGGCGGTGATGTGGTCTTCCCGCCAGAATCGCAGGCGATTCTTGGTCAGGTCCTTGAGGATCGGATGGTCCGGGCAGCGGGGAAACGTCCGAGTGACGGCCGAGCCGGGATACTCGATCGTGATTCGTTTGTTCGGGTCCTCGTCGTCGGCGTAACTGACCGGCCCTTCGCTTTTGACCGGATCGAGCTTGACGGGCAGATAGTCCGTCGCGGCGGCCGGGCCGAACACCACGATCCGCCCGCCTTTACTGACGAAGGTCTCGAGGGTGGGCTCCAGGTTTTTGAGCGGTTTGGCGTCTGCGGCTATAAGCACGACGTCAATATCGGTCAGGTCGATGTTTTTGACGTCGAGGACTTTTACGGGGACGTTGAGTTGCGACCAGATATCGGTTGCCGGACCGATTAATCCGTATCGGGCGGACAGGTTCAGCTTCGGCAGGGTGTTCGGGAAGAGTTCGAAATCCCGCCCAGTCGTGTGTTTCAGCTCTCCGTCGGCGAACGTCTCGACCTGGAGCCTGGCCCGCGCAGGAGAGGCGACGCTCGGCAGGGAGAATCGGATGATGTTCTTCTTGATCTCGGTGGGTTGGAGCACAAACGTGATTTCTTCCGGACCGACGGTCTTGCCGCCTTCCAGAACGAACTGCCACTTGACAGTGAGGTTCTGTGCGGACGGCGAATCGTTGATCGTGGTCAGGCATCGGCCGATTTGTCTTCCGCCGAAGTATCCGCTCCGGGACTCGCGTACGAAGGTGACGATGGGAGCCAGCAGGTCCTTAAAGAGTTTGACGTTCGGGTATTTCTCATCGACGATCGGGATCACCGGGTACAGGGGGTTCCAGGGCGAGATCACCGTGACTCCGTCGCTGCGGAGGTTTTCGACCGAGATGGGCCAGTGCGTTTGGTAGGCCAGGGTCTGCCAGTCCTCGACGTAGGCGTCGTTACCCTGGATGGCCGACAGGTGGGCCGGGGTGGCGGCCAGGCAGCAATCGTGTTCGCCAATCACCAGTGGTTTTTGGTGATCCCACTTCCACTTCGGATACCCGTACAGGCTGATGGGCATGGTGATCCATCGTGAAGAGACGGGGGCCAGGGCGTGATGGCTGCCACCGATGGCGGGATAGTGGACGTTATAAATATC
>Ga0123332_1003743_pt1 | contig 13727 bp, 11 predicted proteins | sample BioC12SIPDNA_4_FD_89958 | JGI IMG/M metagenome (GOLD analysis project Ga0123332, IMG submission 89958) | Anaerobic biogas reactor microbial communites from Washington, USA - Biogas_R2_A C12 SIP DNA | ecosystem: Engineered > Bioreactor > Anaerobic > Unclassified | place: Washington, USA...
GATCCTGCGGCTCTCCCCCCAGGGCATCACCATCTTCGGCGGACCCGACGCGGTCGACACCGACGTCGAAGCAGCCCTGCAGGCACTGCTGGACCAGACCTCCACCGACTAACCACCGGCACAGTCAGGCCAGCACCACAACGGCCCCCACCAGCACCCAGCCGGTGGGGGCCGTTGCCATGCCCGCGACAGGCCCCCTACTGCCTCAGGGAGGCCTGGGCGGTGTCGTAGCGGCACCGCCCAGGGTGGACCCCCTACTGCACCGCGGCGGCCTGCCGTAGCCGCGCCGCCCAGGGTGGACGCCCTACTGCGCCGCGGCGGCCTTGGCGGCCGCCTTCTTCTCCTTCTTGTAGGCGCGGACCCGCGCCAGGCTGTCGGCGTCGACGACGTCGGCGATCGACATGTAGACCCCCTCGACGCCGTAGTCCCCCGCGGCCTCCCGCCAGCCCGGGGTCGACAGTCCGCGCTGCTTGCCCAGCAGCGCCAGGAAGATCCGCGCCTTCTGGTCACCGAAGCCCGGCAGCGCCTTGAGTCGCTTCAGGATGGTGGCGCCGTCCGGGTGGCCCACCGCCCAGATCGAGCCGGTGTCGCCGTGGTAGTCGCGCACGACGGCGGACGCCAGGTCGTGGACCCGCTGGCCCATCGACTTCGGGAAGCGGTGGACCGCCGGCGGGGTCGCGCACACGGCGATGAACTCGTCGGGGTTCATGGCGGCGATCTGTCCGGGGTCGCAGGCACCCACTCGCTCCTCGATCTTGCGCGGCCCGGAGAAGGCCACCTCCATCGGGATCTGCTGGTCCAGGAGCATGCCGGTCAGCAGGGCGAACGGGTTCTCGGACAGCAGGCGGTCCGCCTCGGGGTCACCAGTCAGCTGCAGTTCACGCGTCATGCCTCGATCCTCCCACGCACCCGCAAGACCTCCGCGCCCACCGTGGGACCGCGCACCTCCCACGCGCAGCAACCCAACCCCGCGTCTTCGAGCGCCCTGTGGTTCTGCGAGACGGAAATAACCGGCTCGGAGACACGGAAGGCGCTCGAAGTCGGGCGTGGGTGGCGCGGGACGCGGGGGTGGCGCAGCGGGCGTGGGCGGCGAGGTGAGTGTGGATACGCTCAGGCGCCTAGGACGCGCTCCAGGTAGGGGTTGGCGAACCGTCGGTCCGGGTCCAGCTGGTCGCGCAGGGCGAGGAAGTCCGCGAACCGCGGGTAGGTCGGCGCGAGGTCGGCGGCGGTCCGGGTGTGCATCTTGCCCCAGTGCGGCCGGCCGTCGTGGTCGCGCAGCAGCGCCTCGACCTCGGTGAGATAGTCGTCCTCGGCGTCGCGCCAGTAGCGGTGCACCGCGATGTAGCCGCTGTCCCGGCCGTGCGCCGTCGACAGCCACCGGTCGTCCCCGGCCGCGACCCGGAACTCCAGCGGGAAGGAGACCCGCCAGCGCCGCCGTTCGATCAGGGCGACCACCGCCCGGGCGACGTCGGGGAGGATCGCGGCGGGCACGGCATACTCCATCTCCCGGAACCGGACGGCCCGGCGGGTGGTGAAGACCGCGGTCGAGACGTCGGTGAAGGTGCGGTTGCCGGTGAGCCGCTCGGCGGCCCGGTTGACGGCGGGGGCCAGGGCGGGCACGCGGGAGGAGGCCCGGCAGGTGGCCTCGAACACCCCGTTGGCCATGAGGTCGTCATCCAGGCGCCGGCGCCACCCGGGCAACGGGCGGGTCGGCGCCTCGAGGGGCAGGCGGGTGTTGGTCTTGGTGAGCGCCGTGCGGGTGTGCGGGAACCAGTAGAACTCGACGTGGTCGTGCGCCCGGATCCGCTCGTCCCAGGTGTCGAGCACCCGGTCGAGCGGCTCGGGCCGCTCGACCGCCTCCAGCAGGAAGGCCGGGACGCACTGCAGCGTGAGCTCGGTGACCACGCCCAGCGCGCCCAGGCCGAGGGCGACGGCGGGGAGCCACTTGTGATGCTCGTCGAGGACGTGCACCTCTCCCCACCCGTCGACGACCCGGGCACCGACGACCTGGGTCGCGATCCCGCCGAACCCCAGGCCCGTGCCGTGCGTGCCGGTCGCGACCGCCCCGCTGATCGTCTGCCGGTCGATGTCGCCGAGGTTGGGCATCGCCAGCCCGTGCGGGGCCAGGAGCTCAGGTATGACGTGCAGCGGGGTGCCCGCACGCAGCGTCACCCGGCCGGTGGTCGCGTCGGCGGCGACCAGCCCGGTGAGCCCGGACAGCTCGAGCTGCACGCCGGGAGCGACCGCGATCCCGGAGAAGCTGTGCCCCGCCCCGACCGGCTTGACCGGCAGCCCGTCGGCCGCGGCCTGCTGGATGGCGGTGACCACGTGGGCCTCGCTGGTGGGGTGCAGCACCCGGACCGGGTCGGCCGTCTCGGTGCGGCCCCAGTTGCGCCAGGTCATCCGAAGTTCTTCCCCTCGCCGCGGTAGGTGGGCCACTGGCCGACGATGTCCTCGCCGTCGACGACGTGCAGGGTGTCGACCCGCTCGCACAGCTCGCCGGCCTTGGCGTGGCGGAACCAGACGCGGTCCCCGACGCCCAGCCCCGCGGCGCCGGGGCCGGTGAGCGGGCTCTGCACCTCTCCCGGACCCTCGGCCGGGAGGTAGCGCAACCCCTCGGGCCAGGCGATCGTCGGCAGCCGGTCCGCCCCGGGCGGGCCCGAGGCGACCCACCCCGCGCCGCCGACCGTAACCGTCCCTGAGACGGGCACCCGGACCACGTCCAGCGCGAAGGCGGCTGCGGGCGCCGGCTGGAAGGACCGATAGGCGTCGAACAGGCCCGGCCCGAACAGGCCGCTGCCCGCTGCCAGCTCGGTCACCGAGGCGTCGGTCGTGGTCCGTTCCAGGGACCCGGTCCCGCCGCCGTTGACGAACTCCAGGGCGGCCACCTCGCCGACCGCGGCGACGGCGGCCGCGCGGCGCTCGGGCAGCTCGCGCCACGAGCGCTCCTGCAGGCGACGGACCACGGCGGCCCGGACCCGGGCGGCGGGCGCGCTACCGGCGACGGGCTGGTTGCCGAGGCCGGCGATCTGCGCCTCGTAGGCCATCATCCCGACCAGCCGGAAGCCGGCTCGACGCGCGATCGCCTCGGCGGCGCCGCGAGCCTCCTGCGCGGTGCGCAGCGGGGACCGGCGCACCCCCACCCAGAGCCCGGGCAGGGACAGCGAGGCGTCCAGCTCGAGGCAGAGCCGCACCGTCTCCCGCTGCCCCGGGCCGGCGACCGCGTCGACCACGTCGAGCTGGGCGGGGTCGTCCACCATCAGCGTGACGGCGGCGGCCGCTGCCGGGTCGCGCACCAGCTCGGCGAGCGCCGTCCGGTCGACGGTCGGGTAGGCGACGACGACGTCGTCGCTCACGCCCTCCCGGACCAGCCACAGAGCCTCGGCGAGGGAGTAGGCCAGCACCCCGGCATACTCACTCCGCGACAGCACCTCGGTGAGGACGGGACGGCAGCGCACCGACTTGCTGGCCACCCGGATCGGGGTGCCGGCCGCGCGGCGGGCCAGGTCGGCGGCGTTGGCGCGCAGGGCCCCGAGGTCGAGCGCGGCCAGGGGCGTGTCGAGATGGGCGGTGGCACGGGTCAGCCGGGGCCAGTCGGCCGTGGGGGTCCAGGTCATGGGCTCTCGGGGGTCGGTGGATCGGGCGCGGTGGGGCGACACACCGCGGTGCACGATCACCCACGGGCACATGAAAACACGGCTTCCTGTGGCGAACCTCATCCGCCGGGCCGGAGGCCGTATGCCGTGTGCTCAGCTGCCGGGACGCACCAGCCCGCACTCGTAGGCGAGGACCACCGCGTGCACCCGGTCCCGGACCCCGAGCTTGGTGTAGATGCGCGCCAGGTGGGTCTTGACCGTCGTCTCCGCGAGGTAGAGGGTGGCGCCGATCTCGGTGTTCGACCGGCCGCGGGCCACCTCGCGCAGCACGTCCACCTCCCGCTCGGTGAGGTCGGTGAGCGGGGCGGGCAGGCCGCTGGTCGGGGCGGGACTCTGCACGTAGGCCTCGATGAGACGCCTGGTCACCGACGGGGACAGCATCGCGTCCCCGGTCACGGCGCTGCGGACGGCCGCGACGAGCTGCTCGGGCGAGATGTCCTTGAGCAGGAAGCCCACAGCCCCGGCCCGGAGCGCCCCGTAGACGTACTCGTCGCCGTCGAAGGTCGTGAGCACGACGATCTTCGGCGGGTGCGGCGTGGCCATGAGCCGCTCGGTGGCGGCCAGGCCGTCCAGCCGCGGCATCCGGATGTCCATCAGGACGAGGTCGGGCCGCAACCGGGTCGCCAGCTCGACCGCCTCGGCGCCGTCGCCGGCCTCGCCCACCACCTCGAGGTCGGGCAGCTTGGCCAGGATCGAGGAGAAGCCGGCCCGGACGAGGGCCTGGTCGTCCACGAGCAGGATCCTGATCGGGCGGTCGCCGGGCGCGCGGCCGGCGAGCGCGCCGGGCCCGCGGTCGCTGCTCATCCGGTCGGCTCCGTGGGGATCGCGGCGCGGACCACGAAGCCGGCACCGTCACGGGCGGCCTCGAAGCTCCCGCCGTACATGGCGACCCGCTCCCGCAGGCCGACGAGCCCGTTGCCGCCGCCGACGGTGGCCGCCCCGGGAGTATGCCGTGCGGCCGCCTCCCCGGCAGCCTCCCGTCCGGCGGCGGCCGCCGGGCCGTGGTCGCGCACCTCGACGGCCAGGGGCTCGGCGGTCACGTGCACGTCGACCCTCGTGGTCCCGGCGTGGCGCAGGGCGTTGGTCAGTGCCTCCTGCACGATCCGGTAGACCGCGAGCTCTCGCCCCGGGTCGGACTCGGCCGACGGCTCGACGCGGAGGTCGACGGTGAGGCCCGCGCCGCGCATGGACTCCACGAGGTCGGGCAGCTGCGCCAGGCCGGGCGACGGTGCGGCGCCGTCCGTGTGCTGGCTGGGGCTGCGCAGCAGCGAGACCGTGCGGCGCAGCTCGGTGAGCACCTCGCGCCCGGTCTCCTCGACGGCGACGAGGGAGCCGCGCGCCGCGTCCAGGTCGTCATCCAGGTCCATCCGCGCGGCCCCGGCCTGGACGACCATGACGCTCACCCCGTGGGCGACGACGTCGTGCATCTCACGGGCGATGCGGGTGCGCTCCTCGAGCACGACCTGCCGGCCGTGTGCCTCCCGCTGCTGCTCGAGCTGCTGCAGGGCGGAGTCCAGGGCCTCGCGCTGGTGGGTCAGCCGGGCGATCACCAGACCGGCGCCCCAGGAGACCGCGAACACCGCGAGGCCGAAGAGCACGTCGTCGGCGCCCCGGAACTCCGGCACGTGGATGCCGTACGTCAGCAGGCACACCAACGCCAGCAGCAGCGCCCACCACGACCGGCTTGGGCTGTCGTGGCGCCCGGCGGTGTAGAGGAGGATCGCGAGCGGGACGGCCGACCCCCAGAAGCCGAGGCTGTGCGCGACGAACGGGTTCGGCAGGGTGTGCGCGCCGAGGGCGACCAGGGCGGTCCCGGTCGGCCACCGGCGGCGGACCGCCAGGGGCAGGGTGGTGAACAGCTGGATTACGACGCTGAGCCAGAGCGGTCCGCCGCTGTAGCCGTCCTCGTTGGGCACGAGGAGCATGACCAGCCCGAGCACGGTGAAGGCGAGCGCGAGCAGCGCGTCCACGACCTGCTGCCGCAGGGTCACCAGGGCTCTCATGCAGGGAAACCTACTGCCCAGCGCGGCGGCGCGGCATCGTCCTGGCGGAGGTGGCGGATCATCCCGCAGCACGATGCGCCGGGTGGGCAGCGGTCGATCCGGGGAGCCCGGCGACGGACCCATGCTGAGGGCTCCTGCACCGACCACACCCGAGGAGCGCACCATGACCGACACCCAGACCAGCCCCGCGCTGGCCCCTCCGACATCCGCGACGCCATCCGTGCCCGGCCGTCGGCTCACGGCCGCGACCCTCGCGGGAGCGGGGATCGCCCTGGCGGTCGGCGAGCAGCTCGTCGGCGACCTCGACCAGGCCGACGACGTGGCCCTCATCGCGGCCGGTTCCGACCGGCTCGCCGCCGGCGGACTCACCCAGGTGCTCGCCGGCATACTCCTCTGCTTCGCCGCCGCCGGACTGGGCCGTCTCGTGTGGCCGAGCATCACCGGCCGCATCGGCTGGGTGCTGCTGATGGTCGCCGTCCCGTGCGCCGGGGCGTTCGCCGCCTTCCACCTGATCCTCCTGGAGACCGGCGCGCCCGGGCTCGACCAGGCCGCCATGCAGCAGTTCGTCGTCGAACGCTTCCAGGGCCCCGGCCCGTGGGGCATCCCGATCGGGCTGTTCGCCCTCCTCGGCCCGCTCGCGCTGCTGCTCGTGCTCATCGCCCTCGTCCGGCTCCGCACCGCCACGGTGGCGGCACCCGCGGCCCTCCTGGTGGGCTTCGTGCTCGACCAGGTGCCCGGTGACGGTGCGCTGGAACTGGTGGCGCTGTGGCTGGTGGCCCTCGGGCTCGTCCTGGCCGCGGTCGGCCTGTGGCGCGGGGCACGTTAGAGAGGCCGCCGCCCCGTCCGTCCACACATAAGGATGTGTGACACTATGTGTAAGGAGGTAGGCGCATGGCAACCAACTTGAACATAGACCCGGGCCTTCTGGACGAGGCGCTGGTCGTCGGCGGCCTCCGCACGAAGAAGGAGACGGTGACGCTTGCCCTGCGTGAGTTCATCGCCCGTCGCAACCGGGCGAGGGTCGTCGAGGCCTTCGGGACGCTGGACTGGGACTCGTCCTACGACTACAAGTCGGATCGCGCAGTCCGGGACGACAAGCTGAGCATCGACCGCTGATGCTGCTGGTCGACACAAGCGTCTGGTCGCTTGCTTTCCGTCGAGACAGCCCGCCCGACCTGCCCGAGGTCGTGGCCCTTCGCCGCGCGCTGACTCGCGGCGACACGGTGGCCACGACGGGAATGATCCTGCTCGAGCTGCTGCGTGGGTTCGTGCCGGCGAGCGCCAAGCAGGTGATCCTGACTGCGTTCGACAATCTCGACCTGATCGAACCTCAACGGGAGGACTACGTCGCCGCGGCGGTCGTTGCCGACACGTGCCGTGCAGCGGGTGTCCAGCTTGGATCAGTGGACGCCCTCATCGCCCACCTCGCCATCGCTGGCGGGCACACGCTGTTGACCACCGACCGCGACCTCCATCAGGCCGCTCGCCATATCGACCTGCGGGTGTGGCACGAGCCGTAAGCCGACTCAGCTTCCTGATCGGTCGGCGGAGCCTGTTGTCTCCAGGTCGGGCGCGTCCGGATCCAGGTCGGCGCTGGTGGCGTGCCGCACTCGGTGGTGTCCCAGGAGCAGGGCGATCACCGCGGCGGCCAGGGTCGCGAGGGCTGCCCCGGCGAAGACGGTCTGCACCTGCACCACCGCCGCGTCCAGGAGAGCGTCCGAGTCGGTCGGGTCGGGCAGCGCGTTGACCGCCGCCTGGAACCGGCGGAGGCCCACGGCGGTGAGCAGGGCGAGCCCGACGACCATCCCCACCATGCGGGCCACCACGACCAGGGAGCTGACCGTCCCGTGGGTGGCGTGACTGGACTCGGCCAGGGCGGCGTCGTTGACGGGGGCGATCGCCAGGCCGATGCCGAAGCCGGCCAGCACGAGGAGCACCGTGCTCATCCCCGGGTCGTCGAGGGCGCCGCGGGTCCACCCGGTCATCCCCCACAGCGCCGCGGCCGTCAGCGCCAGACCGGGCGCGGCGACCAGACCAGGACCCAGCGCCTTGAGCAGCAGGCCGCCGAGCACCGCGCCGACCGGCACCGCGACGAGGAACTGGACCAGCACGAAGGCCGCCTCGGTCTCCGTGGTCCCCTCGGTGAGCCGGGCAAGGAGCGGGACGTCCACGACGATGGCCACGATCGCCGTGCCGACCAGCAGGCTGACGATGAGCGCGGGGACGACCCGCCCGTGCACGACGCCGCGGGCGATCAGCGGGTGGGCGGCGGTCCGCTGCCGGACAGCGAAGACCACCAGGGCCAGGCCGCCGATCGGCAGGAGCCACAGCCCCCACGGGCCGAGCACCTCCTTGGCGGGGTCGGCGGAGGAGAACGTCAGCACGAGGGCGCCGAGCGCGACCGCGATGAACAGGGCGCCGAGGACGTCGGCCCGCAGCAGCGTGGGCAGCCAGCGAGCGGCCGTGAGCAGCACGAGCAGCACCAGAGCGACGATCGCCACAAGCCCGATCGGGGTCCACACCCGGGAGGACGACTCACCGAAGGGCACGAACGGCCCACCGTAGGCGACGGAGGTGGTCAGGGCCTTCGGCGCGATGAGGGCCAGCGACCCGGCAACGACGGCGACCAGCGCGGCCAGCCACGCGAGAGCGGTGACCAGCCGGTGCCGCGGCGAGCTCCATCCCGACGCGACTCCGTCCTGATCAACTCCGGCCTGGACCTGGGCGTCCTCCTCCAGCGCCGCCGGCCGGATCAACCACACCGCGACGAAGAACAGCACCCCCAGCACTGCGTTCAGCCAGAAGATGCCCCGCCAGTCGCTGACCAGCAGGATCGCGGCGCCGAGCAGAGGGCCGAGCACCGAGCCGAGTTCCTGCACCGCGCCCACGACACCTAGCGGGGTGCCCCGGCGGCCGGGCGGCCACAGGTCGGCGACGATCGCCAGGGTCGCCGGGACCAGCCCGCCCCCGCCCAGACCCTGCAGGAAGCGGCCGCCGATCATGACCGGCAGCTCGACGGCGATGCCGGTGATCAGTGACCCGACGACGAAGATCGCCAGGCAGGCCAGCAGGATCTTGCGGCGCGGGACGATGTCGGCGAGACGGCCGATGAGGGGAAGCACCGCGACATACCCCAGCAGGAAGCCGGAGATGATCGGCGTGCCCTTCTGCAGGGACTCGATCCCGAGCCCCGCCCCGGCCATCATGTCGGTCAGAGCCAGCACCACGACATACGTGTCGGCGGCTGCCAGGGCGACCGCCACGGAGGCGACGCTCAGCAGCGACCGGGCCCCACTGGACTGCCCCGCCTCCCCCACCACCTCGTCGGTGCCGGACTGGACCCCCACGTCAGGGGGCGGTGACCGTGACCGGCTCGCCGTACTCGTCGAGGGTCAGGACATAGGTGGCGTCGTCCGGCGGGTAGAACGGGCCGGTGATCTGGACGGTGCGGACCTCCCAGCTGTCCTCGATCAGGCCGTACTCGACGGTGAAGTCGGCCGCCGGGTCCCCGACGCCCAGCAGGTCGTTGACCGCCTGCCCGGGCACCGTGCCGGTGACCTCCTGGGTGACCTCGGCGCCGACGCGGGTCTGCTCGCCGAACGCGGGGGACTCCGTGATCAGCAGCAGCCCGGCGAGGCCGTCGTCGACGTCGAACAGCCGGGCCGGGTCGGGGACGTTGAGGTCCTCCGGAGAGGTGGCGACGAAGCCCGGCGAGAAGGGCAGCTTGACGTAGAGCGTGTCGTCGACCGCGATCGTCGGCACGTCGGCCTGCACGCCAGCGACCTTGGCGGTGATGGTGCCGTCGAAGGCGGGCGGGTCCATCGTCCCGGCGCCCACGGCCTTGAGGATGATCGCGCTGTCCGGCAGGTCGACGCCCTCGAGCTCGAGGTGGACGCTGCCGGCCTCGGTGAGCGTGGCGTGGGCCTCGGCGAGTCGGTCCGCCGCGGTGGCCTCGGTGGTGGTGGCCGCGTCCCCGTCGGGCTCGTCGCTCCCGCTGCACGCGGAGAGCGTGAGTGCGGTCACTGCCGCGAGCGCGAGCGGCAGCGCCGACCGCCTCGTGTGCCGGTTGATCCTCATCGGTCCCCTCCGTGCTGGTCGCGGAACTGCCGGACCCAGTATGCCGCCACTCACCTCCCCCACCCACCGAGCGCGCCGTGTTGCGGCCCTGCGGGCGACCGGGCGCGCGGCGTTGCGGTCCCACAGCCGACCAGGCGCGCGGTGTTGCGGCCCCAGAGGTGACCGGGCGCGCGGCGTTGCGGCCCCAGAGGTGACCGAGCGCACCGTGTTGCGGCCCCAGAGGCGACCGAGCGCGCGGTGTTGCCGTCACCCGCCACCGGAGCGGCTGGGATCCTCAACGGCCGCGACCCGGTCCGCGATGGCTGCCGGTGCGCTGGGCAGTTTTAGTCACGCGGAAGTAGTCGTATGCGACATCTTCCGCGCGACCTTTTCTGCCGGTCGCAAAGGGAGCCGCCACGGGACGCGCTCGGTCGCCCCTAGGAGCGCCACGGGACGCGCTCGGTCGCCTCTGTGAGCGCAACGCGACGCGCTCGGTCGCCTCTGGGGCCGCAACACGGTGCCCGGTCGCGGAGGGGCGTCAGGAGAGGGTGATCCCCTGGCCGTCCGAGGCGACGTCGACCGTGACGGTGCTGCCGTCGGTGACCTCGCCGGACAGCAGCCCGCGCGCCAGGCGGTCGCCGATCTCGGTCTGCACGAGCCGGCGCAGGGGCCGGGCACCGTAGGCCGGGTCGTAGCCCCGCTCGGCGAGCCACTCGCTCGCGGCGTCGGTCACCTCGAGGGTGATCCGACGTTCGGAGAGGCGTTCGGCCAGGTGCGCGACCTGCAGCCCGACGATCGTGGCCAGCTCCTCCCGGCTGAGCGGGTCGAAGATCACGACCTCGTCCAGCCGGTTCAGGAACTCGGGCTTGAACGCGGTGCGGACAGTGGCCATCACCTGCTCGCGCTTGGTGTCCTGGTCGGTCGTCGGGTCCACCAGGAACTGGCTGCCCAGGTTGGAGGTCATCACCAGCAGCACGTTGCGGAAGTCGACCGTGCGGCCCTGGCCGTCGGTGAGACGGCCGTCGTCGAGCACCTGGAGCAGGATGTCGAAGGTCTCCGGGTGGGCCTTCTCCACCTCGTCGAGCAGCACCACCGAGTACGGGCGACGCCGGACCGCCTCGGTCAGCTGGCCGCCCTCCTCGTAGCCGACATAGCCCGGAGGGGCACCGACCAGGCGGGCCACCGAGTGGCGCTCGGAGTACTCCGACATGTCGATGCGCACCATCGCGCGCTCGTCGTCGAACAGGAAGTCCGCCAGGGCCTTGGCCAGCTCGGTCTTGCCGACGCCGGTGGGACCCAGGAACAGGAAGGAGCCAGTCGGTCGGTCAGGGTCGGCGACGCCGGCCCGGGACCGCCGCACCGCGTCGGAGACCGCGCGGACCGCCGTGTGCTGTCCGATGAGACGCTCGCCGATGACCTCCTCCATGCGAAGCAGCTTCTCGGTCTCGCCCTCGAGCAGGCGCCCGGCGGGGATCCCGGTCCACATCGAGATGACGTCGGCGATGTCGTCGGCGCCCACCTCGTCCTTGACCATCGGGTTCTCCCCCGTGGCGCCGGCGGTCGAGCCCGAGGCCTCAGCCTCCTGCGCCTCACCGAGCTCGTGCTCGGCCGCCGGGATCTCGCCGTACAGCAGGCGAGACGCAGCCTCGTAGTCACCCTCGCGCTGGAGCCGGTCGGCCTGCGTGCGCAGGTCGTCCAGCCGGGCCTTGAGCTCACCGACCCGGTTCAGGCCGGACTTCTCCGACTCCCACCGGGCGGTGAGCGCGGCCAGCTCGTCCTTCTTGTCCGCGAGGTCGTCGCGCAGCCGCTGGAGCCGCTCCCGGGAGGCCTCGTCGGTCTCCTTCTCCAGGTGCAGCTCCTCCATGAGGAGACGGTCGACCGCACGCTGCAGCTCGTCGATCTCGACAGGGCTGGAGTCGATCTCCATGCGCAGCCGGCTCGCCGACTCGTCCACCAGGTCGATCGCCTTGTCCGGCAGCTGGCGGCCGGTGATGTACCGGTCCGACAGGGTCGCCGCGGCAACCAGCGCCGAGTCGGCGATGGCGACCTTGTGGTGCGCCTCATAGCGCTCCTTCAGCCCCCGCAGGATGGCGATGGTGTCCTCGACACTGGGCTCCCCGACATACACCTGCTGGAAGCGGCGCTCCAGCGCCGGGTCCTTCTCGATGCGCTCGCGGTATTCGTCCAGCGTCGTCGCCCCGACCAGCCGCAGCTCGCCGCGGGCCAGCAGCGGCTTGAGCATGTTGCCGGCGTCCATCGCGCCCTCGGCGGCACCGGCGCCCACGACCGTGTGCAGCTCGTCGATGAAGGTGACGATGCGCCCGTCGCTGGCCTTGATCTCGTTGAGGACGGCCTTGAGCCGCTCCTCGAACTCACCGCGGTACTTCGCGCCGGCGACCATCGCCCCCAGGTCCAGCGAGATGAGCCGCTTGTCGCGCAGCGACTCCGGGACGTCACCGGCCACGATCCGCTGGGCGAGGCCCTCGACGACGGCGGTCTTGCCGACGCCGGGCTCGCCGATGAGCACCGGGTTGTTCTTGGTACGCCGGGAGAGCACCTGGACCACGCGCCGGATCTCGCTGTCGCGCCCGATGACCGGGTCGAGCTTGCCGTCGCGGGCCAGCGCTGTCAGGTCGGTGCCGAACTTCTCCAGCGCGTCGTAGGTCGCCTCAGGGTCCTGGCTGTCGACCTTGGCGCCCCCGCGCAGCGCCGGGATCCGCTCCCGCAGCGCCGCGGCGTCCAGCCCGAAGCGCGGCTCACTGGCGAGCGCGAGGAGCAGGTGGTCGGTGGAGACGAAGGTGTCCCCCATCGCCTGCATCTCCTGCTGGGCAGCGGTCAGTATGCCGTGCAGCTGCCGGGAGGCCTGTGGCGTGCCCACCGTGGCGCCCGACGCCGACGGCAGGGTGGCCAGCACGGTGTCCGCGGCCTGGACGGCGCTCGCGGCCGAGGAGCCGATCGCGTCCAGCAGCGGCCCGGTCGTGGTCTCGGTCTGCCGGGCGAGCGCCTTGAGCAGGTGCGCGGGCTCGACGTGCGGGTGCCCCGCGGTGGCCGCCTCGCGGACGGCCGTGGACACGGCCTCCTGGGCCTTGGTGGTCAGCTGCAGATCCATCGTCGTGCCGTCCCCTTCCTGGACAATTTTCGTAGTGGTTTTGCCGGCGCCCCACGCATTTTCGTAGCGGTTTTGCTGGCGCCTCACGCATTTTCGTAGCGGTTCTGTCGGTGCCGCCCGACACCTCCACCGGTGGTGTCACAGTGGTCAACCCCACCAAACTTGAGTCTATTCCGCTCAACTTTGAGAGTCGCCGCCGCGCAGCCGGACCGGCCCACCCATCACGCCAGCGGCAACTCCTCCCGCGCGCGAGTCACCCGGTCGTGCCACGCGATGACCTGCGCCTCGGCGGCACTCGGCTCCGGGCCCGTGGATGACAGCCAGCGCGTGGTGGCCCACGCCGGCCCCACGGCCTCGTAGCGCTCAAGCCACCGGCGCGCCGCCTCCGCCCGCCGCTCGTCGGCAAACGGCCACGGCTCGGACAGCGCCCGCTGACCGCAGCGCCACGGCTTGGGCGTCAACCGCGCCCGGTAGGTCTGGTGCGTCGAGCAGAGCTTCACGTAGATCGGGTCCGAGTCGAGCTGCTGCAGCACCGCCTCGGCCGCCGACGTCCCCGGAGGCAGGTCGCCGCCGGTCACGAGGACCCGCAGCCCCGCGGCCGTCCGATAGGTGTGCACGCCCAGGTGCGGGTTGGCCGCGGCGAACCGCGCCACGCGCTCCAACGCCTCCTGCTCAGCACCGGAGGGCCCCAGGCCAGGCGGCCGGTCCTTGCGACCGAAGAGCCGCCCGAGCAGACCGCCGCCGGACTCCGCCGAACGGGGCTCCTCCTCCAGGTCGACATCGGCGACCAGGAAGAGGTCGGTGTTGAGCACCTCCGCGCCGTACCGGTTCCGGCTCACGATCGCCAGCAGGGTCCCGTCGGGAGCGGTGATCTCCGCCAGCGTCTCCTCACGCAGCGGCATC
>Ga0123332_1003751_pt1 | contig 13715 bp, 9 predicted proteins | sample BioC12SIPDNA_4_FD_89958 | JGI IMG/M metagenome (GOLD analysis project Ga0123332, IMG submission 89958) | Anaerobic biogas reactor microbial communites from Washington, USA - Biogas_R2_A C12 SIP DNA | ecosystem: Engineered > Bioreactor > Anaerobic > Unclassified | place: Washington, USA...
CCGGATCAATTCCGCTTCCTCGCGCAGGCGGCCGGCCTCATCTCGCTCGTACTCTCCCGCGCCGGCCTCCGCGTGCCCGTGGTGCGTGCTTTCCGCGCACGGCGCGGCCCCGTGAATCCAACCGGCCAGGAACCGCTCGACCGCCAGGCGGACCTCCTCGTCCACCTCGGCCGTCTCGATATGTTCGCCGGGCGACGGCGTGTCGCCGCCCAGCAACTCGATCAGCGAGCCGCCTTCGTCGTCCTGATCACCGGCTCGAAAAGCGCGATCCAGGCTGGTTATCTGGTGGCGCCGGTTGCGGCGCTGGGCATCGATCGCCTGGTTCGTGGCAACCGTGTACAGCCAGGGGCGCACCGCGCGCCCCGGCTCGAAGTACTGGCACTTCATGTGGACCTGGAGGAAAGTCGCCTGGAACGCGTCTTCGGCCATATCGGCGTCGCCGAGGTACCGCCGCAGATAATTGAACAACTCGCGCTCATAACGGCAGACCAACTCCTCAAAAGCCCCGCGATCACTCCCGCTCCGGTAGGCGAGCAACAAATCCTCATCGGACCACTCGGCATAGGGAATGGAGTGTGATGCGCTTGGCTGCATGATTTCGATCGTGCTCGTCATTCTAAGTACGGACGGTCGTCGGGAACGGTTCGCCGTGCTTTTCCCGCTCGGGGACTCGCACCGGGCGAGCGGCCGTTGCCGCCGCCGACCTCTCCTCTTCCATTCTAGCAGTTTCACGAAGAACGTAACCATCCACGGGGGGCGCCCCCACGCGCCCCGGCGGTCCGCATGGCCGTGCCCGAGGGCAGCGGCCCGGCGACTGCCAAACCACAAACCTCCAGGTGCAACTGGTGTGCCAATCGGGAGAAGCTGCGGAAGTGGACCATCGACGGGGATGGCGACGAATCTCCTAAACCATTGGATGGAAATGATTTACAAACAACCGCCGAGGAACGCCCATCGCTCGCAAAGGGGGTGGGCTGACTGCCAAATCGTGGAAGACCAGGATTGTAGAATCTACACGACGGGTGGATCAGCCGCGAAAAACCACTGGCAAACGGTGGCGATCGGGCGCGCGGTTCACCTCTCCCTGGGGCCATCCGCCCGATCGGGCCGCAGGCGCGGGCGGGGCGGGCGGGGCGATCCCTCTGCACGCCGCGCGCCGCGAATGCGATCGACCGCCGCTCAGTCCTCGGGCAGCAGGTACTCCATGGGGATCCTCCGCACGACCTCCTCCATGCAGGTTACGCCCTGGGCCACTTTCAGCAAGGCCCCGTGGCGCAAGTCGAGCATCCCCTGGCGAACGGCCATGTCGCTGATCTCCCGCGCGCGCCGCCGTTCGACGATCATCTGGCGGATTTCCGTGGTCGCGCGAAGGACTTCGACAACGCCGGTCCGGTTGGTGAATCCGGTGTGGTTGCAGTGTTCGCAGCCGGGCGAGGAGTAAAGACACTCGCCCTGGCCCGGCTCGAGGAGGTGCTTGATGTCTCGGAAGGTCTCCGGGGCGGCGCTCAGATCGAACGACATGCGGCACTCTTCACAGAGGGTGCGAACGAGCCGCTGCGAGACGACGCCGATCAGGCAGGTCGAAAGGAAGTAGGGGACGACGTCCAGGGCGAGCATGCTGTCGACCGCCCCGGCGGCGATCGGCGCGTGGAGGGTGGCGAAGACCAGCTGGCCGCTGTTGGCCGCCCGCACCGCCGTCTCGGCGGTAATCGGATCGCGGATCTCGCCGACCATGATCACGTCGGGCGACTGGCGGAGGACGCTCGTCAGGAGTTCGGGGAATCCGAGCCGGATTTTCGGATTGACCTGGGACTGGCGGACGCCGTCGAGAACGTACTCGATCGGGTCTTCGATCGTATTGATCTTGCGCGTGCCGTCGTTGAGATACTGTAGGCAGCTATAGAGCGTCGTCGTCTTGCCCGCCCCGGCCGGCCCCGTGACGAGGATCAACCCGCTCGGCCGCGCGAGCAGGCTCATCATGATATCCAGGCTCTTGCGATGGAACCCCAGGTTCTCCAGCTCCATCAGGCCGATGCTGCTATCGAGCAGGCGGATCGCCATATCTTCGCCGTAGAGTGTGGGGATCGTGCTCACGCGGACGTCGAGTCTCTTCCCGTTCTCCATCGGGTACAGCCATCGGCCGTCCGCGGGACGGCGCCGCTGGGCCACGTCCATTCCGGCACTTGCCTTGACGTGGTTGATGAAATGCCGGCCGGCCGACGCGACGATCGCCGCAACGCACTTGTAGGTGCCGAGGTGGCGGACCGAGACGGCGACGCTGTTCTCGTGGGCCGTGAGGAAAATGTCGCTCGCCGGCAGCGCGGCGGCGTAGTCGAACAGTTGCCGGATGGCCAGCTCCACCGACATCTCGTCAAGATTCATCCCGTCCAGCGGGCATCCCGGCAGTTCGCTGGTCATCCTGCCGCTCCTGGAACGAGCTTCATCGCTTCCGCTTGATTGTCGGCCAGGTTCAAGACCCGGTCCAATCGCATCACCTTGAAGGTCTCCATGACGGTGTAGGGAACCGAATGGATCACGAATTGCCCTCCCGCGTCGCAGAATCGCTTGTGCTGGACGACCAGCCAACTCATGCCCGCCGAGTCGATCTGCTCGGCGTTCGCAAGGTTCAACAAGACCGCCGTTTTGTACCCCCGATCCTTGAGCAGCTCGGCAAGCGACTCCGACTGTTCGGCCAGCGCAGCCATGGAAACAGCACCCTCGACTCCCACGTGGAGGACTGGGCCGTCGCCGGAAAGCACGTTCAATTCCATCAGGGGTCTCCCGTCGAGCCGCCGAGGTTGGGTTCGCCGAAATAATTATGGCACATACGGGAACAAATGCTATAGGGCGCTCCGCGAGGGCTTGCGCGCGGTTGGCGCGGCCATGAGAATCCGCTGACTCCGGTTTCCCAGGCCACCGGCCGCTGCCGCGGGGGGGTCAGTCTTCCAGATCGTATTCGTTCAGCTTCTTTCGCAGCGTGTTGCGGTTGATGCCCAGCCGCGCGGCCGCCTTGATCTGGACGTTGTCGCATCGGACCATGACCTGGGCGATCAGTTCGCGTTCCACTCCGTTGACGATTCTTGCGTGCAGGTTCTCGCCGTCGGGCCCCGCGCTGTCCAACCCGTATTCGACCAGTTCGGCGGCAAACGCGCGGAGATCGACGGGCTTGTGGCGTCCGATCCGGGGCCGCTTCTGGCCGCGCACGGCCTCGGGCAACAGGTCCACCGTGAGTTCGTCGCCGGGGGCGAGGACGACGGCCCGCTCGATGTAGTTTTGCAGTTCGCGGACATTGCCCGGCCAGGAGTAGGCGATCAGCGAGTCCATCGCGCTACGCTCGACGTGCGGGACGTGGCGGCCGTTCGCTTCGTTGTAGATTCTAAGGAAGTGGCCGACCAACTCGGGGATGTCTTCGCGCCGCTGGCGGAGCGGGGGCAGATAGATCGTAATCACGTTCAGGCGGTAGTAGAGGTCCTCGCGAAACCGCTGGGCCTCGACCTCTTCGACGAGGTCGCGGTTGCTGGCGGCGATCACGCGGGTGTCGACGCGGATCGTCTGCGTGTCGCCGACGCGTTCGAACTCGTGCTCCTGGAGGACGCGGAGCAGCTTGACCTGGAGTTTTGCCGTCGTCGAGTTGATCTCGTCGAGGAACACGGTCCCGGTGTGGGCCGCTTCGAAGCGGCCGGTTCGATGCGTCACGGCGCCGGTGAACGCGCCGCGAACATGGCCGAACAGTTCGCTTTCGAGCAGGTTTTCCGCCAGCGCCCCGCAATTGACGCGAATGAACGGGCCGCTGCCGCGGTGGCTGAGGGCATGGATCGCCTTGGCGATCAGTTCCTTTCCCGTGCCGGTTTCGCCGAGCAGCAGGACCGAGGCGTTCGAGCGGGCGACCTGGCGCGTCAGCCGGTAGACCTCCTGCATCGCCGGCCCCGAGCCGATCAGGCCCGGAATCGGAGGTCCCGTCTCTTCGCGGTCTGGCCGAGAAAACAGCTGGCTCATGGTTCGGGCTGCGGGGCGCCCGGCGGTTGCTCAGGGGCCTTCGCTTGCTGCGACAGTTTCCAGGGCGTTTCCAGGCAATTCAAGATCGCAGCCAGGACGTGCCGGGAAGCCTCGTCGAGGTTCTCGCCTTGGTTGTAGCGATCGTATTGGAGGAGGATTTCGCTGGAGGTGAGCAGGACCCCGCGCTTGCCTACGTTGTCCCAGAGGGCTTCGACGGCCGCTTTACGCCGCTCAAGGGGCTGCGTCGAGCGGCTTGCCAGGTCGATCAGGGCCTTTTGCGCTTCGGGCGTCGGCGAGTTGGCGAGAATTGCCGTCGCCTGCTCGGCCAGTTCGGGGTGGAACAGGGCCTCGTAGACCGGATCGATCTGGCGGGGGAGGCGGAACACCTCGTGGCCGGCGCTCCAATCGGCGATCCACTGCATTGCCTTGGCGGCCCGCGCGAGCCGCTCCGAGGCTTCCACCCGTTGACCGGCCAGGACCAGGGTCCGCCCCACCTGCGAGGCGACAACCTCTTGGGAATGCGGGCGGGGAAACGCGGCCGCCAGCCCGTCCCGTTCCGCCGCGCGTTCCGCGCGGACCAACTCGCCGTCGCGGGCCAGGATGCCGACCGGGAGCCGGGCGGTCCGATTGTCGTGGCGAAGCTGCTGGAGAAACAGGTCGACCGGCGGCCGTTCCAGCCCCATGTCGACCAGCGCCAGCTCGTAGTCGGCCGACCGCAAGGCCAGGTCGATCAATTCGCGGCCGGAACGGGCGGTCTCGACCACAAAGCCAATCGCAGCGAGATAGCCGGCGATCCGCTGCGACTCGGCCGTGCTCGGGCCGGCCACCAGGGCCGCGCGGCGGCCTTGCGAGGCGGCGAAGAAGAGGGCGGCGTCGGTGACGCTCGCCGAGCCCGGAAACGCCGCCCGCGGATCGAGCCGGAGGATCGCCTCGAGGGCGGCGAACCGGACCCGGGCATCGCCGTGGCGGACCGCCTTGACCAGCGGCGTTCCCGCGGGATCGCCCATCAGCACGGCCAGCATGTCTCCGCGCGCGCCGAGGATTTGCGCCGCGGCGATCGCCGCCCCCGGCATGTCGCTTTCGAGAGCCTGGAGGAGCACCTGGTCGACGGTCTTCAGGCCGGCGGCGGCGGCGATCCCGGCCGGCGAATCGGCCTCGATTCGCAGCGGTTGGCCGAGGCCCGCCCGGCGAGCGGCGTTCTCGAGCGCCGTCAGCAGGTGGAACAGTCGCACCTGGTCGTCGGCCGGGGCCACGCGGTGGGCGCCGGCCGCGAGGCGGGCGGCCAGCGCCAGGCGGGCGTCGTCCACGCGGCGCTGCTCGGCCAGCGGCCGAGCAGCCGCCACATCCCACGTCCAGAAGGTCACGTTGCCGTCGAGGTCCTCAGGGAGGTTCCGCCGCCCGGCCAGATAGTCGCGGGCCTCGCGGAGCAGCATCGCCGCCGCTTCCGCCCGGTTGGGAACCGCCATGCCGAGTGTCGCCAACGCGCGGGTCGCCATCGTGCGGACTTGAGGATCTTCGTCCGGATCGAGGGTCGAGGCCAGGTAGAAGGGCATCAGCTGCCGGGCGGGCAGACCCGCCAGGGTCTGGATCGCGCTGCCGCGCAGGGACGCGTCCGGGCTCTCCAGCGCGGCCAGCAGGGGCGCGGCGGCCGGCATCCCGAAGCGGACCAGCGCAGCGCGGATCATGTCGCGCTGGCCGGCTCTCGCCGGGTCGGCCAGGGCGCCGATGAGCACCGGCAGCGCGGCCTTGCCCCCTTCAAGCAGGCCCTGCATCGCGGCGCGGCGCTTCACCGCGTCGGCGTCGGAGAGCCCGTCAACCAGGCCTTCCAAGCGGGCGGTATCCTGCCGGACGGTTCGGACCGCTTCGAGGACGGCATCGGCAAGCTGTTTCCCCTCCGGCGCCAGCTCGGGCCGACCCGTGAGTTCGACGAACACGGGCGCGCCGAGTTGGGCGTGGAGCGAGACCAACTGGTCCTGGTCGAGATTGGCGGCGAGGACTTCGGACAGGAACCGCTTGGCCAGGTCCGGCCGGTCGAATCCGGTCAGGATTTTTGCCGCGCGGACCTTCTCGGCCGGCGTCCTCGGAGCGGTGGCGAGGATCGCCGCCACCCCCGGACTGTCCGACTCGACGGGCTCCACGGGCACGGGCACGGGCACGGGCACGGGCACTGCGGGCGCGGACTCCGCCGGCGCTGCGACCGGGGGCGCTTGGGCGCCGGAGGACGGCGATCCCAAAACCATCCACGCAGCGATCAGCCAGATTGTCAACCTTAAGGGGTCAGGCATGGCGTGTCTCGTTGTCTGCTGCCAGTGGTGATCCGCAGCGCCGGTGTTCAGCCGCCGGGCGGCGCGGACCGGGTGAAAGCGGCCGTGCGTGCAGCGGCCGCCACGCGGGATTTCCATTCATCGACCTGCCGCCGCACCTCGTCCGGCGCCGTCGATCCGTAGCTCTTCATGGCCGCCACGGCTCGTTGGGCGCCAAGCACCTGGTAGACGCTTTCGTCCAGGCTCGGGTCGGCCGCGCGGAAATCGGCCAGCGGGAGGTCGGCCAGCGGCGCCCCCCGCTTCATTGCCTTGTTGACCAACTGCCCCACCAATCCATGCGCGGTCCGTTGGGGAATGCCGCGGAGGATCAAGTGTTCCATCAAGGTTGTCGCATCCAGATAGCCGCGTTCGAGCCGCGCGGCGATCGATGCCCGCTGCAACTCGGCGCCCGCCACCAGGGGCGCTGCCAGACGGAGCGACTCGTTTACCGTATCGAACGAATCGAACAGTCGCTGCTTGTCCTCCTGCAAGTCGCGATTGTAGGCCAACGGCAGCCCCTTGATCAGCACCAGCAGGCCGGCCAGGTTGCCCACAACCCGGGCGGTCTTGCCACGGATCAGCTCAAGCACGTCGGGGTTCACCTTCTGGGGCATGATCGACGAACCGGTGCAGAAGGTCTGCGGCGGCCGGAGGAAATTGAACTCGGTGGTCGACCAGAGAATCCATTCCTCCGCCCAGGTGCTCAAATGTTCGGCAATGAGGGCCAGGACAAAGGCAAACTCGACCACGAAGTCGCGATCGCTCGAAACATCGAGGCTGTTTCGAGCGACACCGTCGAAACCCAGCCGCCGGGCGGCGTCCTCTCGGTCAATCGGCAGGCTCGTCCCAGCCAACGCGGCCGTGCCCAGGCTCGACACGTTGACTCGGCGGCGGCAGTCGGCCAGCCGATCGCGGTCCCTTTGGTACTTCTCACAGTAAGCGAGCCAATAGTGGGGGGCAAGTACCGGCTGGGCACGCTGCATGTGTGTATAGCCGGGCAGGATCACGTCGAAGTCGGCATCGCAGCGGCCGACAAAAGCCGCCTGCAACTCCGCCAGCGCAAGGTCAACCTCGTCGATCGCATCGCGGACCCAGAGCCGCATGTCGGTCGCCACCTGGTCGTTTCGGCTGCGGCCGGTGTGCAGTTTTCGGCCCACGTCGCCGATCCGATCGATCAGCGCCCGCTCGATGTGCATGTGGATGTCTTCCAATTCGATCGAGAATTGGAGGCGGTCCTCCTCGATCTCTCGCTGGATTTCGCAGAGGGCCTGCTCAATCTGTTGGCACTCGCCCTGGTCAAGAAGCCCAACCCGGCACAACATTTGCGCATGGGCGATCGAACCACGGATGTCGTGGGCATAGAGCCGGCGGTCGAAACTCACGCTCTCGGTGAACCGCTCGACCCGCCGATCGGTCGCCTGATCGAAGACTCCTCCCCAGGCCTTGTTCGCCACTTCCGTCTCCCCGGTGAACGAAAAGGATCAAAGCTCAAGATCCAATTTTCAAGGTTCAAACCCTAAAATTCAGTGTGCCAGCACGAACCACCGTCTTGTCCTCATCTTGGCCATTGGGAATTGAGCCTTGAAGCTTGTCCGAAAAGGACCAAGAAAAGCACGCCAAAATATTAACTGTAAACAGCTTACGGCGAGGTGTCAATCTTCATCCCGAGCCGGTTCCAAGCCGGACGAAGTCAATTGTTTACCTCTTTAGAGGGGATCGGGAGATTGGCTCGCGGATGGCAACGCTACGAATTGCCGATGGCGGTTTGGGGACGATCCATTTGGACTGCGGCGGGTTTCGTGACCTTACTGGGGTGTCACCCGGACGGGCAGAATGCCCCGCCAAAAGTGGGGATCACCAGGCAAAAGTCTCTTCGACGGCCAATGCGAAGCCGGGCAGCAGGGCCGGTTCGGTGACCGTATCATCGCGGGCAAAGACTGCCGGCTCGGAGCCGGTTCTGTGGACCGTGATGCTCCTGGTTTCTGGATTTACGTCCCATACCACTTGAACGCCCAGCCGCAGGTAATCGGCAATCTTCTCAGCCACCGCGTTGGGCCGATCGTCGGGCGAGCGGATTTCCACGGCCAGGTCCGGTGGGCCTGGGAAATAGCCTTGCGGCGGGACGGAAGGTATCCGCTGTCTGCAGACGAAGGCGACATCCGGCGACCGGACGGTGTCGGGAAATCGCTCGAGTCTAACCGATCCTGCAGGGGTTAACAACGCGATGGCACAATCCAGGCACTTGAAAGTCTCTCCTCCGGCGTGATAAATTCATGGGATTTTAGGGAGACCGACCCCCGCTCGCGGTGGGCTGCAGCCCCCAACCGGTTCGCCGCGCGGGCTTGCCTCGCGATTGGAAGAGGAACTGATCACGTGCCACGACGAAACGACCTCCGCAAGATCCTGTTGATCGGCTCCGGGCCGATCATCATCGGCCAGGCGTGCGAATTCGACTATTCGGGAACCCAGGCGTGCAAGGCCCTCCGTGAGGAGGGCTACGAGGTGGTCCTCGTCAATTCGAATCCGGCGACGATCATGACCGACCCGGCGACGGCCGATCGGACCTACATCGAGCCGCTCACCTGGCCGATCGTCGCCAAGGTGATCGAGAGGGAGCGGCCCGACGCCCTGCTGCCGACGCTTGGCGGGCAGACCGGTTTGAACCTGGCGATGGACCTGGACCGCCACGGCGTGCTGGCCAAACACGACGTGGAGATGATCGGCGCCAGCGCGGAAGTCATCGCCAAGGCCGAGGAGCGCGACCAGTTCAAGGCGGCGATGGAAAAGATCGGTCTGGGCGTCTGCCGCGGCCAGACCGTCTCCACCTTGGAGGATGCCAAGCGGGTGCTCGACCAGATCGGGCTGCCCTGCGTCGTGCGGCCGAGCTTCACCCTCGGCGGCAGCGGATCGAGCATCGCCTACAACCGGGCGGAATTCAACGACCTGGTCGCGCACGGACTGGCCGCGTCGCCGGTCCACGAGATTCTGCTCGAGGAGTCGGTGATCGGCTGGAAAGAGTACGAGATGGAGGTGATGCGCGACAAGGACGACAATGTCGTGATCATCTGCTCGATCGAGAACTTCGACTCGATGGGCGTGCACACCGGCGACTCGATCACCGTCGCCCCGGCCCAGACGCTGACCGACAAGCAATACCAGCGGATGCGCGACGCCTCGCTGGCCGTGATCCGCGAGATCGGCGTGGAGACGGGCGGCTCGAACATCCAGTTTGCCGTCAATCCCAGGGACGGCCGGATGGTGGTGATCGAAATGAACCCCCGCGTCAGCCGCTCCAGCGCCCTGGCCTCCAAGGCGACCGGCTTTCCGATCGCCAAGATCGCCGCCAAGCTGGCCGTCGGTTACCGTTTGCATGAACTGTCCAACGACATCACGCGGAAGACCCGCGCCTGCTTCGAGCCGACGATCGACTACGTGGTCACGAAGATCCCCCGCTTCGCCTTCGAGAAATTCCCCGAGGCCAACGCCGACCTGACCACGCAAATGAAGAGCGTCGGCGAGACGATGGCGATCGGGCGGACGTTCAAGGAGTCGTTCCAGAAGGCCCTCCGCGGCCTGGAGGTGGGCAGCTTCGGGTTCGGCTGCGACGCCAAGGACCGCTGGGGCACGCCCGAGCAGCCGTCGATCGACGAGGTCCGGGCGAAAGTCGGCCGGCCGGGCGATCAGCGGGTATGGTATCTCCGCTATGCCCTGAAGTACGGCATCTCGATCGAGGAGCTCCACGAAGCGACGGCGATCGATCCCTGGCTTCTCGGCAACCTGGCCGAGATCGTCGAACTGGAAAACGAGCTCCGCACGAAGGCCTCGCTCAGCCGGGTCGATGACGCCCTGCTCCGCAAGGCCAAGCAGTTCGGCTTTTCCGACCGCCAGCTCTCGGCGATCTGGAACGAGGCGGAAATGGAGATTCGCGCCGAGCGGAAGCGGCGCGGGATCGTCGCCACCTACAAGGCCGTCGATACCTGCGCTGCCGAGTTCGAGGCATATACACCCTACTATTATTCAACTTACGAAGACCCGATCGAAACCGCTGCGGAGAATGTCCCGCCCGGCCACGAGGCGCTCGCCCGGGCAACCGGCCGGGGCGACGGGCGCTGGGCGTACCTGGAGGATGAAGTGCCGCCCAAGACGCCCGGCCGGCGGCGGGTGATGATCCTCGGCGGCGGCCCCAACCGGATCGGCCAGGGGATCGAGTTCGACTACTGCTGCTGCCACGCCAGCTTCGCCCTCCGCGAACTGGGCATCGAGTCGATCATGGTCAACTCGAACCCGGAGACGGTCAGCACCGACTACGACACGAGCGACCTGTTGTTCTTCGAGCCGCTGACGGCCGAAGACGTGCTCAACATCCACGACCGGGTCCAGCCCGACGGCGTGATCGTCCAGTTCGGCGGCCAGACCCCGCTGAACCTCGCCCGGGTCCTGTCCAACGCGGGCGTTCCGATCATCGGCACGAGCGTCGATACGATCGAGACGGCCGAGGATCGCGAGAAGTTCAAGAGCCTGCTGGAGCGCCTCGGCCTCAGGCAGCCGGCCAGCGGGATCGCGCGGAACCTGGCCCAGGCCCGGGCCGAGGCCGCCAAGGTCGGTTTCCCCGCGCTCGTCCGGCCGAGCTTCGTGCTCGGCGGCCGGGCGATGGAAATCTGTTACTACTCGGCCCAGTTCGAGAAATTTGTCGCCGAGGCGTTCCTCGTCTCCGAAGGCCAGCCGGTGCTCATCGATCGCTTTCTCGAAGACGCGATCGAGATCGACGTCGACGCAATCGCCGACGGGGAGCGGGTGATCGTCGCCGGCGTGATGGAGCACATCGAAGAGGCCGGCGTCCACTCCGGCGACTCGGCCTGCGCGATCCCTCCCTACAGTCTGCCCGGCCCGGTCGTGGCGGAGATCCGCGCGGCGACCGGCGCCCTGGCCCGGCAGCTCCACGTCCAAGGCCTGATGAACGTGCAGTTCGCCGTGAAGGAAGAGAACGAGCGGCCCGTGCTGTACGTGATTGAAGTCAATCCCCGCGCCAGCCGGACCGTGCCGTTCGTCTCCAAGGCGACCGGCATGCCGCTGGCCCGGCTCGCCGCCAAAGTGATGGCCGGCGCGACCCTGCCGGAACTCGGCTTCTACCGCGAGCCGATCCCGGCCCACGTCTCGGTCAAGGAAGCCGTCTTTCCGTTCGTCAAGTTCCCCGGCGTGGATATCGTGCTCGGGCCGGAAATGAAATCGACCGGCGAGGTGATGGGCGTCAGCGAGCGGTTCTCAATCGCGTTTGCCAAGAGCCAGCTTGCGGCGGGCACCGTGCTGCCGGCCGAGGGGAAGGTCTTTGTCAGCGTTGCCGACAGGGCGAAGGACCACGTCGTCGGCCTCGCCAAGCGGCTCGAGCGGCTCGGCTTCGAACTGCTGGCCACCCGCGGCACCGCGGCCAGGCTGGCCGAAGCCGGCGTCCGGGTGACGCGGCTGAAGAAGGTCCAGCAAGGGCATCCGAATGTCATCGACTACATCCGCAACGGCGAACTCGCCCTGGTGATGAACACTCCCAGCGGCAAGGGCGCGCGGACCGACGAGGGGCGGATCCGCGCTACGGCCGTGGCGCATGGGGTGCCCTGCCTGACCACGATCCAGGCCGCCGATGCGGCCGTCCGGGCGATGGAGGCGATGCGCGAAGAGGAGATGGAAGTCCACGCCGTCCAGGACCGCTTCCCGAACTATGGCGGACCGCAGAGTCCATCTCCTTAAGGCGGCGCCGAGGGGCCATTGTCGGGGGGGAAACGGCCGTTGCCGCTTGCGGAGGCCGGCGCACGGCCCGGCCGCGGAAATCTGGGGTCCGGAGAGACGCGTCCACGGGCGTTGCCGCGAGCATTTTGGCGCAAGGCAGGGGAGCTGGCGCGCTTGCCCGATCGGACCGGGCCGCGGATAATGGATTGTGGGGGGACCCGACAGCCGCTGTGTCTTGACGTGGAGGGCTAGGTATGTCTCGGCCATCGATCGGGTGGTCTGTTGGCGCTGCCGCGCTGCTCGGGGTGTTGATCTTCAGCGAGCCTGCCTTGGCGCAGTTTGCCGATTCCACCCGCCGCAGCATGGGAAATCTCGCCCCGAACCCCTCGCGGCGGAGCATGGGGAATCTGAACCCGAATCCGTCGCAGCGGAGCATGGGGAACCTCCGCCCGGAGATCCGGCAGAGTCAAACGCCCGAATCGTTGGATTCGGGAAGCGCCACGGTGGTGTTGCCGAATCCACATTACCCGGGCTATTATCACCGCCCCGGTTACTACTACGGCCCGCGTGCTGTCTACCCGGGCTACGGGTCCTATGTCTACCCTTACGGGTACGCGAGCGATTATTACCATCCGCTGGGCTATTACCACGGCTACTACGTGGCGCCGCCGCCGTTGTTCATGCCGGCACAAACGCTCTTCGGCCCGCAGGCCACCCGCCGGTTCATGGGGCGATGATTCACAACGGCACATGCCGCAACGACCGATCCCCGCCTGGGTGCGGCGGGACGAACCGATCCGGCCGGGCTCTGCGCTGGCAACGATGCCAGGCGTGGCGGATCGCCGTGCCGCGAGAGCCGGCGGCAGCCCTGTCCCCGAGGGCTGAACAAGCGGCCACGGGGGCAGGGCCGCCGTGGCCGGGTGCTTGTCGTCGCGCGCCGCGCCGGCGGGCAGCGGCTATTCGGCCTTGACTTCGATCCGCCGGGGTTTGACGGACTCGGCCTTGGGAAGGTGCAGCGTGAGAACGCCATTCTTCATCTCGGCCGAGATCTTGGCGGCGTCAACCGCCTCGCTGATGCGAAATTCGCGGTAATAGTCGCCCACGCCGTACTCGCTGTAGATCGGTTCCCGCCCGTCGTGCCTGGGGGGCACCTTGGCGTGAACCAGCAAGTGATCGTTTTCGAAACGGATGTCGAGGTCTTCCGGGCCCACGCCGGGCAGGTCCCCATAGAGCGTCAGCTCATCGTCCGTTTCGAGGATGTCGAATCGCGGCGTGTAAGTCACCGTGCCGCGGGTCTGCTCCACGGCGGGCAGTTGATCGCGAGTGTCCTGCTTCACTATTTCGCTCATGGTTATGTCTCCTGTTCTCTGAAACCAAGGGGGCCGTGCCGATCGGCCTCCGCCGCTCTGCCTCAGCCCGTCTTGACCGTGATCTTCTTCGGCCGCGCCTCTTCCCGCTTGGGAAGCTTGATCGTCAGAACGCCCAGCTTCAGCGACGCCTCCACCTTGTCGGGATCGACCGGCTGGGGCAGCGTGATCATGCGGGTGAACTCGGCGGCCGTCCGCTCGCGCCTGTGCCAGACGCCAGCTTTGCCATCCGGCTGCTTGCGGGTCCCCTTGATGCTGAGCTGATCGTTTCCCGTCACGAGGATTTCCAGGTCGGGCAGCTCCATGCCGGGAAGCTCGGCCTCGACATACA
>Ga0123332_1003761_pt1 | contig 13689 bp, 15 predicted proteins | sample BioC12SIPDNA_4_FD_89958 | JGI IMG/M metagenome (GOLD analysis project Ga0123332, IMG submission 89958) | Anaerobic biogas reactor microbial communites from Washington, USA - Biogas_R2_A C12 SIP DNA | ecosystem: Engineered > Bioreactor > Anaerobic > Unclassified | place: Washington, USA...
CTCGTGGTGGAGCTGAGGGGATTCGAACCCCTGACCTTCTGAATGCCATTCAGACGCGCTCCCAACTGCGCCACAGCCCCACGAAGGTCGCGCCCGGATGACCGGGCGAACGTCAGTGTAACAGAGCAGAGCGCGCCGCTGCAAACACGCGCTGCGTAAGGGCCGGGACGCGCGAACCGTGACCTCGGCCGCCCCGCCCAGCCGCGGCGGCCTTGACCGAGGTCAACGCCCGCGAACGCGACCGAGCATTACCTTCCGGTCAGCCATGGCCGACCCCAGCACCACCACCCATGCGCTGCCGGCAGCCGGCGCGGCCGCGGGCGCGTGCCTCCTCGGCGCCCAGGTCACCGTGCAGGTCCGGACCGAGACCCCGCTCCTGCCGAAGATGGCCTTCCTCCTCATCTCGATCGCCTCGCTCCTCGGCGTGCTGTTCACGGGGCGGGTGCACGGCCTCGAGGGCTTCGCGCTCGTCTGGCGCTGGACCGCCTTCTGGAGCCTGGCGCTGCCCACGGGCATGCTCGCGTGGCGGCTCTTCTACCTCCGGCGCCGCGAGGAGGGGCTGGACCCCGAGCGCGTGGCGGCGCTGCACGACTCGCTCCTGGACCGCGTGAGGCTGCTCGGGCGCTACCTCGCTCCCCTGCTCGTCGCGGGCGCGACCGCCCCGTTGGTGGTTGGCTACCTCGCGCCCTCGGAGTCGTCGTTCCTGCTCCTCGGCGGCCTGGCGCTGGCCGTCCTCGTGACCCGCGCGCACGTCAGCCGGGCCGCGGCCTGGGCGGGCCTCGCGCTCGGTGCCGGCCTGCTCGGGGTGTGGTCGTGGGCCGACAGCGCCGGGTCCGGGTACCTGACTGTGGTCAGGACGGCTCACCTGTGGGCGTTCGCGGCGTGGCTGGGCGGAGCGCTCTTCAACCTGGGCGCGGCCGTGCCGGCCGGCCGTAGGCACCCGAACCTCGACGCGGTCGTCGCGGGGGCGCGTCAGCTCGAGCGCTTCCGCTGGGTGGTGCGGACCTCCCTGCCGACAATCGTGCTGACGGGCCTGTGGATGGCGCTGCGGTACGGCGGCGTGCTGAGCCCGTTCTGGCGCGACGGCATCGGCCTGCTCGTGCCGCTGAAGCTGGGACTGATCGCGGCGCTCGTCGTCATCTTCATCACCTGCCCGCTCTACCGGGCCTGCTCGCCGGTCAGGGGCGTGTGCGACCTCGACGACCTCAGGGAGGGAGGCGGGTGACGAGGACCGGCGCGCCGGCCAGGAGCGAGCGGGCGGCCGGCGCCACCATCCACCGCCTCGACAACCGCGGCACGTCGTGCGCGATCGGGCTCGTCCGCATCCAGGAGCGCCTCGCCGCGATGCCCTTGGGCGACAGCCTCGAGGTCGTCACCCGCGACCGCTTCGCCCCCTACGAGGTGCCCATCTGGGTCGAGCGCCACGGCCTCGAGCTCACCTCGCAGGAGCGCCGGGGGTTCTGGGTCTTCGCGTCGACGACCTTCCGCATCCGGAAGACCGCGGAGGTCCCGCCGCCACGCGGCTAGCGGCCAACGCGACCCCCAACCGCAGCGCGGCTAGCGGCCACCACCGCGCCCCCCGCGGCTAGCGGCCGCGAGGGCCAAGAGCCCCGTCCCCGTGGGGCCGGAGGCACGCCCCGGTGAACCGGAGGTTAGCGGGCGTTGGGGCTCGCGTCAGGTTCCTGTAAGGACCGAACCCGCATCCTTGTCGCGTGACCCTAGATCCCAGGAGACCGAAGCCCGCCATCCGCGTCGAGCGCCAGGGCGCGCGCCTCCTCGTGGGCTCTCGCGTCACGCGCCAGGAGGCCTCGCGGCCCCTGACGCTCGGGGACACGCTGGCGTCACTGAGCCACGCGCTCGACGTGAGCGAGGGCCACCAGCACGAGCACGCGCTCAAGACGGCGATCGTCGGCCTGCGGGTCGGCCGCCGGCTGGGCCTGCCCGAGCGGCACCTCGAGGACCTCTACCACGCCCTGCTGCTCAAGGACCTGGGCGCCTCCGCGAACTCGGCGCAGCTCTACCACCTCTTCGGCCGCGACGACGCGCGGCTGCGGCGGGCGCTCAGGCGCCTCGACGTCGAGCGCATCCGCGAGGGCAGCACGCTGGTGTTCAGCCAGCTCGTCGGCGCGGTGAAGGGCCCGTGGCGGCTGAAGTACCTGCTCGACCTCGGGCTCGGGCGCTTCGACCTCGTGGCGCACCTGGCGCGCACGCACGCCGAACGCGGCGCGAGGCTCGCCGCCGACATGGGGCTCGGCAGCGGCGTGGCCGCGGCGATCGCGGCCTCGTCCGAGCGCTACGACGGCAGCGGCGCACCCGCCGGGGCGGCCGGCGAGGCTATCCCCCTGGCAGGTCGCATCGTCGCGCTCGCCCAGGCGGTCGCGCAGCACTTCGCCGAGGACGGCCCGCGCGCGGCGGTCGAGCTCGTCAGGAAGCACTCGGGCTCGTGGTTCGACCCGGACGTCGTCGCCGCGTTCGAGGACCCGGTCGTCTCCGGCGACCTGGACGAGGCGCTCAGGCACGACCGCGCCTGGCACTCGCTGGCGGCGGTGGCCCCGCGCGAGGAGCCCCTGCACGTCGACGACGAGCGCCTGGGCCGCGTGGCCGACGTCTTCGGCCGCGTGATCGACGCGAAGTCGGCGTGGACAGCGCGGCACTCGAGCCGCGTGAAGCAGGTGGCCCTGGGCATGTTCGACCAGGTCGTCGCCCCCGGCGACGAGCCGGCCAGGCGCCGCGCCCTCGCCCGCGGGGCGGCGCTCCACGACGTGGGCACGCTCGGCGTGTCGAACGCCGTGCTGGAGAAGGGCGGCGCGCTCGACGAGGTCGAGCTCGAGGTCGTGAGGCGCCACACCGCCTACGGCGAGCACATCCTGTCGTGGGCCGACGCCTACGCCGAGGTCGTGCCCCTCGCCGCCGGCCACCACGAGCGTCCCGACGGACGCGGCTACCACGGCGCCGTCCCCGCCGACCTGCTGCCGTTCGACGTCAGGCTGCTCGCCGTCGCCGACCAGTTCGAGGCGCTGACCTCGCCGCGGCCCCACCGCGACCCGTTCGCGCCCGAGGAGGCGCTCTCCATCCTCGCTGCCGAGGCCGGGTCGGGCGTCGACCAGGCTGCTCTCCAGGCCCTCGAGCGCTACCTCGCGACGCCGGAGGCGGCCGAGGTGCTGAGGACCGAGCGGTTCGACCCCGAGGAGATGCTCGTCATCGCCTGAGCACCGTCACGGGGCCGCCGGCCACGGCGAGCGCCGGTTCGTGGGCAGGGCGCGCTGCGGTACAGCGGCCTGTTCAGCGCACGACGCGAGGGAACCAGAGGAAGGCCCGGGCGCAGCGGCCCGGGCCAGTTACGTCGGTGGTTCGGAGCGGCCCCTGCGGGCCGGAGCTCAGCCCTTCTGCTGCTCGCGCGCGGCGCGTGCGGCGGCGCGGTCCTCTTCCTGGCGCGCCAGGTCGGTCTTGAGGCGAGCGGCCTTGCCGCGCAGCTCGCGCAGGTAGTAGAGCTTCGCGCGGCGGGACCGGCCGCGGCGCACGACCTCGATCTTGCTGATCAGCGGCGAGTTGAGCGGGAAGATGCGCTCGACGCCCTCGCCGAACGAGACCTTGCGGACGGTCACGGTGCTGCGGGCGCCACGGCCGTTCTTGCGCGCGATGACGACGCCCTCGAAGGCCTGGACGCGGGTCCGGTTGCCCTCGGTGACCTTGTAGTCGACACGGATCGTGTCACCGGTGTCGAACTCGGGGATGTCGTCCCGCAGGAAGGGCTGCTCGATCGAGCGCAGGATGGCGCCTTTGTTGTACTTCATCGCAAGTTCTCGATTCCCGGTGGACTACCGTGTGAGCTTCACGTTGGTGCCGCCGCGCGCGGCCGGAGGCCGGCGGCCGGCAAAGCCTTGCTATCTTAGCCGAACGGGCCGGAGCCTTTCAACAGCCGCGCGCACGTCAGAGGCGCGAACGGCGCCGGCCGAGCGGAGGCGAGAGCTTGTCAGTCCCGACGCGCGGCGTCCATCACGTCTCCGGCATCAGCGGCCGGCCGCAGGAGACCATCGAGTTCTACTACCGGGTCATCGGCCTGCGCGTGGTCAAGCGCACGGTCAACTACGACGACCCCCGCACGTACCACCTCTACTTCGGGGACGCCTCCGGCAGCCCGGGCAGCCTGCTCACGTTCTTCCCCTGGCCGGGCGCCGGCCCGGGGCACCCGGGCGCGTCGGGCACCGAGGAGGTCACGCTGCGGGTGCCAGAGGGCGCCCTCGACTACTGGCGCGACCGCCTGGCGAGGCACGAGCTGGAGCACGCGACCGTCACGCGGTTCGGCCGCGAGGTCGTCCGGTTCGCCGACCCCGATGGCACCCGCCTCGCGCTGGTGGCCGGCGAGGCCCCTCCCCTGCCGCCACCGCCGCCCGGCGCCGAGCCCTCCAGCCTGCTCACGCCGACGCGCTACTTCGCTCCCGCCGGCATCGCCCCCGAGAACGCGGTGATGGGCATCGACGCCGTCACCTACGCCACGCCCGACCTCGCCGCCGCCGAGGCGCTCCTGACCGGCGTGCTGGACCTCGAGGCGAGCGCGCGCGAGCCGGGACGGGTCCGCCTCACGCCCGCCGGGGACGGGGCAGGGTCCGCCCGGGCCCTCGAGCTCGTCGCCTCGTCGGCGGAGGGGCCCGGCCGGATCGGCCGGGGCAGCTACCACCACGTCGCCCTCGAGGTCGAGGACGACGAGGCCCTCGAGGCCGCCAGGGCGCGCGTCATGGCAGAGGGCGTCCCCACCACGAAGGTGCGGGCCCGCACGTACTTCAACAGCGTCTACTTCCCCGGGCCCGGCGGGGGCGTGATCGAGCTCGCCACCAGGGGGCCGGGCATGACGGCCGACGAGCCCCTCGAGGAGCTCGGGCTCGCCTTCAAGCTGCCCGCCTGGCTCGAGCCGGAGAGGCAGGCGATCAGGGCCCAGCTCCCGGTCACGGCGAGCCCCGAGTACACCCACCTCTACCGATGAGGCGTGGGGCCTGGCTGGCGCTGGTCTTCGGCGCGGGCGGGCTCGCGGTCACCCTGTGGCTGCTCGGCGAGGACCTGGGGTCGCTCGGCCGCGTGCCGGCGTGGGCGTTCGCGGTCGGCGCCGCCCTCGTCGTCGTCAACTACGCCGCCGGGGCCGTCCGCCTGCGGCTGCTCACCGCCCTCGGCGGTCGCCCCCTCCCGCTGGGCGCCTGCCTGCGCGCCTACGCGCTGGGGCTGTTCACCGCCGCGATCACGCCGGGCAGCGCCGGCCAGGCGCCCGCCGTGGCCCTGGCCCTGATGCGCGACGGCCTCACCGGGGCGGCGGCATGGTCGGTGAACGTCTACGTCTGGGTGCTCGACCTGGCGTTCCTCGCCTACTCCGTGCCGCTGAGCCTGCTGCTGATCGGCCGCTCGGTCGTGCCCCTCTCTAGCGCCGAGCTCGTCGTGTTCGCCGCGGCGGTCGCCGCCCTGGCCGCGTTCCTGATGTGGGTCCTCACGTTCCGGCTGCGCTGGGTCACGCGCCTGGGGAGGTCGCTGTTCTCGCTGCGATGGCTCGAGCGCTGGCGCGGGTCGGCGCTGCCGTTCTTCGAGCGCGTCGAGTCCGCCTCCGACGAGATCATGCGCGGCACCTTCGCCCAGCGAGTCGTACTGCACGCGCTGACCGCCGTCGTGTACCTGAGCACGCTGACGACCTTCTGGGTGATGGTCGCGGCCGTCAGGCCTGGCGCGCCCTACCTCACGACCCTCGCGGTCGCGCAGCTCCCCACCGTGCTGGCCACGTTCATGCCCACGCCCGGCGGCGCCGGGATCCTCGAGATCGTCACGGCGTCGCTGTTCCTGACCGGCACCGCCGACGGCCGGCCGGGCGGCGGCATCGACAGGGCGGCGGGCGGGACGATCGCCGCCGCGATCCTCGGCTGGCGCCTATTGACGTTCTACACGCGGTTCGTGACCGGCCCGATCGCCGGCGCCACGTTCGCGCGGCCCGCCGTCGAGGGGGGCGGCGAGGCCGGGGCGGGCTGACCGCCGAGAGGCAGCGCTAGACCAGGGCCTACCTGGCCGCGCCTCAGCGCCGCCACGGCATCACGCGCCGCTCGACGGCCTGCAGCAGCGCGGTCATCCCCACGCCCAGCGCCATGATCACGAGCAGCGCGGCGTACATCTTGGGCGTCGACAGCACCTGCCAGTGGTAGTAGACGAGGTACCCGACCCCCGTCTGCGAGCGCACGAACTCGACGGCGACGATCACGATCAGGGCCGTGCCGAGGGCGAGCCGCAGGCCGTTGAAGACGATCGGCATCGCGCCGGGCAGGATCACGTGCCGGAACATCTGCCACCGGTTGGCGCCGAAGTTGCGGCCCGCCTGCACCAGCACGGGGTCGATGCCCTGCACGCCGGCCATCGTCGAGAGGGCGACGAGGAAGAACGCCGAGATGGCCACGACCGTGACCTTCGGGCCCTCGCCGAACGGGTCGGCGAACACGAGCATGAGGAGGGGGAACACCGCGATCTTCGGCAGCACGTAGATCGCCGACATCGTCGCGTCGAGCATCGCCCGCACGGTCCGGTTCAGGCCCATGACGATGCCGATGACCACGCCCGGCACGGCGCCGAGCGCGAAGCCGGCGAGCACCCGCGAGAGCGTCGCCCACAGGTGGCTCTCGGCGAACGTGGCGCTCACGCCGGTCCAGCCCTCCGCGGCCACGCGCGCCGGCAGCAGCCACGGCCGGCCCAGCAGCGAGAGGCCGCTGAAGCGGTCGACGTTCACGGTCAGGTCCCACAGCGCCACGGCGATCACCGTCGGCGGCGGGAACCAGCGGGCGTTGAGGATCCCGCCGCGCGACAGCCACTCCCAGGCCGCGAGCAGCAGGAGCGGGAAGAGCCAGCCGAGCGCCGCCTGGTAGCCGCGCTGCAGCCGGAACGGCAGGCGCCGCTCGAGAGCCTCTGCGGCGAAGACCAGCAGCGTGAACTCGGCGGCGAGCAGGGCCCACCACCACTCGCGCCACAGGCCCAGCGCCGTTGCCAGCAGCGCGAGCACGACCATCGCCGCGACGGGCCAAGCCAGGTCGCCGGCGGGCGGGGCATTCCCTCCCGGGGCGGGCACCGCGGCGCGGGCGCGCGTGGCGCTCACCGCGACCGCCCCGGAGCCGGCGGCACGGCCGCCGCGCGGCAGGAGAGGAGCCCGCTCACGCCCGGGCCCTCGACGGGCGCGCCGCGAGAGCGCCGCTCACGCCTGCGCCTCCATCGCGCGCCTGACCTCGTCCTTGAGCTCGTCCCAGATCGCGCCGGTCAGCTCGGCGAAGCGCCGGCTCTGCGTCGTGCCCAGGTCGCGCGGACGCGGGAGGTCGACGACGAACTCGGCCTTCTTCGTGCCCGGGTGCGCGGTCATCAGCACGACGCGGTCGCCGAGGAGCACCGCCTCCTCGATCGAGTGCGTGACGTAGAGGACCGTCTTGTGAGTCTCCTCCCAGAGCCGCAGCAGCTCCTCCTGGAGCACGGCGCGGGTCTGGGCGTCGAGGGCCCCGAGGGGCTCGTCCATCAGCAGCACCTGCGGGTCGTTCGCCAGCGCCCTGGCGATCGACACGCGCTGCTTCATCCCGCCCGAGATCTGGGCGGGGTAGTAGTCGGCGAAGCGCTTGAGGCCGACCTTCGCGAGCCACCTGTCGGCGACGGCCAGGCGCTCGCCCCGCCCGACGCCGCGCATCTGCAGCCCGAAGGCCACGTTGTCGCGCACGGTCTTCCACGGGAAGACCGCGTACTCCTGGAACACGACGTTGTTCAGCGGCCGGCTCGGGTCGGGCCCGGGGACGATGTACGCCTCGCCGCCTGACAGCGTCTCGAGGCCGGCCAGGATGCGCAGGAACGTCGACTTGCCGCACCCCGAGGGGCCGACGAGGCAGACGAACTCGCCCTCCCTGACGTCGAGGTCGAACCCCTCTATCGCAGGGACGTCGCCCGCCAGCGACGGGTAGACCTTCCGCGCCGCGCGGGCGACGACCTTGGCTTCCACTCCCGTTCTCACCTCTCCTGCGCCGGTCGCGCCGGCGCCCGCGGCGGCCGCGAGGACCTCGCCCGGCGCGCGGCGGCGCCCGCGGCGAGGGCCTCACGGCGCAGCGGCTGACCGGTCATCACCCCGGCCGCCCGCCGGGCGTCAGGGCTGGTACGGACCCGCCATCTCCAGCGCCCAGGCGGCGAAGTCCTCGACGATGACCTTCCCGAGGTCGATGGGCTCGTCGTAGTCGGTGCGGCCGTTCTCGCGGTGGACGCGCTCGACGTCGGCGAGGCCGTCGACGGGGATCGTCAGGTCGGGGTCGTAGAGGACGGGCGTGCCGGTGCGGACCGCCTCCTCCGTCGAGTTCACGTAGGTCAGGTAGGCCGCGATGTTCTCGGGCGCGAGGTAGTCGTCGCCCTGCATCATGCGGGCCGCCTCGAGGAGCGCCAGCGCGAAGCGCTGGGCGACCTCGGGCCGTTCCTCGAGGAACTGGCCCGATCCGACGAACGCGACCGTCATCAGGCCGGGCACCAGGTCGGTGGCCAGCGTGACGCCCGTGCCGTCGGCCTCGATCTGCTCGGCGTAAGGGGAGCCGAGCACGGCCGCGTCGATCGAGCCGTTCGCGAAGCCGGCCGGCATGTCGGCGTTGCCGAGGTTGATCGGCTGCACGTCGCGGATCGTCAGGCCGCCGCGCTCGAGCGCCTTCGCCGCCAGGTACTCGCCGCCGGAGCCGGGGCCGCCGGCCATCGCTACGGTCCGGCCGCGCAGCTCCTCGATCGTGTCGACGGCGCCGGAGTCGTAGAGGTCCTTGCGCACCATGAACTTCGTCGGGCTGTTCTCGAACGGCTCGAGGCCGCCGGGGGCGAACACCTTGATGTCGATGCCCTGGTTCCACCCGTTCCACAGGGAGGTCACGATCGCGATGCCGCCGACGTCGATCTGGCCCTGCTCGAGGAACGCGATCGCCTCGGTGCCCGACGCGACGATGTCGATCTGGACGTCGAGCCCGTACTTCTCGAACAGGCCGCGCTCGGCCGCGACGTAGAGCGTCGCGAACTTCAGGATCGGGACCACCGCCACGCGGACGGGCTCGGGCGGGTCGAGGGGTGCCACCTGCTGCTGAGCGCTCGCGACGTTGGCGAGTAGCAGGCCGGCGACTACCGTCGCCGCGACGAGCTTCCGGAGCTTGCCGTAGGACATGCGCTGCCTCCCAGTCCACGCCCGCACCGCCCTGGGGGTGCCGGCGCGCGATAGGCGCACATAGTACCGCCACGAGGGACCAAAGCCCCAAGGCGGCCCGTGTCCGGCTCGGTATCATCGACGGATGATGGCGCGTACGCCCGCCCCGGCCCCACGCGAGGCGGCCGCGTGACCCCCACGCTGCCGCTGGCCTTCGCCGCCGGCGTGCTGTCCTTCCTCTCGCCCTGCGTGCTCCCGCTCGTGCCCAGCTACCTGGCGTACGTCGGCGGCAGCGCGCAGGCCGAGCGCAGCCTCGTCGTGCGCAACGGCCTCTTCTTCACGCTCGGCTTCGGCCTGGTGTTCGTCGCGCTGGGCGCTTCGGCCAGCTTCCTCGGCTCGCTGCTGCGGGGCCACAAGGACCTCCTCACCGTCGTCGGCGGCGTGCTCGTGATCGCGTTCGGCCTCGTGATGCTCGGCGTGATCAAGGTGCCGTTCCTCTACCGCGACTCGCGGCCGCAGTTCCGCGGCGAGAGCAACACGCCCGCGGGCGCGCTGCTGCTGGGCATGGCGTTCGCCGCCGGCTGGACGCCGTGCATCGGGCCGATCCTCGGCGGCATCCTCACGCTCGCGGGCGCCAGCGGCACGCTGGGCCAGGGCGTCGGCCTGCTCGCCGTCTACTCGCTCGGCCTCGCCGTCCCGTTCCTGCTCGCCGCCGCGCTCATCGGGCCCTTCATGTCGTTCTCCAAGGGCTTCAGGCGCTACCTGCCGTGGGTCGAGCGGGTCGCCGGGGGCGTCCTGCTGGTCGCCGGCGTGCTGATGGTGACGGGCACCTACACGACGATCAACGCCTACCTGATCAAGATCACGCCCGACTGGCTGATCTCGCGCCTATGACCCTGGCGGCCCAGGGCGCCGCCCCGGCGGACGCTGCCGGCGGCGTGCCGACACCGGCCGTGTCGCTGCGCGGGGTCGTGCGCCGCATGGGCCGCGACACGGTGCTGAGGGGCATCGACCTCGACGTCGCGCCGGGCAAGCTCGTCGTGCTGCGCGGCAGCAACGGCTCGGGCAAGACCACGCTGCTGCGGCTGCTCGCGACCCGCCTCCGCCCGCACGCGGGCGAGGCGCGCCTCTTCGGCCACGACCTCGTGCGCCGCGCCGAGGCGGCGCGCGCGCGCGTCGGCCTCCTCGGCTCCTCGGGCGGCAGCTACCCGGTGCTGACCGGGCGCGAGAACCTGCGCCTGGCCGCCGCGATCGCCGGCAAGGGCCGCGGAGCCGACGAGGTCGACGCGGCGCTGGCGCGCGTGGGCCTCACGCACGCGGCCGACAAGCTCGTACGCTTCTACTCCAGCGGCATGAAGAAGCGCCTCGGCCTCGCCAGGCAGCTCCTCCTCGACGCCGACCTGTGGCTCCTCGACGAGCCCTACGCCGCGCTCGACGAGGAGGGCAAGCGCCTCGTCGACGTGTGCCTCACCGAGGCGCGCGGCCGCGGGCGCACCGTGCTGCTAGCCTCGCACGAGCAGGACCGGCACGACCTGGCGCCGGACGCGACCCTCGAGCTCGTCGACGGGCGCGTGAGGCTGGCGGCCGCCGCGGCCGCGGTGGTCGGGCCGTGAGCGACCTGGCCGCCGTCATGGCGATCGCCCGCAAGGACCTCCTCCAGGAGCTGCGCAGCAAGGCCGCGACCGTCGCCACCGTGTTCTTCACGGCCACGACGCTGCTGATGATGGCGTTCGCGCTGGGCCGCGAGCAGGGCGTGCTCGAGCGCTCGGCGCCCGGCGTGCTGTGGGTGGCGCTGGTGTTCGCCGGCGTGACCGCCGCCGCCCAGAGCTTCCAGGCCGACCTCGAGGACGGCGCGCTCGACCAGCTCCTCACCTACCCCGTCCCGCGCGCCGCCGTGTACCTGGGCAAGATGCTCGCGACGTGGGCGTACCTCAGCGTCCTCGGCCTGCTCCTCGCCCCCATCGCGACCACGCTCTACGGCGCCGCCGTCACGGGCACGGCCGCGGTCGCGCTGCTGGCGCTCACGGTCGTCCTGGGGGCGTTCGGGTTCGCCACGATCGCGACCCTGTACGCCGCCCTGACCGCGAACCTGCAGGCGCGCGAGGCGCTGCTGCCCGTGCTGATGTTCCCCGTCGTCGTGCCGATCGTCCTCGCGGCGGTGCGCGCCACCGAGTCGCTGCTGGGCGGCACCGGCGGCCCGGTCGGCGACTGGCTGCTGCTCCTGCTCGGCTTCGACCTGGTCTACTTCGTCGTGTGCGCCTCGCTCTTCCACTTCGTGGTGGACGAGTGAGGCTCCGCGGCCGAGGGGTGACGCGGCGCGGCGGCAGGGAGAGGCAGGGGGGGTGACGAAGGTCCGTGGCGGGGCCGGCCGGGCGCGGCGTACGCTCCTGCCTGACACGGGCCGCGTCGTGACGCGGCCTTAGACTTGACTCGTGCCGGCGGCTCCCAGGGCCGCCGCGCCCTAGGAGACGATATGAACAGTACGGTCACGAGCCAGACGAGGCCGCAGAGCCGTCCGCTGTGGCTAACCCTGCTCGGGCTGGCCTGCCTGGTCGGCCTCGCCCTGGGCACGTACCTGGCCCTGGTGGTGAGCCCGCCCGACGTGAACCAGGGCGAGCTGATCCGCATCATGTACGCCCACGTCTCGGTCGCGTGGATCTGCTTCGTCGCCGTGGCGGTCGCGGGCTTCTGGTCGCTGCTCTACCTGTGGCGCGGCCGCGAGCGCGACGACGTGCGCGCCGTCGCCAACGCCGAGGCGGCGCTCGTCTACTCGGCCCTGACGATCACCGGCGGCATGATCTACAGCAAGCCCACGCTCAACACCTACTGGACGTGGGACGCGAAGCTGACGCTCACGGCCATCATGGTCGCGCTGATCGTCGGCTACTTCATCGTGCGCGCGCTGATCGACGAGCCGACGCGGCGCGGCCGGGTCTCGGCGGTGATCATGCTGATCGTCGTCGTGAGCCTGCCGTTCAACTACCTGGCGGCGGAGTGGTTCAGGACCCTCCACCCGCAGAAGAGCATCAACCTCGACGGCAGCGGCGTGACCATGGACCCCTCGATGCTGCGCGTGCTGCTCTTCAACGTCGCGGTGGCCGGCCTGATCTACCTCTACTTCGTCTCCGAGCGCGTGCGCATCGGACTGTTCAAGCTGCCCAGCGGCGCCGAGGAGCAGGCGCCGGTGTCCACGGAGGTCGTCCGTGTTGGCTGACCTGACGCCCAACCAGTGGGTCGCGCTCGCTTGGGCCGAGCTGTTCCTCGTCTACGCCGGCTACTTCGCCTACCTGAGGTGGCTGGCGCGCAAGAAGGCCAAAGCGGAAGGTGAGGAGTGAGGAAGAAGGTCATCTACGCCGTGCTCGGCGTGGCGGTGCTGGCGGCCGCCGGCCTCATGATCGGCAGGGCGCTGCAGACCTCGCTGGTCTACTTCGTGATGCCCAGCGAGTACGCGCGTGACGCCGCCAGCTTCGACGGCAGGCGCATCCGCCTCGCCGGGCTCGTCGAGCCGGGCAGCGTCGCGTTCGACGACGCCGGCCTCGAGCTGTCGTTCAACGTCACCGACGCCATCCAGACGTACCCGGTCCGCTACTCGGGCGCGCCGCCCGACATGTTCCAGGAGAACGGCGGCGTCGTGATCGAGGGCCGGTTCCACGACGGCGTCTTCGTCGGGGACAACCTGCTCGTGAAGCACAGCAACGACTACCACCCGCCCGAGGACGGTCACGTCGACGTGGAGGCGCTGAAGGAGTCGCTGCGCTGAGGGGCGTGACGTGCAGCTAGAGCTCGGCGTCGTCGGCGGCGCCGCGGCGTTCCTGGCCCTCGCCGTCGCGCTCTACGGCGCGGTCGTGGGCTCGGTCGGCGCGGTGCGTCGCGACGCGCGCCTGCTCACCTCGGCGCGCCTGGCGGCGGTCGCCGGCTTCGTCGTCGCGACCGTCGCCGTCGTCGTCATGGAGGCGGCGCTCCTCACCGACGACTTCTCCGTGAGCTACGTCGCGCAGCACTCGCGGATCGCGTCGCCCGTGTGGGTGAAGGTCGTGACGATGTGGGCCGCGCTCGAGGGCTCGATCCTCCTGTGGGCGTGGCTGCTCTCCGGGTACACGGCCCTGGTGGCCGCGATCGCGCCGCTCTCGCCGCTGCGGCCGTGGGCGCTGGTCGTGATGCAGGGCGTCCAGACGTTCTTCTTCTTCGTCCTGGCGTTCCTCGCGAACCCGTTCACCGTGCTGCCGAACCCGCCCCTCGACGGACCCGGCCCGAACGAGCTGCTGCAGAACCACTGGATGATGGCCGTCCACCCTGTGCTGATGTACCTCGGCTTCGTGGGCCTCACGGTCCCCTTCGCCTACGCGCTGGCGGCCCTCATCACCCGCCGCCCCGGCACCGAGTGGATGACCTCGACGCGCCGCTGGACGCTGACAGGCTGGGGCTTCCTCTCGGCCGCGATCGTCGCCGGCGGCTGGTGGAGCTACGAGGTGCTCGGCTGGGGCGGCTACTGGGCGTGGGACCCGGTCGAGAACGTCAGCCTCATGCCATGGCTGACC
>Ga0123332_1003762_pt1 | contig 13689 bp, 7 predicted proteins | sample BioC12SIPDNA_4_FD_89958 | JGI IMG/M metagenome (GOLD analysis project Ga0123332, IMG submission 89958) | Anaerobic biogas reactor microbial communites from Washington, USA - Biogas_R2_A C12 SIP DNA | ecosystem: Engineered > Bioreactor > Anaerobic > Unclassified | place: Washington, USA...
CGAGAAGATGGAAGAACGGTATTCGCTGCTGGCCCGTACCGGCGTCCGGCATATCACCAGCTACAACCAGTTGGGCAAGGAAGAGCTGATCGATCGTCTGCAGCCGGAAACGGACGAAGAACGCGAGTCCATCCCCGAACACCTGCCGTTTATCGTCATCGTGGCGGACGAAATCGCCGACCTGATGATGACGGCCGGCAAGGAGGTCGAACAGCACATCATCCGCCTGGCGCAGAAAAGCCGCGCCGTGGGAATCCATCTGATCCTGGCCACCCAGAAGCCGACCGTCGATGTGATCACCGGCCTGATCAAGTCGAACCTGCCGGCCCGCATCTCGTTTCAGGTGGCCAGCCGCATCGACAGCCGCGTCGTGCTGGACGAGATGGGCGCCGAAAAACTGCTGGGCAACGGCGATATGCTGTTTCTCTGGCCGGGGACCAGCACGCTGCTGCGCGGGCAGGGCACCTACCTGAGCGATGACGAAATCAACGCCGTCGTGGACACCGTCAGCACGGGTGAACAGAACTTCGTCAACGAACTGGTCAACATGAAAGTCGACACGTCGGACGAACCGGCCGACCCGGGGCAGTTCCGCAAACGCGATGAACTCTATGAAAGCGCCATCGACATCGTCATCCGCGAAGGACGTGGCAGCGTCTCGCTGCTGCAACGCGCCCTGGGCATCGGTTACGGTCGCGCTGCCCGACTGGTGGACTTCATGGCCGAAGACGGCATCGTCGGCGAATACAACGGTTCGCAGGCGCGCGAAGTGCTCCTCTCGCTGGCCGACTGGGAACGCATGCAGGGACAGGAGTCTGACCCCACGGCCAGCCCGGCTCGCCAATCCCCATCCCTGTCTCAAGCGGAATCCCAAAACGCACCTAAACCCCAGCCCCAGCCCGCCCCCAAACCCAAACGGTCGCGCGTGATCCGGCCGGAAGCAGACGACTGGGAGACGGATGCCGGGGAGACCGTCGACTTCAAGCCAGTCTCCCCGCCGCGCATGAACAAAAAGAACGCGCGCCGTGACTACGACGAAGATGAAGACGACCAGGTAGACCTGGATGTGGACCTCGACCAGGACCTCGACCCGGACCGGGACGAGGACGAGCCGGCCGAAGCCGGCATCGACGAGGATGACCTGATCGAGGAACTCTACGAGGACGCGGATGAGGATGAAGAGGACGAGGACGGCGACGACGAATATGAATTCGAAGTCGAGGAGGATGAGGACGACGAGACGGTAGACGCGGACGAGGAGGACGAAGACGCGGAGGCGGACGAATTGGAGACCTATGTGCCGGTCCGGGCCGGACGCCGCCGCCGGTAGAGGCGCCGCCGCCGGTAGAGCGGTGGGCCACGCGGCGGGGGTGGTGCCCGCCACGCGGGCAGACGGTGGGGTGTCCGGGTGTGGGGGCGTGCGGCATGCGTTCGGGGTGGGGGATGCGTGCCGTTGACAGCGGGAGCTGGGGAGCGTATCGTTATCGCTTTGCCAGTTATAACAAGGTGACCCTGCGCCATGGCTCGACGTTACGCGTGCTTGCAGCTGCTGCCGACGCTGGTCGGAAGCATCGTGATTAGTGTAGTGCCGCACCGCTGAGCGCGAGGGCTGCAGGGGAGACCGATTTGAGGACACGACCAACCCTGAGGCCCGTGGCGGGTTTCAGGGTCTTTTTTTTGGTTTGCGGTGGCCGTTACCCTGCCGTGCGCCGGGGGGGTAGGTGCTCGAATGCGATCAATTCAGATCTATGACACGACGTTACGGGACGGTTCGCAGGGCGAGGGGATCAGTTTCTCGCTGCTGGACAAGCTGCAGATCACCCAGCGGCTGGCGCTGATCGGTGTGGATTACATTGAGGGGGGATACCCGGCCTCGAACGAGAAGGACCTGGAGTACTTCCGTAAGGTTCACGAGCTGCCGCTGCGGCAGTCGAAGATCAGTGCTTTCGGCATGACGCGCCGCCGTGGGTTGACGGTGGCGGCCGATCCCGGCATGCAGGCGCTGCTCAACGCGGGCACCCCGGTGTGCACGATCGTGGGCAAGTCTTCCGACTTTCACGCGACCGAAGTGTTGCGGGTATCGCTCGATGAGAACCTCGCCATGATTCGCGAGTCGGTCGACTTTCTGGTGCAGGCGGGGCGGGAAGTGATTTTTGATGCCGAGCATTTCTTTGACGGTTGCAAGCGCAACCCGGATTATGCGTTGGCGACGATCCGGGCGGCGGCCGAAGCCGGGGCGCGGGTTGTCGTGCTGTGTGACACCAACGGCGGGACGATGCCGGACGAGATCGCGGCGTTGACGCGGCAGGCGGTGGATACGGTGCAGGCGTTCGGGGTCGGCGTGGGGATTCACTGCCACAACGACTGCGATCTGGCGGTGGCCAATTCGCTGGCTGCCGTCGACGCGGGGGCCGTGCAGGTGCAGGGGACGGTCAATGGGTTTGGCGAACGCTGCGGGAACGCCGACCTGATCTCGGTCATGGCCAATCTCGGGCTCAAGAAGCAGGGCTACCAGGTGCTCGGCGACGCGTCGTTCGAACGGCTGACGGAGCTGTCGCGTTACGTCTACGAGATCGCCAACATGAACTTCCGCAACGACCAGCCGTTTGTGGGACCGAGCGCCTTCGCGCACAAGGGTGGCATGCACGCGCACGCGGTGGCGCGCGCCACCTCCAGCTATGAGCATATCGATCCGCAGCGGGTGGGGAACGAGCGGCGGATTCTGGTGAGCGAGCTCTCGGGACGCTCCAACATCGTGGCGCTGACCGCGCAGTACGGTGCCCAGGCGGACCCCGTGCTGATGAACAAGATTCTCAACGCCGTGGTCAGCATGGAGCACGAGGGCTACCAGTTCGAAGCCGCGGATGCCACGTTCGACCTGCTGGTCAAACGCTGTGCGGGCACGTTCCGGCCGCACTTCCAGCGGCTCAAGTATCACGTCGAAGTGAGCGGGGACGGGGCCGGCGACCTGGTGACGGAAGCGACGGTCAAGGTGCAGGTAGGTGGGCAGATCCGGCACGAGGTGGCGGAAGGGGAGGGCCCGGTCAACGCCCTGGACGCCGCTCTGCGCAAGGCGCTCAACGGCTCGTACCCCAACCTGAACGACATGCGCCTGGTGGACTACCGCGTCCGCGTCGTGAACTCCGAGGCGGGCACCGCCGCCCGGATCCGAGTGGTGATCGAGAGTTCCGATTCCCAGCAGCTGTGGGGCACCGTCGGCGTGAGCGAGAACATAATCGAGGCCAGTTGGATGGCGTTGGTGGACGCCGTCGAGTACAAACTGCATCGTGACGAGCTGAACACGGCTGCCCCGCAGCATCTCGACGCTGCGGACAACCCGTCCCAGACGGCTGATGAAAAAGATGCCGGCAGCCCGTCGCCCCGTGCCACACACGGGTGAGAGTCGGACTATAAGGACCCACGCGATCATGTCAGGAGCCTTCTCGGCCGAGTCGTTTCCCAATCGGTTCGATCATGTGTCGGCCCAGCCGCGGATCTACGCGGAGTGGGAACAGGCCGGCTACTTCCACGCCGTACCCGACCCGGACCGCCAGCCCTACTGCATCGTGATCCCGCCGCCGAACGTTACCGGGGCGCTGCACCTGGGGCACGCGCTGAACAACACCCTGCAGGACGTCCTGATCCGGCTCAAGCGGATGCAGGGCTTCAATACGTTGTGGATGCCCGGCACGGACCATGCCGGCATTGCCACCCAGGCGGTCGTCGAGAAGCGGCTGAAGGAAGAGGAGGGCAAGACGCGGCACGATCTGGGACGCGCGGCGCTGGTCGAACGCATCTGGGCCTGGAAGGACGCGTACGAAGCGCGGATCATCCAGCAGCTCAAGTCGATGGGGTGCAGTTGCGACTGGCAACGCACGCGGTTCACGCTCGACGACGTCTGCGCCCGCGCCGTACGCCGCACGTTTTTCGATATGTTCCGCCAGCACCGCATCTTCCGCGGCAAGCGGCTGGTCAACTGGGACACGTTCCTGCAGACGACGGTCAGCGACGACGAGGTATTTCACGAAGTGGTCCAGGGGCACTTCTGGCATTTCCGCTACCCGGTCGTCGATCCGCGGCCGGGGGAGCCGACCCACGTGACGATCGCTACGACGCGTCCGGAGACGATGCTGGGCGATACGGCCGTGGCCGTGCATCCCGACCCGGCCGCAGCGCTGGCGGAGGCGGAAGCTGAGTTACAGCAGCGATTGGCGGCCGCCCCGGCCAAGGAGAAACCCGCGCTGGCTGACCAACTGACCGAGATTCAGCTCCGCCGCCGCGAGATGCTCCCGCAACTCGAACAGTTGCGCGACATGGCCCTGGCCGGTCGCCGACTCCTGCTGCCGCTGCTGGAACGCGAAATTCCCCTGGTGGTCGATCCCTGGGCCAAACCGGAACTCGGTAGCGGCTGCGTCAAGATCACGCCGGCTCACGACGCCAATGACTACGACGTCGCCCGCCGCTGTCAGCTGCCCCTGATCAACATCCTGAACCCCGACGGGACACTCAACGCCCAGGCCGGACCGTACTGTGGCCAGACCGTGAACGTCGCCCGCCGGAATGTGGTGGCGGACCTGGAACGCGCCGGGCTGGTCAGCGCCATCGAGGACCGCGAGATCGAACTGGCGCACTCCGACCGGAGCAAGACGCCGATCGAGCCGTACCTGGCGGACCAGTGGTTCGTGAAGATGGAGGAGTTTGCGGAGTCGGCCATGCAGGCGGTGCGGGACGGCCGCGTACGGATCGTGCCCGCCCGCTATGCCAAGGGCTACCTGGACTGGCTGGCGGAAAAGCGGGACTGGCCGGTCAGTCGCCAGCTGTGGTGGGGGCACCGCATTCCGATCTGGTCGCGCGTGTTTGCGAGCGTGGAGGAGCGGGAGGACTATGCGGGCCGGCTGGAGCGTGACCCGCAGGTGCGGGCCGGGCGCGTGGCGTTCCAGCGCGGTGCCGCGGAGGACGACCGGTGCCTCGGCAGCCACGGCGCGGCGGCCACGACCCTGCACATCTGCCTGCGCGACGACGCCGACGACCTGGCCGCCCGGTTTGAACAGGATGGGTTCCGCCAGGAAGAGGACGTGCTGGATACCTGGTTCAGCTCCGCGCTCTGGCCACACTCCACCCTCGGCTGGCCGGAGATCACCCCGGAACTCCAGTACTTCTATCCCACCAATGTACTGATCACGAGCCGGGACATCATTACGCTGTGGGTCGCCCGCATGGTGCCGGCCGGACTCAACAACCTCGGTAAGGTCCCCTTCCAGGACGTGTACATTCACCCCAAGATCCTCGACGGATACGGGGAGGGCATGTCGAAGTCGAAGGGTAACGGCGTCGATCCGATCGATGTGATCGACAAGTTCGGCCCCGACGCGCTGCGGTTCGGGCTGGCCTACCTGACCACTGAAACACAGGATGTGCGGATGCCCATCCAGTTCGAGTGTCCGCACTGCGAACAGCTGATCGACCAGACAAAGAAGAACCGCGAGATGCCGCGGATCGTGTGTCCCAAGTGCCAGCAGCCGTTCCAGACGCAGTGGGCCCGGACCGACGCCGATCGGCAGTTGAAACGGGGGGCGGTGGTCAGCGAGCGGTTCGAGGTCGCGCGCAACTTCTGCAACAAGCTGTGGAATGCCGCGCGCTTCGTGATGCTCAATCTCGAGCACTACACGGCCGCGCCGGTACCGGACAGCCAGCTGGAATTCGAAGACCACTGGATTCTCAGCCGCCTGACGACGATTACGCAGCAGGTGACCGACTGCCTGGAGCGGTACCAGTACGCGGAGGCCGCCCGGACGCTGTACGATTTCTGTTGGGTGGAATTCTGCAGTTCGTACATCGAGATGGTGAAGGCCCGGTTCCCGGATCCGGCGCGGCGCGGTGTGGCGCAGCGGGTGGCGGCCCACGCGCTGGACGTGATTCTCCGCCTGCTCCACCCGCTGATCCCGTTCATCACCGAGGAGATCTGGCGGCTGCTGGGCACGATTGCGCCCGAGCGCGGCCTGGCGCCGCCTCGCCCGGCCGCGCGGCATCTGATCGTCGCGGAGTGGCCCCAGCCGGATTCGCAGCGGTTCAACGCGGCGATTGAGGAGCAGTTTGCGGAGTTCCACGCGGTGCTCTCGGCGCTGCGCGAAATCCGCAGCCGGCAGAACATTCCGCCGCGGCAGCCGCTGTCGTTCTCGGTGCGCTGCGACCAGGCGGCGGCTGCCCGCCTGCAGCGGCTCGCTGCACATTTCGCCGCGCTGGCAGAAGCCCATGCCGCCGGCATCGCCCCGCAGGTCACGCCGCCACCGACCCACGCCGGTGTGCGCGTGGCCAACATGGATGTGTACGTCGATCTCGCGGGCGTCATCGACGTGCCGGCCGAAGTGAGCCGGCTGGAAAAACAGCTGGAGCGGCTCTCCGGTATGATCGCCGGCAAAGAGAAGAAGCTCAGCAACCGCAGCTTTGTCGACAAAGCCCCGGCCGATGTCGTCCAGCGGGAACGCGAGAGTCTCGAGCAGCTGCGGGAGCAATTCGCTGTTGTGCGAAGCAGCCTGGAGGCACTGGGCCGAAACGCATGACGCCGTCCGCGCCGCTACTGGCCGGATGGCCTGCGCGCTGAGTAAAATCACAGAAGTGGATGGAACAGCGATCGTGGTTGCGGTATGGTGAAGTAGGTGCTCGTCTGATTGCAGTCATTTCATCGCGGCGGCCCACGCGCTGACGTGGATGTATTCTATAGTGAGGTCCGCAATGCCGGTCCAAATGCAGTTGTCGCGGATTATCATCAGCGAGATCAACGAACAGCAGGTCATCTACCTCAAGGAAGTCCACGGAGATCGGCAGTTCCCGATTCTGATCGGCATCTTCGAGGCCACCAGCATTGACCGCCGGGTGAAAGCCTGTCGAGCCCCGCGGCCACTGACCCATGACCTGCTGGTCCACATTGTGGAGGCGCTGGGCGCGGAGCTGGACAGCGTGGTCATCAGCGACCTGCGCGACCATACCTACTTCGCCAAACTCCGTGTACGGCAAGACGGCGAGATCATCGAAATCGACTCGCGCCCCTCCGACGCCATCGCCGTGGCGGTCACCTGCGACCCACAACTGCCGATCTACGTCGCTGAAGAAGTCCTGAACGAAGTGCTGGACTGACCTATCTGCCGTCCTGCACCGCGCGGTAGCTGATGCGGTGAGGCATTGATGCGGTCAGGCACTGGCGCGCAGCGGCGCGGCCTCATGTGCCGGAGCCGGCGACCGGCTCAACAGCGTGTCCAGTAGCGCTTCCGCAGCGCGCTCGTGCGCTGCGAACCAGGTGGCGTCAGCGTATGTGCGCCACTTGCTGTTGCCGCTCGATCGCACCAGCGCGGCGATCTGCGGAACCAGCTGCCGGTCCAGTCCGGCATACTCGCACAGCTCGCCCAGTGTCGCGCGCGGGGTCGCCAGCAGCTGTTCGTAGGCGACCGACAGGCCGCTGTAGGCCTTGCCCCAGATGTAGGACAGCTTCCACAGCAGGTAGAACATCCGATAGGGATGTTCGACGATCTGCCAGTCGAGGACAGGAAAGTGCGTTGCCAGGTCGCGGACCCATTCCTGCAGGAAGAAATGGTCGTGATGCACAAACTGCTCCAGCGAATCCGCCGGGCCGAATGCGTCCGGTTTGCGCAAGGCCGAGAGCCACTGATCGCGCGGGTGGCGGAACAGGTGTACCAGCAGCGCATCAGGGAACACGTGCCGCAGCCAGTCCAGCCGGAAATCCACGCGGTTGAACTGCAGGACCGGCCGGGCCGGCGCCGAGCGGATCAGGACCTGCAGGTATGCCATCAGGGCGGGCTTCCAGTCCAGCGCGTCCAGGTACAGATTCCGTGCGTGCCAGGGTTCGGTGTACCAGTTCTCCAGCCCTTCAATCCGTTCGTATTCGCTCCAGTAGTTGTCCACGCCGTAGTGCGTCGGGTCCCCGACCGGCACGCGCGCCGCCGACGGCAGCTGCAGCGTCGGATGGAGCGGCTCGTAGTACGCCGTGATTCCCGGCATGTGGCGGAACAGATTCCACAGCAGCGTGGAACCACTGCGGAACCGCGCGGTGATGAACACGGGCGGTGCGTCCCCCGTCGCGGCCGCCGCCGAGCCGGCAGCCAGTTCCGGGTACTCGACCGCCGCCCCATTCTTCAAAAGGCTCCAGTCGACGTGCCGCAGCTCCGGTGGCGCCGGCAATGGTTGCAGGACCAACGTGTCGTCGCAGTCTGGTTCGGCTGCACTGCGACGGGCTTTCCACGCCCGGACTAATGCGGTCAACTGGCTCATGGCACCCGCCACATCAGGCAGAATAGAACTCGGTTCGCAATCGGGCTGGGATTGTGCAGCCTTTTGCCCACTGCGCCAACACCAGTTTTCCGCGCGTGCTCGCTGACGCCAGCTGACCGGTGCCGCTGCCGGGGAAGAGGGGCCGCGCGGGCCCGCACGGCAGGCACGGCTCGGTTCCCGCCCCCGCTGGCGGGCGAGCGGACGAAGGGCGCGAAACGTCGGGGCGAAGCGGCTGCGCAACGGCCGAGCTCAGTGCAGGACGTCGGCCAGCGCCGTCTGAAGCTGCCGCAGGCCCTGCTGGCCATGCGGGCCGTCGACCACCACGTTGACCCGTACTTCGCTGGTGCTGATCATGTCCATGTTGATCTGCGCGTCGGCCAGCGCGCGGAACATGCGGATCGCGACCCCCGTGTGGCTGCGCAGGCCGATGCCGGACACGGAGAGTTTGGCCACGTGGGGTCGATGCGTGACCGCGTGGCAGTTGAAGTGGTTGGCCAGCTGCTGGGTGACCTCCAGCGCCAGCGGCAGTTGATCGGCGGGCACCGTGAAGCTCAGACTGATCCGGCCCAGGTAGCCCTTGTGGCCCTGGACGATCATGTCGACAAAGATCCCCGCATCGGCAATGCTCTGGAAGACCTTGGCAGCGACCCCCGGTTGATTCGGGATGCCGACGATCGTCACGAGCGCCTGGCTCTGGTCGAGCGTCACGTCGCTGATGAGGAGTTCTTCCATGTCGATGCCCTGGAGCCGCTCGACGAGACTGCCGAGATCGGGCCCGTTGTTATTGTGGGTGGCGCGCGTGGCGGGCGGCTGAGCGGGCGGCTGATCCGCGGGACGCTCGGCCGGTTCCTGTTCCAGCTGGTACACCTGGTGGACGGCGCGCAGCGCGGGCAGGGCGGAGTCCCGGTCGACCAGGGCGGAGATCTTGATTTCGCTGGTCGTAATCATCTGGATGTTGATGCCCTCCGCCCCCAGAGCGCTGAACATCTGGTTGGCGACACCGGTCTGGTGAGCCATCCCCAGGCCGACCACGGAGACCTTGGCCACCTGATCGTCGTGCGTCACTTCGCTGGCGCCGACGACGGCCGCCGCTTCCTGTACGGCCTGCAGGGCCGCCTCGAGTTCGCTGCCGGGCACCGTGAACGAGATGTCGGACTTCCCCTTCTCGCCGACATTCTGCACGATCATGTCGACCGTGATCCGGCAATCGGCCAGCCGGGAGAAGATCTCCAGACTCATGCCCGGCACATCGGGCACCCCGACGACGGTGATGCGGGCCTCGCTGGCGGACATGGCAGCGCCGCAGACCGCCCGCTCAGCCGATTCCGGTTCGGCCAGGATCATCGTGCCCGTGATGTCGCTCAGGCTGCTCCGTACGTGGATCGGGACCGCGTACTTCTTGGCGAATTCGATCGAGCGGTTGTGCATCACGCCGGAACCCAGGCTGGCCAGTTCCAGCATCTCGTCGTAGCTGATGCGCTGCACGCGGCGCGCTTCGGGCAGCAGGCGCGGGTCGGTCGTATAGACGCCATCCACGTCGGTGTAAATCTCGCACTGATCGGCCTTGAGCACCGCCGCCAGGGCCACGGCCGTGGTGTCGCTCCCGCCGCGCCCCAGTGTCGTGATGTCGTGATACTCGTCGATGCCCTGGAACCCCGCCGCGATCACGATGTAGCCGTCGTCCAGCAGTTTGCGCAAGCGCTGCGTGGCGATCGAGCGGATGCGCGCCTTCGTGTGCGTGGCATCGGTGATGATCCCCATCTGGCCCCCAGTGAGGCTCATCGCCTTGTAGCCCAGCGCGTCGATCGCCATGGCCATCAGCGCCACGCTGACCTGTTCGCCGGTCGACAACAGCATGTCCATCTCCCGCGCCGGCGGACGCCGGTTGACCTGGTGCGCCAAGTCCACCAGCACGTCGGTGTTCTGCCCCATGGCACTCACGACCATCACGACCTGGTTGTTCTCGCGCTGGGTACGAATCGCCTTGCGCGCGGCCGCCAGGATCTTTTCGCTGTCCGCGACACTCGTCCCGCCGAATTTCTGCACGATGAGAGGCATAGACCGTTGCACCTTAAGCACCCAGATTAAGCACCCAGAAAAGCATCCAGAAAGCACGCCATCAGCTGCCAGCCCGGGTCAAACACCAGTGTCGACGCGGCAGCCGACGGCTCATCATACGTGGCGGCCCGGTCGGGTTGAATCCCGGTGCCGCACATGGCGAAGGGGACCGGACCGTGGCTGTGCGTCTTGGTGCGCAACGGCGTCGGGTGGTCGGGGGACACGAGCAGGCGATAGTCGCCGTACTGCCGCAGCGCCGCGTGCAGAGGCTCGACGATGTGCCGATCGATCTGCTCCAGGGCCCGCACCTTGCCTGCCGCATCCCCTTCGTGGGATGCTTCGTCCGTCGCCTCGACGTGCACGCACACCAGATCCGTTTCAGCCAGCGCCGCCACGGCGTGCGCGCCTTTGGCAGCATAGTCGGTGTCCGTGTAGCCGGTCGCGCCCGGCACCTCGATCCGCGGCCAGCCGATGAGCACGGCCAGCCCGCGCAGCAGATCGACGGCGGTAATCATGCTGCCCCGCTTGCCGTAGAGCTGCTCGAAGGGAGGCAGACTGGGCTTCCGGCCGATCCCCCACAACCAGACATTCGTGGCCGGCAGCTGTCCCTGCTGCTGCCGCGCTGCGTTCACCGGGTGGTCCGCAAAGAGCTCGACAGTCCGGTTCATGACGTCGTTGAGCAAGTCGCTGCCGGGCCCGCGGGGATAGTCGTCCATGACGCTCTTGTCGGTCAGGTCGTGCGGAGGGGTGGTCCGCGTGTCGGCGCTGAACGGCGCGGGGCCCCCGTGCGCCCGGTACAGAAGCAGATTGCGATAACTCACCCCGGGGTGGAATTCCCAGGGCCCGGCGCCGCAGGCGCGCTGCGCGTCCTGCAACAACTCGGTCCCTTCGGCCGTCGAGATGTGCCCGGCTGTGAAGTCCCGCATCTGCTGGTCAATGACCGTCACCAGGTTGCAGCGGATGGCCCAGTCGTCAGCGCCCAGTGCCAGGCCTTGCGCGGCTGCCTCGAGCGGCGCCCGACCGGTGAAATTGGCCGCCGGATCGTAGCCCAGCAGGCTCATCGTGGCGACGTCCGAGCCAGCCGGCAGGTGGGCCGGTACGTTGACTGCACGCCCCACCTGGCCCTGCGCGGCCACCGCGTCCATGGCGGGTACGCGGGCCGCTTCCAGCGGCGTCTTGCCACCCAGCGCGTCCTGTGGCTCGTCCGCGCATCCGTCGGGTATGACTATGGCGTATTTCATCATGGGTGCCCAATCGCTCATCTGGTCACTGGCTCTACTCCCGCCCCGCGGCGCGGCCTGCCCCCGGCCGTCAATCCAGCACACGCATCCGGACGCTGTCCCGCAACACGCACGGCAGGCGGTCGATCTCCTCCACCGCCGCCCGCGTCGCCCCTTCGGTCGTCATATGGGTCATAATCACCAACGGCACGGCCGTCCCATCACTGTCGGAATCCGGTTCGCGCTGGATCATCGACGCGATCGACACATCGTGCGCCCCCAGGACACCGGCAATGCGGGCCATGACGCCCGGGTGGTCCTCCACCGTGAACCGCAGGTAGAAACGCCCCTGCAGATGTGCGTGATCGCGGATGGCGACCTGCGCCCCGCGGCGCGACCACAATTCGAGTGTCTTGAAGGTGAGCGCGGTACGGCCCACCGCCGTGTCAATCATGTCGGCCACCACGGCCGAAGCCGTGGGCATCTGCCCGGCTCCCAGGCCGTGGAAAAACACGGGGCCGACCGCATCCCCCACGACACTGATCGCATTGTAAGCGTCCCGCACCTCTGCCAGCGGCAACCCCTTGCGGATCAGGGTCGGCGCCACGTGCAACTCCAGCACGCCATCGATGAGCTGCGCCACCGCCAGCAGCTTGATGCGGTACCCGCCCAGCTCCCGGGCATAACGGAGGTCGGCCGGGTTGAGCGTGTCGATCCCTTGCCGCGGGATGTCCTTCCAGTGCACCCGCGCGCCAAACGCCAGGTGCGCCAGGATCGCCAGCTTCTGCGCCGCGTCGGTCCCGTCGACGTCCATGGCCGGATTGGCTTCGGCAAACCCCATGCGCTGGGCAGCCGACACAGCCGCCTGGTACTCCATCCCCTCCTCCATCTTGGTCACGATGAAGTTGCTGGTGCCGTTGAGGATCCCCCGCAGCGACAGAATCTGATTGGCCGACAGGCACTGGCTGATGTTCGTGATGATCGGTATGCCGCCGGCCACCGACGCTTCAAAGGCAATGGACCGGCCCAGTTCGCGGGCCGTGTCGAACAGTTCCGCGCCATGCTCGGCCAGCAGCGCCTTGTTGGCTGTCACGATGTCCTTGCCGTTGCGCAGCAGCTCGAGCACGATGGTGCGCGCCGGCTCGAGTCCGCCGATCAATTCGACAACCACCTTGATCTCGCGGTTCTGCGTGATCCGCGCCAGGTCGTCCGAGAGCAGGCCGTCCGGCAGGTCCACGTTGCGCGGCCGCGTGACGTCGCGATCCACGACCGCCTCGAGCCACAGCGTGCGGCCCGCATGACGCGCTGTGCGGTCCCCATGGTCGAGCAACAGCCGAGCCACGCCGGTCCCGATCGTTCCCAGCCCTACAATGGCTACCTTGGTCTTTTCCATGCCTGTCTGCCAGCAAGCAGCTCCGATGGTTCGTTCACGTCGCCGAGCGAACGTCACATGGTAATGGGTTGCAAGGCGACGTGGTAGGCGATGGGCCGAACCGGCTCGCAGGCGGCATCCGGGCCACACGGCCGCCGCAGCGCGGCCGTCCGGTTGGAGCCTGCCAAAATGGCACTTCCACCCGCAGACCGCGGGATCGCAGCCCCGGACGGGTGCCGGACCGAATAACCTAAGGCGTTCACGCGTGGGCACTTAGCGAATGACCGTTGGGCGTTGGCACACCGGTTGCTATCTTTACGGCCCCGACATGCTGGTCTGTCAAAAACGCGGGGCCTGTTCGTTGTCGGACAGGCCGCTGGAACTCCGAGCCGCACATTGAGCATCCAGGCCGTCCCCGCGGTCGCAGGCGTGGCCGGGCAGTCGAGACGGTGGGAAACAGATATCGCAACCAACAGGAGGAATCCGGACGTGGCAAAGAAGATGGTCTATGACGACGAAGCCCGACAACCGTTGTTGGCGGGCGTCTCCAAGTTGGCCCGGGCTGTGCGCAGTACGCTGGGCCCCCGCGGCCGCAATGCCGTGTTGGATAAGGGATGGGGTTCGCCGAAGATCACCAAAGACGGTGTGACCGTAGCCGAGGATATCGACCTGGATGACCCGGCCGAGAACCTCGGCGCCCAGCTGCTCAAGGAGGTCGCCAGCAAGACCAACAAGGTGGCCGGTGACGGCACGACG
>Ga0123332_1003769_pt1 | contig 13668 bp, 6 predicted proteins | sample BioC12SIPDNA_4_FD_89958 | JGI IMG/M metagenome (GOLD analysis project Ga0123332, IMG submission 89958) | Anaerobic biogas reactor microbial communites from Washington, USA - Biogas_R2_A C12 SIP DNA | ecosystem: Engineered > Bioreactor > Anaerobic > Unclassified | place: Washington, USA...
ACCTGTCAACCTGGCTGAGAAATTCGCCCTGATCGAGGACTACTGGAGCCCGCGCATCGCCGGTGAACTCAACGACTCCTATGTGAAGCTGGCCAAGCTAAAAGGCGAGTTCGTGTGGCACCATCACGAACAGGAAGACGAGATGTTCCTAGTGGTGCGCGGGACGCTATGCATCCAACTGCGCGACCGGGATCTGTGGCTCCGCGAGGGTGAATTCGCCGTGATCCCGCGCGGCGTGGAGCACCGGCCCGTGGCCAGCGAGGAGGTACACGTGCTGCTGCTCGAGCCGAAGACGACCGTCAACACGGGCAACATCCAGAACGAGCGCACCCGGCCCGATCAGTGGATCTAGCGGGCCGGCCGAGGAGGGACACAATGAAGCTCACGGTTTTTCGGTCCCTATGGGGCATGACCGGCCCGATCGCCAGCAACTGAGTGAGTCCCTGCCGTCGCGCGCCAATACCCTCCTCTGGTAGACGGCGCGCGGCCCGGCAGTTTTTTGCGCGTATCCTTGTGGTAGAGCAGGTGAAAAATGCCCGAGATTATCGAAATCGCCGTTCCGATTGAGGAGATCGAGGCGCGCCGCGAGCGCGTGGAGAAAACCCGCCGCTTCGAGACGCCCGACCGCGTGCCGGTCATCCCCGCCATCGCCCACCGGCTGATGGTGCCCCAGGTGGGCGTTAGCTTCCGCGACTACTACGCCGATCCCGAAACCATGCTGCGCACGCAGATCCTGTGCCAGAAGTGGCTGCTGGAGAACGTCCGCACCGACGCCTACAGCATCACCGGCGCCTGGACCGGCGCCTGGACCGACTTCCAGAACACGTTCGAGGCCGGCAGCCTGGGCTGCGAGATCCACTTCCCGGACGATGACATTCCCTGGGTGGGCGAGGGCTGGGTCAAGACCGACGACGACCTGCGCCGCCTGGAAGCGTTCGATTATGTGGACAACGGCATCAACGCCCGCCAGGTGGCCTACCGCCGCGCCATGATCGACGTGGCCGAGAAGTACCCGGTGCGCTTCCAGGGCGGGCCGGTGTTCTATCCCGGCGCCAACCCCTCGCTGACCAACACCTCGGATGGCCCGTTCGGCGTGACCGGCGACGTGATGGGCCAGGTCGAAGCCTTCACCGCGATCTACGAGCGCCCCGAGTTCGTCCACGAGGTGCTGCGCATCGTCACCGGCAAGATGATCCAGTGGCTGGATTTCTGCGCCGAGGAAATGAACCTGTCGCAGCCCATCGACTTCGCCTGGACCGACGACCTGGCGGTGTCGCTCTCCGCCGCCACGTTCCGCGAGTTCGCCCTGCCCTACAACCAGCAGATGCGCTTCCATTTCGATGGGCGGGCCAGCCTGCACATGTGCGGCAAGTCCGACCACCTGCTGGCTATCTTCCGCGACGACCTGCAGATCGACGAGTTTCAGGGCTTCGGCTATCAGGTGGATCTTGACCGCGTGGCGCAGGAGATGGCGGGGCGCGTCGTGCTGCTGGGCAACGTCAGCCCGATGCTAATCCACAGCGGCACGCCGGAGCAGATCCGCGAGGCGACGCGGCAGGTGATCGAGAAGCTGGCGCCGCACCGGGGCCTGATCATCCAGGACGGCAGCAACATCCCGCCCGGCACGCCGCTGGAGAACATCAACGCCATGACGGAAGCCGCCGAGTTGTACGGGCGCTATTCGTGATCGGGCGCGGGGAAGCGGCGGTCAGCGCGTCAGGCTGACGCCGTCCGGGGGCGCGGGCACGTCCGCTTTGAGATACGCCCCGCACGACCGCCGGATCACCAACCGGGTGGGCAGGATGATCTGCTGCCAGTCGTCGACCTGCCCGTTGATGCGCCGCACCAGCGCCTTGACCGCCTGCTGGCCGATTTCGGCGGCGGGCTGCGCGACGGTCGTCAGCGGCACGTCGAGATGCATCGTGAAATCCAGGTTATCGAACCCCACCAGCGCCAGCTCGTGCGGGATGCGGCGGCCCAACTGGCGGGCGGCCTGGTACGCGCCGAGCGCGATCTGGTCGTTGGCGGCGAAGATCGCCGTCACTTCCGGGTGCCTGGTCAGGAACTCCGCGATCGTATCTGAGGCGACGGTCGGGTAGCCCTCGACCTCGCACGTCAGCGCAGGATCGTAGGCCATGCCCGCTTCGACCAGCGCGCGCTGGAAGCCCGCCGCCCGGTGTTCCAGGCTCACCGACGGGTCGCGCCACGACACATACGCGATGCGCTCGTGGCCGAGCTGGATCAGGTGCTGGGTAGCGCGCAGCGCTCCCCCGAAATGGTCGGACATCACGTAATCGGAGTGCAGCCCGCGCAGGTAGCGATCGACCAGCACGACCGGGAAGCCGGAGCGAATGAGCTGCGCCGTGGAGTCGGCATGCACCGAATCGACGGGGTAGAGCACCACACCCGCCAGCCGCTGCGCGACCAGCAGGGCGAGCACCTCGTTCTGGCGCAGCGGGTCGTTCTCGACGTGCTTGAACAGGATCGACAGGCCGTGCTCGGCGGCGGCGCGCTCGGCCCCCAGCAGAATGGTCGAGACGAACGAATCGCGCACGTACGGCACCACGAACCCGATCTGGCTGCCGGGCAGCCCCGGCGCGCGGGCGTGCTCCCCGCCCCAGATGACAAACGTGCCGCGCCCGCGCTCGCGCCGGACGTAGCCCTCGCTCTCCAGCTTGCTGAGCGCCTGCCGGATCGTGCCGCGCGCCACCCCGAACGCCTCGCACAGGTCCGGCTCGGCGGGCAGGTTGTCGCCCGGCTGCCATTCGCCGTTCAGGATGCGCTGTTTCAGGTTCGCGCTGACCTGCAAATACAGGGGAACGCCGTTACCCCGCTGGATGTCCCACGTCATGCAAGTGCCCCCTTCAAATAATTGTCTATCGTCTTCGTAAAATTGTATATACAATTACTATTGTCGTGCAGATCGCGCCGGCTGTCAATCGCCGCCAGTCGTTGGCGATGCGGACGTGCGATCTCACAGGCCACCGGCTTCAGGCGATGTTCGCCTTGACAGGCGCGCCGGGTTTAGGTCAAATATGTCTAGACATCAGCACGCTCGCAGAGACGTTAATCATGGCACAATCCCTCGATTTGAGCAACGGCTGGTCCATCCGCGACAGCGCCCCGCCCGTGGGCCAGGACGAGGTCCGCAAGGCGACCATCTTCGCCCTGGCAAATGGGTACATGAGCGCGCGCGGCAGCGCTGATGACGCGCCGCTGGATCGCCCCGGCGTGGTGGGCCATCACGTCAACGGGCTGTACGACACGCCGACCGGCGGCATTCTCGACCGCGAGATGATCAACCTGCCTGCCTGGACCTCGCTCCACCTGGCAGCGGACGGCCAACCGCTGCGGCTGGACGAGGCGGACTCGTACGCGCGGACGCTGGACCTGCGGCGCGGCCTGCTCCAGCAGACGGCGCACTGGACGGCCCGCGGCGGCAACCGGGTCACGCTGCGCAGCGAGCGCCTGGTCAGCCTGGACCGCCCCCACCTGGGCGCGATCCGCTGGCAGATCGAGGCGAGCGCCGCCTGCGACCTGACGATCCGCTCGGCGGTGGACGCTAACATCACCAACCGCTTCGCCGTGGCGCACTTCGCCGCCGTCCAGCCGGAGGCCGCGCCCGGCGCGTGCACGGTGGCCGCCCGCACGATCGACCCCGGCTACGATCTCGTCGTGATGGCCGCGCACGGGTTGGACCGCCCGCCGGACGAGGTCCGCGCCGGACAGGGCCGGGCGGAGCAGGTCTACCACGCGCGCATCGCCGCCGGAACGCCGCTGGTCTTCACCAAGTTCGCGGCGGTGTACGACAGCCGCTTCGCGAGCGGCGACCTGGCCGCGCTGTGCTCCGCCGAGCTGGACGAGGCGCTGAGCGCCGGGTACGAGGCGATCCGCGCGGCGCACGTCGACCGCTGGGCAGCGCTGTGGGACGCCTGCGATCTGGTCATCGACGGCGACGACCAGGCCCAACTCGCCATCCGCTTCTGCCTGTTTCACCTGCTGGCCAACAGCCCCCACTCCGACCGGGTGAGCATCTCCGCGCGCGGGCTGCAGGGCCAGGACTATTGGGGCTCGATCTTCTGGGACTACGAGATCTACGTGCTCCCCTTCTTCATTTATACGCAGCCAGCGAGCGCCCGGCGCAGCCTGATCTACCGCTACCACACGCTGGATGGCGCGCGGCGCAAGGCCCGCGGCCTCGGCTTCGCGGGCGCCTACTACGCCTGGCAGAGCCAGGAAACCGGCGACGAGACCTGCGCGCTGTACGTCTTCGACGATCCGCGCACCGGCCAGAAGATTCGCAGCTATTTCGCCGACGAGCAGATCCACATCTCGGCCGATATCGCCTTCGCCATCGACCAGTACGTCCGCGCCACGGGCGACACGGCCTTCCTGGCGGAATACGGGTTGGAAGTGGTCTGCGAGGTAGCGCGCTTCTTCGCCTCCCGCGTCACCGAGGTCGGCGACCGCTACGAGCTGCGCACGGTCCTGGGGCCGGACGAGTATCACGAGCGCGTCGACAACAACGCCTACACCAACACCCTGGCCCGCGAGAGCCTGACGATCGCGCTGGCGGCGCTCGATCGCGTCCGCGCCAGCGACCCGGCAGCCGCCCGACGACTCGCCGCGAAGATCGGCCTGGAGGATGGCGAGACCGCGCGCTGGCGGGACGTGGCCGAGCGGCTGTTCGTCCCGGAGCCCGACCCGGCCAGCGGGCTGATCGCGCAGTTCGACGGCTACTTCGAGCTGGAAGACGCCGCGCCGGACGCCGTGCGAGCGCGCCTCGAACACCCGGACCAGTACCCCGGCGGCCTGACCGGCCCTTTTCAGACCACGCAGGCGATCAAGCAGGCGGACGTCGTGCTGCTGCTCTACCTGCTGCGCGACCGGTACAGCCGGGCGGTCAAAACGGCCAACTGGGCGTATTACGAGCCGCGCACCGCCCACGACTCGAGTTTAAGCCCGATGGCCTATGCGCTCGTCGCGGCGGACGTGGGCATGACCGGGTGGGCCCACACCTACTTCATGCAGACCGCCCTGCTCGACCTGCTGGGCACCGGGCCGCACTGGAACCTGGGCGTGCACACGGCGGCCATGGGCGGCGCGTGGCTGGCGGTGGTACACGGCTTCTGCCAGCTCGATCTGCGTGAGGACGGCGTCCATCTACTCGGCTGGCCGCATCTGCCCGCCGGGTGGCGCCGCGTGGGCTTCCGCGTGGTTTGGCACGGGCAGCGGGTCGGCTTCAGCACGGATGGCGTGACCACCTCGCTCGAAACGCTCGATGGCCCCGTCCCGGCCACCTATCCCGGCGGCGTGGTCACCCTGATGCCGGGCCAGCCACTGCGCCTGCGTGGCGACGCGCCGCCCGCCCAGTGACCTTTCCGCAACCACACAAGGAGCAATTCATGGACTCAACACCCGTCATCCCCACCAGTGGCATGATCCTCACCCAGGACACCCGCCTGGCGCCCGGCGTCTACCCCCTGGCCGAGGGCCTGACCATCGGCGCCGACGGCATCACTGTCGACGGGACCGGCGTCCACATCGTCGGGCCGGGCCGGGCGCGCGGCACCGGCGTGCGCGCCGCCGGGCGCAAAAACGTCACTCTGCGCGGCCTGTCCGTCGCCAGGTTCTACCACGGCCTGCGCTTCGACGCCTGCGAGGGGGTGACGATCGAGGGCATTTCCGCCCGCGACACGGGCGAGATCGAGGGCATCGACACGTTCCTCTACCTGTGGACCCCGCTGGAGTCGGCTTACGGCGGCGCGATCCTGCTGGCGGGGGTGACCGGCGGCGCGGTGCGCGGCTGCGATCTCCAGCACCAGCAAAACGGCGTCATGCTCTACGACTGCGCCGGAATTACCGTCGAGCAGACGAACGCCTCGTTCAACAGCGGCTGGGGCGTCTACCTCTCGCATACCAGCGATTGCGTCATCCAGGACAACCAGCTCGACTTCTGCAACCGCGTGTACCGCCGCCCCGAGGACGGCTCGATCCGCGTCGAGGCAGACGCCGCCGGGATCGTCCTGGTGTACGGTTCGTCGCGCAACCAGTTCCTGCGCAATAGCTGCCTGTGCGGCGGCGATGGGATCTTCGTGGCCGGGTACGATCACAAAGGCCACCAGGGCCCCTGCAACGACAACCTGTTCGAGGACAACGACTGCCGCCTCAGCCCGAACAACGCCATCGAATCCACCTTCTCGCGCGGGAACGTCTTCCGCCGCAACGACTGCAGCCGATCGAACTACGGGATGTGGATGGGCTACTCGTGGGAGAACGTCATCGAGGACAACACGATCGACATGAACCGCTTCGTGGGCATCGCCATCGAGCACGGCTTCGACATCACGATCCGCCACAACCGGATCCGGCAGAATGGCGAGGGCATCCGCCTCTGGACGCGCGGCGGGCCGGTGGTCCAGCACTGGCCCGGCCACGAGGTCTCGCACAGCTTCACCATCGAGGACAACCTGATCGAGACGAATCACACCGGCTTCCACGGCTATACCGGCGACGACATCACCGACCGGGACTGCCACAACTATCACCTGCGCGGCAACCTGATCCGCGACAACCGGACCGGCGTTCGCTTCGGACGCGTGCGGGACTGCTCGGTGGAGAGCAACCAGTTCGCGGGGAACGTCGAGGCGGCGATCCGGCTGGACGGCGAGCCGGGCGTGCGCATCGGCGCGAACACGTTCGACGCCAACGCCCGCGACGTGGCGCGGAATTAGCCCTGCCTCACCGCAGGCGGATGGCCATTACCGCGCGGCAGGCTCGATCAGCAGCGCCGCCCCGTCCTTGCGCGGCAGGAAGACCGTGATCTGGCCCGCCGCGCGCAGATCGACCGGCTGCGTCGCGCCGCTGAACAGGTCGCGGACGGTGTACACCCCGGCCTCGAAGAGCGCCGGGTCGAGATCGATGATTGCGTGCCGGTCCTCGTCGCCCTGGTTCACCGCGATCAGGGCGAAAGCCGCGCCCCGCGCAAACAGCGCCGTGCTGACGTAGCGCGACCGCGCGCGGCAGGGGGGCGTCAGGCCCAGCCACGCGTGCAGCGCCGCCACAATCTCCGGGGATGGCTCCACGCCCAGGCCGGTGATCGTCCCCGCGCCGCGCCGCTCCCGCCAGCCGGTCACGTAGCGCGCCCCGACCGGCAAGTGCGTATGCAGGCTCAGCTCGTCGCCGTGGGCCTCGGCATCCGGCGCGCGCTCGGCGACGACCGGCTCGCCGGGGACGCTCTCGTAGACGAAGAACGACGGGCTGCTGAGCGTCACGGGCTGGTCGCCCAGGCCCAGCCGCAGCCGGTTGGGGTAGCCCGCGCCGAGCACGCCGGACGGCGCCGGCAGTCCGAAGCGGTCCAGCGGGCGCAGGGACTCGTCGCGGAGCGGCAGGGGCTGGAACCAGATCAGGTTCCCGCCCGCCTCAACGTAGGCCAGCAGGTGATCCTGAGCGGCCGCGTCGAGCCAGTCCCCGCCGGCCACGAACAGCAGCGGGCGCGCGATCTGGCCGATCGCCACATCGAAACAGTCGTAGTCGATCCCCGCCGCGTACAGCGCCTCGATCACCCGGTCGCCCGCCGGGTCGAGCCGCGTCGTCCGGTCCAGCACCTCGACTGTGGCGGCGGTGTGAGTCAGCTTGCGTAGCGCGGGCGGGTCGAGCTGGTGGAAGGCGGCGACGATGGCACGATACGTCTCGAAGAGGTCCGGGCGCAGATTGCCCAGCTCATTGACCGGCGCCATCAGCCAGTTGTCGCGGTTCACCAGCATGTACCAGTTCCAGCCCACGATCCCGGCCAGCAGCGCGGAGAGGCACATCATCCGGACGTGGTTGGGTGTCAGCGGCCCGGTCAGGCTCTGGCCGCCCTCCCAGATGCCGGATTCCAGCTCCGGGACGAACGGCAGGACCGAATAGGCGCGCGTGTAGCGCAGCATGTGCAGGAAGTCGCGGTGCTCACCGGGCGCCCCACCGAACTCGTTCGCCGGGTACGGGTCCGGCCCGCACAGGTCGCAGGCCGCCTCGAGATCGCGCCAGTTCTGGATGCCGTAGATGGTGTAGGCGTTGGCGGTGATCGGCACGTCGATCCCGCCGGCGCGAAGCTGAGCGACCGTCCAGCGCACGCACTCCGCCGCCGCCCACTGGCGGAAGCGCCAGAAATCCAGGTAGCGGTTGAGGTAGCCGCGCCGCCGCACGGCGACCTGCGCCACAGGGCGCGCCGCCTCGAAGCTGTCCAGTGCCGACTCCCACGCCGCGTTGAGCGCCGCCAGATCGCCCGCGTAGCGCTGGCGCAGGAAGTCCTGGAACAGCCCCGGCTCCGCGCCGCATCCCAACTGCGTTTCGTAGATGTGCGGCCAGGGGTCCGGCTCGTTCTCCGCCTGGACGAGAACGATCGGGCCGCCCGCCGTCGCCAGGAACGGGCGGAGCGCGGCCGTCACCGCGGCCAGGTAGACGCTCGCCTGCCGCCGGAATTCCGGGTGCAGGCGGTGGTAGCGCGCGGCGGAATCGGGCACGCCGCCGTTGTGCCACTCGCCGTAGAAGTATGGGCCGGGCCGGACGAGCAGCCACAGGCCCATCTCCGCGACCAGCTCGAGAAACCCGGTCAGGTTGCGCTGCGGGTCGGTCGCGCCGGTGAAGTCAAACTGGTCCTCGCCCAGGGCGTGATAATCCCAGCAGACGTACGTCGCGATCATCTCCAGGCCCAACTCCCGCGCCCGGTCGAGCAGCGTGCGCCAGCGGGCTGGGCTCACTCGCCAGAAGTGGATTTCGCCGCTCAACAACGCGTGCGGCTGGTCACCGACCCACAGCCGCCGCCCCTCGATCCGCACGTCAGGCATCGGTCGTCGCTCCGAGATAGCGCAGCAGGTGCCACAGCAGCCACCGCCCGGCCAGGTGATCGCGCAGGCCGAAGGGCTGGTCGCCCTGGCCGCCCTGGAAGCGCAACGTCGAGGCGATCAGCCGCCCGCGCCCCACCGGGATCTCGACCAGGTAGTCGGCCAGCGTGAACTGGTTGGTGCTCAGCCGGCGCAGCAGCGGGCGCGGCGCACCCGCCTCCGGCAACTCCGCCACGGCGCGCTCGGTGATCAGCGCCCACTCGCTCGCCAGCCCGTAGAACTGGAGATCGGCGAATCCCGCGTGCGGGAAGGCGTCCATGGCGGGATGATCGCCGACGAACAGCACCGAGTTGCGCCAGAACGGCAGCCCCTGCGCGGGCAGCGGACCGTCACCCTGTTGCAGCAGCAGGACCGCCCCACCCTCGCGCAGAAAGGCCAGAGTGTCACCGTTCAGAGTGCTGGCGATCACGACCCGCGTCGCGCCGTCCGGACGCGTCACGCGCCGCGCCGCCGCGGCCAGATCGTCCAGCCCGGTCAGGCAGCCCGCCGGGTCCAGCAGCACGATCTCCTCCGGCCACGCCGTCACCGCCGGGAAGATCCACAGCGGCCACGCATTGCGCACGTCGACCGCCCCGGCGCGCAGCGCGAGGCTGAAGCGCAGCGTCTCGGCGCGGCCTATGTCCGGCGTGTCGAACGCGATCCGGGCCAGGCTTTGCGGGCGCCCGCCCGCCAGCGGGCCGCGCAGCGCCAGCGTCCCACCGTCGAGGACCGTCCCGTCCTCCCGGCGGACCTCCCAGACCAGCTCCCCATCCGGCAGCGGCGGCCCGGCATGGCTGGCGATCAGGTCGAGCGTTACCGGCGCGCCCGCCGCGAAGGCATACGGCTCGAGGGGCGCGGGATGGTCCCCGCTGCGCAGCCAGCGCCGGGCGCGGCCCCGCCCCAGCAGCAGCACGGTATCCGCGTTGAACTGGCGGAACGTCGCCGGGTCGTATTTGCTGCGGCCCAGGTCGTCGAACAGCGACGACGAGGCCAGCGGCGTGTTGCGCAGGCTGGTGATCACGTAGCCGCCCATCCCGTCCCGCGCGCGCACCTTCTCCAGAATGGCTTTGCGCATCACCAGCGACTGCTGGCGCGAGAACGCCTGAAGCTCCCGGTCGCTCATGCCCACGTCGATCCGGCTCATGCGCGCGCGCTGCTCGACGTAAGCAACCTTGCTCAGCGGGTGGATCGGGTTCTGCTCGGCCAGCCACCAGGGCTCCTCCCCGCCGAACGCCGCGATCACCTCGTCCAGGTCGCGGTAATCGTCCGCGTCGCAGAATTCGCCGAAGATGGTGGGCCTGGGCGTGCGCCAGTCGCGGTGAAAATGATCGACCAGCGGATCGAAATAATGCAGATCGGCGTAGAAATGGTAATCGTGGAAATCGGCCAGATCGGCCAGGCAGCCATACGCCTCGCCCGACCCGCTGTTGTCGCACACCAGGGCGCCGCGCGTGCCACGGCGCACGATACCGTTCAATTCTTCGAGCCAGTCCGTCTCGACGTTCGCCTCCAGCTCGCAGCCCAGGCTGTAGAGGATGACCGACGGGTGTCGCTGCGCCTCGGCGACGATGTCCGCGTATTCGATCCGGGCCTGCTCCTTGAGCCGGGGCGTCACCTCCGGCAGCCAGAGCGGCAGCTCGAGCCACAGGAACATGCCTTCCTCGTCGGCGATCTCGAAATAGCGCAGCGAGGGCACGTACAGGCACAGCTTCATCAAGTTGCAGCCCAGCTCGCGGATGCGGCGGAACTCGTCGCGGATGGTCGCCTCGTCCGGCGCGGGGCACAGAATGTCCGGGTACCAGCCCCAGTTCAGCGCGCCGCGCAGAAAGACCGGCTCGCCGTTGAACAGCAACTGGTCCCCGGCGGCGCTCAGCTCGCGGAAGCCAAACCGGCGCGACATCCGCGCCACGGCCCGGTCGCCAGCGTGCAGCGCCAGCTCGGCGGTGTACAGCGCGGGATCCGCCGGGCTCCACAGGCGCGGCTCGGGCACGCTCAGCCAGCCGGCGAACTCACCCTCGACCAGCGGCCCGCCCGCCTCCGCGACCGGCTTCCCCGCGTCGTAGTAAATGCGAACCGTTGCCGACAGACCATCCGCGCCATCGGCCAGCGCCGCCACGAAAACCTCGCCGCTGTCCGGGTTGGCCGAGATCGCCAGGCCGCCCAGCGCCGGGCCGTCGAACGCGACCAGCCGGGCGGACTGCCAGATCCCGCCGAACATCACGGCCACATCGGGCAGGAACCCGGCCAGCGATTCGCGCAGCGGGAAGCGCTCGCCCTGCTTCCAGACGACCAGCCGGATCGTGTTCTCCTCGCCGGGCCTAATCGCGTCCGTCACATCGAGCGCGAACGGCGTCCACGAGCCGGTGTGAGTCCCCACGTCGACGCCGTTGACCTGCACGTCGGCGTGGTAGCTCACCGCGTCGAACTGCAGATGCACGCGCCGCCCGGCCCATTCCGCCGGGACGGTGACGCCCCGCTGGAACTCCGCCGGGCCGTCGACGCGCCGCGCGTAGCCCTGGGCCTCCCACGTGCCTGGCACCCGGATCGGGCCGGAGTCGCCGCGCAGGGAAAACTGCCAGACGCCGTCCAGCGCCAGGCTTTCCGCCAGATCGTTATGCCACTGCCTCATGCCTGTGTCTTTTCTCCCGAGGTACGCCCGCTCAAGGCGCCAACAGGCGGGGCCAGGACACCCACGCCAGGATCGCGGCGGCGGCATACAGCGCCGCGCCGGTCGCCAGTCCCGCCGAAAACCCGATGGCAATCGCCAGCGCCATCGCCAGCGCTGAGCCGAGCACGGACGTCACCGCGTTGGCGCCCCAGAAGGCCGCCACGCCGCCCGGATCGGCCACGTGCGCCACGCGCAGGCCGCTGGGGAACAGCATGCCCATCACGCAGCCCAACGGCAGCAGGGCCGCCGCCGTCACAACGGCGCGCGCGCCCAGCGCCAGCGGCAGCGCTCGCTCGATGATAGCCGGATACACAACCAGCGACAGGAGCGCGCCGCCCGCCACCAGCGCGGCGATCAGCGCCGCCCGGCGCGGCAGCGTCCGCACGGGGAAGCGGCTGCTGGCCAGGCTGCCCAGACCGCCGCCCAGCAGCAGCCCGCCGATCACGACGATCAGCGCCAGGACCGGCTGGCCGAGCAGCAGGTTGAAGCGCTGGATGAGCGGCACCTCGATCAACATGAAGCCCGCCCCCAGCAGCGCGAAATAGGGCACCAGGGCGACCCGCTTCCAGTGCGGGCCATCGCGCCGGACGTAAAAGAACATGGCCCACGACAGGTAGGCGAACGCCAGAATCCCGCTGAACAGCAGCAGATCGCTGAGCTGGTCGGGCAGGCCCGGCGTGAACTGGTAGAAGAAGGGACTGTCGTCGGTCGTCGGCTCGAAGTCGAACTCGTCGGCATTGGTCGCGATGTAGTCGTCCAGCGTCAGCGTGCCCAGGCGCAGCCCTTCCAGGCCCGTTTCCTGGTAAGCCGGCAGGTACAACAGGCCGGTCGCGCGTGCGTGCGCGGCCTCGGTGTAGGCCTGAACTGTTTCGGCATCCCAGGGCTGGCGGGTGATGATCACAACCGACGTGCGCGCCTGCGCGTCGCCCCCCTGGCGGGACGCCAGCGAGACGTGATCGAGCGCCTGCTGGAGCGTCATACCCTCGCCTTGCAGCATGTCCAGCGCGGCCACCACCAGCCGCAGCCCCTCGATGCCGTGGTGTGTCACGAAGCCGATCCGCCCGTTCTCCGACAGGTGATCCCAGTAGGCAACCAGCGCCTCGCGCGTGAAGATGTAGCTCTCCGCCAGCGCAGAGCTGGCCGGGGCCGCCGCCTGGCTGTAGACCAGGTTGGCGTAGATCAAATCGTACGCTGCGTCGCTGCGCTCGACGTAGTTGCGACCGTCGGTGACGACCGTCTCCACAGAGGGGAGATCGAACACCCTGCCGTTGTAGTCGCTGTAGTCGCGCGTCAGGTCAACCAGGTCCGGGTTGATCTCGACCGCCGTAATCTGCTCGGCCCCGGCCAGATGCGCCATCAGCACATCCTGGCCCGCCCCCGCTCCCAGGATCAGCACGTTTTTCGTCGTTTCTGGCGCCAGCGTGAACGGCAAATAGGCCGTGTCCTGCTGCAGCCAGGCGATACGGCGATCATCGCCGCTGAAGCGAATCATGACGCTGCCCGCGCCCGCGTCGGTGAACACGTACCGCGCCGAATCGTCGGCGGTCTGTACCACGTCCAGCCGCGCGAACGGCGCCCAGCGCGTCTCGATGATCGCCGCGCTATCGTCGTTCTCGAGCACCTGCATCAGCGTCTTGTCGGGTGGGGCATCCTTCAGCCGCTCCGGTTCGAACGCGATCAGGTCGGCGGCCTGGTTGGCGACCAGCAGCACAACCAGGGCCGCGGTCGCGCCGGCGGCCCACCCGCGCGCGGATCGCCCCGCCGCTGTCCAGGCGAGGATCATCCCCACCAGCCCAGCCACAATTCCCAGCGCGATCACCACATCCAGCGCGCCCAGCCAGCGGAGCGCGCCCAACACGGCGACCAGCCCGACCGCCCCGCCCAGCAGATCCGCCGCGTACAGCACGCCGCCGGCCTCCGCGAAGCGCGCGAAGATCGCCGAGTTGAGGAAGCCGATCGCGACGAACGGCAGCAGCGCCGCCGCCAGCGCCACGCCCGTCAGGCGGGCCGAGCGCAGTTGCGAGAGCACAACCGCCGCTCCGACCAGCAGAATCGCCAGCAGCACCGCCGCCGCGGCCAGATCGCCCCACGCCACGTCCCCTTTGCGCAGCGCCCAGGCCGCAACCGCCGCGC
>Ga0123332_1003770_pt1 | contig 13668 bp, 13 predicted proteins | sample BioC12SIPDNA_4_FD_89958 | JGI IMG/M metagenome (GOLD analysis project Ga0123332, IMG submission 89958) | Anaerobic biogas reactor microbial communites from Washington, USA - Biogas_R2_A C12 SIP DNA | ecosystem: Engineered > Bioreactor > Anaerobic > Unclassified | place: Washington, USA...
ACGGACATGAACAGCCGGGAGCAGGTGCTCCCGACGATCGACTATATCTTTAACGAGGTCGTTCGCGAGTCCAAGCTGCCCCTGAGTCGCGCGGAAAAGGAGCAGCTCCGCAAGGAAGTCATCGCCAACATCCTGGGATACGGGCCGCTGGAGCCACTCCTGGAGGATGAGACGATTACAGAGATCCTGGTGAACGGCCCAAACCAGGTCTTTGTCGAGCGCCGCGGCCGACTGACGGAGACGGACATCCGCTTCCGCAGCAACTCGGAGCTGATGCGGATCGTCGATCGAATCGTGACGCCCCTGGGGCGCCGCGTGGACGAATCCAGCCCGATGGTGGATGCCCGCCTTCCTGATGGCTCCCGCGTGAACATCATCATCCCGCCGCTGTGCCTCAACGGACCCACCATCAGCATCCGCAAGTTCGCCAAGAACGTCTTTACCGAGGCGGACATGCTGCGAGTGGGCACCGTCAACCAGTCCATGGTGGATTTTCTGCGGGCCTGTGTCCTCGGTCGGCAGAACATCATCGTCTCCGGCGGTACCGGCACCGGCAAGACCACCCTGCTCAACATGCTCTCCAACTTTTTGCCATCGGCAGAGCGTATTGTAACCATTGAGGACTCGGCGGAGTTGCAGCTGAACCAGCGACACCTGGTGCGCCTGGAGAGCCGGCCGCCCAACATCGAGGGCAGAGGCCAGGTGACCATCCGGCAACTGGTGATTAATGCCCTCCGTATGCGCCCGGATCGCATCATCGTCGGCGAGGTGCGCGGCGGGGAGGCGCTGGACATGCTCCAGGCGATGAACACCGGCCACGATGGCTCGCTCACCACGGCGCACTCGAACAGCGCGCGCGATACCCTGCACCGCGTGGAGACCATGGTGCTGATGGCCGGCACCGACATGCCCCTGCGCGCCATCCGTGAGCAGATCGCGGCCGCCTTTGACCTGGTGGTCCATCTGGAGAGGTTGTCCGACGGCTCCCGCAAGGTCGTCCAGATCTCCGAGGTACAGGGACTGGAGGGCGACATCGTCGTGATGCAGGACATCTTCCGATTCGAACAGACCGGAGTTTTGGATGGACGGGTGGACGGGGTCTTTTCGCCCACGGGCATCCGGCCCAAGTTTGTGGAGCACTTTTCCGCCATGGGCATCACGGTGCAGCCGGAGTGGTTCACCCCGTTGCCCACCGTCACACGCCGCCGGCGATAGGAGCAGGAGATGACATCCGTAAACGGCGGCTACGTCTGGTCTGCGACACGCTTTGGCCATGACTATCCCGTGACGCTCGATGAGACCCTGGCGGCAGTGGAACACCAGATCCTCTCCGGCGACACGTCCGGTTACCGCCCCCTGTCCCTGGGCTTTACCCCTCTGGATGAGGTCCTCGGGGGAGGCCTTCGCGCCGGAGACCTGATGATCGTCGGCGGAGGGTATGGCGTCGGCAAGACGATCTTTGCGCTCCAGGTGGCGCGAAATGTCGTCCAACGTGATCCCAGCGCCTGGGCGCTCTACATCTGCTACGAGCACGAGCCGGCACACCTCATGTCGAGGTTGCTCTGCCTGGAGACGGCCCTGGCCGGCCTCAAGATGGAGGCGCTCACACTCCGCCGGCTCGACGCCATGATCTACGAGGAGAACAATGTCGCCGGGCTGGAACAGCGTCTGCGGCAAACGCCCCGGTACGCCCCCGTGCTCAATGCCATGGATAGCTACGCCCCGCGCCTGCTTTTTGTGCGGGCCAGTGGCGTCACGGGCACCGTCGCCCGCATCCGCGAGTGGTTGCAGGACGTGCAAAGTCGGGGCGGCAGCCGGGTGGTGGTCGTGATCGATTACGTGCAAAAGATCCCCATCGTCGGCACGGGCACCGAGGACGAAGAAGAGCGCACGATTCGCGTGATCCAGGATCTGAAGGAGATCGCCCTGACTAGCGGCGCCCGCATGCTGGGCATCGCCGCCATGACACAGGAGGGACTACGTTCGCCCCGGATGCGCCTGGCCGATATGCGCGGCGGCACCGCGTTGCAGTACGAGGCCGATGTAGGCGTCGTGCTGCACAACAAGCACACCATCGTGAGCCGTGAGCATCTTGTCTACAACCCCTCCGTGGCCCAGGAGATGCGCAACTGGCTGGTGCTGAGCATCGAAAAGAACCGCGCAGGCGCGGGCACGGTGGATATGGAGTTCCCGCTGGAGGCAGCCCACTTCCGGCTGGTTACTGACGGACGCTATGTGCGCGATCGCTTGATCGACGAGAAGGTGACTCTGGCCTAGGGCCTGCGCCCTCAGGCGGAGATCCGGCTGTGGGCTGGGTCGAGAGGAGTGCACGATGGATGCGGAGCAGGAACGTATGCAGATGGACGCGGATGACGCCGCGCTGGAGGCGCAGCTCTCGGCGCTGCTGGAGGAGAACGAGACCCTGATCTCCAAGCCGGTGGTGCGTGGAGAGACGCTGGATTACGCCATTGTGGCGGCACGGGCGCTCTTTGTACTGCACGTGCGCGACTGGAGCGGCCAGATCCGGCCCACCGCCCGCGGCGCCTGGCGACAGCGCCTGCCATCGGGAGAGGTCATCACGCACGCCAACCCCAAGGCATCAATCCGCCGGCAGGAACAGGCTGTCCAGACCTTTCTAGGTACGGCCTTCCCCTCGGTGCATGTCGCCAGCTACCACCTGATACTGCTCACCGATCCCGATGCACAGGTGTTCCTCCATGGCACGGCCGACCCGCCGGTAGTGGAGATGGGCAACCTGCGCAGCGAGATGGACAGTCTCATGCTTGGCCCCGGAGGCGCAGAGCTGGACGAGTCGGTCCGCGCCGCACTCGCCGAAGCCCTGGGCACACGCGCCTACCAGAGTTTTGAGCTCGCGAACCAGCCCTTTATCTTTCGCTCCGGCGGCTTTTTCGGCTTTGGCAAGCGCGCTACCACCGTGCAGCAAGTCATTCGTCACCTGGAGCAACACCCCCGGGATGGGATCTACCACCTCTGGAACGGCTCTCTGGCCCGCTGGTTCCGAGACCAGGGCGCCACGCATCTGGCGGATCTGGCCACGCGGGCCATCAAACGTCCAGAGAGCGAACACATCGCCCTGGAGACGTTTCTGATCGATTCTGGTATGGTGGATCGACCACGGCTCAGGACCGTGCCTCGCCGGCTCGACTTTGGGTATGTAGGGGCCGGGGAGAGGGCCAGCATGATCTGGCGTATCCGGCGCGGCCGCGGCCGTGGCTACCTCCACGGCACGGCCATCAGCCGCTCGCCCTGGGTTCACATCGATCCCGGGAGCTTTGAGAAGGACCTGGATGCCACCGTCACTGTTGTGACGGAGGCGATCGCGATCACCGAGCAACCCGCCAAGGGACGCATCCAGCTGGATACGAACGCCACCGAGCAACCCTTGGAGGTCGAGGTGACCGTGAACGTGCGCTCGATGCCCTCTCCCTTTGAGGCGCGCATCGTGCGTCCGCTGCTCGGCATCTTCCTGGGAGGCGGCCTCGGAGTGCTCCTCGGGATGGGGTTGCACGCTGCTGGCCTTGACGCGGGCCTGGCCGGGCGTTTTCCCTCCCTTCCGCTGATCTCTCCAGCTCAGGTCCTGCCCGCACTGGTCGGCCTCGTAGGCGCCGTGCTCGGCTTTCTGCGGGGCTGGCATCAGAACTGGGCCTGGCCGACATGGTACGCGAGCCTGCGCTGGATCGGGCGCACGCTCGCCTGGATGGCCGGGCTGGCCCTCGCCGGCTGGTTGGCGTACACACTGGTGGCCTGGCTCTTTCCTTCGCTGCCCGCGCGCGCCGGCGCGAACGCCCCGCTGTGGGTAGCGCTACTGGGCGCCGCGCTGGCCCCCGTTCCCGCCAGCATCGGAGAGATCCGGGCGTCACGCTTCCACGGCGTGCGTCGGCTGGATCCTCACCCGGTCCGCAAACAGATGCGCTGGGTGGCCTGGGTAGCCGGCGCCATCGCCATCCTGGTGCTCGCCGTGGGCAGCGTGCGGTTCTTTGCGCCTTCCGGCTCGCTCGGTGAAGCCGCAGAGATCGGGTATAATACAGTGGAAACGTGGATGGATCGGGGAGAACGCAAGCTATTGGACTGGCGTGACGATGTGTTGATCCGTTATCACGATCGCCGGGCCACGCCGATGCCGACGGTCACGCCGGATACCTTACCGTAAGTGGAGTGTGTTGTGAGTACTCGAGTCGATATCGTTGCGGGCCGCGAGCGCGGGCAAGCGCTGGTGGAGACCGCTCTCACGATGCTCATCGTCCTCGTGCTCCTGGCCGGGATGGTGGATTTCGGGCTTGCCTTTGGGTATCGCGTCGCGCTGGCAAACGCCTCCCGCGGCGGCGCGCGCTACGGCTCGCGCTACCCCAAGATGACCGGGTTGATCACCGCCGCGACCATCGATTCCCTCCGGGGCACGCTCGTCATCCCTGACGATTACGATCACACCACGGCCCCGGACGAGCACCTCGAGATCGACGTCGCCTGCGAGAATAACGGGGCCACGCTGGCGTGCAGCTCCGCCGATCGCGGCCAGCAAATCCGGGTGACGGTGAGCTATGCCTACCAGCCCCTGTTCGGATCGCTTCTCGGCATCAGCGAGGTACCGATCGCCAGCTCAACCATCATGTACATACTTGGCCCGGATGAGCTCTGATCATCGCCGCTGGCCAATAGCTATAGGAAGAGGGTTCAGTATGAAAGAGAACATACACATGCGGGAGGGAGGGCAGACGCTCGTCATTGTGGCTCTGGCTATGGCGGTGCTGATGCTCATGGCCGGCCTGGCCGTCGATGTGGGCATGGCCTACAACGAACGCCGCGATATGCAGAACGCCGCCGATGCCGCCGCCCTGGCGGGCGCTCAGCGCCTGTGTGATGGCAGCACCCAATCCGTCGCGCTCAACGCAGCCGTCTCCGCGGGGCAGCTCAACGGGGCCACCACTGTCTCCCCCTCAGCGACCGTAGCCGAGGATGCGCGCCGGATGCACGCCGTCGCGAGCACCGATTCGGACACTTTCTTCTTCCGGCTGCTTGGCGTTCCAGACATCCCCGTAAGCGCCGAGGCGATGGCCGAGTGCTCCTGTTCCGCCTCGATCGGAGGGGCCTGGCCCATCGCTTTCGACCAGCCGCAATGGGATACCTTGGGATGCCTGAACAAGGACACAGGGCAGATCATCGGAGGCTCGCCGCACATACTGCTGTGGGTGGATGACAACGTAGATCAGTATCTGGGCGACAACTACTGCTCCTACTGCGATTGCACCAGACTGCAGATCGACCTGGGCATCAGCAGTCTGATGGCCTACGGGGGGAACCCCTTCGGGTCCGGCGACCGCGGTTGGGTGAAGCTTGCTACACCCCCGGGCTTCGAGGACACGCAGTGGGGCGGCCAGAACTGCGAAGGCGCGGACACGCTAAAGTTCTGGATGCTCTACGGATACCCCGGGCAGGTGGCGCAAGGCAAGTGCGTGCCGACCAAGCCCGGTGTCACCACCAGCGTGCTGCACGCCGGCACCGACGGCACGATCCCACGAGATGTCGCCGTCTTGCTGTACGATCCCGATCCCGACTCTGAGTGCACGTCCGCCGATGCGATTGGCTGCACCTCCAAGGACATGCTCAAGATCTCTGGCACGGGCTGCGTGACCGTTCAGGCGATCTGGTATGACTTTTCTCTGGTGGACTTGCCCGGCGTAAAGCCGGACTGCCCCAATATAAAGAAGAACCAGAAGGTCATCGTCGCCACAAAACTATGTGGTTGCACGTTCTCAGGATCCGGGTCCTCCGGCGGCGCCTCGTCCTCCACCTGTGTCCCGGCCGTGAGCCTCGTTCAGTAATGCGGGCCGGGGGACAACGGACTGCCCGTGATCGGGCCGGCTCGCCGCTATCCGTCCGCAACGTGACGCGCGGTACGTGGCTCATGTCCGCGGGGAAAAGGGCCGGCGATGTCTGGGCGCGGGTGCGCGGCTTGATCGGTTCGCGCCCGCTGCAACCCGGTGAGGGCCTCTGGATCGTGCCGTGCAGCGGCATTCATATGCTCTTTATGTCGTACCCGATCGATGCCCTCTACCTGGATAGAGAACTGCATGTGGTCGCCGTCGATCACGCGCTCCGCCCCTGGACCCTGGGCCGGATGGTTCGTGGTGCGCACTCTGTGCTGGAGTTACCCGCCGGGAGCGTTGCGCCCACCGGAACAGATGTGGGCGATCAACTCGCCATCGAGCCCGTCGAATGCTGAGTGAACCGTCCGCACAGACGGAGTGATCTACGCCGCACGGGGAAAAGGGGCGGCACCCGAGGGTGCCGCCCTTGCTGTGCCCGTCGCTTCTATCAAGCCCTACTCCATCTGCAACGTCGAGCGCCCGTGCGCAGTGTACGTCCCCTCATCAAACAAGCCGCTGATCAGGGGCACCACGATCTCTATGGGATAGGTGATCTCCACGACGACAGCCTTGCCGACTCCCTCTCCCGAGGGATACTGGACGTCGATCGCGATATTCAGAGTCCCCTCGTCTTCAAGATTAAAGGTAGGACACACGGGCGTGTCGTACGCATAATCACGCACCTGCTGCACAGTCCTCCCGATCACGGCATACCGAGCCAACTCGTTGGCACAGTGTCCGGCGCTGATCTCGGCGTTGATCACGCGGCCAAACTCCAACAGCCCGAAAATGAGCAGCAACACCACCGGCAGCACCAGGGCAAACTCGACGATGGATTGCCCACGCTCCCTCTCGATTATAGAGCGCACATCCTGCATCTCATCACCTCTTGGGAGGATCGACAACATCGCTACATCACTCAATATGGATCCCCCAATCACTACAACTTATTATAGCATGGCAGCCAGCGGGCGTAGCCGGTGGACGTAAAGAGCAACCCAATAATGCTCGCGTCTGGCTGCGCGCCACCGAGATGCGCCGCATCGGAAGGCAGTTGACAGCCATCCCTGGCGATGCTATTATCCTGCCGGCGCTCGGGAGGCATCCATGGCACAGCGACACATGAGCCGCGAACAACAGAGACTGGCCCGCCTCGCCCAGCCAGACCTGGATTGGAGCATGGCGCCCGAGACGATGGACCGGTACCTTCTGTACCGGCTATACCTCGTAGAACACCAGATCGACGGGATCATCCGCAGTCTTGAGCGGAACAACGTCGCTCCCTACCCCGCACATCTAGAGGATCGATCCATGCCGGAGGATGTGTGGGCCTCCTGGGCGAGCCTCAATTACCTCCTGAGAGCCCGGGATAACCTGAGGAGCGCCCTCGCACACAGCAACCAGAGCTAACAGTCGGCACCGCCCAACGCGGCCCGGCAATATCACGGCGGTGTCGTTTCGTGAGTTTTCGCCGCAACCATGCCCAAACAGAGCCCCCAACATCCACCGGAAAGCCAGCGCTCCGCCTTGTCTTCTGGGTGCTCGTGATCACGCTATACGTGCTGGGCGCCTTTTCCCTGGCAGCACGGACATGGCTTTTCCCGAATCGGGTAGGGCTGCCTGCGCCGGTGGCGACGGCGGCCACCGTATCCCCGGCGCCCACGGAGCCTGAGGCCACCGAGGCCATCGCCACATCCAGCCCCTTTCCCACGCTGACGCCACGCAGTACACTGTACCCCACGCTGACGCCGAGCCCCTGACCATTCAGTCACGCCGGCACGGCGCCAAGGAGATGCGCTCTATGATCAATACGCTGGAACTGCTGCGAAGCCTTTCCGAGGCGGACGGTATATCGGGCCATGAGGAGGGCGTCCGGAGCCTCATCCAGCAGGCCATGGCTCCCCTGGCAGACGATGCTCGCGCCGATGCTCTGGGCAACCTGATCGCCCTCAAGCGCGGTGCCGGCCCTGAGCCTCGGCGCGCGATCATGCTGGCTGCACACATGGACGAGATCGGACTGATGGTGTCCGGTCTGGAGGGAGCCTTCCTGCGGTTTGCACCGGTCGGGGGAGTGGATCTCCGCACGCTCGTCGGCCAGGAGGTGACCGTCCACGGCACTCGCAAGCTCCCCGGGATCATCGCCAGCCGTCCGCCGCATGTCCTCACCGCTGAAGAACGCAGCCAGGCGGTCCCGCTCGAGCGCTTGTATATCGATACGGGCCTTGGGATAGACTCTCTGCAGGAGTGCGTACGGGTAGGTGATCTCGTCACCATGCGCCGGACGTTCACGAGCCTGAATGGAGAGTATGCCACGGGCAAGGCCATGGACGATCGCGCTGGCGTTGTTAGCCTGGTTCTCTGCCTCCAGGCCCTGAAGCAAATCCAGCACCAGTGGGACGTCTACGCCGTGGCCACCACTCAGGAGGAGATCGGTTTGCGGGGCGCCACGGTGAGTGCATACGGCCTGGCGCCCGATCTGGGCATCGCGGTGGACGTCGGCTTTGGCCGGCAGCAGGGCGTGAGCGACCCGGCCATCATCGAGATGGATGGCGGCCCCGCCGTGGCTCTCGGCCCCAATGTGCATCCCGCCATGCGAGCAAGGATGATGGCAACGGCCAAAGACCAGGAGATCAAAGTGCAGACGGAGGTCGTCCCCGGGGCCACTGGCACCGATGGCTGGGCTCTTCAGGTGGCTCGGGAGGGCATCCCCACCCTCGTGCTTTCGATCCCTCTGCGCTACATGCATACCACAGTCGAGACGATATGCTTGCGTGATATCGAACGCACCGGGCGCATCCTGGCCCGTTTCATCGCAGGGCTCGATGGCGCGGCCGCCGCGGAGCTCGGGCTGGAACAAGGAGCATCGGCATGAACCTCCAAGCATTCACGCAAGCCCGCGGCGTGTCCGGCAACGAGGGCGCGGCTCGCGAGGTCATCCTCAAGGCTGTCCAGGATCACATCGACGAACATATCGTGGATGCGCTCGGGAACCTGATCTGCCACAAGAGACCACGCCGTCCGGCTCCAGAGGGAGGGCGTGCTCCCCGGATCATGCTGGCCGCCCACATGGATGAGATCGGTCTCATCGTCACGGGCATTAATAGCGACGGATCCCTGTCGTTCGGCAAGGTCGGAGGCATCGATGACCGAGTGCTCGTCTCCAAGCAGGTTCTGGTGGGCGAGTCTGCGGTGCCTGGCGTCATCGGCTACCCGCCCATTCACCTCATCCCTCGCAGTGAGCGCGATAGAGCCCCCGATATGACCAAGGCCGTGATCGATATCGGGGCCACGGACAAGGCCGGCGCCGAGAAACTGGCCTCTCCAGGGGACTATGTAACCTTCCGTGGCGAATGGGCGGAGCTCGATCCGACGGGCCAGCGCACGGTGATGGCCAAAGCGCTCGACGATCGCGCCGGATGCGCCGTCCTCGCTGAGCTGCTCCAGGGCGACTATGCGGTGGACCTCTATGCGGTGTTCACCGCTCAGGAGGAGGTGGGCACGCGAGGTGCGCGCGTCGCCGCGGCTCGCATCGCGCCGGACCTGGCCATCGCTCTTGAGGGAACCATCTGCGATGACCTGCCTCGGCTGCCCGAGGATGACACGTCGCCCGTTACGCGGCTCGGCGATGGACCAGCGATCACGTTCATGGATCGCAGTTTTATCGCCGATCGTCGCCTGTTGAACCTTCTGCTCCGGGTTGCCGAGGCGAAGGGCATCCCGCACCAGTTCAAGAGCGCCGTTGCCGGGGGCACCGATTCGGGCGCCATTCACGTAACCGGAGGGGGCGTGCCTTCGATCACCGTGGCCGTACCCACGCGCTATATCCATGCCCCCATCAGCATGCTGAGTCTCAAAGACCTGGATCACACGGTGCAGCTTGTTCAAGCGGCACTATACGCCCTGGAGGGAGGCCTGCCGTCATGAAGGAAATGATCAAGCGTCTGGTAGAGGCTTATGGGCCATCTGGTCACGAGTCCACGATCGGCGCCATCATCAGCGAGATGGTTCGTCCCCACGTGGATGAACTGCACACCGATGCGCTGGGCAACATCATCGCCCTAAAACGCGGCACTGGCAGTGGGCACGCGATCATGGTCGCCTCTCACATGGACGAGATCGGCCTTGTGGTCACCTGGGTCGACGAGAAAGGCTTTCTGCGCTTTGCCGCGACGGGAGGCGTATCGCCCGTGACGCTCGTGGGCGGGCGCGTGCGCTTTGCCAATGGCACCCTCGGCGTTATCGGATGGGAACGCTGGATGCGTCCCGATGCCGGCACGCGTCGCCCCGAGATGGACGAGCTCTACATCGACGTGGGCGCCACCTCCCGAGAGACGTGTCCCGTCGGCGTCGGCGACGCCTGCGGGTTTGTGCGCCCCTACGAAGAGTTCGGCACCCGTCTGGTCGCCAAGTCCATGGACGATCGCATCGCCTGTGCCATCGCGATCGAGGTGCTCGCCGGAATCGGATCCTCCCCCCACGATCTGTATTTCGTCTTTACCACACAGGAAGAGGTCGGGACCCGTGGCGCGCTGACGGCGGCCTACGGCATCGAGCCCACCGTGGGCATCGCGCTCGATGTGACGATGGTCGGGGATACGCCCAAGGCGCGCCCGATGGCCGTGAGCCTCGGCGAAGGACCCGCCATCAAGGTCATGGATTCCGGCATGCTGGCGCATCCGGGCGTCGTCCGCTGGATGATCACCACAGCCGAAGCGGCCGGCATCCCGTGCCAGCGAGAGGTCCTGTTGGGCGGCAGCACCGATGCGCGCGCCATCCAGACCTCCCGTGCCGGCGTCCCGGCCGGGTGCATCTCCATCCCCTGTCGCTATGTGCATACCCCTTCGGAGATGGTGGATTTCGGCGACGTGGAACACTCGGTAGCCCTGCTCAAAGCGCTGCTGACGGGTCCCATCGCGCTCTAGCCTGCACCCACTAACACACGGGGAGAGCCTATGGCAGCCTCTCCCCCCCTTCGATCTATCCCCTGTCACGCCAGTCCGCCAACAGAGCCGGCAGGTTGGAGTAGATGAGATCCGGCGGCTGGCCGCAGGCCAGGGCCTCCTCACGGGTAGAGATCCCCGTGAGCACCAGTATTGTGTGGATGCCCGCTTGCTGCCCCCCGACTATATCGGTATCCAGCCGATCTCCGAGGATGGCGGTATCCTCGGGTCGTCCCCCAAGCAGTTCCAGCGCCTGCAACAAGCCCGGAGTGCCCGGCTTGCCAATGATCAACGGCTCTACATCCGTTGCCGCCGTGATGGCGGCCTGAATGCTGCCGGCCCCCGGAACGATGTCCCGCTCAAGCGGGTACGTTTTGTCCGGGTTGGTGCCAATGAACTGCGCTCCGTCGCGGATCGCCAGCGTAGCCGTCGCAAGCTTGTCATACGTCAGATACTTGTCCCACCCGGCCACAACATAATCGGAATCCCTGCCGCCCATCACAAACCCGCGTTTCACGAGTTCATCCACCAGCGCCTGTTCGCCCACGACATAGACCCGCGCGCCCGGTGCGGCCCGCCGGGCGAGGTAGGCTGCCGTCGCAACTCCGGACGTGAGTATTCGATCCTCCGGGACGCTCATGCCCATCCCGGCTAACCGCGCCACGAACTGAGCCTGAGTCAATGTCGAGTTGTTCGTGACGAGCAAATAGCCGAACTTGCGCTCCTGCAGATAGGCGATCAAGTCTGCGGCACCGGGCAGAGCCGTGTGTCCCCGATAGAGCACGCCATCCATATCGACGAGTAGATTCCGAATCGAACCGATATTCACACCCATGCCCTCTCCCACGCGCTGACGCCATACTGCCGGCTCCCGGCCCGGCCCGCGATTATAGCACGCAGCTCAAGCACGGGCCAGAACAGAGCATCTGCCGCCCGGCGCCACAGGCGTTTCCCAAAAGGGACAGAGTCGTCTATCATACGCCCATCATCGTGCGCCCAAGAGCACTCCGGAAGAGGTGCCATCCATGACCGTTACCGTAGATGCCCGAGGCCTCGCCTGCCCTCAGCCTGTGATTCTCACGCGCAACGCCATGCGCAGCGCAGATCAAGTCATCACCCTGGTCAGCGATGCCGATCAGGTCGACAACGTACGCCGCCTCGCAGAGCGGGCTGGCTGGGTCACCGCCGTCACCGAGGACGAGCAAGGCCTCGCGATACACATGATCAAGGCCCCTGCGGCTGGGCACCAGAGTGAGCCCGCCGTCACCCACGAGAACTCGATGGGACAGGCCGGCCGGCACGTGCTGGTGCTCACCGGCGACACCATCGGGCGCGGCGATCTGGAACTCGGGCAGATTCTCGTCCGAAGCCTGCTCTATACCCTGCAAGAGATCACGCCCCGGCCGGACACGCTCATCTTTATGAATGCCGGAGTTAAGCTCACCGTGGAAGAGTCGCCGGTGCTCGCCGATCTGCAACACCTCCAGCAAGAGGGCGTGGAGATCCTGGTATGCGGCACCTGCCTGGACTATTACCACATCAAGCACCGTATCGCGGCCGGTGTAATCTCCAACATGTACACCATTGCCGAGACGATGCTCTCCGCCGCTCACTGCACCGCCCTGTAGGCGCGGTGGAGGCCAAGCTTCAGGAGGATAATACGGTGTCCTGCCAGCAAACCAGGCTAGTCGACCTGACGCATACCATCGTCCCAGGAGAGGGGGCGCGCCCCATCCGCATAGAGCGGGTACCAGCGCCAGAGGCTGTGTCCGAGGGCCTGTGGTATATCATGCATCGCGTCGAGATGCCGTTGAACCATGTCGGCACGCATATCGAGGCGCCGTACCATGTCGATCCCAACGGGAACGACGTTTCACAGATACCGCTGGAGCAGCTCTGCGGGACGGCGGCTGTGCTGGATCTCACCTCGGTACCGGCGGGCGGTGTTGCGACAGAGGACGATCTACGCCGTGCCGCGGAGCCGGCCGGTGGGCTGCACCCAGGGGATATCGCGTTGCTGCGCTTTGACTATGACTATGACGCGGCCCACGTGCGCCACTTTACCGCGGAGGCGATCGGCTATCTGGTCTCCGCCGGCGTCAAGCTCGTGGGCACAGACCTGTTGGGCATCGAACTACCCGCCGGTGACGCTCGCCTCGCAGAGCAGTACAACCACCACCAACTCATGTCGGCTGGCATCTGCCTGATCGAGCAGTTGGCTCACCTGAACCAGTTGGCCAGGCCGAGGGTCACGGTGTATGCCCTGCCCGTGCCCATCAAGGGCCTCGACAGCTTTCCCCTCCGAGTGGTCGCTCTCGAGGAACGCGAGGAGACGCGGTCGTGAGTGGCCGCACGAACGCGGGCCTGCTTCATCCCGACCTCTTTTCCACGCCGCTCCGCGGTGACATAGCCCTGGCCTATGGCGCCATGGCGGCGGGCGTGGACATCGTCACCGGTTATCCTGGCGCGCCAGCCACACCGGTGTTTGACGCCGTCCTGTCGGCGAGCGCCCCCGATGAGCGCCTCGTGCAGTGGGCGCCGAACGAGAAGGTGGCCATGGAGATGGCCATAGGAGCCTCGCTGGCCGGTCTCAGGTCCCTGGTGGTGCTAAAGTCGGTTGGACTAAACATCGCGCTGGATCCGCTGGCGACCTTTAGCCTCTCCGGCTGCTTTGGCGGCCTCGTTATCCTTTTGGGCGACGATCCCGGAGGCTGGGGCTCGCAGAACGAACAGGACAGCCGCTGGCTTACCCGCCTGGCGGAGGTGCCCGTCTTTGAGCCAGGCGAGATCCGCGATGCCGCCAATCTCATGGTGCAGGCCTACGCCTGGTCCGAGGCCCACGC
>Ga0123332_1003771_pt1 | contig 13666 bp, 15 predicted proteins | sample BioC12SIPDNA_4_FD_89958 | JGI IMG/M metagenome (GOLD analysis project Ga0123332, IMG submission 89958) | Anaerobic biogas reactor microbial communites from Washington, USA - Biogas_R2_A C12 SIP DNA | ecosystem: Engineered > Bioreactor > Anaerobic > Unclassified | place: Washington, USA...
CGCGCCGTTGGGTCCGAGCAGGCCCGTGACCGAGCCCTCGGCGACGGTGAAGGACACCCCGTCGACGACGGCGCGCCCGCCCGCCTCCCAGCGCACCTCGCGCGCGCTCAGCCCCACGATCCCCTCCGGCGCAGCACGGCGACGAACACGGGCACCCCGACGAGCGCGGTCACGACCCCCACGGGCAGCTCGCGCGGGTCGAACACGGTGCGTGCGAGGGTGTCGGCCCACACGAGGAACACCGCCCCGACGAGCGCGACGACGGGCAGCAGACGCCGGTGCGGGGCGCCGAGCACGAGGCGCACCGCGTGCGGCAGGACGAGCCCGACGAAGCCGATCGCGCCCGAGACGGCGACCATCGCCCCCGTGAGCAGCGCGACCGCGGCGAGCAGGACCCAGCGGGTGCGTTCGACGTGCACCCCGAGCGAGGCGGCCGCGGTGTCGCCGAAGGCGAAGGCGTCGAGCGTGCGTGCCGAGCCGAGCAGCGCGGTCCCGACCACGACGAGCGCGACGAGCGCGAGCACGAAGGCGTCCCAGTCTGCGCGGGCGAGCGAGCCGAGCAGCCACGTGACGATCTCGCGGTAGGAGTCACCCGTCGCGGTCCAGAAGATCACGACCGAGGTCGCCGCGGCGCACGCCTGGGACACCGCGAGCCCCGCGAGGACCATGCGTGTGGGGGTGAGGGACCCTGCGGCGCGGGCGATCGCGAGCGAGAGCACGAGCGCCGCGAGCGCGCCCGCGAAGGCCGCGACCGGGAGGGCGAGGGCAAGGCCGAGCACGAGCACCGCGACCGCGCCGAGCGAGGCCCCCGAGGACAGGCCCAGCAGGTACGGGTCGGCGAGCGGGTTGCGCGTGAGGGACTGCATGACGGCGCCCGCGAGCGCGAGCCCCGCCCCGACGACGGCCGCGGTGAGCGTGCGCGGCATGCGCAGCTCCCACACGATCGCGTCGGTGAGTCGTTCGGGCGGGTCGACCCCGAGGCCCAGGTGGTGCGCGATGCTCGCGAGCGCCTCGCCCGCCGTGACGTCCGCAGGCCCGAGCGTGGTCGCGAGCACGACGCTCGCGAGCAGGAGCACGAGCGCGCCGACGACGGCGCCCGCGAGGGGCACGCGCGCAACGGTCACCGTCACGCGCGGTCGACCTCGATCTCGGCGAGCTGGGCGACGAGCGACTCGACCGCGGCGACGTTGCGCACCCCCGCCTCGCTCGCGGCGAAGGGCACGACGAGGAAGCGCTCGTCACGCACCGCGTCGAGCTCGCGTGTCGCGGGGTGCTCGCGCAGCACGCCGATCTTCTTCTCGGCGCTGTTCCAGTCCGAGTCGACGAGCACGATGACGTCGGGGTCGCGCGCGACGATCTCCTCCCACGAGATCGAGGCCCACGAGTCGGCGACGTCGTCGGCGACGTTCGCGAGGCCCGCGGCCTCGAGGATCATCTGCGGCACGCCCGTGCCCGCCCCGACGTAGGGCGTCTGGGTGCCCGAGGAGTACCACAGGGCGCTCAGCCCGCGCTCGTCCGGGACGAGGGCCTCGAGCCGTGCGCGCTGCTCGGCGACGAGCGCCTCGGCGGCCTGCGGGGCACCGAGCACGTGGCCGGTCTCGCGGATCTGCTCGAAGAGCAGCTCGAAGCTCATGACGGGGGGTGGGGCGTTCTCGCGGCACGCTGCGGGCGGGACGTAGCTCGCGATCCCGAGGCTCGCGAGCGTCGCGCGGTCGCCCGCACCCTCGGCCGTGAGGTTGGACTCCCAGCCCGCGTACACGAGGTCGGGGTCGAGCTCGAGGACGGCCTCGGCGCTCGGCAGGCCGTCGGTGAGGATCGTCAGGTCGTGCGCGTGGGCGGCGAGCGAGTCGTCGATCGGTCCGTCGAGGAATGCCGCGGCGACGACGCGCTCGGCGAGCCCGAGCGCGAGGGCGAGCTCGGTCGTCGAGGACTTGATCGTCACGATCCGCTCGGGTCGCGAGGGGACCGTGACCTCGAAGCCGCAGTTCGTCACGGTCACGGGGGCCTCGCTCGTGGGGCTCGTGGCCGAGGGCGCAGGTGCGTCGGGGGGCGCGCTCGCGTTGCTCGCGTGCCCGCATCCCGCGAGCGCGAGGGCGAGCACGACGAGGGCGGGGCCGCGGCGGACGGTCATGAGTCTCCCTGGGGTGCGACGGGTCAGGGGCCGGCCACGCGCCGGGGACCGTCGTCCTCATGCAGGGGGATCGACACCGCCGCCAAGCCGGGCGCCGGGGTCCGCAGAGCAGTCTACGACCGGTCCCCACCCCGGGGTGCCCGAGGCGAAGGTGCCCTAGCACGCCGTCGTCGGCGGGAGAAGCCGAACGGTGCCCCTCCCACCATCTGAGCGTCCCGTCCGGGATGTGGACGAGGTTTCCGGGCGGCTCGAGCCCCGGTGCGACGGTCCCGGCTCACGTCCGAGCGAAGGAGACCCCATGGCACGCGAACCGCGTCCGATCGGCTTCAACCTGTTCGAGATGAACTGCGTGCGTCACCTCGGCCTCGCGGCGACGTTCTCGACCACGGACGAGCCGCCGTTCGCCTTCGCACGGCGCGCGAGCACGCTCGACCGCCTCAGGGGCGGGCGCTTCGACTGGAACATCGTCACGAGCTACCTGCCCGACGAGGTCGCCCATGACGAGCGCTACGCGATCGTCGAGGAGTTCCTCGACGTCGTCGACAAGCTCTCGGAGGGCTTGTGGGACGACGACATCGCCGCAGACCGCGAGCAGCGCGTCGCCACCGTGCCGGGCAGGGTCCGCGGGATCAACCATGCGGGTGAGCGGAACCGAGTCGAGGGCCCGGTCCCGAGCGCGCTGCACGCCTCGGCGGTGGCCGGTGGCTGAGCGCGAGAGCGTCGTCGTCCTCGTCGGCAACCCCCGCCCGCGCTCGCGCACGACGGCGGCCGCGGAGACCTTCGCGGAGCACCTCGCCCCCGACGGCGACATCACGGTGGTCGAGCTGTCGAGGCTCGCGGGCGAGCTGCTCACCGCCGACCACCCGCACGCCGACCGCGTCGCCCGGACCGTCGCGCAGGCGGGGCTGCTCGTCGTCGCGACACCCGTCTACAAGGCGAGCTACACGGGCCTGCTCAAGGCCTTCGTCGACCTGTTCGGGCCCGCCGCGCTGCGGGGGGTCGTCGCGGTCCCGCTCGTCGTCTCGGCGAGCCCCGCGCATCAGCACGTCGGCGAGACCCACCTGCGGCCACTGCTCGTCGAGCTCGGGGCCAGTGTGCCCACGGGGGCGTTCGCGGTCACCGAGAGCCAGCTCGCCGACCTCGGCCCCGCGCTCGCCGCGTGGGACGAGGCGTGGCGGCCCGCGCTCGCGGCAGCCTGGCCGGGCGCGCGCACGCTCGCCGAGGTCGCACCGTGAGCGTCGACACCTCCCGCGCGGCGTCGCTGGCGGCGGGGGCGCCGTCGGGCGCGGGCGTGCTGAGCCCTGAGGACTACAAGGCGGTGTTCCGGCGCCACCCCGCGGGCGTCGCGGTCGTGACGCTCGCCTCGCCCTCGGGTCCGGTGGGATTCACCGCGACGAGCGTCATCTCGGTCTCGGCGAGCCCGCCGCTCCTCGCGTTCTCGGTGCTCGCCACGTCCTCGTCCTGGCCCGCGCTCGCGCAGACGGGCTCGGTCGCGGTGAGCCTGCTGGGTTACCGCGACGTGGCTGTCTCCCAGCGCTTCGCGACGAGCGGGGTCGACCGGTTCGCGGGGACCGACGTGCACGTGCTCGACACGGGCGAGCCGGTACTGCGCTGCGCGCTGACCTGGGTGCGCGGGGAGGTCGTCGAGCGCATCCGGGTCGGGGAGTCCTTCCTCGTCGTGGTGCTCGCGACCCGTTCGGGCACCGGTGGGGAGGGTGAGCCGCTCGTCTACCACGACCGGGCGTACCACGCCCTCGGTGCCCACTACGAGATCTGAGATGACCGACCCCTGAGACGTCCTGGCGGTCGAGGGGGTCACGAGGCGCGCGCGCTCCTAGAGTCGAACCGTGACGGACACCTACATGCACGGGCACCACGAGTCGGTGCTCCGCTCCCACCGCTGGCGCACCGCCGAGAACTCCGCGGCCTTCGTGCTGCCCGTGCTGACCCCCGAGACGACCCTGCTCGACGTCGGCTGCGGCCCGGGCACCGTGACGATCGACCTCGCCTCGCGCGTCGCGCGCGCGGTGGGCCTCGACCGCGCCCCGACCGTGCTCGCCGCGGCCCGCGAGGCCGCGCGGGGCACGAGCAACGTCGACTTCGTCGAGGGTGACGCCTATGCGCTGCCCTTCGAGGACGACTCCTTCGACGTCGTCTACGCCCACCAGGTGCTCCAGCACCTGACCGACCCGATCGCCGCGCTGCGCGAGATGCGGCGCGTCGCGCGGCCCGGCGGCTACGTCGCGGTGCGCGACGCGGACTACTCGGCCATGACGTGGTACCCCAGGGTCGCGGGCCTCGACGACTGGATCGCGCTGTACCAGGAGGTCTCGCAGGCCAACTCGAACGACGCCGACGCGGGACGCAAGCTGCTCTCGTGGGTGCTCGAGGCGGGCTTCGACCCTGCGGGCGTGGTCCCCGGCGCGGGCGTGTGGTGCTACGCGAGCCCCGAGGACCGGCGCTGGTGGGGCGAGCTGTGGGCGGACCGCTGCACGCAGTCGAACTTCGCGAAGCAGGCCCTCGGTCACCGCCTCGCCGACGACGTCGCCCTCGAGCACCTCGCCGACGCGTGGCGCGAGTGGGCTGCGAGCGAGGACGGCTGGTTCGCGATCCTGCACGGCGAGGTGCTCGCCCGGGCCTGACCGGCAGTCAGACCGCTCGGCGCGGGACGCTCGGAGCTAGAACAGGGCGATCTTCGAGGGCGGGGGACTGATCTCGTCGAGCTCGGCAAGATCCTCCGGGCTCGGCGTCCACAGCGCGGCCGCGGCATTCGCGACGACCTGCGCGGGACGGGTCGCGCCCGCGATCACGCTCGTCACGGGCTCTTGCGCGAGCAGCCAGCCGATCGCGAGCGCGACCATCGAGATGCCGCGCGCCCTGCAGAATTCCTCGAGCTGCTCGACCGTCTCCCACGGGGCGTTCTCGAGCTCGTGCGGCTTGGAGTGCACGAGCCGCCCGTCGGCGGGCCGGGCCCCGCCCGAGTACTTGCCCGTGAGCAGGCCGTTCGCGAGCGGGAAGTACGGCAGGACCCCGAGCCCGAACTCGCGCGCGGCCGGCAGCACCTCGAGCTCGGCGCGACGGTCGAGCAGGTTGAAGTGGTTCTGGGCCGAGACGAAGCGCACCCCGCCCGAGCGGACCGTCGCGACCTCGGCCGCACCGAACTGCCACCCTGCGAAGTTCGAGTGCCCGACGTAGCGCACCTTGCCCTCCTCGACCAGCTCGGTGAGCGCACCGAGCGTCTCGGCGATCGGGGTGACCCCGTCGGGCGTGTGGTACTGGTACAGGTCGATGTAGTCGGTCCCGAGCCTGCGCAGCGAGCCTTCGACCGCGGCCCGCACGTACGCCCGGCCGCCGCGCGGGCCGAGCGTCGCGAGCTCGGGGTCGCGCGTGTCCATGCCGAACTTCGTGCCGATCACGACCTGCTCGCGGCGCGAGCCGAGGGCCCGGCCGAGGAACTCCTCGCTCAGCCCGGGGCGCGCCCCGTAGTTGTCGGCGACGTCGAAGAAGGTCACGCCGGCCTCGAGGGCCGCGTCGACCACGGCGAGCGAGCCTTCGAACGTCTCGCTCGGCGCGTTCGTGCGCCCGAGGTTGTTGCAGCCGAGCCCGAGGACGGACACGGCGAGGTCGCAGGACCCGAAGGTGCGGGTGGGCAGGGAGCTCATGCCCTCGAGGGTAGGCGAGCGCGCGGATAGGCTGCGCACCGTGCGTATCGCAAGGTTCACCACCGGTTCCGACCCCCGCTACGCGCTCGTCGAGGGCGAGCGTGGCAAGGAGGTCCTGCACGTCATCACGGGCGACCCGATCTACACGCCCGTCGAGCTCACGGGCGAGCAGGTCCGCCTCGACGAGGACGGCGTGCGCCTCCTCGCCCCCGTGATCCCGCGCTCGAAGATCGTGGGCGTCGGGCGGAACTTCGCCGCGCACGCCGCGGAGATGGGCAACGAGACCCCGAGCGAGCCGATGCTCTTCCTCGTGCCCAACACCGCCGTCGTCGGCCCCGACGACCCGATCGTCCTGCCGGACTGGAGCGCCGAGGTGTCCTACGAGGCCGAGCTCGCGGTCGTGATCGGCAAGGTCACGCGCAACGTCTCGCCCGAGGCTGCCCTGCGGCACGTGTTCGGGTACACGGTCGCGAACGACGTCACGGCCCGCGACGCGCAGCGCCGGGAGTCCCAGTGGTTCCGCGCGAAGTCCTTCGACACCTCCAAGCCGCTCGGGCCCTGGGTCGACACCGACATCGACCCCGCGGACGTCACGGTGCGCTCGGCGGTCAACGGCGAGCAGCGTCAGGAGGGGTCGACGCGTGACCTCGTGTTCGACGTGCCGTTCCTGATCTCGGCGATCTCCGAGGTCACGACCCTCCTGCCGGGCGACGTCATCCTCACCGGGACGCCCGAGGGCGTCGGCACGGTCGAGCACGGCGACGTGATCGACGTCGAGGTCGAGGAGATCGGGGTGCTGCGCAACCCCGTGATCCGCCGGTCCTAGGCTGGGCCCATGACTTCGACGCCCACCGGGGCCGGCGTGCGCGTGCGCTTCTGCCCCTCGCCCACCGGCCTGCCGCACGTCGGCATGATCCGCACCGCCCTGTTCAACTGGGCCTACGCCCGCCACACGGGTGGGACCTTCGTGTTCCGCATCGAGGACACCGACGCCGCGCGGGACTCCGAGGAGAGCTACCAGATGCTCCTCGAGGCGATGCGCTGGCTCGGCCTCGACTGGGACGAGGGCGTCGAGGTGGGTGGGCCGCACGCGCCCTACCGGCAGTCCGAGCGTGCCGAGGTCTACGCCGACGTCGCGCGCCGTCTGCTCGAGGCTGGCTACCTGTACGAGTCGTTCTCGACGCCCGAGGAGGTCGAGGCCCGGCACCGTGCCGCGGGGCGGGACCCCAAGCTCGGCTACGACGGCTTCGACCGCGACCTGACCCCCGAGCAGGTCGCGGCGCTGCGGGCCGAGGGGCGCGAGCCCGTGCTGCGCATGCGCATGCCCGACGAGGACATCGTCTTCACCGACCTCGTGCGCGGCGAGCTGCGTTTCCCTGCGGGGTCGATCCCGGACTACGTCGTCGTGCGTGCGAACGGTCAGCCGCTGTACACGCTGACCAACCCCGTCGACGACGCGATCTCGGGCATCACGCACGTGCTGCGCGGGGAGGACCTGCTCAGCTCGACCCCGCGGCAGGTCGTGATGTACCGCGCGCTGCTCGACCTGGGGATCGCGAGCGTGCTGCCCGAGTTCGGGCACCTGCCCTACGTCATGGGCGAGGGCAACAAGAAGCTCTCGAAGCGTGACCCCGAGTCGAACCTCTTCGCCTACCGCGACGCGGGCTTCCTGCCCGAGGGGCTGCTCAACTACCTCGCGCTGCTCGGTTGGTCGATCGCGCCGGACCGCGACGTGTTCACGCGTGAGGAGATGATCGCCGCGTTCGACGTGCGCGACGTCAACCCCAACCCCGCGCGCTTCGACGCGAAGAAGGCCGAGGCGATCAACGCCGCGCACGTGCGCCTGCTCGATCCCGAGGACTTCCGCGACCGGGCCGTGAGCTATCTGCACGCCGCGGGGCTCGTCGAGCACGAGACCTTCGACGCGCTGCCCGGCGCCCAGCAGGAGGTCCTCACCGCGGCCGCTCCGCTCGTCCAGGAGCGCGTCACGAAGCTCGGCGACGTGCCCGGGATGCTCGGCTTCCTGCTCGTCGCCGACGACGCGCTCGAGGTCGCCGAGGACGCGCGCGCGGCCCTGCGCGCCGAGGCGCCTGCCGTCATCGACGCCGCGCTCGCGGCCCTCGAGCCGCTCGAGGACTTCCGTACCGCGCCGATCCAGGAGGCCCTCCAGGCCGCCGTCGTCGACGGGCTCGGCCTCAAGCCCCGCTTCGCGTTCACGCCCTTGCGGGTCGCGGTCTCGGGTCGGCGCGTGTCCCCACCGCTGTTCGAGTCGATGGAGATCCTCGGCAAGGGCTCGACGCTCGCCCGCCTGCGCACCTTGCGCGCGTCCCTGTGAGCGTGCGGGGCGTCCTGCTCGACGTCGACGACACGCTCGTCGACACGCGCGGGGCGTTCCGGCACGCGTGGTCGCAGCTCACCGAGCGCTTCCTGCCGCACGTCGGTGACGTCGAGGAAGTCGTGCGGGCGTGGCGGGCCGACGACGGCGGCTTCTACTCCGCCTACACGCAAGGGCGCCTCGACTACCTCGAGCAGCGCAGGCACCGGGTCGAGGCGCTGCACGCACGCTTCGGTGCACCGCCGCTCGGCGAGGCGGGCTTCACGGAGTGGAACGCACTGTTCGAGGACGGCTTCCGGGCCGGGTGGCGGGCCTTCGACGACGCGCTCGAGGCGGTCGCGCAGCTGCGTGCGGCTCGCGTGAGCGTGGGGGTCGTGACGAACGCTGCCACGCCGTATCAGCGCCTCAAGCTCGACGCGGTCGGGCTCGCGGACCTTCCCGTGCTGGTCGGGGTCGACCTGTTCGGCTTCGGCAAGCCCGACCCGCGGGTGTTCGCCGAGGGGGCACGCCGGCTCGGCCTCGAGCCGGGGGAGGCGGCGTACGTCGGCGACGAGCTGCACGCCGACGCGCTCGGCGCGTCGCGCGCGGGGCTCACGGGGGTGTGGCTCGACCGGCCCGGGTGGCGCGGGCGGCCGGTCGGGCCCGAGGAGGTCGACGGCGCACGCGAGGAGGGGGTGCGGCGCATCGAGTCCTTGCGCGAGCTCAGCAGCGCGCTCGGGCTCGGGTGACCCGGGCTCGAGTGACACAGGCCCGGGTGACGCAAGCCCGGGTGACGCAGGCTCGGATCGCTCAGGGCAGTCGTTCGGCGCGCCAGCACGTCGCGCGGTAGGGCAGCTCGATCGTCTCGCGCCCCTTGAGCTCGGGGTGGGTCGCGACGAGCTCGTCGACCGCGTCGAGCAGCTCCTCGCGGCGCTCGGGCGGGAGCACGAGCAGGTGGCTGCGCGAGGCGGCGAGGGTACGCAGCTCGCCCGGCGCGAGGCGGTGGCGCCACTCGAAGACGGCGTGCTCGAGCTCGCCGAAGCGCTCGTCGAGCTCGGGCGGGCCGTGGTTGGGCTCGAGCGAGTCGCCGCGGTGGATGATCTCGGTGAAGGCGTCGACCCAGTCGACCCGGTGGTCGCGCACGTTCCACACGACGCCGAGGCGGCCGCCCGGGCGCAGCACGCGCGCGATCTCGGGCAGGGCCGTCGCGGGGTCGAACCAGTGCCAGGCCTGCGCGACGACGACGCCGTCGCGGTCGCCGTCGGGCAGGGGGATCGCGTCCGCGGTCCCGGGCAGCGCCCTGACCCCGGGGAGTGCGTCGAGCAGCTCGGCGCGCATCGCGTCGGAGGGTTCGACCGCGACGACGTCGAGGTCGAGGCCGAGGAGCACCTCGGTGAGCTTGCCGGTGCCCGCGGCGAGGTCGAGCACGCGCGAGCCGGGGCCCGGGGTGAGCCACCGGGCGGCCTCGCGCGGGTAGCCGGGCCGTGCCCGGCGGTACTCACGGGCGCCGAGCTCGAAGGAGCGGGCGCGGCGCGACGGGTCGGCGGAGGTCGGGGAGGTCACGGCCGCATCGTGCCACAGCGCTCGAGAAGGGTGTCGCGCGGTCCTGGGCTCGCGAGACATCCCCGTGCCCGGGGCACACGTCCGTCGGGGCCCGCGTCCCGAGGGGGTGAAGACGAGCCGCGCGGGGGCCCGGCACCCGGCCGGTGCGGGTTTGGACCTGCCCAGTCCGCTCGGGTAGTGTTCTCCGGCGGTACGACCCCTACGCCCACGCTCGCGTCGGCACGGCGGTCATACCCCCATGGGGTATGGTGTAATTGGCAGCACGAGTGATTCTGGTTCACTTAGTCTTGGTTCGAGTCCAGGTACCCCAGCGACGTGGTGTGATCGTCCTCACGGCACCGTGAAGGTGAATCGCGCCGCGATCATGAGGTAGAGTTTCGGCTCGTTCGCTTCCCAGCGGGAAGGGGACACCACCCAGGCCCCCATCGTCTAGCGGCCTAGGACGCCGCCCTCTCACGGCGGTAGCAGGGGTTCAAATCCCCTTGGGGGTACAGAAGAAGGCCCGGTCACCACTGGTGACCGGGCCTTCGTGCTTGGCCGGGGCGCTCGGCTCAGTCGACCGTGCGCCGCAGCACCTCGGTGAGCCGGTTCGCGGCCGAGACGACCGCCGCGGCGTGCATGCGACCGGGCTGGCGCGAGAGCCGCTCGACGGGGCCCGAGATCGACACCGCGGCCACGACGCGACCCGAGGGGCCGCGTACGGGCGCTGAGACGCTCGCCACACCTGGCTCGCGCTCCGAGACCGACTGGGCCCAGCCGCGGCGGCGCACGCCCGAGAGGATCGTCGCGGTGAACTTCGCACCCTGCAGGCCGCGGTGCAGACGGTCCGGCTCCTCCCACGCGAGGAGCACCTGGGCCGCCGAGCCGGCGAGCATCGTGAGGGTCGAGCCGACCGGGATCGAGTCGCGCAGCCCCATGGGGCGCTCGGCCCCTGCGACACAGATGCGCTGGTCACCCTGGCGCCGGTACAGCTGGGCGCTCTCGCCGGTGTGGTCTCGCAGCGCCGCGAGGACGGGCCCGGCGGCCGCGAGGAGGCGGTCCTCGCCGGCCGCGGTCGCGAGCTCGGCGAGGCGCGGGCCGAGGACGAAACGGCCCTGCGTGTCCCGCGCGACGAAGCGGTGGTGCTCGAGCGCGACCGCGAGCCGGTGCGCCGTGGGACGGGCAAGATGGGTGGCCGCGACGAGCTGCGCGAGCGTCGCCGGGCCGGCTTCGAGGGCGCTCAGGACCGAAGTGGCCTTGTCGAGCACTCCGACTCCGCTAGAGTTGTCCATAGGTCGATATTGTCGTCTCGCTCCATGAGACGCAAGTCCGACACCCGCAGACAGGCACGAAGTTCGCTCTTTCGGGCGATCGGTACGAAGGGAACAGGGCCGGATATGGCTGGCACGTTGGCAGAGAAGGTCTGGGAGGCGCACCTCGTGCGCCGCGGCGAGGACGGCGCACCCGACCTGCTCTACATCGACCTCCACCTCGTCCACGAGGTCACGAGCCCGCAGGCCTTCGAGGGCCTTCGGCTCGCGGGACGGCGCGTGCGCCGGCCCGACCTGACGATCGCGACGGAGGACCACAACACCCCGACGCTCAACATCGACCTGCCGATCGCGGACCGCACGAGCCGCACGCAGATCGAGACCCTGCGCAACAACGCCAAGGAGTTCGGCATCCGCCTGCACTCCCTCGGCGACGCCGACCAGGGCATCGTGCACGTCGTCGGCCCCCAGCTCGGGCTCACGCAGCCCGGTATGACGGTCGTGTGCGGCGACTCGCACACCTCGACCCACGGGGCCTTCGGCGCGCTCGCCTTCGGCATCGGCACGAGCGAGGTCGAGCACGTGCTCGCGACCCAGACGCTCCCGCTCCAGCCGTTCAAGACCATGGCGATCACGGTGAACGGTCAGCTCAAGCCCGGCACGACCGCAAAGGACATCATCCTCGCGATCATCGCCAAGATCGGCACGGGCGGCGGCCAGGGCTACGTCCTGGAGTACCGCGGCGAGGCGATCCGCTCGCTGTCGATGGAAGCCCGCATGACGATCTGCAACATGTCGATCGAGGCGGGTGCCCGCGCAGGCATGATCGCCCCCGACGAGACGACCTTCGAGTACCTCAAGGGTCGCCCGCACGCGCCCGAGGGCGCCGACTGGGACGCCGCGGTCGAGTACTGGAAGACGTTGCGCTCGGACGAGGACGCCGTCTTCGACGCCGAGGTCGTGCTCGACGCGAGCGACCTCGAGCCGTTCGTCACGTGGGGCACGAACCCCGGCCAAGGCCTCCCGCTGTCCGGTGCGGTGCCGAACCCGGCCGAGATCGCCGACGAGAACGAGCGCCTCGCGGCCGAGCGGGCCCTTGAGTACATGGCCCTCGAGCCGGGCACCCCGCTGCGCGAGATCGCGGTCGACACCGTGTTCATCGGCTCGTGCACGAACGGGCGCATCGAGGACCTGCGGGCCGTCGCGAACGTCATCAAGGGCCGCAAGAAGGCCGACGACGTCCGCGTGCTCGTCGTCCCCGGCTCGGCACGCGTGCGTCTGCAGGCCGAGGCCGAGGGCCTCGACAAGGTGTTCCTCGACTTCGGTGCCGAGTGGCGCAACGCGGGCTGCTCGATGTGCCTGGGCATGAACCCCGACCAGCTCGCCCCGGGCGAGCGCAGCGCGTCGACCTCGAACCGCAACTTCGAGGGCCGCCAGGGCAAGGGCGGTCGCACGCACCTCGTCTCGCCGCTCGTCGCGGCCGCGACCGCGATCCGAGGGACGCTCTCGTCCGTCGCGGACCTCGCCGACGACGGCGCGCCCGTCACCGAGCTGCAGCCCGCCTGAGACCCCGCCAAGGAGCATTCGACATGGAGAAGTTCACGACCCACACCGGCATCGGGGTCCCGCTGCGCCGCAGCAACGTCGACACCGACCAGATCATCCCGGCCGTCTACCTCAAGCGCGTCACGCGCACGGGTTTCGAGGACGCGCTGTTCGCCGCGTGGCGCGGCGACCCCGACTTCGTGCTCAACAAGGACGCCTACAAGACCGGCTCCGTGCTCGTCGCGGGCCCCGACTTCGGGACGGGCTCCTCGCGCGAGCACGCCGTGTGGGCGCTCAAGGACTACGGCTTCCGGGCCGTGCTCTCGACGCGCTTCGCGGACATCTTCCGCGGCAACGCGGGCAAGCAGGGCCTGCTCGCCGCGGTCGTGAGCCCCGAGGACATCGAGCTCATCTGGAAGGTCCTCGAGACCCAGCCCGGCACCGAGGTGACCGTCGACCTCGTCTCGCGCACCGTGACGTGCGGCGACGTCGTCGCGCCGTTCCAGGTCGACGACTACACGCGCTGGCGGCTCATGGAGGGCCTCGACGACATCGGCCTGACCCTCCAGCACGAGGGGGACATCGCCGAGTTCGAGTCCCGCCGCGAGGCGTGGCGCCCCACGACGCTGCCCGCGAAGCACCTGCCCCCGGTCGAGATCAAGGCCGCGCGCCCCGTCACGCCGCTCGGCTCGCCCGAGGTGCCCGTCACGGGCTGACCGGGCCTGCGCGGCACCTCGCCGACCGCACGAGAGCCCCCCGGGTCGTGACGACCCGGGGGGCTCTTCGTTACGCTCGTCCCATGCGTTCGTCACGGGAGCTCCTTAGCTAGCCGCACCGGGCCCGTCTCCTCGGGCACACCCGGTGCGGCCGCCCCTCCCTGCGAGGGGCTTTCTTGTGCCCGGGACCGCACGTCCGGCCGAGGAGAGGCACCCCGATGAACGACGACACGACGTCCCACGAGATCGACCCCGCGCCCGAGGGGGACGAGGCACAGCGCGCGGCACGTCGCGCGCGCGAGGCCCGCTGGCAGGAGGTCTGGCAGCGGCTCGGCGTCTTCGGCGCGAAGGGCGACGGCTCGGCCGAGCGCCGCTACGTCCTGACGATGTTCCCGTACCCCTCGGGCGACCTGCACATGGGCCACGCCGAGGTCTTCGCGATCGAGGACGTCGTCGCGCGGTACTGGCGACTGCGGGGCTTCGAC
>Ga0123332_1003773_pt1 | contig 13665 bp, 15 predicted proteins | sample BioC12SIPDNA_4_FD_89958 | JGI IMG/M metagenome (GOLD analysis project Ga0123332, IMG submission 89958) | Anaerobic biogas reactor microbial communites from Washington, USA - Biogas_R2_A C12 SIP DNA | ecosystem: Engineered > Bioreactor > Anaerobic > Unclassified | place: Washington, USA...
ACCGTCTACAAGCTGGGCTACCGCCTGGAGGTGCCCGCATGAAACTGAAAGGCCGCATCCTGGCCCTGGCCCTGGTGCTGGCCCTGGCCTTTGGCCTGACCCTCTCCACCCTGCTGTTGCTGCGGGGATTTGAGGACAACCGGGAGGCCGAGCAGGCCAGGGGCCGGGAGGAAAGCGCCATGTTTGCCGCCACCCTGACTTCCGGTCTGGAAGCTTTTTCCAGCATCAGCCCCGGGGATTACGTGGTCAGGGCCGCCCGTACAGCAGAGCGCTACATGACCGGCAGCGCCCTGTTTTCCCTGGTGGATGCAAGTGGCACGGTGGCCTATACCAATGCGGACACCCCCCAGCTGCTTTTGCTGGAGGAAGCCCCCTCTGCCTCCCTGGGCGACCGGCTCATCAAGCAGGGGGACCGGGTGTATCAGGTGCTGCTGGTGGCCCTTGATCATGAAGGGATGCAGCTGAAGTACCTGCGGGACATCAGCCGGGTGTATCAGGGAATCGAGGCCCAGACCCGGGATGCCGTCCTGCTGCTGCTGGCCCTCTATGTGCTGTTGGCCCTGCTGCTGTTCTGGGCCTTGCGGGCAGTGTTCAAGCCCCTCACCCAACTGGGGGAGGCCAGCCTGCGCATCGCCGGCGGGGACTATGCCACCCGGGCCCAGGTGCGCCACCCGGAGGATGAGGTGGGGCTCCTGGCCCAGCGCTTCAACACCATGGCGGAGGCCACCCAGGTCCATGTCACCCAGCTGACGGAGCAGGCACAAGCCCAAAAGCAGTTTGTGGCGGACATGGCCCACGAGATGAAGACCCCCCTCACATCCATGATCGGCTATGCCGACCTGCTGCGCCGCCATGATGCACCGGAAGCCCAGCGCCAAACTGCCCTTGAGGCCATTGTGATTCAGGGGGAACGCCTGGAGCGCATGGCCTTCAAGCTCTTGCAGCTGGCCCGGTTGGAGGGGGGCCAGGCCCTGGATATGCAGACTGCGCCGCTGGCCCGACTCTTTGATCAGGCAGAGGAGGCCCTCAAGGGCATGCTGGATGCAAAAGATCTGACGCTGGTGAAACAGGTCCGGGAGGAACGCTGCCTCTGCGAACCGGACCTGATGCTGTCCCTGCTTCAAAACCTCCTGGCCAACGCCATCCATGCCTCCAGCCTCGGGGGGAAAATCCTCCTCACTGCAAAAGACCATGGCTTTTCCGTCCAGGACCACGGCAGTGGCATCCCTGCAGAGCACCTCCCCCATATCACCCAGGCCTTCTACATGGCCGACAGCAGCCGGTCCCGCAGCCAGGAGGGCGCCGGCCTGGGCCTGGCCCTCTGTGCCCGGATTGCAGCCCTCCACAAAGCGCATCTGCAGATTGACAGCCAGGAAGGCCAGGGCACCACGGTGACTGTGGAATTTACAAGTTCGTGACAAAAAGGGGACAAGCAGGATATGAATGCACCCTATCATGAGGGCAACAAACCAAAGGAGGATAGCCCCATGTTCAACAAGTTCAAGCCCTGGCTCCTGGGCGCTCTGCTGGGCGTCCTGTCCCTGGCCCTCATCCTCTCCCTGCCCGACCTCATCCGCCACCGCAGCCACATGGGCCTGGCGGAGCCCGCCGCCAGTGTCGCCCCCCAGGCCAGCACCCAGCCTTCCGGCACGGAGCAGCAGATCGTGCCTGCCCGCGACCAACTGGCACAAACCAATGAAGACGTCGCTGTCTTCTATCAGCCCCCAGGCACGGAGCTGAAGGATGCAGTGGATGTCAAAAAAGCCGCCTTCAACATCCTGGACAGCATGATGGGGGACCGTTTCCAGGATCGGCTCACGAATCATGGCGTCCACCTGGAGCAATACGTCAATGACTACGGCAGGGCCTTTGGCTTGATCATCGGTCCCCTGCTCATTCCCGAGCAGGTGATGGACCCCGGGCAGCCTGCCGGTCGTGCGTACCACATCGCTTTCCAGGCCTTGCCAGAGCCTGTCCCCCACCTGCGCTTCCTGAATTTTGATACCTACATCACCCCCGGCGCATTGGCCAGCAGCCTCAGCATGGAGGAGTACGAACAACTGGACCTGGAGGCCCAAAATAAACAAAACAAGGAAACCGCCGCCCCCCTGATGCTGAAGGTCCGGGAGAATGCCCAGAACCTGGTGAAAACCATGCTGGAGCAGCTGGCTGAAAGGGGCTTGGACTACAGCCTGGAGGGCATCACCGGCATCGGGATGCAGCAGTACCATTCCTCCCGGGATGCCCTGTCCGACCCATACTTTGAGGTGGTCCTCACGGTCAAACTGAAGGACGCAGCGGGCCAGGCCTATGATGCTGAATTCGTCATCAGTGAGGACCTGCAGCCCGAGGTCAAAAGCATCCACGTGGAGGACTTCTATCAAACCAACTATCTTCCTGCAGGGGGCTGAAACCCTGCCCAATTTCCCCACAGACGGCGCCATAGGAGCGCCGTCTCATAATGAGGATAAACCATATCAAAGGGGAGTTTCAGAGGGCACAGCCCTCTGAGTGAAATCGTATCGCGCGGCTCTGCCGCGCGGGCGGGGCGGTTTGCGCAGCAAACCATTCCACGCATGTTCGCCGGCCGGGAACGAAGTGACCAGGCGAACATGCCCGTTCCTCCTAAACGACAAAGTGTCCGCAGACACTTTGTCGCACCCGAGACGGCGCTTAAATGGCGCCGTCTTTTCACTCCTCCTCTGGGTATGCTATAATTGAATGGGCTCGTATCGAGACCCGATTTGGAGGTGAGGTTCATGAGGAACAAACCGGTCAAGCTGACCGTGACGGGAATGGCGTACAACCGCAACGAAGAAGACGAGGCCATGCACATGACCACCTTCGGCACCCTGTCTGGCGACAAGCACGAATGGCAGCTCAAATACACCGAGCGCCGCAGCGACAGCGACGAAAAACACGACATCACCATGACCATGGGGGAAGGGGTGGTGAAGGTGGCCCGCAAAGGCGCCTTCGCTTCCGACCTGGTCTTCCGGGAAGGCCACCGCTTTGAGGGCAACTACCAGACCCCCTACGGCACCCTGTCCATGGGCATCTACCCCACCCAGGTGGGCTACACCGTCAGCCCCGAGGGGGACGGCGAGGTGAACCTGCGCTACCAATTGGACATCCAGGGCCGCTACACCTCGGTGCACCGCCTGGACATCGCCTTTGAAACCAAGAAAAAGGATGCCCCTGAAGCCTGAACGGGCCGCCCTGTGCGCCCTCATGGGGCCGGGCGCCTTCCTCCGCCGGGACCTGAAGCGCCGCGCCCTCTTTGTCAGCGACATCAGCCGCAAACTGGACCCGGAGGGCCTGGCCGCCCTCACACAGCACCTGTCTCAGGCCGGCTGGCGCACCGACACCGACCAGGGCCTGCTCCTCATGGACCTGTCCTTTTCCGGCTACCAGCAGGTCTTTCGCCGCCTGGCAGACAGCCAGCCCCGGGGAAATTCCCACGGCCTGGCCCGCATCTTTGCCCAGCACGCCGCAGCCTTCACCCCGGACATGCTGCCCGAAGCCCGGCTGGCCCTGCTGCGCTATGACGCCGGGGACACCCAGGCCCTCATCCGCCAGGCCGCCAGCGCCCTGGCCCTCAGCCTGCGGCAGAAGGCCCCCGTGCCCGGCTTTTTCATCCCCCTTTTAACGGGGCTGACCCCCAGGGAGGACCCATCATGATCATCCGCTACCACGGCCACTCCGAGTTCCTGGCGGAAACGGCAGAGGGCAAACGCATCCTCTTTGACCCCTTCCCGCCCCAGGTGGGCTTTCCCATGCGGCGGGTGAAGGCGGACATCGTCGCCATCTCCCACCACCATTTTGACCACAACCACACCGAAAAAGTGGACGGCAAGCCCCTCATCATCGACACCGAGGGCATCCACAACCCCCTCCCCGGCATCCGCCTCCTGGCGGTCCCCGCCTTTCACGACGAAGAAGGCGGCGCCCTAAGGGGCAGCATCCTCTGCACCCGCCTGGAGGCCGACGGCCTGTCCGTCCTGCACCTGGGGGACCTGGGCATGGTGCCCGATGAGGCCCTCGCAGAGCAGCTCTTCATGCCGGACATCCTCTTCATCCCCATCGGCGGCACCTACACCCTGGACGCCGGCATGGCCGCCCGCACCGTCCGGCTGCTTCAGCCCCGCATCACCATCCCCATGCACTACAAGAGCACCCAGGGCGGCATCGATAACATCACCACCCTGGCCCCCTTCCTGGAGCAGATGGCCCCCCTCATCCCCTCGGTGCAGCCCTTAATCCGGGTCACCCGGGAGGACCTGTCCCAGCAGCCCCACCTGGTGGAGCTCACCCTGAGGTAAAGGCAGCAGCATGACCTACCAGCCAGCGCCCCCTGTGAAGGAGCCCCGGCCGAAGCGCCGGCGGACCCCCCTGGCCCGCCGCTTCTTCAGCCTGCGCATCAAATGGCACACCCTGCTCATCCTCTGCTGCGCCATCCTGCTCATGGGCTGGGTGTTGGCCCGCAGCTATGACCAGAGCATCCAGCGCCTGCGCGCCATTGTGGACCAGGCCGATGACCTGGTGTTTGAAAAAGAGCGGGAAATTTTGAGACTTCAGGAGCAGGTGCGCCTGGCCTCCACCGACCAGTTCATCGCCAACGAAGCCCGCACCAAGTACGGCTACCTCTTCCCCGGGGAGATCCGTTTTGTGGTGATCAACCCCGAGGTCCTGGGCCTGCCGCCCCGGCAGGAGCAGCCCCCCGACAACCCCTGAGGAAGGACTGCATGCGCATTGCCGTCATCGCCATTGGCTCCAACTCCATCCGCTCCTTGACCGCCACCCTGGCCGCCCCCCTGGGCAGCCCGGTCCGCGGACGCCAGGAGACCCGCCTCTTCCTGGCCCTCAACGAGCAGATGATGTTTGATCAAACGGCCGTCAACCGCCTGGTGGACGCCGTCTTTTTGTTGAAGCAGCAGGCCCTGGAAAACGGCGCACGGCACATCCACCTGCTCGCCACCAGCGCCGTCCGGGACAGCGGCAACGCCCGGGAACTGGCCCGGGCCCTGAAAAAGGAAACCGGATTGCACCTGCGCATCCTCACCGGGCAGCAGGAAGCCGCCCTCTCCTTCCTGGGGGCCGCCTACCCCTTTGACGACAACGGGCAAATCGGCGTCATCGACATCGGCGGCGGCTCCACCGAGATTGCCCTGGGCAGCGTCGCCCGCCTGCAAACCGCCCACAGCCTTCAGCTGGGCGCCTCCCGCCTCCACCGCATCAACCCCGTCATCGACCTGCTCCACATGGAGGCCGCCCTGGCCCATGCCCGCCAGGTGGCCCTGACCCAGCTTACAGATGTCCGCGCCCGGGCCGATGCCCGCTGGCTCCTGGTGGGGGGCACCGGCACCGCCCTCATGGGCCTCCACAAAGGCCGCCTCCTGCCCACCGGCTCCCCGGACGAGGCCTTCACCCTGGCCCAGGCCCGGGCGGTCCTGCGCCACCTGGCCCCCCTCACCCCCGAAGAACGCAGCGCACTCCCCGGCATGATGCCCGGCCGGGAGCACATCCTGCCCACCGGGCTGTGCATTCTCATCGCCCTCATGGAGCAGCTGGACATCGCAGAAGCCCATGTCACCACCCGCAACAACACCGACGGCTTCCTCTTTGAGCAGTACCGGGAGCGGGAGCGCGGCCACGGGCACTGAGGGGGACGGGGATACGAGGAAACGGCACTTTTTTGAAAAAAAGTGCACAAAAAACTTTAATAGGGATAGCTTTTTCGTATGAGTTTCCAGGTAGATGGCCCTGGGGCTTTTTTCTTTGGCAGTTTAACCAGCAGGCTGTTGAACCTGTTGTGAGGTTTGCATCAGTTTTTTCACGCCCGGGAAACAGGCGCTTTTTTCATTTTGGAGCACATATGCCCAACCCCCGTTGACAGGCCTGCCGCCCCTTTCTATACTGACAGCACTATAAGAACAAGTGTTCCCATTTCAGAAAGGAGGAGGATGCGGATGCCCCAACACCTGCAGCAGCTGCGGGCCCTCATGAACCTCAACGGCGTCACCCGCAAGGAAGCCGCAGCGGCCCTGTACCTGTCCACCAGCGCTTTAAACCGCAAGCTCCGGGGCGAGATTGCCCTCACAAAGCAGGAGCAGGAGGCCCTGCTGCACTACGTCAACACAAGGAGGAAGCCCACGCCTTGACTGCCCGGGAAATCCTTGAAAGCTACGGCGAGATGCTGCAAAAATCCGCCCTCCTGGCCCGGGAAACCGCGGCCTGCCGCCGCCATGCGGCAGCAGACAAGGCCAATGCGGCCCACTGGGAAGGCAAATCCAGCCGCCTCATCAAAGAGCGCCGCAGCCTGGACACCCGCATCAACCGCCGCCTCAAACAGCTGGATGCCCTGCTGGCCCGCCTGCCCGACAAGGCTGCAGCCCAGGTGCTGGCCCTGCGCTACATCAGCCTGATGAGCTACGCCCAGATTAGTGAGGCCCTCCATTTCTCCGAGCGCCACATCTACCGTCTGCACCTAAAGGGCGTCCATGCCCTGGACGCCCTGTTGATGTGAGGGCGGCCGCCGTGCAGCCCCGGGACGAAGTACCCCCTGAAGACAGCCTCAAGGCCCTGGCCCGGCAGGCCCTGAGGGACCTGATCCTGGCAGGCCGCCTCTCCCCCGGGGACCTCATCAAGGTGATCACCCTGGAGGAGGAAGGGGGCCAGGCCGCTGCCCTGCCCCAGCATTTCGTCATCCAGGTGATGGAGGACAGCCCGTGAAAAAGGGCCCGCCCGTCCTCCACGTGCCCCCGGCCGCCTTCAACGCCTGCTACCTGCCCCACCTGCAAGCATCCCAGCGCCTCCAGATCTTCTACGGCGGCGCCGGCAGCGGCAAATCCGTCTTCCTGGCCGCCCGGGCCCTCCTGGACTGCCTCACCGGCCGCAACACCCTGGTGGTGCGCAAGGTGGCCCGCACCCTCCGCACCAGCTGTTTTGCAGAGGCCCAGAAGGCCATGGCCCGCTTCGGCCTGGGCCATTTTTTCAAAATCAACAAAACCGAGATGAGCATCACCTGCCTGGTAAACAGCGCCCAGCTCCTCTTCCTGGGCCTGGACGACGTGGAGAAGATCAAGTCCATCACCCCGCTTCACGGCCCCCTCACCGACATCTGGGTGGAGGAGGCCACCGAAACCGCCTACACCGATGTCAAACAGCTGGAAAAACGCCTCAGGGGCATCAGCCCCCACAAAAAGCGCCTCACCCTGTCCTTTAACCCCGTCTCCAGGGCCCACTGGATCTACCGCCGCTATTTCACCGATTTTCCCGAGGACCAGGGCCTCCTCATCACCCCGGAGCGCCTCATCCTGCGCACCACCTACCGGGACAACCGCTTCCTAAGCCCCGACGACCGGGCCGGCATGGAGCAGGAGCAGGATGCCTATTTCCGCCAGGTCTACACCCTGGGGGAATGGGGCAGCCTGGGCGGCGCCGTCTTCACCAACTGGCAGGTGGGCTCGGTTCCTGCACACTTCCCCAACACCCAGCTGCGCTGCGGCCTGGACTTCGGCTATGCCCAGGACCCCGCCGCCGCCCTCCTATGCGCCTATGACAGCAAGCACAAGCGCCTGTATGTCCTGGATGAGTTCTCCGAAACCGGCCTCACCAACGACCGCCTGGCCCAGCGCTTAAAGGCCCTCTGCGGCCGCCTCCCCGTCATCTGCGATGCCGCCGAGCCCAAGTCCATCGCCGAATTGCGCCGCCTGGGCATCAGTGCCTACGCCGCCCGGAAAGGCCCCGACAGCGTCCTCCACGGCCTGCAGTGGCTGGCCCAGCAGCAGATCATTCTCTCCCCCCAATGCCCCGCCCTCCGGGAGGAGCTACTGAACTATCGCTGGACCCCGGACAACGAGGGCGGCTACCTGCCCCGGCCCCAGGGCAGCGATCACCTGATTGACGCCCTCCGCTATGCCATGGAAAACGACAGCACCGCCCGGGCCGCCACGGTGGTGCGGCGGTAGGACGGGGGGACGGGGACGGGGAACGGGGGACCCTTCTTTTTCTTGGGAAAGAAAAAGAAGCAAAAAGAACCTATTTGGGTCATTGTGCAGGGTTTTGTTTGTATATAATCAATATTTGCTGCCTGAAAAAACATGGTTCAGACAGGTCAATCGATTGACGTTTTGGCCTCCCCCGTGCTATCCTGTACAGGAAGAGGTTTGCGCCCGCCACAGAAAGCTGATGCGGCTGCAAACGCCCAGGCACCATACAAACCGACCGGACAGGAGGGCCCATCCCGGGAAATTGCCCTACCTGTCCACGCAAAACCGGCAGCAGGCTGCGCCCGCTGCCCCCCAACCGAATCAAAGGCAGGATTTGCCTTGAAAAAGAAAAGGAGATACCCCATGAAAAAACTTGTAGCCCTTCTCTTGGTCACCGTGCTGCTCATCGGCACCGGCTCTGCCCTGGCCGCCAGCAAGGTGGGCGTGGTCATGCCCACCAACTCCCTCCAGCGCTGGAACCAGGACGGCGCCAACATGAAGGAACAGCTGGAAAAAGCCGGCTATGAAGTGGACCTTCAGTACGCCAACAACGACGTGGCCACCCAGGTCTCCCAGATCGAAAACATGATCTTAGGCGGCGTGGAAGTGCTGGTCGTCGCCTCCATCGACGGCTCCGCCCTGGGCACTGTGCTGGCCCAGGCCAAGGAGAACGACATCAAGGTCATCGCCTATGACCGCCTCCTCACCGACACCCCGGACGTGGACTACTACGCCACCTTTGACAACTACAAGGTGGGCACCATCCAGGGCCTGTTCATCGAAGAGAAGCTGGACCTGAAGAACGCCGAAGGCCCCTTCAATTTCGAGCTGTTCGCAGGCTCCCCGGATGACAACAACGCCCGCTATTTCCACGCCGGCGCCTGGGACATCCTGAAGCCCTACTATGAGGCCGGCAAGATTGTGGTGAAATCCGGCCAGACCGAGTTTGAGAAGATCGCCATCTTAGGCTGGGGCACCAAGGACGCCCAGGCCCGCATGGACAACCTCCTCACCGGCTATGCCGACGGCACCAAGCTGGACGCCGTCCTCTCCCCCAACGACTCCCTGGCCCTGGGCATCACCAATTCCCTGATTCAGGCCGGCTACACCCTGGACAACTTCCCCCTCATCACCGGTCAGGACTGCGACATCGCCAACACCCAGAACATCATCAAGGGCTACCAGGCCATGTCCGTCTTCAAGGACACCCGCACCCTGGCCGCCCAGGTGGTCATCATGGTGGATGCCATCCTAAAGGGCGAGGAAGTGCCCGTGAACGACACCGAAACCTATGACAACGGCATCAAGGTGGTGCCCTCCTTCCTGTGCGACCCGGTCTTTGCCGACGTCAGCAACTACAAGGAGCTCCTCATCGACTCCGGCTACTACACCGAAGACCAGCTGAAGGTCGACTGATTACACCATGCCCCCAGGGAGGGCGGCCTGTGCCGCCCTCCCTGATACCCTTACATACACGTGAAGGAGAACGCGATGGCGGATGCCCTGCTGGAAATGCGCAACATCACCAAAACCTTCCCGGGGGTTTTGGCCTTAAGCAACGTCAACCTGCGGGTTGAGGAGGGAGAAATCCACGCCATCGTGGGGGAGAACGGGGCCGGCAAGTCCACCCTCATGAACGTCCTCTCCGGCGTCTACCCTTACGGCAGCTACTCCGGGGACATCATCTATGACGGCCAGGTCTGCCAGTTCATGAACATCCGGGACTCCGAGCGCCTGGGCATCGTCATCATCCACCAGGAGCTGGCCCTGGTGCCCTACCTGTCCATCGGGGAAAACATGTTCCTGGGCAACGAGCAGCGGGGCCCCCTGGGCATCAACTGGGACCAGACCTACCAGAATGCGCAAAAGCACATGGAAGAGGTGGGCCTTTACGAAAACCCCCGCACCCTCATCAAGGACATCGGGGTGGGCAAGCAGCAATTGGTGGAAATCGCCAAGGCCCTGGCCAAGAACGTCCGCCTGCTGATCCTGGACGAGCCCACCAGCTCCTTAAACGACGAGGACAGCAGGAACCTCCTAAACCTCCTCCTCAAGTTCCGCAAGGAGCGGGGCATCACCTCCATCATGATCTCCCACAAATTAAACGAGATCGCCTATGTGGCCGACAAGATCACCATCCTGCGCGACGGCGCCACCATCGAGACCCTGGACAACCGGGCGGACGCCGTCTCCGAGCCCCGGATCATCAGGGGCATGGTGGGCCGGGAGATGGTGGACCGCTTTCCCCGGCGCGTCCCCAACATCGGTGAGAAGCTGCTGGAGGTGGAAAACTGGACCGTCTACCACCCCCTCTTCACCGAGCGCCGGCTGGTGGACAACGTGTCCATCAACGTAAGAAGAGGGGAGGTAGTGGGCATCGCCGGCCTCATCGGCGCCGGGCGCACGGAACTGTGCCAGAGCGTCTTTGGCAAGGCCTACGGCACCAAGATTTCCGGCACCGTCAAAAAGGACGGCCAGGTGCTGGACATGAACAGCGCTGCCGACGCCATCGCCCACGGATTTGCCTACATCACCGAGGACCGCAAGGGGGACGGCCTGGTGCTGGCCGAATCCATCAAGCACAACATCACCCTCTCCCGGCTGTCCCTGGTGTCCGCCCGGGGGGTCATCGACAAGGACCAGGAGCAGCAGGCCGCTGAAAACTACAAGCAGCAGCTCAACATCCGCACCCCGGACGTGGAGCAGCAGGTGGGCAACCTCTCTGGCGGCAACCAGCAAAAGGTGCTGCTGGGCAAGTGGATGTTCTCCAAGCCCGACATCATGATGCTGGACGAGCCCACCCGGGGCATCGACGTGGGCGCCAAGTATGAGATTTACAGCATCATCAACGACCTGGTGTCAGAGGGCAAGGCCGTCCTCATGATCTCCTCCGAACTGCCGGAATTGCTGGGCATGTGCGACCGCATCTACATCATGGTGGAAGGCCGCATCGTGGGCGAAATGCCCCGGGGGGAGGTCACCCAGGAACTCATCATGGACCGCATTATGCAGGCAAGCAAGGGGGCACAGACCGCATGAGCAAGATTAAAAACGCATTCTCCAAAAACCTGAAACAGTTTGTAATGCTCATCACCCTGGTGGTGATCATCATCTTCTTCCAGGTGCTGACCCGCGGCATCCTGCTCAAGCCCATGAACGTGTTCAACCTCATCAACCAGAACGCCTACGTGGTGCTGCTGGCGGTGGGCATGCTCATCTGTATTTTGACCGGCGGCAACATCGACCTGTCCGTGGGCTCCGTGGTGGCCTTTGTGGGGGCCTGCGCCGGCACCTTCATGATCACCTGGAAGTGGGACCCTTACCTGTCCGTGGTCCTGTGCCTCTTGATCGGCATCCTGATCGGCATCTGGCACGGCTTCTGGATCGCCTATGTGCGCATCCCCTCCTTCATCGTCACCCTGTCGGGCCAGCTGGTCTTCAGGGGCCTCACCCTGATCGTCCTCCAGGGCCTCACCATCGCCCCCTTCCCCGCCCGGTTCACCAGCCTGTCCACCGGCGCCATCGGCAACTTCCTGGGGGGCCTGCTCCCCGGCGTGCCCCTGCGCAACATCACCAGCCTCATCATCGGCCTGGTGATTGCCGCCGGGGTCATCGTGCTGCAGCTGAAAAAGCGGGCGGACCGCAAGCGCAAGGGCTATAGCTACGACAGCCTGGCGGCCACCCTCACCCGGGCTGCCGTCATCTCCGCCGCCATCATCTATTTCTTCTATATCCTGGCCAATTATTCCGGCGCCCCCGTGGTCCTCATCACCGTGGGCATCGTGCTCATCGTCTATTCCTACCTCACCTCAAAAACCGTCCTGGGCCGGCATGTCTACGCCGTGGGCGGCAACGAGAAGGCCGCCCGCCTCTCCGGGGTGAAGACGGACAAGATCAAGTTCCTGACCTATGTGAACATGTCCTTCCTGGCCGCCGTAGCCGGCCTGGTCTTTGCTGCCCGGCTCAACTCCTCCTCCCCCCAGGCGGGCACGGGCTTTGAGCTGGACGCCATCGGCGCCTGCTTCATCGGCGGCGCCTCCGCCTACGGCGGCATCGGCACCGTGGGGGGCACCTTGATCGGCGCCCTCATCATGGGCGTCCTCAACAACGGCATGTCCATCATGGGGGTCTCCATCGACGTGCAGCAGGTGGTGAAGGGCCTGGTGCTCCTCACCGCCGTGGCCTTTGACGTCATCAGCAAGCAGAAGATCAGCCTGGGCTTTTTCAGCCGCCTCTTCGGCCGCTTCTTCCACAGGAAGCAGGCTGTCTGAACCCCCGCCCCAGCTGAGCCGCCCGCTGTGGGCGGCTTTTCCGTGGTTTCATTGAATCCACCGGCTGATATGGGGTATACTATACTGGTTGAGACAATATACAAAACACCCGAAGGAGGCAACATGACGAAGTTTCAGGACATGGTCTATGAGCGCCCGGATTTTGACAAGCTGATCGAAAACGCCAACCAGCTCCTCACCCAATTGGCAGATGCCAAGGACGAGCAGGCATTTTTTGAGGCCCTCATCGCCCTGGACGGCCAGGCCAGGAAGCTCTACACCCAGGCCACCCTGTGCCAGATCCGCCACACCATCAACACCAAGGACACGTTCTACGCCGCGGAGCAGGACATCTGGGACGAGGCCTATCCCCGCTTCCAGGAGGTGGGGGTGCGCACCGCCCACACCGTCCTCAACTCCCCCTTCCGTGAGGCGGTGGCCCGCAAATACGGCCCCCACCAGCTGGAGAAGATGGAGGTCTCCCTGAAGACCTTCAAGCCCGAAATCATGGACGACATGGTGGAGGAAAACAAGCTGGTCAGTGAGTACGAGAAGCTCATCGCCTCTGCCGAGATCAATTTTGACGGCAAGACCCTGAACCTCTCCGGCCTGGCCCCCTACATGGAGTCCACCAACCGGGACACCCGCAAGGCCGCCAACGACGCCTTCTGGGGCTGGCTGGCCGGCCACCAGGACACCCTGGACGAACTGTATGACAAGCTGGTGAAAATCCGCCACGGCATCGGCCTCAAGCTGGGCCACGACAGCTTCATCCCCGTGGCCTACGCCCGGATGGGCCGCACCGACTGGACCCCGGAAGACGCCCGGGTCTACCGCCAGCAGATCAAGGACAGCGTGGTGCCCCTGGCCCAGAAGCTGTACCGCGAGCAAGCCGAACGCATCGGCATTGCGGACATGAAGTTTTACGACTACCAGTTGGAGTACCTAAGCGGCAACCCCAAGCCCGTGGGGGACGAGCCCGTGCTGGTGGCCCACGCCAGCAAAATGTACCACGAGCTGTCCCCGGAAACCGATGAGTTTTTCCAGGTGATGGTGGGCCAGCAGCTCATGGACCTCACCACCAAGCCCGGCAAGGCAAGTGGCGGCTACATGACCTACCTGTCCGACTACAAGGTGCCCTTCATCTTCAGCAATTTCAACGGCACCTCCGGGGACGTGGACGTCCTCACCCACGAGGCCGGCCACGCCTTCCAGGGCTACCTGCAGCGGGATGCGGAGCTGCGCTCCCTCACCAGCTTCACCAGCGAGGTGGCAGAAATCCACTCCATGAGCATGGAGTTCTTCACCCATCCCTGGATGGCGGGCTTCTTTGGCCCCGACACCGAAAAATACTACCACAGCCACGTGGCCGCCGCCCTCAAGTTCCTGCCCTATGGCGCCTC
>Ga0123332_1003780_pt1 | contig 13644 bp, 13 predicted proteins | sample BioC12SIPDNA_4_FD_89958 | JGI IMG/M metagenome (GOLD analysis project Ga0123332, IMG submission 89958) | Anaerobic biogas reactor microbial communites from Washington, USA - Biogas_R2_A C12 SIP DNA | ecosystem: Engineered > Bioreactor > Anaerobic > Unclassified | place: Washington, USA...
ATCCGCTAAAATGGCGTCTTGATCGGTGACGGCCGCAAACGACGCCTGGTGATCTGGGACCCGGACATGCCTCATCCATACCGTGATCTGCGTGACTTCCTGCAACGGCTCGAAGAGCTCGGCCAGCTCCATCGGGTCAGCGCCCAGGTCGATCCGCACCTGGAAATCACCGAGATCACCGATCGCGTCGTCAAGTCCTCCGGACCAGCCCTCGTCTTCGAAAACGTCCGCAACTCCCGCATGCCGGTGGCCATCAACCTCTTCGGCTCCGACCGCCGCATGAAACTCGCCCTCGGCGTCGAGGACTACGTCCACATCACCGACCGGATCACCGAGCTTCTTCAGCCGGAAATCCCCGCCGGCGTTCTGGCCAAGCTCAAAAAAGTCCCCCAGTTGATCCAACTGGCCGGCCTGGCCCCAAAACGTCTCCGCGCCGGCCCATGCCAGGAGGTCGTCCGCACCGACGACGCCCGGCTCTCCGAACTGCCGATCCTCCAGTGCTGGCCCGGCGACGCCGGACCATATATCACCATGGGCCTGGTCATCACCCGCGACCCGACCAACCGCCGCCAGAATGTCGGCATCTACCGCCTCCAGGTCTTCGACGACCGCCGCACCGGCATGCACATCCACCCCTTCCACGACGGCGCGAGAATCCTCCGCGAGTATGCCAGACGCAACCAGCCGATGCCCGTGGCCGTCGCCATCGGAACCGACCCAGCCCTCGTCTACGCCGCCAGTTCCCCGCTGCCCGCCGGCTTCGACGAAATGATGTTCGCCGCCTTCCTCCGCGGCGAGCCCGTCGAAGTGGTCCCCGCCAGAACCGTCGATCTCGACGTCCCAGCCGCCGCCGAAATCGTCCTCGAAGGCCTCGTCCATCCCGACCGACTCGCCCGCGAAGGCCCCTTCGGCGACCACACCGGTTTCTACAGCGAAGCCGGCGACTTCCCCGTCTTCGAAATCTCCGCCATTACCACCCGCCGCGACCCGATCTACCACAGCATCGTCGTCGGCTGCCCGCCCATGGAGGACACCTACCTCGGCTGGGCCACCGAACGCATATTCCTGCCCCTCGTCCGTTCCCTCCACCCGGAAATCGTCGACTACCACATGCCCGCCTTCGGCGTCTTCCACAACTTCCTCGTCGTTGCCATCGACAAGACTTACCCCCACCAGGCCCGCAAGGTCATCTGCGGCCTCTGGGGACTCGGTCAGATGATGCTCTCGAAGTTCATCGTCGTCGTCGACGCCGACGTCAACGTCCGCGACCTCGACGCCGTCATGTTCGAAGTCGCCGCCAACGTCGATCCGCGACGCGACACCGTCATCGTCGATGGCCCGCTGGACATCCTCGACCACGCCGCGCCCGTCTGCGGCAGCGGCTCTAAAATGGGAATCGACGCCACCCGCAAACTCCCCCAGGAGGGCCATCCTCGCGACTGGCCCGGTCGCATCGAAATGTCACCGGAAATCCGCCAACGCGTCGCCGACCGATGGGCCGATTTCGGATTGCCCGAACCATGACCCGCGACCCTCAACGCCAGCCGATCTGGTCCGACCGACTCCTGGCCGACCCCCACGCCGCACCGGACAAAGCCGAACGCCTCCGAATGCTCTTCGACCTCGTGGCCCCGCGCTACGATCTGGCCAACGCCGTCATCAGCCTCGGCCTCTCCGAGTACGCCCGCTTTCGCCTCGTCCGCCGCATCCGACGCCTCTGCCCACGTCCGCACCGAGTCCTCGACCTCTGCTGCGGACCCGCCACCCTCTCCAGGGTCCTCGCCCGCACGTTCCCGCACGCGAACGTCGTAGGGGCCGATTTCTCCTTCCGAATGCTCCAGACCGCCCGCCGCCGCACGCTGCCGCCCAACCACCGCCTCGCCGCCGCCGACGCCATGGCCCTCCCCTTTGCCAACCGCTCCTTCGACCTGGTCACCTGCGCCTACGGCTTGAGGAACTTCGCCGACCTCGACCGCGGCCTTCGCGAAATCGGCCGAGTCCTCAAGCCCGGCGGACGCCTCGTCGCCCTCGATTTCCAGATCCCGCGCAACCGCCTCTTCCGCCCGATCTTCACCTTCTACTTCCGCCGCGTCCTGCCGCTGGTAGGGGGGCTGCTGACCGGTTCCCTCGGCTCCGGAGCCTACCATTATCTGCCCAGTTCCGTCGCCAACTGGCACAGCCGCGATTTTCTGCTAGAATGTCTACGTAAGGCCGGTTTTCACGAAACCCGGTGCCGGACGGTCGGACCTGACGTGATGGTCCTCCTCACCGGCGCCAAACCGCCAGGCTGACCGACTATGGATCAACCGACAACGCCGACGTCGCCGCCCAGGATCGTCTTCTTCGACATCTGGTCCCGTCCCGGACTCTGGGCCCGCCAGCGGGCCTACATCTTCCTCTCCGTTAACATCTGCGTCTACGCCGCCCTCAACATGTTCGTCTTCTGGATCCAGAACGGCCGAGTCATCGACTTCTCCTGGGAAAGCTACGGCGCCACCTACCACAAAACCCTGATCGACATGGTCGTCACCCCCCTCAGCGTCCAGGATACGCCCGTCCTCATTCCCATCGTCGGCATGCTCATGGCCGTCGTCATCATCGTGCCCATCCTCATCTCCCAACTCTACGGATTCCGCTTCTCCATCATCTTCGCCGCCGAAGCCCTCGTCTTCGGCCATCTGCCCGTCCTGAGCCTCTTCCTGATCGCCTGCAGCTTCATCGCCGGCGCCAGCAAGCACATGCTCCCCTTCAAGTTCGGCGTCGCCGTCCTCTCGCTCCTCCCCATTGCCATCTACTTCTACGTCGCCACCCGCGGCGCGCCCGCCCTCCAGATGAAGCTCGTCGATCCCACCCTCCTCTACGCCCCCTGGGTCGTCGCCTTCGTCGCCGCCGCCGCCATCGCCGCCGCCGTACTCGCCTTCGCCAAGCTCGTCAAGTACCGGCCGGGAGGCATCCTCATCAGCATGATCCCCTTCTTCGCCATTCCCGGTCTCCTCTTCCACCACTACATCGGCGCCGACCAGCTCGAATTCCGGCTCCTCGCCCGCCACTACGGAACCGACGGGGAAAACCTCTCGATCGACGTGACCCAGAAATTCCTCCAGGAGACCGTCAGGTCCTGGCAACGCTTCAAGCTCCGGGACTTCCAGGCCATCCTCGACATGGCCCAGCAGATTTTCCCCTCCGTCGCCCAGGAAATCACCCACAACCACCGCATGGCCATCATCGAAGCCTGCCAGCGATTCCAACGCCAGTTCGGCGCGTCCCACTTCCTGCCCAACTGCCTCTTCGTCCGTGCCCTCGCCGAGGACATGCGATTCGACTACACCATCCTCATGCAGGACTGGCAGGTCTCCTTCCACACCGACCTGGTCAGCCCCACCAGCCGACTCCTCTGGCGGCAGTTGATCGACGAGTACCCGGATAGCCTCTACGCCCAACCCGCCCGTTACCGACTCGCCGTCATCGCCACCCGACGCGGACAGATCGACCAGGCCGTACGCCTCCTCTCCGAACTCGTCGACCACGACGCCGCGCTCGTCGGACAACCTCAGACCATGCCCGCGGAGTCCGGAACCCTCCGAAACATCTTCGTCCGACGACGCGAATCCGCCATCCCGCCCGTCGATCTCGCCGCCGTCAAACGAAACGCCGAAAAACTCCTCGAACTCATCCAGAACAACGCCGACGATCCCAAATTCGGATACAAACCCCTCGCCGACCTGCTCAACCTCGACCCGCATCACCCCAAATGGCGAACCCACCTCCTCGACCTCGCCGTCCGCTATTCCGGAAGCAAACTCCACGACGACCTCCTCGTCCTCTACGCCGTCAGCGAACCCGACCCCCGCTCGCGACAGCGAACCCTCCAACGCTACGCCGACCAGTTCAAGGATCAGGACGCCGGTGCTCTCGCCCTCTTCGAACTTGCCCGAACCACCCGCGCCCTCGCCCTCGTCGATCTCGACCCAGCCGCCGTCCAAACCGCCTCCGATTTGTTCCATAGAGTCATCCGCCAGTACCCGCGACACCAGAGCCTCTGCCAGCAGGCCATCGAGGAACTCGCCAAACTCGCACAGTGGGGGGACTTCCGCCATGAATGAACTCGCCCGACCCGGTTCTCTGGTCCTGGCCGTCTGCGGGGCCAGCGGACAAATCTACGCCAGAGCCGTCCTCAAGGTCGCCGCACGCAACAACCTCCCCGTCGACCTGATCCTCTCCGCCAACGCCGTCGCGGTCGCCGCCGAGGAACTCGACGGCCACGACCTCGACTCCGGCCTCAACGCCCGGATCCGCCGGCACCCTAACCTCAATCTCCACTCCCCCCTCGCCAGCGGCTCCCACCGAACCGCCGGCATGATCATCTGCCCCTGCACCCTCAACACCCTCGGCGCCCTCGCCTCAGGACTCTCCGATAACCTCATCCGACGCGCCGCCCAGGTCCACCTCAAACAGCGCCGGCCCCTGGTCCTCGCCCTCCGCGAAACCCCGCTCGGACTGATCGACCTCGAAAACCTCGCCAAACTCGCCCGCGCCGGAGCCGTCGCCGCCCCCCTGTGCCCGCCGTTCTATCACAAACCGCAAACCATCGAACAACTCGTCGACTACACTGCCGAACGCCTCGTCGATCTGATCCACCCCATCCCCCTGAGCTTCACCTACACCGGCAACCTCTCCCACGAATAATCGTTCACGGGAAGAAATCGCCGCCGGGAAGGACACGCTCGCGCGTCGATATCGGAAAAATAAAACCGGGCGCGCCGTCCCCCCTTCGACGCGCCTGGTTTTGGCTTTCAATTCGTCCCAGACGCCGAAGGACTTTGGAGACCATCCTGCAGCGGACGATTCCAAAGGCGCTAATTCGCATTGAGTTTCTGATCGGGCCTCAATAGCCTCGTCGCCGCGATGGCCCACGCATTCCACAACCGGCTGTCCAACAGGTCCGGAAAACCGCTGAGCCAGCCGCCATCGCTTCGACTGTCGCTCCGCCTGAAGATCAAGTGGCAATTCCTCAGGCCGCGTCTCGAGTGGTGCACTCCAGAGAAGATATGTCGTCTACCACAATCACACTTTACTTTCCTCAACCAAGAATGTCAATCCATTTCCGCCCGCCTCCCAAGATTCTCGGCCCCTCAGCCGTCAACCCCTCATTCTGCACTCGGGTATGCTCTCTTTCTGATTCCTCCCTCCGCGTGTTCCGCGTGCTCCGTGCCGCTCCCACAAGGAACACCTTCACCCCAACCCACAACCCACAACCGCCGTGCCGCCGCCTACAACCCAAAGCTCATCCCGCAAGGGCACGTCGAGCCCGCGTTCGGATTGTCGAATACGAACCCGCGGCGCACCACCTCATCCCGAAAACCCACCGTCGTCCCCGCCAGGTATAAACGGCTGAGCGGATCGCACACGATCCCGATCCCGTGCGACTCGAACTCGCAGTCCTCCGCCGCCGGAACCGCCGCCGTCACGTCCACCACGTATGTAAAACCGCCGCAGCCGCCCGCACGCACCGCCAGACGCAGATACGTCTGACCTTTCATCGCCTGCTCCACCGCGATCCGGCGAACCTCCCTCGCCGCCTCCGCCGTCAGTACGATCGGCCGTTCCCCATCCATAGCCATCCGTCTCCTCGCTCAAACAAAAAAGCAGGGAAGATCGCCTCCCTGCCCGGACAACCCGCCGATAGCCGCCCGACTCACTTGGTCCTGCGATACTTCTCCTGCCACGCCTCCGAATAGCTCACCCCGCAGTTGGGGCACCGGTCGTCGAACGTCTCGCCGGCCATCGGGTCCATGTCGAAAATAAACACCTCCTCGCACCGGGGACACTTCACCGCCTGCGTCAACTCCTGCTCCCCGCAGTACGGGCAATCCAGCTTCATCGGGCCCATCATCGGACCCATCTGCTGCGTCTCTTCCATCGTCTGAAGATCGCCCAGCGTCTTCATCACGATCGCCCCGCACGCCTTGCACTTGAACGCCACCTCCTTGGTCGGGTCGAACTCTCCCCCACGCCGGCTCGATGTGTGCCACACCGTCAGCATCGCCATCAACACCACGCCCAACGCCAGCAGCACCAGCGGGGCCGGCAGCCCGCCCGAACTGCCGCCGATCGTAATGCCGGAAAACGCCCACCGGCACGACAGCACTCTATCCCTCATGATCCACTCCCTTTGCTCGCATCGAACGTCCGCCTCAAACGTCCGGTCGGGGCATCCATCCTACTTGCCCTTGCGATACTTCTCCTGCCACGCCTCCGAATAGCTCACCCCGCATTTGGGACACCGATCGTCGAATTCCGTCATCTGCATCGGATCCATCTCAAAAATGAACACCTCCTCGCACTGGGGACACTGCACCGCCTGCGTCAGCTCCTTCTTCCCGCACTTCGGGCACTCCAGCTTCATCGGACCCATCATCGGACCCATCTGCTGAGTCTCCGACATCGCCTGCAACTCTCCCAGCGTCTTGTGCGCGATCTCGCCGCACGCCTTGCACTTGAACGGAATCTTCCTGTTCGGGTCGAGCCCGTCCCCCGGATTGATGCTCTTGTACACCGTGATCAACGCCATGACCACCACCACCACCGTCAAAACCACCACCGGAAGAGGCTGACCCCCGCCCGCGCCGCCGATACCGACTTTCAACGCCGCCCATCGGGAAACGAATCTGTCCCTCATCGCTTGCTCCTGGTCTCTGTGCCCAACTTGGCCAAAACGCCAAGCCGCTACTTGCCCTTGCGATACTTCTCCTGCCACGCCTCCGAATAGCTCACTCCGCATTTCGGACACCGGTCGTCAAAACTCGCCCCAGCCATCGGATCCATCTCAAAAATGAACACCTCCTCGCACTTGGGGCACTTGACCGCCTGCGTCAACTCCTTCTTCCCGCACTTCGGGCACACCAGCTTCATCGGGCCCATCATCGGACCCATCTGCTGAGTCTCCTCCATCTGCTGCAAATCGCCCAGCGTCTTGTTCACGATCTCATTGCACGCCTTGCACTTGAACGGAATCTCCTTGCTCAGGTCAATCCCGCCGCCCGGGCTGATGCTCGTCTTGTACACCGTAATCAGCGCCATCACCACCACGACGACGGTCAGCACCACCACCGGCAGCGGTTGGCCCGTGCCGCTTCCACCGATGGTGACGTTCAACGAGGCCATCCTGTTCAGTAGCGACCTGTCCCGCATGATCCGATCCTTTCGTTGAAGCTGGTAAAGTCCGATGCGACTTGTTCTGGTGCCGATCCGTTAACAGGGTCCAAGTAAAATTATTGCAGAATGTCCACTTAATTCAAGTCAATTCCTCTTCCGCAGCCGTCCTGCCGCCCTCCGAAGCCAACTCGACCAGAACCAGCTCCGGCTTCGAAAAAAAACGAAAACTGAACGGACCGCTGTAGCCCAGGCCCGCCGAAACCACCAACGACACCCCGCCCACACGCGTCAGACCGCGCCCATGCCGCCAGCCCAGGTGATCGTTCGTGAAAAACGGCAAGCCCGGCACCCGAATCTGACCCCCGTGCGTGTGGCCCGACAGCACCACGTCCGCCAGATCGCCCACCAACGCCGCCGTCAGCGGAAAATGACCCAACACCACCGTCGGCTCGCGACCCTCCACCCCCCGGAACGCCGCGCAAACGTCCGTCGCCGCCCAACACCTCTGGTCCAGACCCACCACGTTCAGCCGATCATCCCCTCGCTCCAGACGCATCAGATCATTATTCAACCACCGAATGCCGCCCTCTCCTTCTCCCAGGCCCACCGCGCCCGAATCGTGATTGCCCAGCACCGCTACAAATCCGTCCCGCGGCGACAGATTCGCGGTCAAAACCTCCAAAAAGGCACGGCCCTCCTCCACAAAATCAGCACTGTGAAGAACATCTCCAGTCAATACCACCAAATCCACCGGTAAGTCCCGGACCCGGTCAAGAGCGTCCTCCACCGGGCACGGACGGCCCAGGTGAAGGTCCGACCATTGTAAAATACGATAACCTTCGAACCCGGTTCCCAGATTGACAATCGGGACCCGATACCGGTGCAACGCGACTTTGCTCATGCGCAGAATCCATAACTCGACCGACCCCACAAAATCATACCCGCCACACCCGCCGATTTCCCCAACGGATCTTGATAAAATTATACTTTAACATTCTCACAAACCAGCCTGGACGGGCCTCCGCCACTACATCGACCAATCGATGCTGATGACAATAAATAATTTCCATTTTAGCGCGACCTCCAAGACCGCTTTTCCAGTATAATGCATATAGACAAAGACAAACTTCCGATATTCCCAAAGCATAGGCATAATGCCTGACGATACTGTCAGTACCGATGAAGTTTGTGTGCTACAGTTGAGGCCATAAGGACGATGGCTATGGAATCCCGGATACGGCTCTTGCTGATGCTTTCCACGGTCGCGGTCACTGCCGCACCGGCTCTGACACAGATTCGCGATGTGGGCAGCGGCGCCTATCGACCCAGCAACTCGATCGGCCAGTTTCGCGGTCGCCTCGGTTCAAGTCTTAGCCGCTACAACTTCCAGACCCCCGGCTATTCATCTCGGGCCGCCGACGTCTCAACTTTCAATCGCCCCGGCTTCGGTGGCTTCGACTCCGGCGGCGCCTCCGGAGTGGGGGGGATGCCCAGCTTCTCCTCACCCGGTCTCCCCGGCTTCGGCCCCGCCACCCCAGGCTATAGCGGCGGGGGGGGACGCATCGCGGGCATGAATCTGGCCCCTATCGCCTCCGCCGGTCCCGCCACCGCGATGACCGACCTCGTCCTCCTGCCCGAATCCGGCGATATCTGCGAGTACGACCCCCTCGCCTGCGACCTCGACGATCCCCAACTCCTCATGCCGATCACCGGACCGCTCCTCCAACAACCCGACGCCGACGCCTCACCCGCAACCGACTCGCACGACAACCAGCGGGATTATAGCCGATCCCTGCTCGCCGTCCCAACCTACACCGACACCGGTTCCCTCGTCTCCCAGCGGACCAACCTCTACATCGCCCGCCAGATGGCCGCCGCACGCGACCTCGTAAAAAACCGCCGCTTTGACCAGGCCTTAAGTTCCTACCAGGCCGTCATCAACCTCGACCCGCAAAACCCCGACCCCGTCATCGGAACCATCCACTGCTTCCTGATGACCGGAAGCTATAAAGCCGCCGGACTGGCCGTCCTGCGACTCGCCCGAGTGCAGAACAGCTTCTGGACCAAACCGCCCGACTACTACCTCGTCTTCGGTATCGACAGAACACGAATCCTCGACGACCTCGACTCCATACAGGACGACCTCGACCTCTACATCGGAACCTACGGCGACATCGGCGGAAGCGAAGGCCACACCAGAAGCCACGGCATGCTCTCCTGGCTCGGCGTGCTCTACATCGGATGGATCAACAATGACGAGCAGGCGGTAAAGGATGCCGTCAGCCGCGCCGCCAACGCCGGACCCTTCCACACCGAAGTCCAGGAACTCTACCGACAGATCACCGGCGACCAGTCACGCCAGGTCGTCTCCGTCGAAGACCTCACCCCCGTCGGAACGCTCCCCGACTTCCTCCAGCCGCGCTCGCCCGCCAACCAACCCTAGCCGCTAACCGTCCGCCCGAACCTGCACCCGCTCCAGCACTTCACGGCAGTATCCGCACGCCTCGCAGTCCTTCGCGCACGACGCCGTCCGCTCCCACCAGTCCGCCGGAAACCGCCGGTTGTCGATCGCCTGCGGCGCCAGCAGCGGCCCGTAGCCCGGCTCCATCAAATCCAGCAGATTGCCGTAAAACCGCTCCGCACAATACGCCGCCACCACCGCCCGCGGCCGCGAGTGCATCCGCGTCGCCAGCTTCGCCGTCGAAAACCACCGCTCGTACCGCCCGATGTCCTCCGGCCGTACCCACGACCCGCACAACAAATGCACCCAGTTCTCCCGCCTCGACAGAAATTCCCAGCACGGACTCGGCCACCGCTGCCCCACGTGCTCCACCCCGCACATCTCCGCCTCGTGGGCCACGAGGTTATCGTGAAACGTCTGCGTCGAACACCAGTTCAGACACCCGCTGTTGACCAGGATGTGCAGTTCCTTGCCCCGCTCATCGCACCACGCCTTCAACCGTTCGATCCGCCGCGCGTCCCGATTGTACTCCCGCTGCATGTAAAACCCGTCGAACGCATCCGCCACGTACGCCATCCCCGCCGTCGTCCCGATTCGCATATTCACCGACGCCCGAATCGCCAACTCTGGAAACGCCTCCTTCAGCGTCCGCGCCACAAACGGCGACGTCGTCGTCACCGCGATCAGATTCTGCGCGTCCAACAGATGCCGCACCTGCCCCCGCACCCGCTCGGCCAACTCCACCGACACCGCCTTCGCACCATAGCACGCTGCGTTCACCAGCAGCACCAGACCAACCCCCATCCCAGACAACTCACCCAACTCCGCCTCCAGCACCTCCCGCCCATCCTCCTCCAGCACCGACCGGCCGCTCGCCTCGCCCGGCCACGCAAAATACACCTCGCCGATCCGCTCCCGAAACTCGCGCACCACCTCCACCACCGACTCATCATCCGGATACCGATAACCAATCGAATACCGCATCGCCATAAGACCAATTATACCAAACCGCCAACCCTCTCGACACCGCCTCCGCCGCGGCTTCCGTCCAAACGCTGCAACCTCCCTCAGCGCCGCCTCAAAGCGATCGCCACGCCTTCGCGATCTTCCGCAAATCACCAAGCCGAATCGGCAGCGTCACCGGCGCCTCCCCAAACGACCGCACAAAATGCTCCGCATAAAAAACGCACGGCACGCCGTACCGACCGCTCTGCATCGTATAGTCCAGCCACTTGCCGTAATCCGCGTGCACCCAATCGTCCATATCGATCGGCGCATCCGGATGCACCGCCGACGACAAATCCGCCCGCGCCTTCATCGCCGCCAAAACGTCCACCTCCACCGACTCCGTATCGTGCAGCCGCACCATGTCGAACACGCCCTCAAAATACGGATGCACGATACTGCTCGACACCAGACAATCCCTCTTCGCCGACTTCGCCGCGTCATAAATCTGCTTGTGCAGATCGTACAGCAACTCACAGCCCCACGCACTCCCCGCAAACTCGATCCGCGGATGCCTCTCCAACGCAAACGTCCGACCAAACTGCGCCCCGCCCCGCAACACCCGCTCCGACGGCACAAACGCAAGCTGATCGATCTTGAACCCGTCCGCCCCCAACCCGTCCTTCCCATCCGACAACAGCCGCCCCACATTCTCCCGCAAAAACGCCCGATACCCCTTGTTCGTCGGATCGGCCACCAGCTTCGTCTTGCCCGCGAATAGGCACCACGCATCCGGCAGCCCGTCGTTCAGCCACGTCCCGATCCACAACAGCACCTTCCGCCCCCGCGCGTGCTGCCGCGCGATAAACCCGCGCAAATCCGGCCACTTGATCGGGTCCGCACGCCATACCCCCGCCGGCGACCAGCCGGCGTCGATAATCACCGTCCCAAACGGCACGCCCGCCTCATCCAACCGATCAATCCACCGCTGATAAAGCCCCTGCGTGCAATACGCCAGCGCCCGCGCCTCCGCACCCGGACCCTCCAGAAACAACGACATGCCCACCTGATCGCCCCAGCCGCAGTAAATCGGCCGACGCCACCAGTCCGGCTGATCCGACCGCGCCAGACGCCGCTTCGCCGCCGACGGATACAACTCCGCCATCCCGCGCGCCAGAAGCTCCATCCGACCCTCACCCTCATGCCCCGGGATCGCGCACACCTCAACGTGCCCGCTCGCTTCCTCCACCAGCGTATGACCCTCCAGGTCGATCGCCACCTCCACGCCGCCAGCCGTGCCCGTAAAATCCACAAAATTCCACCGATGCCACCCCGCATCCGCCCGCACAGCCACCAGCGCCGAACGTCCCTCGCCCATCGCCACCACCGCGAACGGCGTCGGCGTCAGCTTCGATCCCGCCTCCTGCGTCACGTGCGTCCCGATCGTGATCGTCTTCGGAACCGGATACGGCTCGACCCGATGATCCCGCGACGGCGACGGACACCACACCGCCTCCACCGCGAACCCCAACCCCTTCGCCGAAACCCGACCCTTCAGCCATCGCCCGCCAACGCCGCGAACCGCAAATGCTCTTCGATCCACGATAGTCCCTTCTCAAACCCAACGCCCAACGCGCCAAACCGCGCCGCACCTCAAGCCCAACCCGCCGAGTATACCAACCAGCCCCACCCCCGCCAACGCCGCGACCCCGACAAACCATTTTCTTCCGCAACAAGTCCGTACCAGAATCCGTAGGGTGCGTCGTCCCGACGCACCACAACACCGCGACTGTCCCAAACAACCACCGAACCACCACCCGACCCTCCGCAAAGAGCCGCGACCGTGAGGGAGCGGGGCCTCCCCACCCACCTTACCACGCATCATCCTCGCACGCCGCGCCAGTATGTGCCAAATGTGGGTCCGCCGCCCTCGGCGGACTCTTCGTCTTTTGTGTCATTCCCGCGAAGGCGGGAATCCAGTCCCGTAGGGCGGGTCAAGACCCGCCGATTGACTCCGCCAATAGCCCGACCTCTCCTGAACGACACGAATCGGTCTTGAATGCCATCGTCGTTCCCTCTGACGAGCAAAGCCGAGTGCGTCGGGCGACAGCCCGTCCGGTCCACGCACTTGTCAGATGTGAAGGAGTTCTGCCCCAGAAGATGGTTCGAGAACCAATATCCTCTCCCATAGATCAGGCTTCGTAAGGCTTTCCCTAACTATCGTGAGCTCTCGCGCGTCGCCCGGGTCGCCCGGAGAAAAACCCGAAAGGTAGTCGACCAGTATTAACCACCATCGGGAATAACTCGCTTGCTGCCGTTGTATCTTCTTTGTCTTCTCGTCGATGCAGTGACGGATGTTCCGCACATACATGCCCTCCACGAACCCGCCGCTGTCTCCGTCAGTCTGCATCCCCATCGTGAACGTCTGCCGATGGGGTTTGTCGGCCTCCCGAAGCACAATAATCGTAATGTTCCTCCTCAAGCTGATCTCGTGCGGTGTTTGAGGGGAAGCATCCAGGAACTCCTGGAGTTTCTGGCGGGTGTCAGTCTCCAGACGCTTCAAGTCTCCAAGTGGCCGCGAGAATCGCAGCGTTACCCAGTAGGCTTGCCCGGGCAGTGATCGGTCAAAACGCCGCAGCGCCTTGTTGACGACACGCTCTACCCGTTTCCGATCGCGCTCAAGGCCCTTAACATGTTCCCCAAAGTAGTTCTCGTTGAGCGTTCGTACCTCCACAGCCAACTCACCGTTGACTAGAAAATCCGGCGGCATGTTTCTGTCAGGTTCGTAAACGACGTTGTCGGTCATTCGCCTCAGATAGGCTTCAACGATTTTCTCTGATTGGTCCATTTGGCAACCTTCAGGCCGATCCGCCTATCACCCCAGATACGGTTTGGATATCCGCCTATCGCGATTCCGACATCCGGAGGAAATTCTGCCTCACTCTTTTGCTGCCTGTCGCAGCCAGCCAGAATATCCATCGCACCGCCCAAACCCGCCCAACCAAACCCCTCCGCGCAAAACCACACCACCCAACCGACAAACCAAGCCGCTCCACCAAACGCCCACACCACCAAAACCTCCG
>Ga0123332_1003781_pt1 | contig 13642 bp, 13 predicted proteins | sample BioC12SIPDNA_4_FD_89958 | JGI IMG/M metagenome (GOLD analysis project Ga0123332, IMG submission 89958) | Anaerobic biogas reactor microbial communites from Washington, USA - Biogas_R2_A C12 SIP DNA | ecosystem: Engineered > Bioreactor > Anaerobic > Unclassified | place: Washington, USA...
CTGCGGCGAGTGCGAGAACTGCCTCCGCGGACAGGCCTACCTCTGCGAGAAGTCCGCCGCCCAGGCCGCCGGGGGGCTCCTCGACGGCACCACCCGGCTCACCTCCGGCGGGGCGCCGCTGCACCAGATGGCCTGCCTCGGCACCTACGGCGACCACGCGGTCGTCCCGGAGATCAGCACGGTCAAGATCCCCGACGACGTCCCCCTACACGTCGCCGCCCTGATCGGCTGCGGCGTCCTCACCGGCGTCGGCGCCGCCCTCAACACGGCGTCGATCCAGCCGGGCGACACCGTCGCCGTCATCGGCTGCGGAGGCGTGGGGCTCAACGTGATCCAGGGCGCCCGCATCGCCGGCGCCGGGCGCATCATCGCCATCGACAAGTTCGCCTCGAAGCTGGCGATGGCCGAGCAGTTCGGCGCCACCGACACGGTCAACCCCGACGACGGCGACGCGGTCGCCCAGGTGCTCGGGCTCACCGGCACGGGCGTGCACAGCGCCTTCGAGGTGATCGGCCTCGAGCCCACGATCATGCAGGCGATCAACATGGCCCGGCCCGGCGGCGAGGCGATCATCGTCGGCGTGCCCCGCCTCGACGTCATGCTGTCGCTGAACGCCGCCTTCACCTTCCTGTACCTGAGCAAGACGGTGAAGGGCTGCTGGTACGGATCGTCCGACGTGCAGAGGGACGTTCCCAAGCTCATCGAGCTCTGGCAGAATGGCGACCTGAAGCTCGATGAGCTCATCAGCAAGGAGATCTCGGTCGAGGACGTGAACGGAGCCTTCGAGGCGATGGAAGCGGGCGAGGTGGCCCGCTCCGTCATCCGTCACTCCCACTAGACCGTGGCGAGGCCTGGGTCCCGGGGTCACCCCCTCCCCCCGCCCCCGGGACCCGGGCCCGCCCGGACACGCTGAGGCCGACCCGGACCTCGGCGAGTCCACGCCGCCCGCGGCGCGTCCGACCCCGCCCGCCGCCCGGCGCCCCGGATACCGTCTGCCGATGGCCTCCCGACTCCCCGCGGCCGCCCGGCGACGTCAGCTCCTCGACGTCGCGCTCGCCGCCTTCGCGGAGGAGGGCTACGCGGGCGTGTCGATGGACCGGGTCGCCGAGGCGGCCGGCGTCACCAAGCCGGTGCTGTACCAGCACTTCGCGTCGAAGCGGGCGCTGTACCTGGAGCTGGTCGACGACGTGGCCGACCGGCTCGAGAGCGCGGTCGTGAAGGCCACCGCCGACGCCGCCTCCCCCCGCGAGCAGGTCGAGGCCGGGTTCCGCGTCTACTTCCGGTTCGTCACCGAGCACCGTGACGCGCACCGCCTGCTGTTCAGCACCGACTCGCGCCGCGACCACGAGCTGCTCGAGGCGGTGCTGCGCGTCGAGGCCACCTTCGCCCGCACGATCGCCGCGCTGATCGACGTGCCGGGCCTGTCCGACGACGACCGCCTGCTGCTCGGCCACGGCATCGTCGGCATCGCCGAGGTCACCAGCCGCCAGTCGGTCCGGTCGGGGCGGCCCATCGACCCCGACGCCACCGCCCACAAGGTCGCCAACCTCGCCTGGGCGGGCCTCCGGGGCATCCGCCGGCCCTGAGCCGGAACCCGCGCGCGGGACGTCCCCGCCGGGAGCATCATGGGGCGATGCCCCCCACCCGAGGACCACTCCACGACCTGGCCGAGGAGCACTGGGAGGACGTGCTCCGCGACAGCCCGACGCTGGCCACGTTCCTCGGCGACCGCCGCTTCGACCGCGAGATCGAGGACGTGTCGGCCTCGGCCGACGCCGATCGGGCCGCCCGCTGGCGCGAGCGCCGCGAGCGGGCGCTCGCCCTCGACCTCGACGACGCCCCGCTGGCCGACCGGGTCACCCGCGACCTCCTCGTCGAGGCGCTCGACGACGGCATCGGCCACGTCGAGCACCGGACGTTCGAGTTCCGCTACGACCAGATGGACGGCATCCACGCCGACCTGCTCGCGGTCGCCCCGCAGATCAACGCGCCGACGCCGCAGAACGCGACCGACCTCGTGGCGCGCCAGCGGCAGGTGGGCGACCTGCTCGACGCCGCCGTCGTGCGCTTCCGGGCCGGCCTCGACGCCGGGCGGCGGCCGCCCCGGATCGTCGTCGAGCGGGCCCTGAACCTCGTCGACAAGTACCTCGCCGGACCGCTCGACACCGACCCGTTCACCGCCTTCGCCGGGCCGCCCGAGTGGGACGGCGAGGCGGCGTGGCGCGACGAGCTGCGCGACGCCGCCGAGCGGGTCATCCGCCCCGCGTTCGCCCGCTACGGCGCCGCGCTCCGCGACGAACTGCTCCCGAACGCCCGCAGCGACGACGAGCCGGGCCTCGGCGCGATCGGCGAGGACGACGCCTACCGGTTCCTGATCCGCTCCCACACCGGCCTCGACCTGACCGCCGAGGAGATCCACGCGGTCGGGCTCGCCGAGCTGGAGGAGATCGACGAGCAGATGGTCGAGCTCGGCGCCCGGGCCTTCGGCACCTCCGACCTCGCCGGCGTGTTCCACCGCCTCCGCGACGACCCCGACCTCCGCTACGACGACGCGCGCCCCGACGAGCCGCTGGAGGACGCCCGCCGGTGCGTCGAGGCCGCCGCCGCCGTGATGGGCGACTGGTTCGGGCGGCTCCCGGAGAGCCCTTGCGACGTGAAGGCGGTTCCCGCGGTGATGGCCGCCGACGCCCCGGCCGCCTACTACTTCCCGCCCGCCGCCGACGGCAGCCGCCCGGGCGCCTACTTCGTGAACACCCACGACGCCGGCCAGCGGAACCGCTTCGAGACCGCCTCGGTCGCGTACCACGAGGCGATCCCGGGCCACCACCTCCAGCTCACGATCGCCACCGAGCTGACCGATCTGCCGCGCTTCCAGCGCTTCTCCACCGGCCACACCGCGTTCGTCGAGGGCTGGGCCCTCTACACCGAGCGCCTCGCCGACGAGATGGGGCTCTACCGCGACGACCTCGACCTGCTCGGGATGCTCGTCAACGACGCCTGGCGTGCCTGCCGCCTCGTCGTCGACACCGGGATGCACGCGCTCGGCTGGACCCGTCAACGGGCGATCGACCTGATGGCGGCCCACATGCCGGTCGGGATCGACGAGATCGCCACCGAGGTCGACCGCTACATCGCCATCCCCGGCCAGGCCCTCAGCTACAAGATCGGCCAGCGGGAGATCGCCCGGCTGCGGCGCGAGGCCACCGAGGCGCTCGGCGACCGCTTCGACGTCCGCGGCTTCCACGACGCCGTGCTGGGCTCGTCGACGGTCAGCCTGCCGGTGCTGCGGACGATCGTCGCCGACTGGGTCGAGCAGCGGCGCGCCGCGTGACGAGGTGAGCGGAGGGCCGTCGACCGACGCCGTCGCCGCCGCGCTCGGCCTCGACCCGACCGGGGCGCGGCGGGTGCGGTCGGCGAGCCGGCAGGTCGTCGTCTTCCCGGCGTCGGGGGTCCGCACCTTCGCCGTCCCGGGCGAGCCGCCGACGATCGAGGTGTCGGTCGCCCGGCTGCTGGCCGACGCGGGCGTCGCCGCGACCCGCCTCCGCGGCGGCCCGGTGCCGGTCGACGGCTGGTGGGTCACCGCATGGGACGAGATCCCCCCACCCCCACCCCCACGCGACCCCGTCCCCGACGGCCCGGACTGCGCGAGCGGCCCGGAAGGCGCGGACGGCCCGGAAGGTGCGGACGGACACGGCCGGGGAACTACCGCCGGACCGGACGCCGCGGTGCTGGGCGGCCTGGCCCGGCGACTCCACGACGCCACCGCCCCCCTCGCCCCGACGGCGTCCGGGTCGTCGCCGGTCGCGCCGGCCGACCCGATCGCCGCGGCGGCCGAGCAGCTCGCCCTCGCCCGGGAGGCGGGCGCCGGACCCGCGCGCGACCTCGACTTCATGCTGGAGCGGGGCGCCGCGCTGGTCCAACGCTGGGAGCATGCGGTCGGGGAGGCGACCGGGGCGGGCCGCACCGCGCTGGTGCACGGCGACCTCCATCCCGAGAACGTCGTGGTCGGCGCAGACGGTCCGGTGCTGGTCGACCTGGAGCTCGCCGGTTGGGGACCGCCCGCCTACGACGCCGCACCCACCGCCGCGCTGGTGCGGTGGTACGGCCACCCGGCGGGCGACCGGGCCGCCTTCGACGCCGGGTACGGCGCGCCGCTGAGCGGGGAGGCGACGGCGGCGGGCCTGGACGAGGTCTGGGTGCAGTGGTCGACCGCGTGGGCGCTCGCCAACCGCCACCGGTCCCCCGCCGCCGACGACGAGGCCGCCGTCCGCGTCGAGACCCTCCGCACCGGCATCGCCCCCCGACCCTGGCGCCTCCGCTGACCCGCGTTACATCTGGGGTCAGACCCCGGATGTAACAACGGGCTTCTGTTACATCCGGGGTCTGACCCCAGATGTAACGACGCCGGATGTAGCGGTGGCGCGGAGGGCGGCGATGGCGGCGTCGGTGACGGCCTGGACGAACTCGGGGGTGGCCTCGCGGCGCTCGACGACGCGCCGGTAGGTGAACGGCCCGACGACGATCGCCATCGCGGTGCCCAGCTCCATCCCCGGGTCGATCTCGCCGCGGTGCTGGGCGAGCTGGATGATCGTGCGCAGCGGGCGGCGGCGCTCCTCGAGGACCGCCTCGACGACCTCGTCCATGCGGGGGTCGCGCGACGCGGCGTCGAGCAGGAGCGGCAGCAGGTCGGTGACCCGGCGCTCGCCCTCGCTGGACCATCGGTCGAACAGCGCCCGCAGGTCGGTGGCGAAGGAGCCGGTGTCGGGCGTCGGCTGCTCGGCGATGCACCCCCGACCGGCGGCGACGAGGAGGTCCTCGCGGCTGCCGAAGTGGCGGTAGATCGTCGACTTGGCCACGCCGGAGCGGGCCGCGACCTCCTCGATCGTGGTGCCCTCGATGCCCACTTCGAGCAGCAGCGCGGCCGTCGCCTCGACGACGGCACGGTTGGCGGCTTCGCTGCGAGGACGTCCCACGGGACCGCATCGTAGCGAAACGATCGCCGAACCCTCATCCGGATCCGCCCGATCGGTGTGTCAGATGTCATGCCATCCCAGGTAGGAAGGGGTTTTGCGACGGCATCACCATCCGGTACGTTCTGCGACGCTGTCGTAGCGAAACTCGCGAAGGTCCGGTGAAGGGTTCACCGGACGAGGAGGAACCCGTGGCCCACGCCCCCACCACCACCGAACCCGACCACGGGATCGATCCCGCCGTCCTCGCCCGCCGCTGGAAGATCCTGGCGGTGCTCTGCACCAGCCTGCTGATCGTCATCATCGGCAACACCAGCCTCAACGTGGCGCTGCCGACCCTCGCCCGTGAGCTCGACGCCTCGACCAGCCAGCTCCAGTGGATGGTCGACGCCTACTCGCTCGTGTTCGCCGGGCTGCTGTTCACCGCCGGCACGCTCGGCGACCGCTTCGGCCGCAAGGGCGCCCTCCAGGCCGGCCTGCTGGTGTTCCTCGTCGGCGCCGCCATCGCCACCGTCGCCGACTCGTCCGGCACGCTGATCGCGGCGCGCGCCGTGATGGGCATCGCTGCCGCCTTCGTCATGCCCTCGACCCTGTCGATCCTCACCAACGTGTTCCCGGCGCACGAGCGCCCCCGGGCCATCGCCATCTGGGCCGGCATCTCCGGCGGGGGTGCCGCCATCGGGCCGATCGCCTCGGGCTGGCTCCTGGAGCACTTCTGGTGGGGCTCGGTGTTCCTGATCAACGTCCCGGTCATCGCCGTCGCCCTGATCGCCGGCGCCGTCCTCGTGCCCCGGTCGAAGGACCCCGAGGACCTACCGCTCGACGTCGTCGGCGCCCTGTTCTCGATCGTCGGCCTGAGCGCCCTCGTCTACGGGATCATCGAGGGACCGCACCACGGCTGGACGTCGGGTCGGACGCTCGCCGTGTTCGGCCTGGCCGCCGCGTTCATCGCCGCCTTCGTCGCCTGGGAGCTGCGCGCGCGGTACCCGATGCTCGACCTGCGCCTCTTCCGCGATCGCCGCTTCAGCGTGTCGTCGGCGGGCATGTCGCTCACGTTCTTCGCCATGTTCGGGACGTTCTTCCTGGTCGCCCAGTACTTCCAGCTCGTCCTCGGCTACAGCGCCCTGGAGTCGGGCCTGCTCCAGCTCCCGATGGCGTTCATCATGATGACCGTCGCCCCGCAAGTGCCGAAGCTCGTCGGCCGGTTCGGTGCGGCCCGCGTCGTGCCGTTCGGCCTGACCGCAACCGCCCTCGGCCTCCTCGCCTTCTCCCAGGTGCGGGTCGACAGCTCGATCTGGTCGGTCTACTTCTCGATCGTCCCGCTCGCGCTCGGCATGGCGCTCACCATGACCCCGCTGACGACGCTGATCATGTCGTCGGTGCCCCTCGGCAAGGCCGGCGTCGGCTCGGCGATGAACGACACGACCCGCGAGCTCGGTGGAGCCCTGGGCGTGGCGATCCTCGGTTCGCTCGTCACCAGCCGGTACAGCAGCTCGCTCGCGCCCTACATCGCGTCGCTGCCCGACGAGGTGCGGTCGATCGCCGACGGCGGCCTCACCGGCGCCCTCGGCGTGGCCGAGCAGCTCGGCGAGGCGGGCGGCGGGACCGCCCTGGCCCACCAGGCCCAGGTCGCGTTCGTCGACGGCCTCGGGCTGGCCGCCATGTGCGGATCGGCCATGGTGTTCATCGCCGCCGCCGCCGCCTGGTTCCTGCTGCCCCGCGACGACGAGGCCACGACCGGCGCCACCGCCCTCGACCGGGCGGACGCCGACGCGACCACCGCCGACGCCCACCCGATCGACGCCGTGCTCGGCGACCTGGAGCCCAGCCCGCTCATCGACTGACGAGCCTCGACCGTGGCGCCCGGCCGAACGCGAGACCGAGCCGCCTCGCGGGCGCGGCCTCCGGCGGGGTGTGCGAGGGTGGGAACCCCACGCCGCCGCAGGGAGCGCCCATGAGCGACACCGCCGTCCGGACCGTCCTCGAACCCGAGGACGAGTACCCCCACGAACCGGATCCGGTCCCCAACTACAACGAGTCGATGTACCTCAACGCGTTCGACCTCGAGCGCGAGGTCGGCGGCTGGTTCCGCATCGGCAACCGGGTCAACGAGGGCTACGCCGAGGTCTCGGTGTGCGTCTACCTGCCCGGCGGGCGGGTCGGGTTCCTCTACGCCCGGCCGTCGATCGACACCAACGAGAAGATGGAGGCGGCCGGGCTGTCGATCGAGGTGGTGACGCCCTTCGAGCACCTGGAGGTGCGCTTCGACGGGAAGATCTGCGTCCTCGACGAGCCGGGCCAGATGGCGAACCCACGCCAGGCGTTCACCGACAACCCGTGGGTCGAGTGCACCGCCGCCCTCACGTTCCGCGGCGTGTCCCCCATGTACGGCGGGAGGCCGGTGGCCGAGGACGGCTCGGACCTCGCGCTCGACGCCGAGAAGAGCTTCAGCAAGGCGCACTACGAGCAGCACTGCGCGGTGACCGGCACGATCCAGGTCGGCGACGAGGTGCTGGAGATCGACGGCCTCGGCCTGCGCGACAAGTCGTGGGGCCCCCGCTACTGGCAGGCACTGTCGTGGTACCGCTGGCTCCCGATGGTGTTCGACGAGGACTTCGCCATGATGATCTCGGTCATCGGCGGCCACGTCACCGGCATGGTGCTCGAGGGCGACGAGTACCACCTGATCCGCTCGGGTTCGGTCGAGTCCGACTGGGACGACGACGGCTACCAGACCGCGATCCGCGCCCACGTCGAGACCGACACCGGCGCCTACGACGTCACCGGCGAGGTGATCTCCCTGATCCCGCTGCGCAACCGTCGAACCACACCCGATGGCGACGAGCTGCACACGCGCATCACCGAGGCGATGACCCGCTTCCGCTGCGGCGACAAGGTCGGCATCGGGATGAGCGAGTACCTCGACCAGATCGTCGACGGCCGCCCCGTCGGCTCCGACGTGCACTGAGCCCCCGGCGGGCCGCCGCCGTCACCCGCTGTCGAGGCCGGCCACGATCGCGGGGAAGCGGGGATCGTCGAACAGGCGACTGAACGCGGGATCGCCGGTCACCATCGCGGAGCCCGCGTGGCCGCGCTCGGCCGACCGGTGCAGCGACGACGCGACGCGCTCGACGTCGCCGGCGCGGGCCCAGGTGCGGGCCGCCTCGTACCAGCGGCGCCCGGCATCGGCGTCGTCGTGGGCGTCGGCCCGGATCTCCGCCACGCGGCCCGCTTCACCGACGTGGCCGCGGTCGATCAGCCGGGCGAGCAGGCGTTCGAGCGCGGCGGGGGCGCGGGCGTCACCGGACCCGACGAGGCCGAGGGCGACCGGACCGGCCAGGCCGCTCCCGGCCATCACCGCGTCGGCCACGGGAGGCACCGGCGCGTCGTCGAGTAGCCCGGCCACGAACCAGTTGCGGGCGGCGTCGGGCCGACCGTCGGCCGCGAGCAGCGAGCCGCTGAGGAGCATCGGCGCGTGGACCCCGAGCCGGGCCGCGACCGCCCGGGCGGTGTCGCGGTCGCCATCGGTCAGCGCGGCCCACGCCTGGTCGGCCGTCGGTGGGGCCGAGCGCTGGGCGCGGGCGTCGGCGCGGGCCTGGCGCGTCCACTCGCGGACCGGGTCGGCCGCGGCCCCGGTCCCGCGCTCGTCGAGGTACTTGTACGCGTTGTAGACCGCCACCGCGACGGCCATCAGCACCGAGATCGGCGACCACCCCAGCCGCCACACCAGGGCGGCCAGGCCGAGGCCGCTGATCACCGACGCGACCCGCGCCGGGCCCCGCCCGAAGAGGGTCTCGCACAGGCGGCCCCCGTCCATGGGCAGGATCGGCACCAGGTTGACGATCGACCAGACGAGGTTGACCCACCAGAGGAAGTACAGGATCGCGTCGGCCCACGGGTCGCCCGCGCCGACGCCCGCGTTCCACGCGACGAACGCCGGGATCCCGATCAGCAGGAGCGGCGGCACCGGCCCGGCCGCGCTGACGACGACGTCCTGCCAGCGGTGCTCGGGCGGTGCGCCCGACGTCAGCCCCCCGAGGCCCCAGAGGCGGATCGCCGCGGGCGAGCCGAACGCGCGGAAGGCGATGGCGTGGCCAAGCTCGTGGAACAGCACCGACACGAACATGACGCCGACGAAGCTGATGAGGTTCACCGCCCCGAGCCGGGACGCGACCACGACCGGCCACAGGAAGAAGTCCCAGCCGACGTGCACGGGGAAGCCGAAGATCCGGAAGTGGTACGGATGGCCGTGCTCGTCGTACCCCGGCATGCGCCCTCCTGGCGGCCCGGCGGGAACGGATCGCCGCACCCTCCACGGTCGTCGGGCGGCCGGCCGGGCGTCCCCGGGCGACCGCGTCCCCCCAGAGCATGGCCGACGCGGCCCCGCCGCGCCCGTCGCCCCTGCCCCCCGGGCGCCATCGCACCGGTCGGTCCGGTCGCCCGACCGAGCCGGTCGGCCCGGTCGACCCACCGGCCGGTCGGCACCCGGCGACGCATCGGACCCGCGCCCGCCGGTACGGTCTCGCCGTGCGCATCGACATCGGGGACGGGGTCCGGCTATACGTGGACGTCGACGGTCCGGGCCTGGTGCCCGACGGGCCGACGATGGTGGAGCGGCCGACCGTCGTCCTCCTCCACGGCGGACCGGGGCTCGACCACTCCAGCTACAAGGCCCGAACCGCCATCGACCTGACCGACGTCGCCCAGGTCGTGTTCTACGACCACCGCGGCCACGGCCGCAGCGACCGCCGCGCCCCCGACGAGTGGCGGCTCGACGTGTGGGCCGACGACATCGTCCGCCTGTGTGACGCGCTGGAGATCGAGCAGCCGTACGTGGTCGGCGCGTCGTTCGGCGGGATCGTCGCCCAGCGCTACCTCGCCCGCCATCCCGGCCACGCCGCCGGGGTGGTGCTCGCGTGCACGACCCCGCGCTTCGACGTCGACGTGATGGTCGCCACCTTCGAGCGGGTCGGCGGCCGGGCCGCGGCGGACGCCGCACGCGACTTCTGGACGCTCGGGCCCGAGGCGCTCGGCCCGTACCTCGAGCACTGCATGCCGCTCTACAGCGTCGACCCCGGCGACCCCGAGGCGGTCGGGCGCATCGTGATGAACCTCGAGCTGCTCGCCCACTTCCAGTCCGGCGAGCAGACGACGCTCGACCTGGCGCCGAGCCTGGCCACGGCGACCGGGCGGGTGCTGGTCCTCGGCGGCGACCTCGATCCGGTGTGCCCGGTCGAGATGAGCGAGGAGATCGTCGCCGCCCTGAAGGGGGCCGACGTCACCTTCGAGCGGGCGTCGGGCGCCAGCCACAACGACGTGATCCCGCGGTGCGAGGCGGCGATCCGCCGGTTCGTCACCGGGGTGGAGTGAACTCCGCCACGGTGCGCGGCTCCGACTCCTCCATTTCTTCCGCTCTCGCGTAGAGTAAATCGGGACGACGGACGAGGAGGAGCGATGGACGTCGATCTGCCCCGGTGGCGCGACCGCGATCTCGACTCGGTCGAGGAGATCGCCGAGATGGTGCGACGGTTCTACGCCGACGTCGTGCAGGACCCGCTGCTGGGTCCGATGTTCGACGACGTGGCCCAGGTCGACTGGTCCGAGCACCTGCCGAAGCTCACCGCGTTCTGGTCGCGTATCCTGCTGTCGGTGCCCGGCTACGAGGGCAACCCGCTGCGGGCCCACTCCCTCGTCCACGCCCAGGCGGCGTTCACCGACGCCCACTTCCAGCGCTGGCTCGATCTGTTCATCGACACCGTCGACGTGGGCTGGCACGGCCCCCGCGCCGAGCACGCCAAGGTGTTCGCCCAGCGGGTGGCCGAGGTGCACGCGCGGGCGCTGTCGCGGCCGGCGGGGCTGCGGCTCGTCGCGGGGTAGTCGATGGGCATCACCGGCTGGAGCCTGGTCCGGTTCCTCCACGTCACCGCCGCCATGGTGTGGGTCGGCGGCCAGATCCTCTTCTCCGGGGTCGTGATCCCGGCGGTCCGCTCCTCGGCGCCGCCCGAGACCTTCGGGCCGATCGCCCGGGCGGCGGGTACCCGCTTCGGGGTGCTCGCCAACTTCGTGGTCATCCCGACCCTCCTGGCCACCGGGCTCGCCCTCGCCTACCACCGGGGGGTCACGGTCGGCATGCTCGACGACGCGGGCTACGGGCGCATGCTCGGCACCAAGATCGCCCTCGCCGTGGTGTCGGTCGCCCTCGCCGCCGGCCACGGGATCCTCACCTCGCGCCAGCCGGTGCTGGCCCGCACCCTCGCCGCCGGCGGGCTGGTCGCCTCGCTCGCCGTCGTCGTCTTCGCCACCGCCCTCGTCCCCTGACCCGCGCCCGAGAGGGGTCGGAGGAGACCCGTACGCGGCGGCCCGCTACGCCCCAGGCGGGTGTGCCCCGACCGCGTCGGTCAGAACCTCGCAGTCAGAGGTGGTGCTCGCCGGCGGCGGCCATGGCGCGGATGAAGCCGGAGACGCCGCCCATCATGCTGCCGAAGCCGAGGCCACCCCAGAAGGCGACGAACAGGCCGAAGCCGGCCGCCCCGCCGGGCTCGACGCCGGCGATGAGCATGCCGACCCCCGACCCGATGAACGAGACGAGCACACCCACGATCGAGCCGACCAGCACACCGTGGCCGATGTAGCTCTCGGCCCCCGCGTCGGAGATGGCGTGGTCGCTGTGCGCATCCGTCATAGTTCCACTGTCTACTAGAAAAACAGTACGAATGTCGGATCAGCCGTACCGCGCCGCCCGTCGGTCAATAGGCTCCGGCGAATGGATCCGGCGCCTCGGGCTGAGAGCGCCGACGACCGCGCCCTCCAGACCCAGGCCCGGGCCCTCGGCGACCCGACCCGCCACGAGCTGTTCCGGCGGTTGCGCGACGCCCCCGGGCCGGTCGACGTCGCCACCTTGACCAGGCACGTCGGCCTGCACCACAACGCCGTCCGCCAGCACCTCGCCAAGCTGGTGGCGGCCGGACTGGTCGTGGAGCGCACCGCCCGACCCCGGGGCCGCGGCCGCCCGCGCCTCGAGTACGCCGTCGACCCCCGCAGCGACGCCCGGTGGGGCGCGATCGGACCGTACGAACGACTGGCGGTGCTGCTCGCCGAGATCGTCCGCACCGGCGACTCCCCCGAGGAGGTCGGGCGTCGCGAGGGCCGCCGCCGGGCCCGTCTGGCCGCCGAGGCCCGGGCCGCCGACCCCGCGGACGAGCCGGTCGACGCGCTGGTCGACCTGATGGAGCGGATGGGCTTCGACCCGAGCGTCCAGCGCCGGGGCGGGACCGCCGACCTGACCCTGCGGCGCTGCCCGTTCGCGTCGGCGGTGTTCACCGATCCCGACACCGTGTGCGGCCTCCACCTCGGCCTGGCGCGAGGCATCGCCGAGGAGGTCGGCGGGTTCGCCGTCGACGAGCTGGTCGTCGAGGACCCACGCCTGGCCCCCTGCCACGTCCGCTGCTCGACCCCCACCTCCACCCCCACCTCCGCCGCCTGACCCGGGCCCGCCACGCCGCCCCGGGTCCGCCGGGCCGGGCGAGGGATCGGACGCGCCGCTCCGTACGGTGTCGGGCATGGAACCGGCCCCCGCACCCGCCCTCGACGTCGAGCGGTGGTTCAACAGCGAGCCGCTCGCGCTCGACGACCTGCACGGTCGGGTGGTGCTGATCGAGGCGTTCCAGATGCTGTGCCCCGCGTGCGTCACCCACGGCATCCCCCAGGCCCAGCGGGTGCAGCAGCTCTACCCGTCGACCGAGGTCGCGGTGGTCGGCCTGCACACGGTGTTCGAGCACCACGACTCGATGGGGCCCGACGCCCTCGCCACCTACCTGTCGGAGTTCCGGGTGACGTTCCCCGTCGGCGTCGACCGACCCCACCAGGACGGCGGGCGCATCCCGACGACGATGCGGCGCTACGACCTCCAGGGCACGCCGTCGCAGATCCTCCTCGACCGGGCCGGCCGGATCCGGTCCAAGACGTTCGGCATCGTCGACGACCTCGCCCTCGGAACCCGGATCGGCCGCCTCCTCGCCGAGCCGCCTCCGTGACCGCCGCGACCCGCCCGGCACCCGCCGTTCCGACGGGACCGCCGCGGGACCGCTCGCGTATGGTCGAGCCCTCTGACCCGTATCTGAACGGACCGCCGTGATCGACGAGAAGCTCGAGGACATCTACGACGACGTCCTGCGCCGCAACCCGGGCGAACCCGAGTTCCACCAGGCCGTTCGCGAGGTGTTCGAGTCGCTCGGCGTCGTCGTCAGCAAGCACCCCGAGTTCACCCGCGAGGGGGTCATCCAGCGGCTCTGCGAACCCGAGCGCCAGATCATCTTCCGGGTGCCGTGGCACGACGACGAGGGCCGGGTGCACATCAACCGGGGATTCCGCGTCGAGTTCAACAGCGCGCTCGGCCCGTTCAAGGGCGGGCTGCGGTTCCACCCGAGCGTCTACCTCGGCACGGTGAAGTTCCTCGCCTTCGAGCAGACGTTCAAGAACGCCCTCACCGGCCTGCCGATCGGGGGCGCCAAAGGCGGCTCCGACTTCGATCCCAAAGGCAAGAGCGAAGGCGAGATCATGCGCTTCTGCCAGTCGCTGATGACGGAGCTGTACCGCTATCTCGGCGAGCACACCGACGTGCCCGCCGGGGACATCGGAGTCGGCGAGCGCGAGATCGGCTACCTGTTCGGCCA